>Ga0114904_1000049_pt1 | contig 69332 bp, 62 predicted proteins | sample MalvirDeepMed_s6_FD_83498 | JGI IMG/M metagenome (GOLD analysis project Ga0114904, IMG submission 83498) | Marine viral communities from the Global Malaspina Expedition - Malaspina viral metaG DeepMed_s6 | ecosystem: Environmental > Aquatic > Marine > Oceanic | place: Mediterranean Sea... | reverse complement strand
TCTAGCTTCTAGCTTCTAGCTTCTAGCTTCTAGCTTCTAGCTTCTAGCTTCTAGCTTCTAGCTTCTAGCTTCTAGCTTCTAGCTTCTAGCTTCTAGCTTCTAGCTTCTAAGCTCGTAGCTCGTAGCTCGTAGCTCGTAGCTGTCATTATCTCAGCGAATTTCCGGCGCTGCTGACAGGCCCAGCTTGTTGGCGACACCTTCCCCGATGGACACACCAAAGCGACGAACAAACTCCTCGAAGGGAGAACGGCTTACACTGTAGTTCACCATCTCCTCCAGACCGACCACATCCCGAGCCACATTCCCGGGGCTCTTGAGACCATCCACCAGCCCCAGATCCATGGCCTTTTCACCGGTCCAGAACAGGCCCGAGAAGATCTCCGGGTGAGCATCCGTCTTCAGACGATCGCCACGACCATTCTTCACTGCGGTAATAAACTGCTGGTGAATTTCATCCAGCATGGTCTGCATGTGCTTACGATCATCCGGTGTGATCGGGGAGAACGGATCCATCACCGCCTTGTTTTCACCGGCGGTGAGTACGCGACGCTCAACACCCAGCTTCTCCGCGGCTTCCTGAAAGCCGAAGCCGGCCATAATGACACCGATGGAACCCACGATGCTGGACGGGTCCGCATAGATTTCATCTGCGGCTGAAGCAATATAGTACGCTCCGGAAGCCCCCAGATCAGTGATCGCAGCGTAAACCTTCTTCTCAGGATATTCGGCGCGTAAACGCTTGATAGCGTCATATACCTGATTGGACTGAACAGGCGAGCCACCCGGGCTATTGATCTTGAGAACGATTGCCTTGGTATTTTCTGCCTCAAAAGCCCGTGTTAGCCCGGTAACAATCATGTCGGCACTGGCATCCTGGTCCGGGGCAATCACACCAGACACGTTGACAAAGCCCACATGATCCTCAGCCACCTTTATAGTGTCGCCAGCCTTGCCCGGCAGCATGATGAAAAGCAATACGAACAGGTAAACGAAAGTCAGGATCTTGAAGAAAATCCCCCAACGGCGGGATTTGCGATGCTCTTCCTGGGCCTGGCCCAGCAATTTCTCGATGAGTTTCCATTCACGCTCATTCCCGGGACGGGATGAAGGGGACTGATTTTCCATTTACAGACTCTCCGTAACCAGTTCGGTCCCTGCCAGCCCCAGCACGGGCAGCAGATGATGCAATCTATCAATGACAGCCAAAGGCTCACAAGGCAACAGCTTATCTACCGGATGAGCGCCATAACTGACAGCCACACGGTCAACGCCGGCGGCCCGGGCCATATCCAGATCGAAGGTGGTATCACCCACTACAATAGCTCGTTGTGCCGGCACCGACATCTCATCAAGCAACTCCAACACCATGGCCGGGTGCGGCTTGGAGTGACTTTCGTCGGCACACCGGGACGCATGGAAGTAACGGTCCAACCCGGTATTGCCCCACACCCGCTGCAACCCCTTGCGACTTTTGCCGGTGGCCACCGCCAGCTTCATCCCCGCTTCCCGCAGCCCGGTCAACAACGACTCGGCACCGGGATAGAGGGCGCTGGGGGTGGTCTCTGCCGCAATAAAGTGGAAGGCATAGCGCTCACGCATGGATTCGATTCCCCCAGCGTCCAGCACCGGGTAAAGGGTACCGATGGCCTCCGGCAAACCCAGCCCGATAATGCCGCGCACAGCTTCATCGGGCAGTGAAGGAAGGCCCAGATCTACCGCCGCCAGCTGCATACAGCTGACAATACGCCCGGTGGAATCCATCACCGTGCCATCCCAGTCAAAAATCACCAGATCATAGTTCACCGGGCACCTCGGAGGGTTTTCAGAATAGCCTCGAAATCTTCATCCAGCGGCGCGGTAATGGTCAGCTTCTTGCCGGTATTGGGATGGGGGAAGACCAGGGTTCGGGCATGCAAGCACAACCGTTTGTGGCCGATACTGGCCAATAATGCGGCACCCTTGTCGGTGCCGTACTTGTCATCACCCAGCAAAGGGAACCCGCCAAACTGGCTATGAACACGAATCTGATGGGTTCGACCGGTCTCCAACGTGGCCTCCACTAACTGTGCGTCCGCCAGTCGCTCCAACATGCGAAAATGGGTAACAGACGCCTTTCCTTCCCGGGATACACGAACAATCCGCTCGTTGCCGTTCTGCATTTTCAGCAGTGGCGCCTCCATGGTGCGCTCCTTGCCCTTGAATCCCTGGCAGAGCAACCAGTAGCGTTTCTCTATCTGGCCAGCCTGCATCAGCCGCTGCAGCTTGCGGAGAAAGGCGCGCTTGCGGGCCACCATGATCAGGCCACTGGTATCCCGGTCCAGCCGGTGCACCAGCTCCATCTCTTTTTCCTCAGGGTGAATCACCCGCAAGGCTTCAATCAGCCCCAGACTCACCCCACTGCCGCCATGCACTGCCAGCCCGGCGGGCTTGTTGAAGATGAAAAGCTGGTCATCCTCGTAAACACAGGCCCGACTGAGTCGCTCGGTGAGCCCGCTGCTGACCACCGGCGGCGCTTCGGATTCGCTGGTACGAATCGGCGGAATCCGCACCACATCCCCCGTTGCCAGCCGGGTGGTCTGTTTGGCACGCCCTTTATTCACCCGCACTTCCCCGGAACGGATAATCCGGTAGACACGGGACTTGGGCACCCCTTTGAGGTGGGTGAAGAGGAAATTGTCCAGGCGTTGACCGTGACGGCCTTCGTCGATGGTCACGAAGCTGACACGATCCGCTGCGGGGGTCTCGTCTGACATGGCGCGCAGTTTATAGAAAAACGTAGAGAATAGTGAACAACTACTGGCGGACGCTCACCTGACCAGAAGCTAATACCAAATCATGGGCGCGACTCACACCTATAAGCACCAGAGAGCCGATACCGCGCAGCTATCAACTGTCAATTATCAACTCTCAACTGCTTTCCTATCTGATTGATCCCCTTTGGCTTTTGCTGCTATAGTCAAGCGTCGACCTGAATATAGGCGACGGCGACGCGCAGCGAACATTCGCCGTCCGGCCCGCTCCGGCATAGCCGAGAAGACAGAGCCCGCCTCAGGTCTACAACAAAGCGTTATCGCCCATTCGCAGATTGCAGTGTGGGCAAACGCTGCAGATGAACCCATTTAAACAGCGTCCGATGACGGACCCTGAACATTAACGATGGTGGCTGCAGCGCCGGTCAAACGACCTGGAAAACAGACAGACAAGAGTTTACACATTGCTGTGTGACGCTAACCACGGCAATCGCGTGAAGCATTACAGACTGGCCCATTGCCAGTACGATTACGCACTAAACATTGCACACAACTCGGAGAGCCGCTGACTCAGGCACAATCATCACCCAGGAAAGCGATTAAACACGCCCCGCGTGCGCCCTGCCCGTGACAAGCCTGCCAGCACTCCCCCTGGTCTGCTACCGGTTACATTCCGGCCCTGCCACATGCCACCACAACCTTGTGGTAGCACCATGAAACGTATGCTTATTAACGCCACTCACCCTGAAGAGGTTCGGGTGGCACTGGTCGACGGCCAACGGCTGTATGACCTGGATATCGAACACAGAACCCGTGAACAGAAAAAAGCCAACATCTATAAAGGCAAGATCACCCGGGTGGAACCGTCCCTGGAAGCCGCGTTTGTAGATTTCGGCGCCGAGCGTCACGGTTTCCTTCCCCTCAAGGAAATTTCTCGCCAGTACTTCCAGAAAGACCCGAAAGACATCCAGGGTCGTATCAACATCAAGGAAGTGATCAAGGAAGGTCAGGAAGTCATCATCCAGGTAGCCAAGGAAGAACGTGGCAACAAGGGCGCCGCCCTCACCACCTTCATCAGCCTGGCCGGTCGTTATCTGGTATTGATGCCCAACAACCCCCGTGCCGGTGGCATTTCCCGCCGCATTGAGGGGGAAGAACGCCAGCAGCTCAAGGAAGCCCTGGGCGCGCTGACCATCCCCGATGAAATGGGTGTGATCGTGCGTACCGCCGGGCTGGGCCGCAGCGCCGAGGAACTGCAGTGGGACCTGAACTACCTGCTGAAGTTGTGGAATTCCATCGACGATGCCTCCAAGGATCGTAAGGCGCCCTTCCTGATCTATCAGGAATCCAACGTCATCATCCGTGCCATCCGCGACTACCTGCGCAAGGACATCGGCGAAGTCCTGATCGATTCCAAAAAAGTCTACGACGAGGCCCAGGGCTTCGTGCAGCAGGTGATGCAGGACTTCCAGCACAAGATCAAACTGTACAGCGACGAAACCCCGCTGTTCTCACGCTTCCAGATCGAGTCCCAGATCGAGACCGCCTTTGAGCGCGAAGTGAAGCTGCCTTCCGGTGGCTCCATTGTTATCGATCCCACCGAAGCGCTGGTGTCCATCGACATCAACTCCTCCCGTGCCACCAAGGGCGCGGACATCGAGGAAACCGCCCTGAACACCAACCTGGAAGCGGCGGATGAAATCGCCCGCCAGTTGCGGTTGCGTGATATCGGCGGCCTGATCGTGGTGGACTTCATCGACATGGGCCCGGCCCGCAACCAGCGGGATGTGGAAAATCGCATGCGCGATGCCTTGGAAGCCGACCGCGCTCGCATCCAGCTGGGGCGCATTTCCCGATTCGGTCTGCTCGAGCTGTCCCGTCAGCGGCTGCGCCCGAGCCTGGGGGAAACCTCCAGCATCGTCTGCCCGCGCTGTAACGGTCAGGGCCATATCCGTGATGTGAAATCCCTGGCTCTGAGCATCCTGCGCCTCATCGAAGAAGAGGTAATGAAAGAGCGCACTGGCGAGATCCAGGCCCAGGTGCCGGTGGCTGTAGCCACCTACCTGCTCAACGAAAAACGCGAACCCCTGCGCGCCATCGAAGATGCGCACAATGTTCGTGTGGTCATCATTCCCAACCAGAATCTGGAAACCCCGCATTTCGAGGTAGAACGGATTCGTGATGACCAGACCATCGCCCAGCCCAGCCATGAACTGGAACTGCTGGAAGGGAACAAGGATGCGGATATCGCCTCCGCCCAGGACACCGAAATCAAGACCCAGGAGCCGGCCGTCAAACTGATGGCGCCGGACACCGCCCCGCCACCGCCGAAACCGGCTCCGGCACCCGCGGCTACCACGACAGAGAATCTGGGCATCCTGGCCCGTTTCTTCACCTGGCTGGCGCAGATCTTTACCAGCGAGCCCAAGCAGCCCAAGGCCAAGAAACCCCAGCCCCAGGGCAAGGGTAGCCCGCGCCAGCAGAACACCCGCGGTGGTCGCGGCGGCAACAACCGCAACCGTAACGACAACCGTAACAAGCAGGACGCCAGCAAGAGTGGCGGCAAGGGTGGCGATAACGATAATCGCAACCCGCGCAACAAACGCCAGAACGACAAGGACGGTGGCAATCGCAAGAGCGACAACCGCCAGTCTGACAATCGTGGCGACAACCGTTCTGCAGAGCGCTCCGGCGACAACAAGGACGACAACCGCAACGAGCGTCGCGGCCGTAACGACAATCGTCGTAACCGCAACGACAACCGTGGCGGCGACAACCGTAACGACGGTCGCAACAACAACAAGGGCGACAAGAGCGATGGCGGCAACAAGCCACGTAACAAGAAGCCCCAGCAGCAGGACAACACCGAAGGCAACAGCGACAGCAAGGGTCCCAAGGCGCCCCGTCGCAACGAGGCCAAGGATGACCGTCCGCTGCGCGAACGTCAGCGTCCGGCAAAATCCGCCGCCAATGGCGACAAGCCCGCTGGCGAGCAGAAGGTCCAGCCGGCCCGCAACGTAAAGCAGGACGACAAGCCACAATCGACTCGCGCCCCTGCCCAGCCAACGGTGATGGACAACGAAGGCCATCCGCCGGCGAAGCTGGTTCCGGCACAGGAACCGACTGCTGGTGAGCAGCCTCAGGCAGCCACCAAGGTTGAGAAAACCGAGAAAGCTCAGACTGAAAGCGCTGCCAAGCCGGCACAGCCGCAGGAAACTGCCAAAGCCGAAAAGGTAGAGAAAGACGCCAAGGCGCAAACAGCAGAGCAGCCTGCCGCCCCGGCCCCGGTTGCGGAAAAGCCGCAAGCGCCGAAAGCAGAGCCGCAACCCGAGCAGCAGGTAAACGAAGAGCCGCCAGTAAACGCTCAGGCGGAACCTCAAGCTGAAGCGCCTGAGAAGCGGGAAGAAAAACCGGCAGCGCCAGCGCCTGCTGCAGAGAAACCCGCCCAGGAAACTGACGCTCACCAGGCCGAAACACCGAAAGCCGACGAGCCCAAAGCCGAGCAGCCCGCAGCTGCACCGCAACCGGCCGCAGCCAAGGCACCTGAGCAACCTGAGCCGCAGCAAACGCAGGATACGGCCAAGGCAGACGCTCCAACCAAGGCGCCAGCTGCAGAAGCTCCAGCTCCGGCTCAAGCGGAAGACAAGCCGGCCGCCAGCGCACCGGTGGCAGAAGAAAGCGCCGCCGAGGGTGATGCCTCGGCCCGAGCGAGCAATGATCCGCGCCAACCGGGCTACCAGCGCACTGCGCCGGCTCCCCGTGAAGCGGAAAAGCCAAAAGAGGCCCCGAAGCCGGAAGCCAATGAACTACCGAGCCGGGCCACTGAGGTGAAAGCGGTACGCGCCGAAGCCAAACCCGCCGCTGCAGAAATGGGCCGGGCCAGCAACGACCCGCGCCAGCGCCGCCGGCAACAACAGGCAGAAGCGACCGCCGCCGCCAAAGCCGCTGAAGAGGACGCTTCCTCAGAATCCTGAGGTAAGCCGACACTTCACCCATAAAAAAAGCCCCGCTCATTGAGCGGGGCTTTTTTTATGAGTGCAACACCCGCGGCTTCCAAGACGTAGGGTGCACTGAGCCTAAGGCGAACTGCACCGATCCGGCGTTTGAATGATGCAGTTCGCCTTAGGCTCAGTGCACCCTACGCAATCTGTTACGGTGGTGAGAAATTCAGCGCTCGGCGTTCCGTTGCAGAAGGGCTGCCAGCAGCCGCACCTTTCGCGTGCAAGCACGCTCCTACAGCGGAGCGGAATTGCACGTTTCTACGGTAGCAGGATGGGTTCCTGCTCAAGGCTGACACCGAAACGTTCCCACACATCCCGACGCACCGCAGAGGCCAGTGCCAGCACATCTTCACTGGTGGCACCACCGTGGTTGACCAGCACCAGGGCCTGCTCGCTGTGCATGCCCACAGGGCCAAGTCGACGCCCTTTCCAGCCAGCCTGTTCGATCAGCCAGCCGGCGGCCAGCTTGATGCCCTCGGGCTGCTCATAGCCCACCAGACCCGGGAAGCTCTTTTTCAGTTGCCCCGCCTTGTCGATGCTCACCACCGGGTTTTTGAAAAAACTGCCGGCATTGGCCAGCACCGCCGGGTCTGGCAGCTTACTCTGGCGCACGGTGATCACCCGCTCGCGTACCGCCGCCGGCAATACATCTCCGGCAGGCAAATGCCCAAAGAGCTCCTTCAGAGGCCCATAACTCACATTACAGGCCGGCACCTTGTTAAGGCGCAACTCGATACCGGTAATCACATAGCGGCCCCGGTCGCGGCTTTTGAAGCGGCTGTCCCGATAGGCAAATTCACAGTCTTCGGCAGCAAAGTGAGTCACCCGGCCGGTGGCCACTTCCATTACTGTGACCTGCTCCAGCACCTGGGACAGCTCCACCCCATAGGCACCGATATTCTGGAATGGCGCCGCCCCCGCAGTACCGGGAATCAACGACAGGTTCTCCAGTCCCTGCCAGCCCTGCTCCACCGTCCAGGCCACCAGATCATCCCAGTGCACCCCGGCCCCCGCGGCGACCCAGACGAACTGCGCGTCCTCTTTCACCCGGGCCATACCGTCCATGGCCGGACACAGAGTAATACCGGGCAAATCGTCATTGATAACCAGATTGCTGCCCTCGCCGATCACCTGCAACGGCTCGGCCGGGTCACGCTCGGCCAGCACCTGCTCCAGGGCATCCAGGGTAGCCGGCCTGGCCAGTCGTCGGGCACGGGCAGGCAGGCGCAGGGTATTGAGTGCGCTCAGATCCGCATCCGTTTCCACTAACGGTGGCTGGAGCTGGCTCATAGGCGCTCTCGCAGTGCATCCAGCAGTCCGTCGGCACCGCCTTCAATCAAATCCAGCACCCGGTCAAAGCCGTCCTCGCCACCATAGTAGGGGTCTGGCACCTCGCTCACAGCAGCCCCGCTGGCGTAATCCAGAAAGCGCCCGAGCGTGACAGTGACATCCGCCGGTTGCATGGCCTGCAGATCCGACAGGTTGGCATTGTCCATGGCCAGCACCACGTCAAACTCGTAGAAATCCTGCGGGCTCACCTGACGAGCGCGCAGGGAATCCATCTGGTAGCCTCGACGAGCCGCCGCTTCCCGGGTTCGTGGGTCCGGGGCTCGGCCGATATGCCAGTCACCGGTACCGGCGCTGTCGATAAGGATTTGCTCTTCCAGCCCGGCAGCTATCACCCGCTCACGGAAAACCGCTTCAGCGGTAGGCGAACGACAGATATTACCGAGACAGACAAAGAGTACGGATACTGTCATGCCTGCCCTCCCAGTTGCGCACGCAGGCGCTCCAGGTCCGCCTGGGTATCAACCCCACCCGGCACTGCCTCAATGGCCGGCGCCACATGAATAGCCACCCCATTGGCCATGGCCCGAAGCTGCTCCAGAGATTCCAGTTGCTCCAGTGTGGCCGGCGGCCATTGCACATACTGGTGCAAAAAAGACACCCGATAGGCATAAATACCGATATGCCGCCACCATTGGCCACCGCTGATATCCCGCCCCCCATCCGCAAAGGCATCGCGATGCCAGGGAATCGGCGCCCGGGAAAAATACAGCGCTCGACCATCATCATCGAACACCACTTTCACCACATTGGGATTGAACAGATGATCGGCATCTTCGATAGGTTCACACAGGGTGGCCATCTGACAGGCTGGATTGGCAGCCAGGTTAGCAGCCACCTGGTTGATCACCGACGGCGGAATCAGTGGCTCATCACCCTGCACATTGACAATGATATCGTCATCGGCCAATTCCAGCTTGGCGGCCACTTCCTGAAGACGGTCGGTACCGGAAGGGTGATCCTCCCGGGTCATCACCACCGGAACCTGCCCCTCCAGAGCATCCGCAATGCGGCTATCATCAGTGGCGACATAGACCTGCCCCGCCTCACTTTGCTGGCACCGCTCGGCCACTCGTACCACCATGGGCTTGCCGGCGATATCGGCCAGCGGTTTACCCGGCAAACGGGTCGATGCATAACGAGCAGGCACCACCACACTAAAACCCATCGTTTAACCTCTTCGTAATTTCAGGAGATAAGGCTGATTTACCACAGAGGGCACAGAGTTCACTGAGTAAAAGATCATTATCAGAATAAAACGCGCCACTTCATAGGTTGCAACTCGCCACGACCCTTCATGTCGGCACCATGTATTCTCTGTGTGCTCTGTGACCTCTGTGGTAAAAAATCACACCACAGGATCAGCATCCTTGCCCAGCGCCCGGTCCAGCATCTGCTCCAGCAACCCCTCCGGCAGGCTGGCCGTCACTGGCAGGTACCACCAGTGTGGTTCGGCGAAGGGAGCGCATTTTACCGCATCCTTTTCGGTCATCAGCACCGGCAGGCCATCGGCAAACGCCAGATCCGCAGGCTGGAAAGCATGATGATCCGGGAACACATGGGGCGTAGCGCTCAGGCCGAGAATGCTGAGCAGATTGAAAAACCGCTTGGGGTTGCCGATACCGGCAACCGCGTGGACCTGGGGATGCTCGCGCAGGAATGTCTGATGATCCAGTGTTTCGCCCGTGGCCAGGGAAGTGATGTCTGCGGGCCGCATGATCATCGGGTGCGCGCCACTCCAGCCACCGCCGGTACTGACCACGAAATCCACTTCCTTGAGGCGGGTAGCGGGCTCTCGAAGTGGGCCTTCCGGCAGGCAGCGGCCATTGCCCAGTCCTCGCTGCCCATCCACCACGACAATTTCTGCGCTGCGCGGCAAGGCGTAATGTTGCAGCCCGTCATCACTGATCACCAGATCCGGAGCGTGATCGCGGATGGCCACGTCCAGTGCATTGCGGCGATCCGGGTCCAGAATCACCGGCACGCCGGTGCGCCGGGCGATCAACACCGGCTCATCCCCCACATCAAGGGCATCGCTGTCGGCAGTAACCAGACAGGGGTATTGATCGATCTTGCCGCCGAAGCCCCGGGACACCACCGCCACCTTCAAGCCACGGGCAACGGCGGCCTGCGCCAGGGCAATCACCAACGGCGTCTTGCCTGTGCCGCCCACGGTAATATTGCCAACAACCAGCACCGGCACCGGCGGGGCAGACCTCTCTTTACGAAACCGTTGCAGCCGTCGCTTGGCTTCAAAGGACACCAACACGGAAAGCGGCCGCAGCGGCACCAGCCAGGGGCTTCCCTTGTACCAGCCTTGTTGAATCCATTCGCTCAATGAGCCCATGGCCGACCTACTCCTCGGCAAAATCCATGCGGTACAACTGGGTGTAAAGACCATTCCTGTCGAGCAGCTCCTGATGGGAGCCCTGCTCGATCAACTGACCCTGGTCCAGCACCAGGATCCGGTCGGCCTTCTCGATGGTAGACAGGCGATGAGCGATCACCAGGGTGGTTCGCCCGGCCATGACCTGCTCAAGCGCCTGCTGGATATGATGCTCGGACTCCGTATCCAACGCACTGGTAGCCTCATCCAGGATCAGAATCGGCGCATCTTTCAACAACGCCCGGGCAATGGCAATACGCTGGCGCTGACCACCAGAAAGCTGTACCCCATCCTGCCCCAGTTTGGTATCCAGCCCATGCTCCAGCTGCTCGATAAAGCGCCAGGCGTGAGCGTCACGGGCCGCCAGCTCAATCGCTGCATCATCTACCCCTCGCAGCTCACCATAAGCGATGTTGTTGCGAACAGTATCGTTAAACAACACCACCCGCTGACTGACCATGGCGATCTGGTGACGCAGGTCAGTGAGCTGGATCTCCGGCAGCGGTACGCCATCAAGCAGAATGCGGCCCTGATCCGGATCGAAGAAGCGGGGCAGCATGGCACTGATGGTGCTCTTCCCTGCCCCGGACCGCCCGACCAGTGCCACGGTCTCTCCAGACTTGATGGAGAAACTCAGATTCCTGAGAACCGGTTGCGTCGGATCATAACCATAGGTAACACCGTCAAACTCGATATCCCCGCGCGCCTTGGTTGGCAGCACATAGGTACCGGCATCCTCTTCCTGTTCGGTATCCAGCAATTCAAAAAGGCTGGAGGCGCCCGTCACCCCTCGCTGTATTTTGACGTTTACATCCGTGAGCTGCTTGAGGGGTTTTTGAATCATGCCCGCGGCGGCAATGTAGGACAGGAAACCGCCTACGGACAGGTTTTCGCCCATAAGGCGGATATACAGGAAGGTGATGGCGCCGATACCCACTGCCACAAACAACTGCACGATTACCGTACTGGCAATCTTGCTGGCATTGAGCTTCACGTTCTGTTTGGCAAAGCTGCGGCTGACCCCATGGAAACGGTTGGCTTCCTGCTCCTGGGCACCGAAAATTTTCACTTCCCCACTGCCCTCGATGGCTTCGCCAAGGAAATGGGTAATGTTGGCCATGGACGACTGGATACGACGACTGATCTTGCGAAACCGCTTGCTGGTGACATTCACCACCAGAGCAATCAACGGCGCCACCGCCACCAGAATCAATGTGAGCTTCCAGTTCTGCCAGAGCAGAAAGGCAGACAGGCCGATCACTGTCAGCCCTTCACGGATAATCACAATGATGGCATCGGTACCGGCACTGGTGACCTGCTGGGCGTCGAAGATGATTTTCGACATGATGCGTCCCGATGCATTGCGGTGATACTCCGACTGAGGCAACCGCAGCACATGGCCAAACACATCATTGCGCAGCACATACACCAGTTGCTGTGCCACCCAGTTCATGGAATAACTCCCCATGAACTGGCCCAGCCCCTGGAAAATCACCAATACCAATGGCGCAATGGAGACCAGCAGAACCCTGGCATCAGTGGGATCAACGATAGTTTCACCGAGAAACCCGGCAAGCTGGGCGGCGCCGGCCTGGGTTGCCGCGTAAATCGCATAACCGATAACACTGATTACCAGCATGAACCAGTATGGCCGGACATAACTGAGCAGCCGCTTATAGGTCGGCCACACGTCCACAGAGGATTGACTCATTGTGCCTCGTTGGGAGATTCGCGAGTAGTGAGCGACAGCTTAACAAAACCCAGCTGTCCGGCCACGTCATAAACGCGAACCACCGACTGATAGGCCACATTGGCATCCGCATAGATTTGCAACGGCAAGTCGGTTTTTTCCTGCCCCAGTTTCAGCAACGCGGTACGCAGCGTCTTGCTGTCACTGGCCGCCAGCTTTTCGCCATTGACCAGGTAATCGCCGGTTGACGTGATCGTCACCTCAACCTGATCCGAAGACTGCGCCAGCGGCGCCGCATCAGCCTCCGGCAGCGTGATGGACAACTGGGTCTTGTCATCAAAAGTGGTAGAAACCATGAAGAAAATCAGCAGCAGAAACACCACATCGATCAGGGGTGTCAGGTTAACGCTGATTTCCTCCTGGCTGGGCCGGGGAAACTTCACGCCTTGCCTCCCGGATCCGCCTCACGATCACCGTGTACCAGATCCACCACATGTACGGCGCTTTGCTCCAGCTCCATGGTGATTTCTTCCACGCGACGCACAAAGAAACGGTGGAAAAAAATGGCCGGAATCGCCACCACCAGACCGGCGGCAGTGGTCAGCAGCGCCTGGGAAATACCGCCAGCCAACTGGGCCGCATCACCGGTGCCATGCATCATGATGGCGGCAAACACGTCAATCATGCCGATCACTGTGCCCAGCAAGCCAAGCAGTGGGGTGATCGCAGCGATGGAGCCCAGGGTGCTGAGAAACTTTTCCAGTTCATGCACCACGATGGTGGCACTTTCCTGGATACTTTCTTTCATGATGTCGCGACCATGGCGGGCATTGGCTAAACCGGTAGCCAGAATGCGACCCAGCGGCGAGCTGTCACGCAGCTTGACCAGATTGCCCTCGTTGAGAAGACCCCGCTTGAGCAGCGTCTGCACCTGCGGCACAGTATCTGCCGGCGCCAGCTTGCTCGGACGCAGGGTCCAGAAACGTTCCACCACAATGGCCAGAGCCACCACCGAACAGATCAAGATCGGGAGCATCATCCAACCCCCGGACTGCACAAGATCCTGCACCTTAACTTCTCCCCTCACTCACGGCGTCGCTTTAAGAGCGCGCGTCGGGTTAATCGTTACCAGAAACGCCAGGCCGCTGGCCGATGCCAGGGTCTTTCACGAAATTGGCGCCATGTTGTTATAAGCGGCACATTATCAGCGGCACCCCAGCGAAACACAATCATGCCATCCCGGTCGGTGCGCAGAACTGTGACCCCGGCATTGCCCAGCCGTTGCAGCACCTGCGGGTGCGGATGACGAAAACGATTCCGATAACCGGCACTGACCAGCGCATAGGCGGGCTGCACCTGACGCAACAGGGCCGCACTGGTACTGCTGTTACTGCCATGGTGTGCCACCACCAGAAAATCCGCGCGCGGCAGCGAACCCAGCATTCGATACTCGCTCTGCTTGCCAATATCACCGGGGATCAGCAACGAGCTCCCGACCCCTGACACCTGCAGTACACAGCTCGACTCGTTACCGGAAACCACCTCCGGCCCAGGCCAAAGCAGCGTAAACGTCACGCCATCCCAGTCCCACTGCTGCCCCGCCCTACAAGCCTCGCTGCCCGGGACACGTTCCGGTTCACCGCTCAACACCGGCGCCATACCGGCCAACACCTTCATGCCACCGGCATGATCATTGTCTCCATGGCTGATAATAATGCGGTCCGGCGTCAGCCCACGGCGAGCCAGCCACGGCAGGATAATACGGCGAGCCATGCTGTCACCGGGCCATGACGGCCCGGTATCGTAAATCAGCAGATGCTCTCGGGTGCGTACCGCCAACGCCAGACCCTGGCCCACATCGAATGCGACCAGTTGCCACTCACCATCGGGCAATGGATCCGGACGCTGGCACAACCATGGCAGCAGCAATAACGGCACCAATCGGCGCGGAAACGGTAACGCCGATATCAGCAACAGGGTCAAAGCCAACAGCGCGAACACCCCGCTGGTGACCGTAGGTAACGGCAATCGCCAGTGACCGGTCCAGGATGCCAGTGATGCCATCAGCCACACGGACAGTTCTGTACCAGTAGCGGCACCTTCCAGAAGCCAACCCTGCTGCAGTAGGCTGCCCAGCAAGGCTAACGGCACCACCACACAGGTATACAGGGGAATCAACAACAGATTGGCCAGCGGCGCGCTCACTGACCATTGCTGGAACAGAATGGCACTTACCAGCGCCATCACGACCGGCAACAGTATCAACAACTTCCGGGCGTCATGACTTGTCACCAGCATGGCAATGGCCGCCACGGCGCCAAACGATAACCACAAGCTCTCCGAAAGTGCCGACAGGGGAAACAGCAGCAACACCAGTAGCAGCGCCACACCAAGGCTCTTCCATAATGGCACTGCCACGCGAGTACACTGTGCCCCCGCCACCACTGCCAACATAATCACTGCCCGTACCGTGGGCAGACTGAAGCCGGCCAGGGCGGCATAACCCAACGCCGCCATCAGCGCCGGCCCCCAGGCCAGTTGTTGCAGGGTGAAGACAGATAAAACAGGAAAAAACCGCTGCAACACAGGCCCCAACAGCCAGCGACCCAGCCACCAGAACCAGCCTGCGACAATCGCGATATGCAGCCCGGAAATGGCCAGCAGGTGGGCACCTCCGGTGATCTGGAACTGCTGCCACAGCTCAGAGGACAACCGCGACCGATCACCCACCACCAGTGCCGGCAGAATCGCCCGACCCGCCGGCGATACGGATACCTGTTCCGCCACCCGGTCCGACAGCCACTGCCGCCAGTGATCCAGACTGTGATCACTAGCCAGCACGGTCCACCCCTGCACGGTTCCTCTGGCATCAATACCGGCAGCCAGATCCCGGCGGGCCGCATCCTGCCCGGTGGCATTGTAGACACCACGGGGCGCCTTCAGCTTCACTGTCAACGCCAGCTGTTGGCCGGCTTGCACCCGGACAGGCAGCTCATAGGCATTCACCCGAATACGGTGCGTGCCGGGCCAACCTGGCGCCCCCCAGACATCCAGCGTCAGCCTCTGACGATAACGCCAGCGCCCGAAACGGAACTCATTGACCGTGGCGGGCACGCCCACCACTTTGCCGTGTATGGCCAGCGTCACCCCCTCCAGTGACGCCGGCAGTCTCATTGACACACCACTGTGCAGTTGCACCACCCCGTAACACCACAGCAGCGGCAACCATACCAACCAACGCCGCCCGTGCCGCCAACCCAGAACCGCCACAAACACCAGCACTGGAGCCGGCCACAACACACCCAGCCAACACGCTGCCGCCAGCGCTGCGGATAACCACCACCATCGCATCCCTGCTCCCGTGGAAAATAGTCGCTATCTTCACAGTCAGTCTTTGTATGATGATTGAGAAACACAAAGCCCCGTGAAGGTGTATGCCTTTTTTTCTGATACGGGCATAATAGCCAGCCGCGGGCGCTGGTCAGGTAGGATTCTGGCGCTATTTAATGCCCGCCATGCGCTATGACAACGCATAACACACGTCGGGTGGTGTCCAGCCTGCCGGATATCCACGCGGATACCGACAACATTCACGGGAACCTCCGGTTACCCGATTACGGTCTGCAGACGCGAGTTCATGCCAAAACGGATCTTCCGCAAATACCTGCCCAAACCGGATCGCCTGCGCGAACACAAAGCGTTGAGCTTTTTGGGTGAGGTGTTGTCCGACCCGAACCTGTGGCATATCAACCGACGCTCCCTGGCCGGCGCCGCCTTTATCGGGGTCTTTTCCGCCCTGTTACCCATCCCGCTGCAGATGGGCCTGGCCGCCCTGCTCGCCGTGCGTTTCCACTGCAATCTGCCACTGTCGGTGGTACTGGTGTGGATATCCAATCCCGTCACCTATGTGCCAATCTTCTATTTCACCTACCGCATTGGCGCCTGGATACTGGGCATGCCGCCCCATACCGGTGAAGACATAACCGTGGCCTGGTTCGTGGAGCAGCTGGTACCGCTGTGGCTGGGGTCCATGCTATGCGCACTGGTGTTTGGCGGGCTGGCCTATGCCGCCGTCAAAGTGGCCTGGCGGCTGGCAGTGGTGCGTAGCTGGAACCTGCGTGCCCACCGTCGTGCCAGAGCAATACGGCGGGAAATACGCAAACAGGAAAAGCAGGAAGACAAGGAAGACGACGACTCAGTCGAGCCGCCGCAGTAGCCCGTCATGCAGCTCGTATTGCTGCGGGCAACGGGAGGCAAACTCCCGGTCGTGGGTAACAATCATGAACGCAGTACCCAGCGTCTCGTTCAATTCCAGCATCAGTGACTGCACCTGGGCCGCAGTACGCTCATCCAGGTTGCCGGTGGGCTCGTCCGCCATCACCAGGGCCGGCTCGGTCACCAGGGCTCTGGCTATGGCCACCCGCTGGCGCTCCCCGCCACTCAGTGTTGACGGCTTGTGAGTGAGACGATGATCCAGCCCCACTTTCTTCAGCGTCGCTGCCGCCCTTTCCTTGCAGCTTGCCGGACTCTCACCGCGAATCAGCAATGGCATGGCCACGTTTTCCAACGCAGTGAATTCCGGTAACAGGTGATGGAACTGGTAGACAAAACCCAGATAACGATTTCGCAGCTTGCCGGTATCGCGGTCACTCATGGTTGCCAGCGCATTCCCGGCGATGGAGACAGTGCCGCGAGTTGCCCGGTCCAGCCCACCCAGCAGATTCAGCAAGGTGGATTTGCCAGAGCCAGAGGTACCGATGATCGCCAGGATATCTCCCTGGGTCACGGTCAAATCCACACCGCTGAGCACTTCCAGCTCGTTATTCCCTTCCTCGTAGCACTTCACCAGTTTATCGGCCTGCAGCACGATACCGGTGCCGGTGGCATTGCGGGAATCATTCATAGCGCAGGGCCTCCGCCGGTTGTACCCGGCTGGCACGCCAGGATGGGTAAAGGGTGGCCGAAAAGCTGATTACCAGGGCAATGGAAACGATGGTGATCACGTCGGACCACTGCAGCTCCGAGGGAAGATAGTTAACAAAGTAAGCGTCAAACAGACGGGTATTGAAGGCACGCTCCACCCATTCGGCAAGATTGCTCACATTGGTGGCCAGCAGTACCCCCAGACCGGTACCCAGCAAGGTACCGGCAAAACCGATCACCGTGCCCTGAACCATGAAGATACGCATGATGGTGCCCGGCGAGGCCCCCAGAGTCCGTAACACTGCGATATTGCCGCGCTTCTCGGTGACCAGCATCACCTGGCTGGAAATAATATTGAACGCCGCCACCGCCACAATAAAGCTGAGCAACAGCGTCATCATGGTCTTTTCCATCTTGATGGCCTGGAACAGATTACCGTGGCTGCGGGTCCAGTCCCGGGTGTAGTAGTTGTGGCCCAACTCCTGCTGTAGCGTCCAGCCCAGGGCCGGAGCACTGAACAAATCATCCAGCTTCAACCGCACGCCCTGCACCGTGCCGGACTGGCGGGCCAGCTTGGCGGCGTCCTGTACATTGATGTAGGCATACAAGGAATCCACTTCTGCCCGCACCCTGAAAATGCCGGTGACCGTGAAGCGCTTGAAACGAGGCATCACTCCAGCGGGAGAAATGGTGGCTTCGGGCAGCACCAGAGTGATCTTGTCACCCAGTTCCGCCCCCAGACGGCGGGCCAGCCCATAGCCAAGCACCATGCCGAACTCACCAGGGGCCAGCTTCTCCAGCTCACCCTGCTCCATGAAATCGCCGACGATGGATACCTTGCGCTCAGCCGCAGGCTCAATGCCATTGATCATGGCGCCGGCCACGTTGCCGCGATGGCTGAGCATGCCCTCCAGTTCCACAAAGGGCGCAACCGCTTCGATTTCATCGTGGTGCCCAAGGCGGCTGGCCAGCGCCTGCCAGTCCTGAACCGGCTCGCGGCCCTGCACGGACAAATGGGTGACCATGCCCAGAATGCGGGTCTGCAATTCCCGGTCAAAACCATTCATAACGGAGAGGACCGTGATCAGTACGGCAACCCCCAGCATCAAACCTAATGCGGAGATCAGCGTAATCACGGATATAAAACTGTTGCGGGCGCGGGCGCCGGTGTAGCGCAGCCCCACATAAAAGGATAGAGGTCGAAACATGGAGCGCATTTAACCCGAAACCCGGGACAAATACCACGGGTCTGGAAAACTGCTACATTACGAATCCTGCTTTGTGAACGGCGTCCGCGTTCAGGATCTGGCAAAGTGGTTGAATAACCGTCCCTAACTTTCTAATATCGAAAGAAAATACATATCGCCGGGGGAAGAAATGAAGATAAGAATAATGACGCTGCTGGCCTCGGCAGCGCTGGCCCTGCCTGCTGCGGCACTGGCCGCCGAAGTTCCCCAACGTGGCATGTCTGAGGCGCGGGTACGGGCAGACTTCGGTTCACCCTCCTCCGTCCGCGGCCCGGTGGGCTCACCGGCGATCACCCGCTGGAACTACGACGGTTTCTCTGTATATTTCGAAAATGGCATTACCCTGCATACCGTGGTCGATCGCCCGGCCAGTACGGCACCGGATGTGGTGTCCGGCACTCAGGAACTGCCTCCTATTGAGGAAACTGCAACCGATACCGAACAGGAACAACAAACAGCGCCGGAAAGCACAGCGCCACCCATGTTCGACCCAGTGACCGGCAGCTTTGTTGGTGCCGACACGGAGCAAGAAGCTCCCACCGAGGAACAACCCGCTGCCAGTGAAGTCCCTGAGCCGGAAGCCCCGCAACAGGATTCTGAGCCAGAGCCAGAACCTGAGCCGGAACCAGCACAGAAGCCACAAGCCAGTGCTACAAAGGACGCCCCGGAAGCGGTTACAGAACCCGCTGCTGAGCCTCAATCCACCGAGCAGCCCCCGGCCGACGGTGAATTCCGCTTCGACCCGGTTACCGGTCGTATCATCATCGCCGGCGAAATGACTCCCGAACAGGCTGCGGCAAAAAAACAGCAACAGCTGGAACAACAGGCCAAAGAAACCGCTGAGACAACCAAAGCGGAGGCCGACCAGACAGAAGAGCAAGTTATCCAAGCGGTAAACGACGCCGAACAACAGACTGAAGAAGCCGTCATTGATACGCAGAAAGAGGCCAGCGACGCAGAGCAACAGGTGGAGGCCGACGTGCAGGAAAAGGCTGACGAGGCCGAGCAAAAAGTCGAGCAAGTGGAGGAAGAATCCGAAGGCGGCTTCTCTATTGACTGGGATGCCCGCCGGTAGCACACTCGCGCGCATCGCACCCTCCTAGCGGACTTCCCGAGCATGCGCCGACTTCTTCCTGAATGGCACCCCCAGTGGGGGGTGCTGCTGGCCTGGCCTGACACCCACACCGATTGGGTGAATCATCTCGCCGACGCCGAACACTGTTACCTGGATCTACTCGCCGCCCTGCTGGACCATCAGCAGGTGCGACTGGTATGCCGTGATATCGCCAGCGAACAGCGGATCGAAACCCTTGCCGCCGAACGCGGCCTGGATACCACCCGCCTTGAACTGGTCATCGCCGACTACAACGATACCTGGGCCCGGGATTTCGGCCCCATCGCCGTGGAATGCAACGGCGACGTGGAACTGCTGGATTACACCTTTACCGGCTGGGGCGGCAAATTCGATGCCGACAAGGACAACACCCTGAATCGCCGCCTGCCCTGGCAGTTGCCCCTGCACAGCCCCTCGCTGGTGCTGGAAGGCGGCGCCATCGACACCGACGGCCAGGGCAACCTGCTCACCACCCGTCACTGCCTGCGCAACCCCAATCGCAACCCGGACCTGACCGAAGCGGAGCTCAGCGCCCTGCTCAAGGAACAGCTGGGTATCACCGATATCTGGTGGCTGGACCACGGCGAACTGGAAGGCGACGATACCGACGCCCATGTGGATACCCTTGCGCGCTTCGTGGACGCCCGCACCATAGCCTATGTGCAATGCCGGGATCAGAACGACAGTCACTACGCCAGTCTGGCCGCCATGGAGCAGGAGCTACAAGCACTGGCAATGCAGCACAATCTGACCCTGGTGCCCCTGCCTCTGCCCACCCCCCAATTCAACCGGGAAGGCGAACGGCTACCGGCCACCTATGCCAACTTTCTTATTACCAATGAGAAAATTTTGCTGCCGATTTACGGCTGCGACACGGATCAGACCGCCATCGACGCCATGCAAACGGTATGCGGCAACCGCACCGTGACACCGGTAAACTGTCGGGTATTGATTGAACAACATGGCAGCCTGCACTGTGTCACCATGCAACTGCCCCGTGGCGCGGTCTAGCAGGCTGTTGGAAAGGTTGAAGGAGAATTTCATGCGCGTGGCCGTTATCCAGCAGAAAAACAGCACTGACTTGCAAGCCAACCTGGATCATTCCCTGGCACTGATCCGCGATGCTGCGGACAAGCGCGCCGAGCTGGTACTGCTACAGGAGCTGCATCGCAGCCTGTATTTCTGTCAGACCGAAGACACCGCGGTCTTTGACCTGGCAGAAACCATCCCCGGCCCCAGCACCGATACGCTGGGAGCTCTGGCCAAGGAACTTGGCATTGTTATCGTCGGCAGCCTGTTCGAAAAGCGGGCCACCGGCCTCTATCACAACACCGCCGTGGTGCTGGAAAAGGACGGTAGCCTGGCTGGCATCTATCGCAAGATGCATATTCCTGATGATCCGGGCTTCTACGAGAAGTTCTACTTCACCCCCGGCGATGCCGACTTCAACGATGGCCGTAACGGCTTCAGCCCTATCGAAACCAGTGTCGGCAAACTGGGCCTGCTGGTCTGCTGGGATCAGTGGTACCCGGAAGCCGCGCGGCTGATGGCCCTGGCCGGTGCTGACCTGCTGCTCTACCCCACCGCTATCGGTTGGGATCCCAGTGACGACGACGGGGAAAAACAGCGCCAGCTCAACGCCTGGATCACCATCCAGCGCGCCCACGGAATCGCCAATGGGTTACCGGTACTGGTCGCCAATCGCACCGGCTTCGAACAAAGCCCTGAAGATGACAGTGGCATCCAGTTCTGGGGTAACAGCTTTGTTTGCGGCCCCCAGGGCGAATTCCTGGCTCAGGCTGACAATGACAACGAACAGGTGCTGCTCGCCGACCTAGACATGCAGCGCAGCGAGTCCGTACGCCGCATCTGGCCCTACCTGCGCGACCGGCGAGTGGATGCCTACGGCGACCTGACCAAACGGTATCGGGATTGATCCGCTCGACAAAATTACAGAAAGCCCCTTGAGGCCAATGCTCACGGAAAGTACTTTTCCCGTTTTTCCGCTATTGCATATGGAGCGCACAATGACACGCCTATCCGTTCTCTTCACCGCCGCCTTGCTTGCAGGCTGCGCCGCCCCCTCTGCCATGATGGTCAGCGATGGCAACCAGTCCGAAGGCACCGTGGTCATTTCCTATGACTACAGCCTGATGCAAAGCCCCAAGGTGGACTGGCAGCAGGGCCTGCAAAAAGCCTCCGCCCAGTGCCAGAGCTGGGGTTACAACGGCGCACTGCCCTCCGATACACCCAGCAAATCCTGCAAGACAGAAACCCAGGACGGCGATTGCATCGCCTGGACCTTGAGCACTACCTTCCAGTGCACGGCCAAGGCCCAGCAATCCCAGCAATAAAGCTAGCCCTGAGCGCCCGCACGATCCACTCACTAGTCGAGAAAGACCAGCCTGTGTTGCGGGCCTATATGCTTCTCACAAGGGTTTATCCAGGGATGCAATCATAGAGCGAGGCAGTAACGCGGCTGAGGTATAGGGGAGGCTCTCTCCGACAGCCTCCACCATCGGTGCCACCCTGTCGCTCAGCCGCAGTTTAAGGTCATCAGGGTGAATGCCGATTCGCAAGGGCTGGCCAGTGTGGCAGGCCCGACGCCAATTGAGATGATTGAACCCTCGCAACAACCACTCCCGTAACGAGGTATCGGCTTCAAAGCCCAGCAGCGGTAGCGGATGCATCTTTTGTGCTTGCGCATCGTAAACACCGCTCAGAGTTTCGAACAGCCGAAACGGCATGTCCGCCAATTGTCCGCGATGTATCGCGCCCATGGCCCAGGCCGGGGGTACGTACAGCTCGCAGGGTTGCAGCCCCTGATCCACAAACCATTGGTGACAATTGCGTATCAACGCCTCGATACCGCTGGCAGACAAAGAAAGGTGCTCCGCCACTCGCCGCGACAGCAGCAGACTGTGCAGGCGATGATAAAGGCTGATAGGTGGCTCACAGCGATGCAGCCAGCCGTGGCCGGCCAGCGGGTATCCCTGCTGCTGAAGCTGGTGCAGCCAGTCCAGATCCGCCGTTTGCCAATCCCGCCCCGGCACCACCAGCAGGGTCACCGACTGCGGGGTCTGGGGCAGCAGAGCCAGAATCTGGCTGACCTGCTGGCGGGTTTCCGGCATCACATCGTGGATGGATACCAGGGCGCGAGGCGCCGGTAGCGGTTCAGAGGGCGCTGCGGGCATAGTTGCTGCTCAAGCGACGCAGCAGCGCCAGGGTCGGGGAAGGCAGGGAACGATTGGCAGCGGGTACCATCTGGGCACACTGGCCCAGCACCCCGGCCCAGTGCTCGATGGCATCTCGGTTCATGGCCAGTGCAGCCTGCCGGGCCTGTTTCGCCTTCAGGTCGCGTACTACCGGGCTCAGCGACTGCAACCGGTCCAGGGTCTGGTTCAGGCTTTCCTGCGGTTCCATGATCCACAGCCCCGCTGCCAGCGCCGGCCATTCGTTGATGCCGCAAGCCGGTGTGGTGATTACCAACCGCTCCCGGGCCATGGCTTCCAGCGCCACGGTACCGAAGGCTTCCACCGATGACGGCAGCACCAGTACCTGGCAGCGATCGAGAATCTCCACCACCTGCTGGCGGCTACACCAGCCATGAAAGGTCAGGTTGGCGGATCCCTTGCAGGCCTGTTCTACCTTGCTGCGCAGTGGCCCGTCACCGGCCACCTCGAACTGCAAATCCGGCCGTGACTCGGCTAGGGCCAGGAAGGATTCGATATTCTTTTCCGCCGCCAGCCGGCCTACATAACAGACCCGCCTTACGCTGTCATGCAACCGGGTGACCGGCGTGTTCACAAATTCCCGGGCCAGCGGTGTGCCCACCAACTGCGGATTACGGGCACCGGCGGCGCGGGCCTGGGCGATCATGGATTCACAGATGGTGGCGGCGGTTTCACTGCCCTGGAACAGGGTGCGGTTGACCCAGTTGAGCAGGCCACCGGCCAGCCTGGCCAGGCGGCGCCCCCAGTACAATTCCACCAGCCGGTTGTAATCGGTCTGGAAGGTGACGCAGACCGGGATGCCCCACTTGCGGGCGATCCAGTAACCGATCATGGAAAAAATACCGGGGCCGGGAATCACGATAACGTGGGGTTTCATTTCCCAGACCAGGGCGCTCAGTTCACGCACCTTGGGAAAGAAGAGTCGCTGGGTGGGGTCGCCGGGGATCGGCATGGATGCGCCCTGGCAAGGATGCGGTTCCTCCATGCAGGGCTGCACCAGTTCCACCTGGGCCACATGGTCCTTGAGATGCGAGACCAGATCCTGGAAGTAGGCGCCGACGCCATTCCGACCCTTGATCGCATCCACCACAAACAGTATGCGTAGCTCTTTGGTATCCATGGGCGCCAGTATCAGCGCCTCTCATGTCGATAATGTGACAGCATTGCCGCGCCATGACGGTGTAATTGCGACAAGATGTAACAGACGTAAGAAAAAAGGATTTTTACCACAGAGGGCCCAGAGTTCACCGAGGGAAAACATGGATTAACTCTGTGTTCTCGGTGCGCTCTGTGGTGAAAAAGGGTTTCTTGCGCTATCGGTCAGTCTCGTGGCGGAAGCGCAAAACCAAAGCGTTCGTAGACCCAGCCAAAGGTTTGCAGCAACTCCTCACCACTGACACCCAGGGCCTCCAGTGAGTAGTGGTGCCCGCTGCGGTACTGTTTTGCCTTGCGGTCTTGCGCGTCAAGCTGTTGGCGAAAAGCCGTGCCGGGTTGCCAGCCAAAGCGCTGATAAAACGCCAGCACGATGTCCGCCGGCGCCGGGGCCAGTTGCTCCATCACCGACAGCGCCTGGCGTTCCGGTGGCAGGCTTTCCAGCACGTCCAGCACATGGCGATAGTAATAATCGAGCATGGCCATAAAACCCTGGCGCCAGTAATCGGTGGTGTCGCGACCATCAAACAGGCGCGCGCCAATCAGGATGGAATTGATCTGTGATGGCACCGCCGCGCTGGGGTTGCGGACACAACCGATAAAGCGGGCATCCGGGAAGGCCTCCGCCAGGGTCGCCATCCAGGGCGTGAACGACGGGTTCTTGGACAGCAACTGTTTGTGGCTGCCATGAAAATAAAGATGCCGCTGCACAAAGCGCCGATAGGCCGCAATCAGCCGCTGCTTTTCCTTGTCGGTGCCATCCCGGTCCAGATAGGTGAGACGCCACAGGGCCGGCACCGGCACGGCGAGTACCAGCAGGAAGCAGCCCCACACTGGAATCAATGCCAGGTAATCTTCCTCCGGGTCCAGCAGCCCGGTCTTGTGCACGCCATCCAAACCGCCGAGCAGACGCCGCTCGATCCATAACAGCAAGCGCCCCGCCGGCCGGCCAATCCCTCCATCAAGGCGGGCAATAGCGGTCCAGAAATAGCGCTGGGTAATCGACGGGGCAAAAAGCAGTTCCCACAGGGCCGTGGTGGTAAAGCGTTCGTCCATGGCCAGCAGGCGATGCAGGAAGGTGGTACCGCTGCGGGGCACGCCCACCACAAAAAGCGGCTCGCGAACCTCCACGCGGCGAAAATCCGGGAACAGCAAATGATCCAGCAACAGGCCCAGGCCATTGATGGCCTGCACCAGCAGGAACAGTGGCCAGAACAGCGTCATCACCAGCAGTCGCTGCAGGGAGAACCGCCCTGCCCGGCCATCGTAGGCCGGCAGCCAGCTCATCATAAAAAAATGCACATAGCGTTTCAGTACTGCCAAACCGTTCTCCCGGCTATTCCATGCAGCGTGCACGCTACGCCCCGCCCATGTCATAAAAATGACAATTTTGCCTCTTGTGTCCAGGTCACAGCACTGTCATCTTTCTCGAAAACAATGGCGGCATGACTATCGCGATGACAGCACCCAACACAGCCCCTCGCCACCCGACACTGGTCGGCCACCGGGGCGCCCGCGGCGAAGCCCCGGAAAATACCCTGGCCAGCTTTCAGGTAGCTCTGGAGGCTGGTGTCACGGAAATGGAACTGGATGTGCGGTTATCCGCCGACGGCCATCTGATCGTGCTGCACGATAGCGACGTCACTCGCACCACCGGCATGCGCGGCGATGTGCGCCAGTACACCCGCTCGCAACTGGGCACCATGGATGCTCGCCGTAACACCCCCGGCTGGCACAGCCCTACGGGGATTCCTTCCCTGCAGGAAGTGGTGGAGCTGTGTGGCCCGGCCATGCGTTTCCAGTTCGAGGTAAAGGGAGCGGATCGGGTGGTGCTGCATCAGCTGGCCCATCGCCTCACGCACATGATCCATGAGCAGCAACTGCAATCTCGGGTGGTGGTGACCTCCAGCCATACCGGCTTTCTGCGCATGATCGGCACCATGGCGCCGGATGTGGAGCGTGGCTACGTGTGCCAGTACCGCTACCTGCAACCCACCCGCCGGGCCCATGCTCTGGGGTGCAACTGGCTGATGCCACATTATTCGCTGGTGACCCCGGCGCTAATGCGCCGGGCCCGCAAGCGCGGCCTCAAGGTGTCGGTGTGGACGGTGAATGATCTCACTGAAGCGGACCGGCTGGCCAAGCTGCAGGTGGATGGCATCATTACCGACTACCCAACCAGCTTTGTCAGCCACTTCCGGCGCAGCCCCCGTTATTCGTCGTCGGAAGCCGCCGCGCTGAGCGGCTGATCCGCGAAGAACGCCAGAATTTCCTCCTTGCGTGCCATGGCATCCTTGCGGCCCATCTCGATCAGGCTGCGGGTAAAGCCGGGCTCGAACAGCAGATAACTCATGGCACTGGCCCCCGGCGACCGGGTGGCACCAGAGCCCCGCAGGAAGAAACGCAGCGCCCGGGGCAATTCCTTGATGTGTTCGGCGGCAATTTCGTCAATGGGCCGGGATGGGTAGATCTTCAACACATCCACCTGTCGCAGCTGGATACCATGCTTGCGCCGGGAACGCTCACTCATGGCAGACAAGGTACGGTTGATGCGTTCAAGGCGCTCCACATCCCCTTCCAGGGTGTCCACAAAGACGCTGTTGAGCACATGGCCGAGCACCTGGGCCATGGACGGATAACCGCTTAGCTGGCGCTGATGGCCCGCACTCATGTTGCCGGACACCCCGATCACCAGCAGCCGGGAAGCGCCCAGATGCAGCGCCGGGCTCAATGGCGCCAGTTGCCGCAGGGCGCCATCACCGTAATAGGCACCGTCTACCTTGCTGGCGGGAAACAGGATAGGGATGGCCGCAGACCCCAGCAGATGCTGCACATCAATGTCAGAGCGCTTACCCTTGCGACGGGCCCGCACCCATTCCGGTAATTCACTGTCACCCTGGAAAAAACTCACCGACTCACCACTGGCATAACCGGATGCGGTGATCGCCAGAGCGCGCAAATGGCCCTGATCCAGGTTCTCGCGAATACGGCGAAAATTGATCACCAGGGTAAGCAGACGCTGCAACGGCATATTGTCCAGTAGAGCACTGCGTTCCGGTGTCTTGCCGGTGGTGACACCGGAAAACAGCCAGCGGACCACCGCTTTCAGCAACGCATAGGTATCCGTGCGGTACACCTGTTCGGCGGTAATATTGGCCCAGACGCGCTCCAGCCCGCGAATCGCTGTGCGAAAATTACCGGCATTGGCAGCCAGTGACGCCGCATTGATCGCCCCTGCCGAGGTTCCGCAGATAATCGGAAACGGGTTTGGCTCCCCGCGAGGCAGCAATTCAGCAATCGCTGCCAGCACCCCGACCTGATAGGCGCCTCGGGCGCCGCCCCCGGACAATATCAACCCACGAACCGGGTCCTGTTTCTGCATTTCCACCCTCCAAATTTCCACCAGTATGCCGTGGCAGACATTCTGTCACCACAGCCGCAATACCACTGGCGATCTGCCGGTTCCCTGCCTTATGCTGGGACATCTTCTGGAACCCGCTTTATGTACCGCTTTCAGCTACGCCCCGCCACCACCGATGACCTGGACGCCCTGACCGTGCTCGAACAGCGCTGTTTCTCATCGGACCGTCTTTCCCGACGCAGCTTTCGTAAATGGATCAAACGCCAACACAGCGGTCTGATCGTCGCCATTGATGATGACAACACCCTGGCAGGGTATGTGCTGGTGCTGTTGCAACCTGGCACCCGCCTGGCGCGACTCTACTCCATCGCCGTGGATCCGCAGCAACGGGGACGCAATCTGGGGGAAAAACTCATGGAAGCTGCAGAAGACTACGCACTGCAACAGCGCCGCCCCTATCTGCGCCTGGAAGTGCGCAAGGATAACGCCACTGCTATCGCTCTCTACGAAAAGCGCGGCTACCGCCTTTTTGCCCAGACGCCGGATTACTACGAAGACCACCAGGACGCTCTGCGGTATCAGAAGCGGCTTCTCTACCTGCCCGATAACGCGGAACGGCTTCACCTGCCATGGGTGCAACAGACCACGCCGTTCACCTGCGGGCCAGCCTGTCTGATGATGGCGCTGGCGGCGCTCAAGCAGCAACCGCCCAGCACCACCGAAGAACTGCTGCTATGGCGCGAAGCCACCACCATTTTCATGACCGCCGGCCATGGTGGCTGCCATCCCATGGGGCTGGCTCTGGCCGCTCGTCAACGAGGCCTTGAGGCACGTGTCTGGTGCAATCAGACCGGCCCGTTGTTTGTCGATTCAGTGCGTGACCCTGAAAAGAAGGCGGTGATCACCACGCTGCACAACTATTTCGTGGAGGCCTGCAAGGCGCAATCCCTGCCGGTCTGCTACGAGGATTTCAGTGCCGCGGACCTGGACGACGCCATCTCCGCCGGCAATATCGTGCTGGTTCTGATCAGTACCTGGCGCCTGGATGGCCGCAAGGCCCCACACTGGGTGGCAATCAGTGGCAGCGATGAGGAATGCTTTTATATTCACGACCCGGACCCGGGCGAGGACCAGGTACCGCTGGACTGCCAGCATGTGCCGATCACCCGGGAAAAGTTCGATCAGATGCGCAAGTATGGCCAGGCCAAGCTGCGCACAGCAGTGGTGTTGAGCGTTTAGCCACGTTGGGGGGGGTATGGTGTTTTACCACAGAGGGCACAGAGTCACAGAGGTAAAACCTGATCTCTCCTGCGGCGCGTTAGCATGAAACAATGCTTCCCACGCACTTCAGCCCCGATGTTTTCTTTTTCTCAGTGAACTCTGTGCCCTCTGTGGTAAAAAATGATTTTTCCTGCCCTGAAGAGCCAGACACAAAAAAGCCCGCAAGAGGCGGGCTTTTGCTGGGCAGGCTTGGCATCACATCTTCATCACGTCCTTGCCCAGGGCCGCGGCCTTTTCACCGTCCACCTTCTGGGTGTTTTCCTCGCACTTGCCCCGGTCACCACCGCAGATTTCGCAACCCTCTTTCATGCCCAGTGTGGCAAGGCCACCACAGGAGCCCTTGATCGGCTTGTTGGAGAGAATCACGCCGACCGCCATGGCCGTGAAAAGCAGGCCGATAAAGATCACTGCGGCCATAATGGTCATCAACATGTTATTTCTCCTCCACGATTGCATCGAAGGCAGGCGTGGAAATTTCTTCTACGCCCTCACCCTTTCTGACAATAAAAAACACGGCCAGTTCGTGCTGTTTGGCAAATGCCATACCTGCCTCCGGGCCCAGTACGGTCATGGCAGTGGACAGACCGTCAGCCATCATGGCGCTTTCGTGCAGCACCGACACCGATGCCAGCATATGATCCACAGGATAACCGGTTCTCGGATCCAGGGTATGTGAATACAGTTGCCCATCCGATTCGAAGAAGTTGCGGTAGTCGCCGCTGGTGGCCACGGCCATATCTTTCAGGGCGACCACCTGTTCCACCTCACGCACACCGGCAATTGGCCTTTCCACGGCCACCCGCCAGGGCTGCCCGTAAGGTTTGCTGCCACTACCGCGCAGTTCACCACCCACTTCAACCAGATAGTTTTTCAGGCCCTGGCTTTCGAGCAAATCTGCCACCTTGTCCACGGCAAAGCCCTTGGCAATGGAAGACAGGTCCACATAGACATCGCCGGGCTGCAGAAGCTCATTGTCATTGAGCAGCAGCTGTTGCCAGCCAACCCGCACCATGGCGGCGCTGATCTCGTCTTCCGAGGGCGGCTCGAAACGGTCCGGGTCCGGACCGAACCCCCACAGGTTCACCAGCGGCCCCACGGTCACGTCATAGGCCCCGTCGGTCATAGCAGAAATACTGAACGCCGCAGACAGCACCTTGACCGTATCGTCAGGCAACTCCATCAGGGTGCCCGCTTCCGCCGTATTGAAACGGCTCAGATCGGACTCCGGCCGATAGGTGCTCATTTCTGCGTTGACCTGTTCCAGAGCCGCCTCGATATCCGCTTTCAGATCGTCTACGCCTTCCTTGGGCGTGCCACTGAACTTCACACTCCAGGTAGTGCCCATGGTCGGGCCGCTGAGAACGGACAGACGATTTTTGCTGTCATCGCAACCGCTAAGCAGCGTGACGGAGAAAACGACGAGAACGGCAACTAGACGGGACATACTCATGATCCAAGGGAGTTCAACGTTCTGTAGAGGCCACAGGCAAGGATCAGCGAGGCGCGAGTAACGAAAACCTGGAGGAGCCTGCCGGTTTTGCTGTGCATGACTCGAACCTTGTTACTCGAAACTTGCCACCCCAAGCATAGCTCCTACATAAAACCGGGGCTAAACGACAAAGCGCCGACCCTTGGTCGGCGCTTTCGGTGTTATCCGCCGAAGTCATCCAGCAGGATGTTTTCCGGTTCCACACCCAGATCATCAAGCATCTTGATCACCGAGGCGTTCATCATCGGCGGCCCACACATGTAGTACTCGCAATCTTCAGGGGCCGGATGGTCCTTCAGATACTGCTCGTACAGCACGTTATGGATAAAGCCGGTGAGGCCATCCCAGTTATCTTCAGGCTGGGGATCAGACAACGCCAGATGCCATTCGAAGTTATCGTTCTCTTCAGCCAGGATGTCATATTCATCGTTGTAGAAGGTCTCACGCCAGCTTCGGGCACCGTACCAGAAGCTGATCTTGCGCTTGGAATTGAGACGCTTCAGCTGATCGAAAATATGACTGCGCATGGGCGCCATGCCGGCACCACCGCCAATGAACACCATTTCCGCATCGGTCTTCTTGGCAAAGAACTCACCAAAGGGCCCGAACACAGTAATTTTGTCACCCGGCTTCAAGCTGAACACGTAGGAGCTCATGATGCCCGGAGAAATGTCCTTGGAGCCCGGAGGCGGCGTGGCAATCCGGATGTTGAATTTGAGGATGCCCTTCTCTTCCGGATAGTTGGCCATGGAATAAGCGCGAATTACTTCCTCGTTGTTCTTGCAGCTCAGATCGAAGAAGTTAAAACGCTCCCAGTCGCCCCGGTACTCTTCACTGATATCAAAATCAGAGAATTTCACGTCGAACGGCGGCGCTTCCAGCTGCACATAGCCGCCAGCACGGAAGTCCACATTCTCACCTTCCGGCAGCTTCAGGGTCAGCTCTTTAATGAAGGTGGCAACGTTATCATTGGCGATAACCTCGCACTCCCACTTCTTCACACCGAAGAACTCTTCCGGAACTTCGATTTTCATGTCCTGCTTCACATTCACCTGGCAGCTCAGGCGCCAGCCGTCGCGAATCTCGCCCTTGGTGAAGTGGCCTTCTTCGGTGGGCAGAATATCGCCACCGCCGTCCAGCACTTTGCATTTGCACTGGGCACAAGTACCAGCGCCACCACAGGCAGAAGACAGGAAGATACCCTGATTGGCCAGGGTCCCCAGCAACTTGCCTCCAGCAGGGGCATCGATGGATTTTTCTTCATCGCTGTTGATGTTGATGTGCACATCCCCGCTGGCCACCAGCCGGGAGCGGGCCATCAGGATCACCGCCACCAGTGCCAGCACAATGGCGGTGAACATGACCACACCGAGAATAATCTCAAAACTCATGATTCAACCCCTTCGCTTACAGCTGCACGCCGGAAAAAGACATGAAGCCGAGAGACATCAGCCCTACGGTGATGAAGGTGATACCCAGACCTTTCAGGCCGTCCGGCACATCGCTGTATTTCAGCTTTTCGCGAATACCGGCCAGCAGCGTAATGGCAAGCGCCCAGCCAACCCCGGCGCCGACACCGTAGACCATGGACTCACCAAAGGTGTAGTCACGCTCAACCATGAACAGGGATGCACCCAGAATGGCGCAGTTCACAGTAATCAGCGGCAGGAAGATGCCCAGGGCGTTGTAGAGACTGGGCACATACTTGTCCAGGGTCATTTCCAGAATCTGTACCAGCGCGGCAATAACACCGATATAGCTCAGCAGGCCCAGGAAGCGCAGGTCCAGGCTGGCCAGAGACTCTATCCCGGTCCAGGCCAGGGCGTTCTCATCCAGCAGATAGGTAAGAATCAGGTTGTTCACGGGCACGGTGATAGTCAGTACCACTACCACCGCAACCCCCAGACCGATCGCGGTCTGGATCTTCTTGGACACGGCAATAAAGGTACACATGCCCAGGAAGAAGGCCAGCGCCATGTTTTCAACAAAGACGGCGCGGACGAACAGGCTCAGATAATGTTCAAACATTCCTCGTCTCCGTTAAAACGCGTCGCTGACACGGGTGTGTGGCTTCATCTTGAAGGTATCTTCTTCCACTTGCTCAGGCTTCCAGGTCCGGATTGCCCAGATGAACAGGCCGATCAGGAAGAACGCGCTGGGCGGCAACAGCATCATGCCGTTGGTCACGAACCAGCCACCATCCGCAGCCTTGGTCAGGATCTGCTGACCGAACAGGCTACCGGCACCCAGCAGTTCACGAATGAAGCCCAGGCCCAGCAGGATCACCGAGTAACCCAGACCGTTACCCACACCATCCAGGAAAGACGGGATCGGCGGGTTCTTCATGGCGAAGGCTTCCGCCCGGCCCATCACGATACAGTTGGTGATGATCAGCCCCACAAACACCGAGAGCTGCTTGGAAATGCCATAGGCATAGGCTTTCAGGAACTGATCTACCACAATTACCAGCGAGGCAATAATGGTCATCTGCACGATGATGCGGATGCTGGACGGAATATAATTCCGGATTGAGCTCACAAAGAAGTTCGAGAACGCGGTTACGGTCGTCAATGCAATACACATCGTGACCGTCGTGCTCAGGTTACTGGTTACCGCCAGGGCGGAGCAGATACCAAGAATCTGCAGCGCGATGGGGTTATTGTCGAAAATCGGACCTAAAAGGATGTCCTTCGTTTTCTCCGCCATTACGCGTCTCCTTCCTGCTGTACGACCGCTTCACCTTTCTGCATGCGCTTCAGGTAAGGACCGAAACCGTTTTCGCCAACCCAGAAGCGCAGCAGATTACTGACACCATTACTGGTCAGGGTCGCACCGGCAAGGCCATCCACCTTGTGTTCGGCATTCGGCGTTTTGCTGTCCACGGAACCCTTGACCACCTGGATTTCCACTTCACCCTGCTCACCGTAAAGCTTTTTGCCTTCCCACAGGGCTTTCCATTTCGGGTTGTCTACTTCACCACCGAGCCCCGGAGTCTCACCGTGCTCGTAAAAACCCAGGCCGGACACGGTGTTGGCATCCGGCTCAAGAGCCAGGAAACCATACAAGGTAGACCACAGGCCATAGCCATGTACCGGCAAGATGATGCGGCTCAGTTCACCGTCATCACCGCGGGCCAGGAATACTTCTGCCACGTCCGCCTGGGACTTGATACCGGCAATATCCTCTTTACCGCTGAGCCGCTCGGACCGCTGGGGATCCTTGGCTGCTTTGCGCTGATCGTAGGATTCCGGCATCTCTACATACTCACCGGTGTCGATGTCCACAAAACGGCGTTCAATGCTTTTGAAGACCTTGTTCACATCCACACCAGGCTGATACAGGCCAGCGGCCTGCAGGATGTTCATGCGCTTGTCCAGCAGCTGGTTCTTGCTCTGTACTGGTCGCAGGCTTACCGCTGCAGTGGCAACCACCACACCGCAAACCACACAGACCAGAAAGGCAACCAGCAGCGTTTTGCCTACACTTTCTTTATTCGCTGACATTTACACTTCTCCCCCGGTCCGGCGCAGACGACGACGAACGTTCGCCTGTACAACAAAGTGGTCGATTAACGGCGCACAGAGGTTGGAGAACAGGATGGCCATCATCACACCCTCCGGGAACGCCGGGTTCACCACCCGGATCAATACGATCATGACACCGATCAGCGCACCGAAGATGTACTTGCCGGTATTGGTCATGGAAGCCGATACCGGGTCGGTGGCCATGTAAATCATGCCGAAAGCAAAGCTGCCCACGGTCAGATGCCAGTACCAGGGCATGGCGAACATGGGATTAGTGGCAGAACCGATCGCATTGAAGAGAGAACTCAGCGCCACCATGCCCAGGAATACACCCAGTACGATGCGCCAGGAAGCTACCTTGGTGAGCAACAGAGCCGCACCACCAATCAGGATAGCCAGGGTTGAAGTTTCGCCGATAGAACCCTGAATACCGCCCAGGAAGGTCTGCATCCAGGAAATGTTGGCACCGGCATCAGCCGTCAGGTTGCTTGCGAAGTCCAGTTGGCCGGCAGCTGCGAGCGCCAGCGGTGTCGCACCGGAGAAGTTGTCCACTGCGGTCCATACCGCATCCCCGGACATTTCTGCCGGATAGGCAAAGAACAGGAACGCCCGCCCGACCAGCGCCGGGTTGAGGAAGTTCTTGCCGGTACCCCCGAACACTTCCTTACCGATGACGACACCGAAGGAAATACCCAGGAACACCTGCCACAGAGGAATTGACGGCGGCAGGATCAGGGTAAACAGGATCCCGGTCACGAAGAAGCCTTCGTTAACTTCATGGCCGCGCTTCCAGGCAAACAGGCCTTCCCAGATGAAGCCACCCAGGTAGACCACAATCAGAATCGGCACGTAGTAAACCATACCGTGCAGCAGATTCGACCATAGACTGGCCGCATCAAAGCCTGCCAGGGCCATGACCAGGTCGCTGCGCCAGCCGGGAATCGGGCTGAAACCTTCAGCAATCTGCAGGTTGGCCTGATAACCGGTGTTCCACAGCCCGAACAGAATCGCCGGGAAGGCGCAGAACCACACCGTCATCATGATCCGCTTGAGATCGATACCATCACGTACATGTGCGGAGGACCGGGTAACCGAATCCGGGGTGTACAGCATGGTGTCGAACATTTCGTAGAAGGTGTAATACTTCTCGAACTTGCCACCCTCGTGGAAATGCGGGGCGACCTTGTTGTCCAGAAAACTTCTCATGCCCATGCTCAGCTCTCCGCTTCAATGGTGGTGAGATTGTCGCGCAGAATCGGACCGTACTCGTATTTGCCCGGGCACACGAAGGTACACAGGGCCAGGTCTTCTTCCACCAGCTCAAGCGCGCCAAGTGCCGTGGCACTATCGGTATCGCCAACAATCAGCGCACGCAGCAGCTGGGTCGGCAGGATATCCAGCGGCATCACTTCCTCGTAGGCGCCCACCGGCACCATGGCCCGCTCGGAACCATTAGTGGTGGTGGTGAAGTTGAAGCGCTTGCCCGGCATCAGCTTGGAAAGGTAGATATTGAGCACCGAGAAGCGATTCACGCCCGGGGAGATGTACCCCAACAATTGACGTTCATGACCTTCGCACAGCACCGTTACCTGATTGGCGGTGCGGCTCAGGAACGCCACCGGCCCCTGGGCATTGTGACCGCCGAATACAGAACCGCTGATCAGGCGATTATCACCCTCTTTCAGCTCAGCCTGTGCGAAATCGTCGGTACTGGCACCCACGCGGGTACGCAGGGAACGAGGCGTTTTCACCTGGGGGCCGGCCAGGGCCACTACCCGGGAGGAGTAAATTTTGCCTTCGGTGAACAATTTACCGATAGCAATCACGTCCTGATAACCCACAGACCAGACGATCTTTTTCAGGCTAACCGGATCCAGGTGATGAATGTGTGTACCCACATTACCCGCCGGATGCTTTCCGGCGAAAGCTTCTTCACGTACCTGACCGCCGGCGAAGCTCGGCAGGTCGGTATTGGGGCCACGACATACCCACACAGGCCCATCGGTGAGACGGCTCAACACGGTAAGGCCATGACGGAACGCCTGTTCGTTTTCCTTGATGACCAGTGATGGCTCCTGGGCCAGCGGGTTGGTATCAAGTACGGAAACGAAAATGGAATTCGGGGTGCTGCCCGGCGCCGGCACCTTGCCGAAGGGGCGAGTCCGCAACAAGGTCCACTCGCCAGAGTCCACCAGCTGCTGCTGTACCGCCTCACGGTCCAGGCCAGCGAGCTGGTCAGCACTGTAGGAATCAAAAGTGACTTCGTCTTCCTGCTCGGCCACTTCAATCACTACCGATTGAAGCACGCGCTTGTGACCGCGATTGATCGCCACCACCTTGCCCGCCGCAGGAGCGGTGTATTTCACACCCTCGGTTTTCTTGTCCGTAAAGATCAGCTGGCCTTTCTTGACCACATCTCCTTCGCGGACCTCCATGGTGGGTTTCATGCCCACATAGTCACCGCCGAGCACGGCAACAGAACGAACCTGGTGGCCTTCCTCAATCGCCTGGCGCGGTGCACCAGCGATGGGCAGATCCAGGCCCTTCCTGACTTTAATCATAGTTTCTCGCCCACGTTGCGTGTTGCTGAAGTCGAGGCACATCCGCCTGCAAGCCCCGAAAAGCGGGAAAATGCCTTGGATGTTCGCTAAAACCGGAATTTGCACTTGGGAGCCGGCAGCAGCCGGCGGCGCCATTATAAAGACGCGCCTGCCCGTTCGCCAGCACCGTCCGACCCGCCTTTCGTCGCACAGAACTACTTTGGTGCAAAAGAAAAACCGGTCATGCACCGAAAAAAAGCCCGCAGCGCGAGCTTCTTTTCAAACGCCGTTCAGTCCTTCGGGTACGCCGGGTATTCCACCCCGGAGATCTGCTGCAGGATACGCAGTACCTGGCAGCTGTAACCGAACTCGTTGTCGTACCACACATACAGTACGCAATGACGCCCACTGACAATGGTAGCCTCCGCATCAATCACGGAAGCGTGACGGGAGCCCACGAAATCGGTGGATACCGCATCCGGGCTGCTCACGAAATCCACCTGACGCTGCAGCGGCGAATGCAGGCTCACCCAACGCAGGTACTCGTTGAGCTCTTCCAGGGTGGTTTCCTTGCCCAGAGTCAGGTTAAGGATCGCCATGGACACATTCGGGGTCGGCACCCGGATGGAATTGCCGGTGAGCTTGCCCTTCAGAGACGGCAGCGCCTTGGCGGCAGCCGTCGCCGCCCCGGTTTCGGTCAGCACCATGTTCAGGGGCGCGGAGCGACCACGACGGGGACCTTTGTGGAAGTTATCCAGCAGGTTCTGGTCGTTGGTGTAGGAGTGCACGGTTTCCACGTGGCCGTATTCGATGCCGAATTTGTCTTCCAGGGCTTTCAGTGGCGGCACGATGGCGTTGGTGGTGCAGCTGGCAGCGGAAATGATCTTGTCGCTGTCTTCGATCATGTCGTTGTTCACGCCATGAACAATGTTTTTCATATCACCTTTGCCCGGCGCAGTCAGCATGACACGGGCAACACCCTTGCACTGCAGATGCTGGGAAAGGCCTTCAGAATCACGCCACTTGCCGGTGTTGTCGATCACCACGGCATTGTTGATGCCGTACTCGGTGTAATCGATGGCAGACGGATCACTGGAGTAGATCACCTTGATGAAGTTGCCGTTGGCGATGATGGCATTTTCTTCTTCATCCACGGCAATGGTGCCGGCGAACGGGCCGTGCACGGAGTCACGACGCAGCAGGCTGGCGCGCTTCTGCAGGTCACCCTTGCCGGATTCGCGAACCACGATCGCCTTCAGCCGCAGACCATCACCGGAACCCGCTTTCTCGATCAGCAGACGGGCCAGGATACGGCCGATACGGCCGAAACCGTACAGCACCACGTCCGTGGAACTGGGCACTGGCCCCTTGTTATTGACCGCTTCGGCCAGCTCTTCGCGCACATAGTCCTCGATGGACAGGCCGCGATTGTCTTTCTTGTACTCTACCGCCAGTTTACCGATATCAATGCGGCAGGGGCCCAGGTCCAGCTTGTTCACTTCCTGCAGAATCGGGAAGGAATCCACCACAGACAGCTCGGAATCTTCGACCTGCTTGACGAAACGGTGGGCTTTCAGGATCTGGATAACAGACTTGTTGACCAGGGAACGGCTGTAAACAGTGGTGGTGACATTCTTTTCGCGATGCAGCTTGCCGATCATCGGGATCATGGCTTCTGCGATTTCTTCGCGGTTCTTCCAGCGTCCGAAGTGGTCTTCCAGTTTGTTCACGGAGATGCCCCTCTCAGGTTGGGTTCGGGTGAAGAAAACCGTGGCTGGCACCGAAATGCCCGGTTTCTGCGTTCACCGGCGGTGGAGTTTGGGGCGCGAATAATATCGCCAAACGCCGCGTTTATCCACCCAAATGGCGGGGATATTACGGTTTCACGAACAATGCTTTCACACGTTCACGCAACACCGGCAACACCTCTTCCTCGAACCAGGGGCGCTGGCGCAGCCACAGCCGGTTACGCGGGCTGGGATGAGGCAGCGGGAAGTAGCCAAGTTGCAGGGCCCGGTCGAAATCACGGACATTGTCAGACAGGGTCTTGCCCGGCTCCGGCAGATAGTATTTCTGGGCATACTGCCCTACCAGCAGTGTCAATTGCAGATCCGGCAGCTCCGCCAGCAACTGTTCATGCCACTGGGGGGCACATTCCGGGCGGGGCGGCAGATCACCGCCCTTGCCCCGGCCCGGGTAACAGAACCCCATGGGAATAATGGCAATGCGGTTTTCGTCATAGAAGGTCTCCCGGTCCATCTGCAGCCAGTCGCGCAGGCGGTCCCCGGACGGGTCATTCCAGGGAATCCCGGTTTCATGCACCCGCGTGCCCGGCGCCTGCCCCACGATCAGCAGCCGGGCGCCCTCCCCGGCCCGCACCACCGGACGCGGGCCCAGGGGCAGATGGGCCTCGCACAGTCGGCAGGCCTGTACCTCTTCCAATAAAGGAAGCAGCCGGCTCATGCCGCCGGGCTGTCCGAGCGATGTAGCCGCATCAGCCCTTCCTGGGCCACCGACGCTACCAGGGTACCGTCCTGGCGATAGATGGAACCGAAGTTCATGCCCCGGGAACCGCCGGCAAAGGGGCTGTCGCTGCGGTACAGCAGCCATTCATCAATACGGAAATCCCCGTGGAACCACATGGCGTGGTCGATGCTGGCGCACTGCACATGGGGCTGCCAGAAATTCATGCCGTGGGGCAGCATGGCGGTCCCCATCAGCCCGAAATCCGAGCAATAGGCCAGCAGCGCCCGTTGGGTCATGGGGTCCGCCTCCACCGAATCGACCACCTTGAACCACACCTCCCGTACCGGCGGCTCCGGCTGGGACGAAATCGGATCACGGGGCGTCACCGGGCGGAACTCCACCGGCCGGTCCTGCAAAAAGGCCTCGCGATACTGTTCCGGCAACCGGGCCACCAGCTTCTGCCGGGCTGCTTCGTCATTCTCCAGGCCGTCAGGGCCTGGCACCTCCGGCATGGGGGCTTGGTGTGCAACGCCCTCCTCTTCCACCTGATAAGACGCCGCCAACGAGAAGATTGGCCGGCCATGCTGAATCGCGTTGACCCGGCGTGTGGTAAAGCTCTTACCGTCACGAATGCGGTCCACGTCATAGACGATCGGTTTGGTAAAATCCCCAGCGCGCAGGAAATAGGCGTGCAGGGAGTGCACTGACCGATCCGTGGGCACGGTTTTCGAGGCCGCCAGCAACGCCTGCCCGGCCACCAGCCCGCCAAACACGCTCTGCTGACCATTGGCCTGACTCTGACCTCTAAACAAATTATTCTCGAGCTGCTCCAGATCAAACAGCGTCATCAGTTCCCGAACCGATGCATTCATACCCAATCCTCAGCGCAAACAAAAGCTCATCTTAACCGCTCAAAGCCTGCATGTTCAGCCCCTCCCTGCGGGAGCGGTCGTTGACACTGCAATGGCCGGGCGAGCCCCTCACCGCTACAATACGCCGCCTGATACCTCACCGAACACGCAGGACACGGGTCTTAATGAAGTTACTCCCCGACAGCGCCCTCTTTCCCACCGGCCGCGAACACTATAAAGACTGGGCCGGACTGGACAGTGGCAGCATGGCAGCAGTGCTGGCCGAGCTGGCCCGCAGCCAGGATCACCTGTTTGTGGTGCTGGCCCCCAACAGTAGCCGCGCCCAGCACATTGCCGACTCGCTGGAATTCTACCTTGCCGGAAGCGCCACCCCGGTGATGCTGTTTCCGGACTGGGAGACCCTGCCCTACGACCTGTTCAGCCCCCACCAGGACATCATCAGCGACCGTATCCGCGTGCTTCACCAGCTGCCCACCAGCCACAAGGGCATTCTGGTGGTGCCGGTGAATACCCTGATGCAGCGGCTGGCCCCGCCGTTACACATCACCGGCAACAGCTTCCTGCTCAAGGTGGGTGACACCTTCGATATGGAAGCCACCCGTCAACGGCTGGTGGCCTGCGGCTACCGCCAGCGGGACAACGTCTACGAGCACGGCGAATTCGCCGTGCGTGGTGCCATCATGGATATTTATCCCATGGGTGCCGATCAGCCCTTCCGCATCGAGCTGTTCGACGACGAGATCGAATCCCTGCGCCTGTTCGACGCGGAAAGCCAGCGTTCCACCGGCAAGGTGGAGGACATCACCCTGCTGCCGGCGGCGGAATACCCGCTCAGTGCCGACGGCATCAGCCGCTTCCGCACCGCCTTCCGCGACACCTTCGACGTGGACACCCGTGGTGTGCCGCTCTATCAGGATGTGTCCGACGGCCTGTCCGCACCGGGGCTGGAATACTACCTGCCACTGTTCTTCGAGCACATGGCCACCCTGTTCGACTACCTGCCCGACGATGTGCGACTTGTGGAACTGGCCGACTGCCAGAGCGCCGTGGAGCACTTCTGGGCCGACGTGGAGCAGCGCTATGAATCCCGGCGCCACGATATCCACCGACCGATTCTTGCGCCCTGGAAGTTGTACCTGCGTCCGGAAGAACTGGCGGCTTCTCTCAAACAGCACCCCCGTGCCCGACAGGCGGATAGCGGCAACGCCATTCACTTTGACGTGGCCAACATGCCGGCGCTCACCGCCGATGTGCGCGCCAGCAACCCGCTGGCGTTGCTGCACACCTTTTCCGACGCCCACCCGGACACCCGCATTCTGGTCTGTGCGGAAACCGCCGGCCGCCGTGAAGCCCTGCTGGAACTGATGCAGAAAATCGGCATCCAGCCGGCCCTGAAAGACAACTGGCCGGACTTTATCGCCCAGCCGGAGCGCTGGAGCCTGACCCGTGGCGAGCTGGATGCGGGCTTCTACGCCCCCGAACACGAACTACTGGTGGTCACCGAGAACGATCTCTACGGTGAACGCGTCCTGCAACGCCGGCGCCGTAAATCCAGCAGCGACGATGGCGCCGCCGAGCAGGCTTTCCGCTCCCTGGGCGAACTCACGGAAGGCTCCCCGGTAGTTCATCTGGAACACGGCGTGGGCCGCTATCTGGGCCTGATCCACATGGAAGTGGACCGCCAGCAACACGAATTCCTGCTGCTGGAATATGCCGGCGGCGACAAACTTTACGTGCCGGTGTCCTCCCTGCACCTGATCAGCCGCTACGGCGGCGGCGATACCGCCCCGCTCAACCGCCTGGGCACCGAACAGTGGAGCAAGGCACGACAGAAGGCCGCGGAAAAGATCCACGACGTGGCCGCCGAACTGCTCAACACCTACGCCCGCCGCGAAGCCCGTCAAGGCAAGCAGTTCGACGTGGACATGAGCGATTACGAACGCTTCAGCGCCGGCTTCCCCTTCGAGGAAACCCCGGATCAGCAGGCCGCCATTGCCTCAGTGATTGCCGACATGCAGTCCAGCCAACCCATGGACCGGCTGGTGTGCGGCGATGTGGGCTTCGGCAAGACCGAAGTGGCCATGCGCGCCGCCTTTGTGGCAGTGGAAAACCAGACCCAGGTGGCGGTACTGGTGCCCACTACCCTGCTCGCCCAGCAGCATTACGAATCCTTCACCGACCGCTTTGCCGACTGGCCGATCAACATCGAAGTGCTGTCGCGTTTTCGCAGTGCCAAGGACAAGACCCAGGTTTTGCAGCGCCTGAAAGAAGGCAAAGTGGATATCCTGGTGGGGACCCATCAGTTGCTGCAGGAAACCGTGGCATTCAATGACCTGGGCCTGATCATCGTGGACGAGGAACACCGCTTCGGGGTACGCCACAAGGAGCGGCTCAAGCAGATGCGCGCCGAGTGCGACATCCTTACCCTGACCGCCACGCCGATTCCCCGTACCCTGAACATGGCCTTCAGCGGCATGCGCGACATTTCCATCATCGCCACCCCGCCACAGAAACGCCTGTCGGTGAAAACCTTCGTGCAGCAGCACAACGACACCACCATCAAGGAAGCCCTGCTCCGTGAGCTGCTCCGGGGTGGCCAGGTGTACTACCTGCACAACGATATTGGCACCATGGACCGGACAGCGGAGGACATCCGCAAGCTGGTCCCCGACGCCCGCGTGGGCATTGCCCACGGGCAGATGCGCGAGCGGGAGCTGGAAGCGGTAATGAGTGATTTCTACCACCGTCGCTTCAATGTGCTGGTCTGCTCAACCATCATCGAAACCGGTATCGACGTGCCCAGCGCCAACACCATCATCATCGACCGGGCCGACAAGCTCGGCTTGGCGCAACTGCATCAGCTGCGAGGTCGGGTGGGTCGCAGCCATCACCAGGCCTACGCCTACCTGATCACCCCCAGCCCCAAGGCAATGACCAAGGACGCCCTCAAGCGCCTGGAAGCTATCGAACAAGCCACCGATCTGGGTGCCGGCTTCATGCTCGCCAGCCAGGATCTGGAAATTCGTGGCGCCGGGGAATTGCTGGGCGAAGAACAGCACGGCAACATCGAGACCATTGGCTTCAGCCTCTACATGGAGATGCTGGAACAGGCGGTGGAAGCGTTGAAACGGGGTGAGCAACCGGACGTGGAGAAACCCCTTAGTGGCGGCCCGGAACTGAACCTGCGCATCCCGGCGCTGATTCCTGAGGACTACCTGCCGGACGTATTCAGTCGCCTGACCCTCTACAAGCGCATTGCCGGCTGCAAGACCCGCGATGGCCTGAAAGAGCTGCAGGTAGAAATGATCGACCGCTTCGGCCTGCTGCCGGAACCAGTGAAAAACCTGTTCGCGGTCACAGAGCTGCGCCAGCAAGCGGAACGGCTGGGTATCACTCGACTCGATGCTCACGCCAGCGGCGGCAAGCTGGAATTCGGCGAGCGTACTCCGGTGGACCCGCTGACCATCGTCAAACTGGTCCAATCCGGCCCCAACCGCTTCAAGCTGGAAGGTGCCAACGCCCTGCGTTTTGTGGAAGGTAGCGATACTCCGGAGGAGCGTATCCAGGTGGTGGATGCCCTGCTCAAACGTCTGTCAGCCCAGAGCATCAAGCAGGATACCAACAGCGAGCAGGCATAAGCCCTTGCTGATATGCAAGGAGTTTTCCAAAAATGCCCTCGCTGTCAGGAAAACCAACCAGTCAGGCTGTTAATCGTGAACTGGTGCTGTGAACTGGTTATAGTCGCTGAAATAAAAAACGACGTGGGTGCAATTTCCAGGGGAAACGCCTGGTCCCAACAGGGGGCAAACAGGCGCAAGGAAAGCACCGGACTCTCCGCTCCGAGCGGAGCATCCGACAGGCAAAAGGAGGGGCGCGCCTCCACGTCAGCATCAAGATAAGGCCTGCTCAAAGGTCACTAAAGGAGAGCTTCCAATGCTTCGCGCATTCTTTCTGGTTGTGCTGGCCCTTGCGGCCAACCCCGCCATTGCCCAGAGCTGGTACAGCGTTGAGGTCCTGGTATTTGCCCGCGATCACAGTAGCAGCGAAGAAATCTGGCCCGCTGATCTGCAGCCCCGCTATGCCTCCCGCTCGGTAACCATCGGCGAGCCGCAAGCCAGCGAATATGCCGATCCGGAAGCCCTGTCCCGTGGTGCCTGGCAACCTCTGCCGGAAGACCAGACCGTACTGCAGTACATGATGGAACGCATGGCCGGCACCGGCGACTACCGCCAGCTATACCATAAGGCCTGGCGCCAGCCCATCGGCAACAAGAGCGAGACGCTGCCGGTCTACCTGCGCGGCGGCCAGACCCTCTACACCGACGACGGCGAAGTCCCGGAACTGGAAGGCACGCTGCATTTCAGCGAATCCCGCTACGTTCACGTGGAGCCGCGCATCTGGTTCAACACCCAGAGCAACGGCCAGCGCTTCTATGTTGACATCGATGAAAGCCGCCGCCTCACCGGCCACGAAGTTTATTACTTTGATCACCCCATGTTCGGCATGCTGGTGCGCATCACCCGCTAACGGCCTTCCATATTCCGGCACCTGTAGGAGCGCCTCTCGAGGCGCGAACTTGCTTGCGATAAGCCGTGCCAAGCACAATTCGCGCCTCGAGAGGCGCTCCTGCAACGACGCCCCTACCGTCTGTTGTTATTCCCCCTCCCCATAAAACCGCCTGTCAGAAATAACAGATCCGTACAGGCACACCGCCGTTTCCCGCGCTAAAGTAAATTCAAGGGCCCTACCCGGCCCGGACAATACGATCCCGAACGGGCCTACCCGCCCCACCGGGAAAGGAGCCGTTGCCATGTTCGCTACCCTCGAACAGACCGACGTCGCCGAACTCCACCAATTCCGGGATCCGGCAACCGGTCTGCGCGCCCTGATCGCCCTGCACTCCACCCGACTGGGCCCTGCCCTCGGTGGCTGTCGCTGCCTTCCCTACCCCGATGAACACACCGCTCTCAATGATGTCTGCCGTCTGGCCCGTGGCATGAGCTACAAGGCCGCTCTGGCAGGCCTGCCGCTTGGCGGCGGCAAGGCAGTAATCATGGAACCGGACAAACCCTACGACCGGGCCGCCCTTTACCGTGCCTTCGGCGACGCCGTTAACCGCCTGGGCGGGCGCTATATCACCGCCATGGACGCCGGCACGGAAATCACCGATCTGGACCAGGTAGCAACCCAAACCCGCCATGTGTGGGGCTTTTCCGGCGACGGCATGGACCCGTCACCCTATACCGCCCTGGGCGTATTCGCCGCCCTGGATGCGGCTATCCGCCACCGCTTCCAGCGCCACGGCGCCAGGGGCCTGCACATCGCCATTCAGGGGCTCGGCCATGTGGGCAGCCAGCTCGCCCTGATGCTGGCCCGGGCCGGCGCCCGGCTGACTCTGGCGGATCTGGACCCGCGCCGGGCCCACCGGCTGGCTGATCGCCTGAACACCCGGTGGGTGCCTGCCGACAGCATCTACGATGTAGCCTGCGATATCTTCATGCCCTGCGCCCTGGGCGGCGTGCTGAATGCCGATACCATCCCCCGCCTGCAGTCAGGACTGATCGTGGGCGCCGCCAACAACCAGCTGGCCAGTGACGAAGACGCCCAGCGGCTGCGCGAGCATGACATCCTCTACACCCCGGATTACCTCAATAACGCCGGCGGCCTGATCGCCCTGGCGATGGGGCACCGGCAGGAAGAGCGCAGTGCTATCCGGCAAAAAGTCATCGGCATCGGCCGTACCCTCAGCCTGTTGCTGGACGAGGCGGACCACAGAGATCTCAGCCCGGCACAAATGGCTGACCGGCAGGCAGAGCAGCGCCTTCACGATGACATCGGCAAGCACGCCTGGAAAGCTGCCTAGGAGGGAGCCATGTTCACTTCCACGCCCTATGACATGCACCACCGCCTGCCGGACCTGCCGGAGAACACGGACTGGCCACGGCTGGTGGACGGCTACCGCCACATGGCGCTGATTCGCACCTTCGACAAGAAGGCGGTGAACCTGCAACGCACTGGCAAACTGGGCACCTATGCCTCCTGCCTGGGCGCTGAAGCCATCGCCACCGCCGGCGGCATGGCCCTGCACGATGGTGATTATTTCGTGCCCTACTACCGGGACCACGCCACCCAGTACCTGCGTGGCGTCCCGCTGTATCAGATTCTTCAGTACTGGGGCGGCGACGAGCGCGGCAACGCCTTCCCGACAGACACTCCCGCCGCCCGCGATCTGCCCAACTGCGTGCCCATCGCCACCCAGCTCACCCAGGCCGCAGGCATCGCCACCAAGGCCAAACTGGGCCACGAACAGGCCGCCGTGCTCGCCACCTGCGGCGATGGCGCCACCTCACGGGGTGACTTCCACGAAGCCCTCAATGTGGCTGGCGTCTGGCAGCTGCCACTGGTAGTGATGGTCAACAACAATCAATGGGCCATCTCCGTACCACGCAGCCTGCAGACCGCCAGCGACACCATCGCTCAGAAAGCCGTGGCCGCAGGGATCGAAGGCTTCCAGGTGGACGGCAACGATCTGCCCGCCATGCTGGAAGCGCTGGACTACGCTCTGGACAAGGCCCGGCATGGCAAGGGCGCCACCCTGATCGAAGCGGTGAGCTACCGACTCAGCGACCACACCACCGCCGACGACGCCGGCCGCTACCGCAAGGCCAGCGATCTGCACGCCGCCTGGCAGCGCGAACCGGTGGCACGGCTGCGTCAGACCTTGGCCGACACCGGCCACTGGGATGCGGAGCAGGAAAAAAAGTGGCAGGCCGATTGCCAGCAACAGGTAGATAACGCGGTGGAGACTTACCTGAAGCAACCGCCCCAGCCCCCCACCGACATGCTCGACTACCTCTACGCCGAGCTACCCGAGGCCCTCAAGGCACAACGGGCTGCACTGGCAACGCTCAACCCGGAGCAAACGGGAGGCCACCATGCATAGCGCCCAACAACACCCGGACACCAGCGTTCCGCTCAACCTGCTGGAAGCGGTCAACCAGGCCCTGCGCCACGCCATGGAAGCCGATGACAACGTGGTGGTACTGGGCGAGGACATCGCCACCAACGGCGGTGTCTTCCGCGCCACCGAAGGCCTGAAAGAGACATTCGGTTTCCGCCGGGTGATGGACACCCCGCTGGCGGAAAACCTGATCGCCGGGCTGGCGGTGGGCATGGCCAGCCAGGGCCTGAAACCGGTGGCCGAGATCCAGTTCATGGGCTTTATCTACGCCGCCCTGGAACAACTGATCAGCCACGCCGCCCGCCTGCGCAACCGCACCCGGGGCCGGCTGAGCTGCCCGCTGGTGATCCGTGCGCCCTTCGGCGGCGGCATCCATGCCCCGGAACACCACAGCGAAAGCACCGAGGCCCTGTTCGCCCATATCCCCGGTCTGCGGGTAGTGATTCCCTCATCCCCGGCGAGAGCCTATGGCCTGCTGCGCGCCGCCATCGCCTGCCCGGACCCGGTGCTGTTCCTGGAGCCGAAACGGCTCTACCGCCTGCAACGGCTGCCAGTGGAACTGGAAGACGAGCCACTGCCCCTGGACCGCTGCTTTACCCTGCGTGCCGGGGAAGATGTGAGCCTGATCAGCTGGGGCGCCATGATTCACGAAACCCTGGCCGCCGCCGAGCAACTGGCAGCAGAAGACATCAAGGCGGAAGTGATCGACGTGGCCACCCTCAACCCGCTGGACCGGGACACTCTGATCGCCACCGCCAGCAAGACCGGCCGCGTGGTCATCGTCCACGAAGCCCCCCACAACGGCGGCTTCGGCGCCGAGATCGCCGCCACCCTGGCCAGCGATGCGCTCATGCACCTGCTCGCTCCCATAGAGCGCGTCACAGGCTACGACTGTCCCATGCCCTACTTCGCCATGGAGCAGCACTACATGCCGAGCGTGGAACGGATCGTGGCGGCGGCCAAGCGGACGTTGGAGTATTAACGTCAAAGGCGTTTTTTTACCACAGAGGGCACTGAGAGCACTGAGTGAAAACAAGGAAGTCGCTGCGATGTTATCGCGGGCAGAATGAAACGCTGAGAAGGTCGGTAACGGTTTTGATCTTTCTCGGTGAAATCTGTGTCCTCTGTGGTCAAAAATGGTTTTAAAAAGGGAGAATCCCATGCCCTACTTCACCCTGCCCGATCTGGGCGAAGGTTTGCAGGAAGCGGAAGTGGTCGAGTGGCACGTGAAGGAAGGTGACACCGTGAAGGTGGATGATCTGCTGCTCAGCGTGGAAACCGCCAAGGCCATTGTTGATATCCCTGCCCCCCAGGATGGCACCATCGCCACCCTGTTCGTAGCCAACGGTGATCTGGTGCATACCGGCGAACCGCTGCTGGCCTTTGCCGGCGACGAGGGCAGCGGCAGCCAGACCGTGGTGGGCAATTTGCAAAGCCGGGAGGATGCGGAAAATCCGGATAGTTTCGTGATTGGCGCCGTCCCTGACTCCCGTCCTTCAGGCGGCACCACTCCGGCCATACGCGCCCTGGCCCACCACCTGGGCGTCAACCTGGACCAGATCAAGGGCAGCGGCCCGGCGGGCAGCATTACCCTGGAGGATGTGCAGCAACAGGCTAATCTGAAACACAGCCACGGCGACAGCACGCCACTCAGGGGCGTGGCCCGCACGATGGCGAAAACCATGGCCAGCGCCGGGCAGCAAGTGGTGCCGGTGAGCCTGTTCGATCAGGTCAGCGTCAGCCACTGGCCGCAGGACACTGATATTACCCTGCGCCTGATCCGTGCCATCGTCGCCGGCTGCCGGGCAGAACCTGTGGCAAACGCCTGGTTCGATGGCGAACATCTGAGCATGCGGGTAGTGGAAAAAGTGGACCTGGGCATTGCGGTGGACACCCCGGACGGCCTGTTCGTACCCGTGCTGCGGGACGTGGCCAACCGGGAACCAGCGGACCTGCGCGAAGGGCTCAACCATCTGCGCCGGGATGTGGAACAGCGAAAAATCCCTGCGAAAGAACTGCAAGGCGCCACCCTCACCCTGAGCAACTTCGGCACCCTGGCCGGCCGTTACGCTACCCCGGTGGTGGTGCCTCCACAGGTAGCCATCGTCGGTGCCGGTAAACGCTTCACCCAGCCGGGCATTCATGATGGGAACTTATTCGAGGATGTGCAGCTACCGGTGAGTGTCACCTTCGACCACCGCGCCCTGAACGGCGGCCAGGCAGCCCGCTTCCTGGCTGCCCTGCTCGCCGACCTGGCCCTATAGAGACAAAGACGTTTTTACCACAGAGGGCACAGAGAACACTGAGTAAAAACAGGAAAGACTCTGCATCGTTGTCGCGAGCAACCCGTTCGGTATCACCGGAAAATGGCTGTCTGGTCTTTTTCTCTGTGTCTCTGCGCCCTCTGTGGTAAAAAAATTGTTTATTCCGCCAGATCCACGTTGTGATACACGTTCTGCACATCGTCCAGATCGTTGAGCATGGCCAGGAATTTATCGAACAACTCCCGGTCATCGCCGCTCACCGTGGTATAGCTCTGCGGAATAAACTGGATCTCATCCACTTCGAAATCGATACCTTCAAAGGCACCGGTAAGCGCCTGACGGGCCTTCGCATATTCGGTGTTGGGGGTGAATACGGTGAGCATGCCGTCTTCGTTTTCGATATCGGTCACATCCACATCCGCTTCCATCAGTGCTTCCAGCACCGCCTCTTCGTCATCGTGACGGAAGACAAAAATAGCCGCGTGATCGAACATGTGGGCCACGGTGCCCTGGGTGCCGATCTTGCACTTGGTCTTGGTGAACGCCACGCGCACATCACCAAAGGTGCGGTTGGGGTTGTCGGTGAGACACTCGATAATCGCCATGCAGCCGCCAGGGCCATAGCCCTCGTAACGCGCCGGAGCAAAATCTTCGCCGCCACCGCCCTTTGCCTTGTCGATGGCTTTCTCGATCACATGACCGGGCACCTGATCCTTCTTGGCCCGGTCGATCAGACTGCGTAAGGCCAGGTTGGCGGATGGATCCAGGCCTCCGGCCTTGGCACACACATAGATCTCACGACCATAGCGGCTGTAAACCTTGGCCTTCATGTCCGAGGTTTTAGCCATGGATTCTTTACGGTTCTGATAGGCGCGGCCCATGGGATGCTTGCTCCGGAATTGATAGTCAGCCGGGGATTTTAGTGGAAAAGCGGGAAATTACCTATGCCCGGCGAACAACGCCGCGCAACACCAGACAGGCAGCCTAATCGTTCAGATAACGCACCCCGGTCAGCCGCTCCGATTCCTGCCACAGCCGCTGCGCCACGGTTTTATTGTCGGTGATCTTGCGGACAAAGGCCGGGGCCGGGTAGCCGCGCAATTCCATGATCCTGCCGTCCGGGCCGTAGTAACCGCCCGGCTCCACATCCGGGCTGGTGGCGGCCATGACGCCGGGCAGGCAGCCCATTTCCGCCGGCTGAGCCATGATGGTATTGAACAGGCCTCCCCCGGGCACGGTGTCCTGCAAGTGGGTGGCAGAGTAGCCCGGGTGGGCGGCATAGGCATGAACCTTCGAACCAGCCTTTTCCAGGCGACGATTCAGGTCTCTGGCGAAAATCAGGTTGGCCAGTTTGCTCTGACAGTAAAAGGCCCAACGGGAGTAGCTTTTTTCTGCGTTCAGGTTGCCCCACATCAGTTTGCCGCCACGGTGCGCAAGGCTGGATATCTGCACGATCCGGGGCGCATCCGCCGCCTCCAGCAGCTCAAGAAGCCGGCCGGTCAGGGCAAAATGCCCCAGATGGTTGGTACCAAACTGGATCTCGAAACCGTCTTTGGTCCGCTGCAAGGGTGGCGCCATCAGGCCGGCGTTGTTCAGCAGCACATCCAGCGTTGAAAAGCGCTGTTTTACCGCGTCGGCAAATGCCTTCACCGAAGCCAGATCCGCCAGGTCCAGCGCCATGATCTCCAGTCGGGCCTCAGGCACCACCGCCCTCACTTCAGCCGCCGCAACTTCTGCCTTTTCCACATTGCGGCAGGCCATAATCACTTCCGCCCCCTTGCCGGCGAACAGCTTGACCGCTTCCAGGCCAATTCCGCTGTTGGCACCGGTGACCAGAATGGTCTTGCCGGAAAGATCCGGCATCATCGCCGGGCGCCAGGTTGATTTACCCATAACCGCATCCTTTCAGGTTGTTGAGGTAAGCGTGATTGTGCCGGGGACAGGAGATGAACACCTCTTCCTGCCGGGCCAATCGACAGGTGACAGGGCCCTCAGACATATCCCCCATCATTGCCTGCACTGTTTTTTTACCGCCTTGCCACCGAATCATACAGGACCCTCACTGAGCATCAGTGGTATGGTTCTGTCCTTATTTTGTCTGGCACGTCGCCTTTGATGCCATTTCACGGCTACCAGACACAACCACACCGAGGGAGAACAGCAAGTGGGCAAGAAGTATGACCTGAACGGCAAGGTGGCTCTCATTACCGGCGCCACCGGCGGCATTGGTGCCGCCAGCGCGCGTGCACTCTACCAACAAGGTGCCAGTCTGGTGCTGACGGATTTATCCCGACAGGCACTGGATAGCCTGGCCACAGAATTCGATGCCCAGCGGGTTCTCGCCCTGCCCCTCGACGTCACCGATGCCGCCGCCTCGAAAGCCGTCGTTGAGCAAATCGTGGAACGCTTTGGCCGGCTGGATATCGCCTTTGCCAACGCCGGTATTGCCTGGCGAAACACCCCGGCGACTATCGCCAGCTGCGACGAAGCCGAGTTCGAGAAAATCATCGACGTGGACCTGTTCGGCGTCTGGCGCACCATTCGTGCGGCCCTGCCGGAAGTTCAGCGTAACCACGGCCAGATCGTTATCACCTCCTCAATCTATTCATTCGTCAACGGTATGGTTAATGCGCCTTACGCTGCTTCCAAGGCCGCGGTGGAAATGCTCGGCAGGGCCTTGCGGGCTGAGCTTGCCGGTACCGGTGCCAGCGCCAGTGTGCTCTATCCCGGCTGGACTGCGACGCCAATCGCCGACCTGGCCTTTGGTGGCCATGCCACTGCCTCTGAGCTGATTGAAAGTGCCTTCCCCGCCGTGCTGAGAAAACAGGTACAACCGGAAGAAATCGCCACCGCCCTGGTTGCCGGCCTGGCAACCCGCTCCGCGGCCATCATCGCCCCGGCACGCTGGAAGCCTCTGTCCATGCTGCGAGGTGTCATGAGCCCACTCAGCGATGCCCTGCTGGAGCGCAGTACGAAAATTCAGCGCCTGGTTCGTAACATCGAATCAAACCAGGCCTGATCCAACCGTCGGCCTTCCCTTCCGGTCAGAGGCCAGGGAAGGCCGTCAGCATCTTGCTCCTCTTCTGCCAATCACGCTGTTTCCGTAACGTTGACTCCCCGGTTATCACTGGCATGATCGAAGTATCCCAGCCCGCAGTGCCAGCCAGGAGTCACCATGTCCAAGCCTGTCATCGCCGATATCAAACCGCATAAAACCGAACTCAAACCCGGTGAAACCTACTACTTCTGCCGCTGCGGGCGCTCCGCCGACCAGCCCTTCTGCGATGGCTCCCATGCCGGTACCGATATCACCCCCCTCGGCTTCGAAGCCGACAAGGACGAAGGCTACCTGTGCATGTGCAAACACAGCGCCAACTTCCCCTACTGCGATGGCACCCACGCCCGGTTCAACAAGGATCAGGTGGGCGAAGAAGGCCCTGGTCCTGAAACGATTCCCCGCGATGGCATGCCCCGGCCCAAGGCCAGTGCGGAAGAGCCCAACGTGGAGCTAATCCACGATCTGGCGGAAAACGGCCTCGAAAAGGTGGGGCATCATGGCCCCATGACCGCCATGGGCGTCCCGAGAGACTGCCTGCCCAAATGGGATGACATCCAGATCATGGTGGCGCAGATGGCCACCCAGCCGCTGCTGGATGACCAGCCCGTAGGCACCGAACTGGTGATCGGCCCCAGAGCGGGCAAACCGCTAACCCTGGATATTCCACTGATGGTCTCGGATATGAGCTTCGGTGCTCTTTCCGAAGAAGCGAAGGTATCTCTGGCACGAGGCGCGGAACTGGCCGGCACCGGCATCTGCTCGGGCGAGGGCGGTATGCTGCCGGAAGAACAAGCCGCCAACTCTCGCTATTTCTATGAATTGGCCAGCGCCATGTTTGGCTATACCGAGGACCATCTGAAGAAGGTGCAAGCGTTCCACTTTAAGGGCGGCCAAGGCGCCAAGACCGGTACCGGCGGTCACCTGCCCGCCAACAAAAATGTGGGCAAGATCTCCCAGGTGCGCCACATCCCCGAAGGGGAGCCGGCCATCTCCCCTGCCACCTTCCGGGAGCTGCACAGCAGCGATGATTTCAAACGCTTTGCCGACCGGGTGCGGGAAGTGTCCGGTGGCATCCCGGTGGGATTCAAACTCAGCGCCAACCACATTGAACGGGATATCCAGTTCGCCCTGGATGCCAGCGCCGACTACATCATCCTGGATGGCCGCGGCGGCGGCACCGGCGCCGCCCCGGCCATTTTTCGCGACCATATCAGCGTCCCCACCATTCCCGCCCTGGCCCGTGCCCGCCGCTACCTGGATGAAAAAGGCGCCAGCGGCAATGTCACCCTGATGATAACCGGCGGCCTGCGCATGCCCATGGATTTCGTCAAAGCCCTGGCGCTGGGTGCCGACGGTATCGCCCTGTCCAACAGCGCCATGCAGGCCATCGGTTGCGTCGGTGCCCGCATGTGCAACACCAATCAATGCCCCGCCGGCATCGCCACCCAGAACGAGGAACTGCGCAAACGCCTGGATGTGGATCACGCCGCCCAGCGCCTGAGCAATTTCTTCCACGCCGCCGTGGAGCTGATGCAAGTCATGGCCCGCGCCTGCGGACATGACCACCTGAATCAATTTACGCTGGATGACCTGGCGACCTTTGATCGGGATATGGCGGCGCTATCGGGAGTCAGTTACGGCGGAGTGAGATAGCGTCAGTGATGCCGTGCGTTTTATTTCCCGAACGGTTCGGGTATCGGCCATATCTTTCCAGCAGCCTGTAAGCCATCTCTTACAAGCCAGTCTTGCATTAGTAAAAAATGTTGTTGGAAACAATGACGGCAAGAAAAGCATGATGTTTACAGGCGCTTTACTGCTGCCTTAATGAGATTTTCCCCCTGACTGAAAACCGTTATCACCCTCGTTGATAGCTCTATTCAATTCATCCTGTTTTCTCTTCCGCCTGTCGCCCTGACTTTGACGGGATGCGCTGCCAGACCCCAATAATTGCACCATGGTTCACAAAAACATGGCCGATCAAAAGTGAGCAGGATCGCACACCGGCCGTGCCACAACCGGCTTGCGCCGGCTCAAGGAAGACAAGAATGCGTACTCAGCGCCTTGGTTTTGTGGGATTGGGGGACGACACGGTTAGCGCCTGTCTCTCCATGCTGAAAATCATCGACGGGCGTTCCTCGGTACATTGGGACCAGAGCGTCCCCGGTGAGGCAGATGTGTTGATGGTGGCTTGCGATCAGCAGGAACAGACCCATCAGGCAGATCTGTCCAACAAACCCTGCATCGTGGTGTATCCCACCACCCGAGACAGGCCTGCCTCCACCTTTACCCTGCCGCACCCGTTTCGGGTAATGCAGCTGCTTGATGTGCTGGATGAAGTGGTGCGCACGCTGACAACCGACGGCGACCCTGATCATACAGGTGTCACCCCCGTCGAGCCCGCCAAACCAGGTTCAGAGGCAGATTTCTGCGCCTCTCTGTACCGGGTTATCACTACCAAAACCGAGCAACGCAGCGAGCTGTACTGCAGTAACAGCGAGGAAGGTCAGTTGCTGGTCAAACCCGCCAGCCACCGTTTTTATGCCCGTCCCGCCCTGCTTCATGCTCTCAATGCAGGCGCAGTAACACTATCGCAACTGGCACCTTATACCGATCCGGTGCCCGAAGGCATGGCCGCTCGCCCCCTGTTCGAGCTGGCCTGGCTCACCGGCGCCAATCACAGTGATGGCCTGCTGCCCTGGCTGGAACCGGACAGCCAATTCCAGTTGAGTCGCTGGCCCAGTGCAGCCGCCCTGAACAAGTCCCGCCCGCTGCTTTCCCTGTGTGCACTGATGACCCGGCGGGCCCTGGGACTGGCACAGTTACAGACCCTGTCGAAATGCGATAAGCAGACGCTCTATCACTTTCTCAACGCCTGTGAGATCAGCGGTCTACTGGTCAGTGAGCGGCGCACCACTGCAACGCAGCCGACACCTGTGCCGGTGGAGTCGCAACGTTTCGGGGGGCTGATACGCGGCCTCAGAACCCGCCTGGGATTGAGCTGACAGCATGACAAGTGACGAATTCAAGATCCTGTTCACCGGGCCCATGGGTGCGGGAAAAACCACCGCCATCGCCCAGCTGAGTGACGACGACTGCGTGTCCACCGATGTGGTGAATACAGACCTGGAACAGTGCAACAAGGAAATGACCACCGCGGGCCTGGATTACGGCTATATCAGCCTGGCCGATGGTTACGGGGTGCGGCTATATGGCACTCCCGGGCAAGAACGCTTCCGCTTCATGTGGCCGATTCTGGCCAACAATGCGGCGGGAGTCATTCTGCTGCTGAACGGTGAGCACCCGGATTTGAACGATCATCTGGGTATCTACGCCGATGCCTTTGCCAATGGTGGGGAAACGCCACTGGTGGTCGGCATCGGTCGACTGCCCGCCAACGATTTCGGTCGGGTTGATCAGGTAACGGAACAGCTGGCAGCCATGGGCCTTTTTGTGCCGGTGATTTCCGTGGATGTGCGGGAAAAAGACGACGTACTGCTGCTGGTGGAAACCCTGCTCTGCCAGATCGAAGCCCACGAGATGGAACTGATGGAAATATGAAGAACAAAAACCCCCTCAGCCAGACAGCCACGGAGCTGGCACAGCAACAGTTGCAGGCATTGCGGTCATCCACCACCGGCATCACCTCTGCGGTGCTGTTGAGCAGTGACGGCTTTGAAGTGACCTCACTGGAAACGGACAAGGGCAAGGCCAGTCGACTTGCCGCCATGGGCAGCTCCCTGGCGGCAATCAGCTCGGCTATTGCCAAGGAGGCGGGCATCTCAGAATGCAGCCGCCTGATTGTGGAATCCGAGGAGGGCGTTGTGGCCGTCATGAAAGTGCCCAACAGCTCTCCTCCACTGGTATTGGCCGTGGTGGCCAATGACGCCTCCAGGCTCGGGCAACTGCTCTGGGGCGCCAAACACTGCTGTGCAGCGTTATCGCAAGAGTTAAAAGAAGTGAGCTAACTCCCTGCAACAAGGGAATAAAATATAAAATGAAGGAGTATGTTATGGGCAACGTTAATGAAAGTCTGAAGACCCTGCTGCAGGCCGATGGCGCAATGTGTGCTGCTATTGTGGATGCCAACAGTGGCATGATGCTGGGCCACGAAGGCACCGGTCTGGATCTGGAGCTGGCTGCCGCCGGCAACACCGAGGTGGTGCGTGCCAAGATGAAGACCATGAAATCCCTGGGGCTCAACGACAAGATCGAGGATATTCTGATTACTCTCGGTAGCCAGTATCACATCATTCGCCCGGTGGCGAGCAATGAGGGGCTGTTCATGTACCTGGTGCTGGACAAGGAAAAATCCAACCTGGCGCTGGCACGCCGCAACTGCCAGCAAGTGGAAACAACCCTCACGGTATAACGCTTATTCCCCGGAGCGGTCTCCACTACCGCCCCGGGTTTCCTGCTGATATTTTGCAACACAATGATGGGCCTGCTGGAAACTCAGGCCCACTCTCTTTGACCGTTATCTCGATCAATGAATAACTTGAGCGATGGATACCTCCCCTGTCATTCTCGGAACCGGCTATGGGCGCGGGAGGCCGCGCCCATAGTGGCTTAACGTCGCCGGACCTTGAGGGTCTTGAGGGATTCCTCGAAGGCTTCAAGGGTAAGTTCACTGAGTCTTTCCATTGCCTCACGGTTCTCGTCCACGGTTTTCATCAGCGCCTCAATGCCCTGGAAAACGCCCACCTGGATGGTTTGCTCAATTTCATCCGGCTTGAAGGCAATATCCACTTTCTTGCGGCCCCAGCTTTTCTCGATGAGTTTGTCCCGGTAAGGCAGCAGCTCGCGGATAACCCCGCCCATCACCGCCTGGGAAATCAGCTCTTCCGGTGGGCAGCTCCAGCACGGTTCTGGTATGGGAAAGGGTTTACGTGGGCGGAACAGGTCATGGATGGGACGGGGAGTGAATTCCAACAACCAGTCCGTCACCAGGCAATCGCTGGTGGCGCGGCCGAGGATATCGATGGCCTGGCCACCCAGAGTGAAGATCGGGGTATCCAGGGTCAGCTCCTCGAATGAGGGATTGGCCAGTACCGTCCAGAAAGCACCGTAGTTGAGCATTTTCTGCTGCTCATGCTTCGGCGCCAGCCAGATGGCCACATTCTGGAAGTAGCGTTTAATCTTCTGGAAATCCTCGCTGTCAGATGCTTCCAGTTGGGCAATGTTCATATCGAACCAGTGATGCCAGGTGGAATCCACCAGCACCCGGCCATGATCAATGCTGTGACCATTGTAAACACCGATGGCAGGAAAACGCCGCGCTGGCTGGTCCCCCTTTGCCAGGTTGTAAGGCGGGTCCGGCAAGGAGCTCACCCAGGCGATCGCTTCCGCTGTGGGTTGCTGACCATCCACAGTGGGGTATTCATCCTTGCTGTTATCGTGAAGACACTTGGCCGTAAAATCGATCAGGTCCTCGTGGATCACCAGGCCCTCGTGAGGATGATCCGGAAAGCGGTCGATCACGCCAAGCGAGCCGCCGCAGAGCACCGGATGGGGTCGGCGGCGACGCTGAAATACCAACCGTGACCAGACACTGTATTTCTTCCATTCCAGTGGCTGGGCGATCGCATCACGTTCTACCGAATTAGGAATCATGGCCGGGTTCGGTGTTTGTGACGCATCCTGTGACGCATTCTGGGGGCGATTGGTATCGTGACGGTCAGTGCCCGTGCGGTTAGGCACAGAACGCCCATCGTTATCGTCCTTGAGCCAGGCGCGCATGGTACCCACGCGGGGGATATTCCAGCACATGGCCGATCCCAGGAAGTTGTGATCGCCCATGGCCAGCACACCCCCGCCGTTATCCATCCACTCGGTCAGCACCGTCAGCTCCGCTGGCGTCGAACTGTATTCGCTGTCTTTCACCGACTGGTTATCGCCGTTGTCGTGGATATTGGGATTGATACCAAAACACCATAACTCGTCGTAACCATGAAGAATCGGGGTGCCGTCTTCCACACTGTGATAACGAAAATCCCGGTAACGGAAATCCCATTCCCCCGCACCATTGTCGATATCTACGGCGGTTGGGCTGTCATCGGTGCCGCGCAGGGCAAAGTCCACCTCGAAGTTAACGAAGCCGAAGCTTTCATTGCGCAGATAAGACACCACACGCCCCAGGCCGAATCCGCTTCCAGGTGGGCCAGGGCTGATGCCCGGTTCCAGTACGATCAGTATCCGCACCTTGGCGGGCCGGGGAAAAATCGGGCGAATATCGGGGATATAGCGGTCGATGATCAGATCGCTGGGGTCAAGATTGAGTTCAAAAGGCATAACTCCTCCATGAGTTTGGGAGTCTCTGAATAACTCCTTGCTTGCTCAGCGTGGCCTGAAGGGTGCAGCTGTTGTGTTTTGCCGCGACGGACAGGGTGGTTCCCTTTCCTAGCGATAAAGCGCAGCAGATGTGCCCTTCAGGCCGCGCCCTCCGGGTCTTCCAGGCTGGCCCGCACTCGTTGTTGCGCTTTATCGATGGATGGACATACACCTTCAAAAGCGCGCCTAGATTGCGAGCCAGCCTGAAAGACTGAGCATGCAAGGAGTTACTCAGAGGCTCCCCTAGCTAATGATTGTTATTACTGCCTGCAACGAGCAACGGCACACGGCAGCGGCCGCCGCACACGCTTGGAGAGGTTCCGGTGAGAGTGCCCCAGACCGGACGGCCTGAAGGCAGGGAGCAGCAGGAAAAGACAGCCCAAAGCGTATTACGCCACGTACTGCGTTGAGACGTTGCCAGAGCGAGCAATTCCCTTTGCTCGTTCACGTTCGCTCCCCGTGCATTGAGACTATTTTACATTTTCGATGACGACAACCGTATTGCCATAAAATGAGAGGTACGCCCGTTCTCACTGCGGCACAGCCCAAGCAGAATGCTGTTTCACAATTCCGTTCGGAGCTTGCTACACTCCCCTGCCCCAACCATCGCCGGAGACCTCAGTATGGCCCGCGTTCAACTGGATTTGCCCGAACAGTTCCTCTACACCCACACCATCAATGTCCGCATGACGGACCTGAACACCGGCAAGCATGTGGGTAACGACCAGATGATTTCCCTGCTCTCCGAGGCCCGCTACCGGTTCTTCTGCCACATCGGTTTTGACCAGTTCGACAGCGATAAGCAGAGCATTGTAGTGACTGATCTGGTTGCCACCTATAAAACGGAAAGCTTTGCCCAGGATGATCTGCAATTCGAGGTGGGGCTGATGGATTTCAACAAATATGGGGCGGACCTGATTTTCCGGGTCACCAAGCAACCCGGCGGGCAGCTGGTGGTGCTGGCCAAGCAGGGCTTTGTATTTTTTGATCACCAAAAGCACGGTGTCATGCCAGTCCCCGCAACGTTCCGGAAACAATTTGCCGACCTGGATTGAATCCGCTAACACCCGGTGCAGCAAACCGCACCAACCAATACGATGTGCTTCTCAGGGCAGTTCCAGCAGCTCTGTCAGAAATTCCTTCCACACTTGATAGACCATAAAGCGCCCCAGCCCCGGGAAGCTGCGGAACCGCACCCCGGGCAAATCCCCCGCCAGACCACGTGCGCTACCGATGGAAATAATCCGGTCATCCTCGCCGTGCCACTGCATGACCGGCATGGTGATCTTGCTCAAATCTACCTGCCAGGGATGCTGCATGCGCAGGTACTCGTCAATCATGATGCGCGCCCCCTGGAAGTGGCTACGACGCATAGATTTGATGGTTCGCTGCAGCAGATCCGGGTTATCCAGCACTGCTTTGTCCCGATCGCACAATCCTTTGGCGATCATGGCGAAGAACTTCTCCGGCGCCTTCTGTACCCCACGGATGCCCAATCGCCCTACCAGCACGAACAGGCGAGGGTCACGCCGAAACAGGCGCAGGAACATGTTGTGAAGCGGGTCCAGCTTGTCCAGCTCGAAGTGTTCAATAGGCACAGTGCTGGCCAGCAGTCCGAGTCGGTCGAAGATATCCGGGTACAGTGCCGCGGCGCAGAGGGCATAGGGACCACCACCGCAATAGGCTGCCATGGGCGGGCGGTGCAGGCCAAGGTGTTCGCAGAGAGCGAGAATATCGGGACCGAAATCCCGAAATTCCATGTCCGCCTTGTAGGTGGATATGCCATAGCCGGGGCGCACAATCATGATCATGCGCAGCCCTTTCTCGCGATACCAGCCATCAAAATAGCTGTGATCCGGCAGCGCCGCCCCCAGGTTATCCAGCGTCAGTACCGGGCGGCCGTGTGGGTCACCATATTCGTACCAGCTCAGTACACGCCGGTCCGGCAAGCTCAGGGAGTATTCCCTTTCCTGCTGGATTTGCGGGAGTTTTGCTGCCTGCACCAAGGCATGCCCCATGGCGTGACTGACCAATTGTACCTGGCTGTTGGCATTGAGTTTGGCCATGGTGGATTTGAGTTGGGTGCGGGCCGTGTGAATACTGACATTCAACAGCTCGGCGCTCTGGCTCAGGTTGCCGATCTTGCACAGCAAGTGCAGCAGACGGGATTCCGCCTGGCTGATATTGAACAGGGAACGAAGCATCTCCGGGGATGGTGTCACCACGCTGTGGCCGGCCAGCACCCAGACGATGGTACGCAGCTGGGAAATGCTGCCCGGTGCATCAGACTTCTGCACCGGCAGACATAACAAGGAAACACCTTCCTGGGGAGAGCTTATGAGCTGAGTCTCGCGACCTTCGGCCAACCGGTTGATGCGCTCCAGAGCCTGCTTCAACTCCCGATCGGCAAACAACAGAGTCCCATCCTCGTACAACTGCACAGGGCCATCCGCCAGCACCTGTCTGGCTACCGGATTGCATTCCAGTACCTGCATGCCGTCACCCAGCATCAGCATGGGCCAGGGCATCTGGTTATACATGGCATTAAGCACCTGGGTGCGATCTTCCAGGGCATGCATGTAGGCACTGCTGCGCACCGCTCGTTCCAGGTGGGCGATCAGTTGATCCACATCATTGGGGGATTGTCGGGGTTCCAGCGACGAGCCCGTGTGCCCGGCCTGCGGGCGGTTATCGGTCCAGCCGGCAATGGTATCCAGCAACTCCACCCAGTCACCAGGGGATAGCGCGGTTTCGTAGATCTTGCCGATCAGCGCATCGTTATTGTTGTCGTCTTCCACGCAGTCCCGCCCATAGTCAGCAGCAACGATCATAGGAAGTGCCGGGAACCACGGCAAGCAGGCAAGCGACGACCGGCGACTATTCCCTCACGTCCGCCGGTGCTGCCCGGCGTTTGGCCAGCCAGCGCCAGACCAGCCCATCCGGCCGTTGATGGCCGGTCTGCACGTAACGCAAGGCATTGAGGTGGCGCAGACTCCATTGCATCTGATTATTGGCCTTGTCTGTGCCGCAGAACAGCAAGCGGTCACCGGGCTCCAGATTTTCCTTTTCATCGGGCAGAAGAGTATTGCGGCCATTGCGGCGCAGCATCAGTGGAATGGCATTCAGACAAGTTAGCCGATGACGGGGGCTACGACACAGATTACCCAGCGTGACGGGCTCCCCCAGACGCAGAGCCAAGGTCACTGCAGGGGTCTCTTCATCGCCAATCTGCACGTGCCAGCTTTCCGGGGTGATCGTGGTCGTGATGCCGGCCATACGCTCAAGCAGCTGCTCATTCCACTCATTGCCCTGCTGTTCCGCTTCCCACAGAAACTCTTTCAGCAGAGGCGCATTGAGAACCGAAAGAAAACGACTGGCCACCAGAAAACTGGTCTGGACCGGCAATTCCGGATTGACAGCCTGGAACAACAGACGGTTATGCAGGCGGTTTTGCAGTGCCACCATATAGATACTGCTGTTCAGCTCGCGGGCGGTCATCATCACTGACAGGTTATCGGCATCGTCCGGCGTTGCCACCACCAGGGCGACTGCCTTGTCGATGCCCGCTTCGCGAAGGGTCACAGCCTCGGTGCCTTTGCCTTCCACACTGCCCGCAGGCACATCCGGCTGATGCGGATGCGGGGTGACCACCACCAGTTCAATACCTGCCTCCTTGCTGAGCGCTTCGTAGACAGCGCGACCGAAGGGACCAAAACCACACAATATCCAGCGGCCCTGGGGAGGCATGGGCCTCTCCGGCAAGGCGGCGCCGGGCAGAGAGGTAAGCCAATCGTACACCCGGTGAGTATCCGGCTGGCGAATACCCAACAGCAGCCGTCGGGCAAAATCCTGGTAGGGATTGACTACCAGGTCGGTGCCAAAAGACAGCATGTTGTTGGCGTTTTCTTCGCTGCCGGCGCGGCAAAAAACCTGGCTTTGCTTGTTTAGCAACTTCACCGTGGTGGCAATTTTCAGATTGGTGTGATTATTGTTGGTGACCGCCAGCACACCGCGACACAACGGATGCTTGAGCCCGGCCTTGACCAGATTCCCGGGAATCTCCGCATCCACGGTAAACCCCGGCACGTACAATCCCTGATCCTTGATACGCAGGGAATCGATGGCTTCCGGATCCTTGTCCACAATGACCACCCGCATGCCACGGCTGAGCAAAGACCGGGTCAGCAACTTGCCAGTATCGCCATACCCGCAAATCACATAGAAGGGTTCACGAAACCGCCGCAAGCTGCGCTGCAGTTGCACCCGGCTCAGTTCCTGACGAAAACTCTTGTCCTGTAGCAGGGAAATGATGATGCCCACGGAATAAAGCCAGGAGAACACGGTCAGGTAAATGCTGACCATGGTCCACATGCGCTGGCCACCGGAAAAATCGTAGGGCACTTCACCAAAGCCAATGGTGCTGCCGGTATAGCTAACCACATAGAAAGCTTCGAAGAAGCTCATGCGCCAGGGGTTACCCTGATCATCCACACCCGGGATCAGAGTGAAACCCACAGTGGCGATACTGTAGGCCACAATCAGCACCACCAGCGGCACGCGCATGCGCCGCAGGATCATGGGAACGACTGAAGGCATGGCAGTTATCGCTGCAGGGTGATGGTTTCCACCGTCAACAGCACGGCGGATACCAGGTTGGCCAACAGTGCACCACCTGACAGGGAAACAATGGACGCCATTACCGCTGGCGTCAGCCCGACTTCAAGCACATGCACCGCTACCGCCCAGACAATCGCCGCGACAATCAATTGCAGATCCGCCACCAGACTGGAGGCAAGCAACACGGCACCAATCTGGGTGCGTTCGCCGAATTTGAGCACGGTGGCGATCAGGCTCACTACCAGGGCTGCAAACAGCTCGTAAACGTCATGGTGTTGCGGGTTATCGATCTCTCCGTAAAAGAACCCGAAGTTGAGGGTCAGCGCAAGCAGAATGAAAAAGCCAAAAACCACCTTCTCGAGGTTCATCGTGCATCCTTGTTTTGCCTGAGGTGTTGGAGCTCATTGTGTCAGGGAATGGACGGGTGGGCTACCGGGTTACCGGGGGGCATTCATTCAACCCGGCCCCGCAGCTGACGGGCAAACCCGTTTGCGTAGCCCCCGGCTGCTAGCCCCTCTGACCCCAGAATAATGCTACAACGCCAACCCGGTGCACCAGCCGCTGGCCCAGGCCCACTGGAAATTGAAGCCCCCGAGCTGGCCGGTAACATCCAGGACTTCACCAATGAAGTGCAGGCCGGGCACGGTATTGACCTCAAAGGTCTTGGAGGAAATCGCGTCGGTATCCACACCGCCCAGGGTCACTTCCGCGGTGCGATAGCCTTCGGTGCCGGAGGGTTTGAACTGCCAGCCCTTGAGGGTGGCCGCCACAGCGGCCAACCGCTCGTTGCTGAACTGCTGCAGGTTGCCCTGCCAGCCGAACCGTTCCACCAGTGCCCCGGCCAGCCGTTGCGAGAAGTACTGGCGCAACCATCGCTCCATGCCCCGATTGGGATGTTGGTTGCGCTCGGCGACCAGATCGGCAAACGGATCGGCAACAGCCGGCAGCCAGTCCACAGTCACCGGGTGGCCTGGCGTCCAGAAACTGGATACCTGCAGTATGGCCGGGCCGGACAGGCCCCGGTGGGTAATCAGCATGGGCTCGGCAAATCGGGCGCCACCCGCCTCGGCCACTACCTCGGTACTTATACCCGACAGGGCGGACAGCCAGGCTTTGTCATCCGGTTGCAGGGTAAACGGCACCAGTCCGGCGCGGGTGGGCAGCACATTGAGCCCGAACTGTTCAGCTAGCTGGTAGCCGAAGCCGGTGGCACCCATGGTGGGAATGGACAGGCCCCCGCAGGCCACCACCAGCTTGACGCAGCGAATGACACCCGCGGAGGTGGTCAGCACAAAGCCCTGACTTCCCTGCTCCACCCGGCCAATATCAGTCTTCAGGCGAACTTCCGCCCCGGCCCATTCACATTCGGTGAGCAGGATACCGAGAATCTCCTTGGAAGATTCCGCACAGAACAGCTGCCCCGGCGCCTTTTCTACATGGTCGATGCCGTGGCGCTCCACCAGCTCTACAAAGTGCCAGGGGCTGTAGCGCTTGAGCGCGGATTTACAGAAATGCGGATTGGCGGAGACGAAGTGTTCCGGGGTGGTATTCAGGTTGGTGAAATTACAGCGGCCGCCGCCGGACATGAGGATCTTCTTGCCCGCCTTGTTAGCATGGTCCAGAAGCAGGACCCGATGGCCCTGATAGGCGGCCGTGGCGGCACACATCAGTCCGGCCGCACCGGCGCCGATCACTACAACATCCACCTCTGCAACTGCTGCCATACCACCTCCTGATTGGGCGGCAAGGATAGCATAAGCGGTAGCCGTGGTTTGCGCCTGCCAGATCAAACAAGCCCCGCCAGGCGGGGCTTGCGATATTACTGGCTCAGTTCCTGCTCACTGAACATGTCGGCAAACAGCGGGGAGCTGAGGTAGCGTTCGCCGGAATCCGGCAACACCACAACGATGGTCTTTCCCTCGAACTCTGGCAACTGACTGATGCGATCCGCCACGCACATGGCGGCGCCGCAGGAGATGCCGGCAAGAATACCCTCTTCCTGCATCAGTTTGTGGGCCCACGCCATGGCGTCGTCATTGCTCACTTGCTCACAACGATCCACCACCGACAGGTCCAGATTCTTCGGCACAAAGCCGGCACCGATCCCCTGAATCTTGTGGGGGCCATGGGTGGGCTCTTCCCCTTTCAGCGCAGCGGTGATCATGGTGGAAGAATCCGGCTCCACCGCAACAGAAATGATGGCCTTGCCCTTCTGGTTCTTGATGTAGCGGGATACCCCGGTAATGGTACCCCCGGTACCTACGCCGCTGACCAGCACGTCGATATCACCGCCGGTGGCATCCCAGATCTCCGGGCCAGTGGTTTTTTCGTGGATTTCCGGATTGGCCGGGTTGTTGAACTGCTGCAGCATCAGGAATTTTTCCGGGTTTTCGCTGACCAGTTCTTCCGCCTTGGCGATGGCCCCGGGCATGCCTTTGGCACCAGGAGTCAGCACCAGCTTGGCACCCAGCGCTTTCAGAATCTTGCGGCGCTCCAGGCTCATGGTATCGGGCATGGTCAGGGTCAAGTCGTACCCCCGCGCCGCCGCCACATAGGCCAGGGCGATACCGGTGTTGCCGCTGGTGGGTTCCACCAGGGTCATGCCGGGTTTCAGTTGGCCACTTTTTTCCGCGTCCCAGATCATGGAGGAACCGATACGGCACTTCACACTGCCCGCCGGATTGCGTGATTCCAGCTTGGCGAGAATCTTGCCCTGGCTGATGCGGTTGATGCGCACCAGCGGCGTCTTGCCAATGGTCTCGCTATTGTCCTTGTAGATTTCGGTCATGGTTGCCTCTCCTGAATCGGCTGATACTGCTTCCTATTGCGGCTTTTCCTGCTTTTTCAACCGCCGGCTCCAACGCTGGCGGGCATAGAGTCGCAGGTCTGCCACGTGATCGGTTTCGTCCATGATCTCACGGCCGAGGATACTTTCCAGAATATCTTCCAGGGTGATCAGCCCGACCCAGGTACCGTGTTCATCATAGACCACAGCCATATGCTGGCGCTGGGCCAGCATGGCGTGGAACAACTTGTCGATTCCCATACTGGTATGTACCAGAGGCACTTCATGGGCGAGTACGCTCATGGTCTGATCCGGATTACAGCCCAGCAGGTCGGATTTGTGGATATAGCCCTTGCCTTCACCTTGCTCCGTCATCACCGGAAAACGGGAAAACGGCTGATCCTTCTCTTTTTCCAGAAACTCGGCAACGGTCATTTCCGGGGTGACGGTGCGGCATACGGTACGCGGAGTCATAATAGTGCCGACCTTGATGTCATGCAGACGCAGGATGTTCTGGATTACCTGGAACTCATTATCGTCCAGCGCATCCTGGTCCTTGCCCATATCCGCCAATGCACGGATTTCTGCCCGCACTTCCACATCGTGCTCACCACCGCCGATCCTGCTGGTAATCAGCTTGGACAGCCACACAAAGGGCATCAGGGTGACCATGATGAACTTGAGCACCGGAGGCAACATGGGCGCCAGTGCACGCCAGTATTTGGCACCGATGGTCTTGGGAATGATTTCCGACAGCACCAGAATCGCCAGGGTCATGATGGCAGATGCCGCACCCAGCCAGGCCTCGCCAAAGACCACCGCCACCTGGGCCCCTACCCCGGTAGCCCCCACGGTATGAGCCACCGTGTTGAGGGTGAGAATGGCAGACAGCGGTTTGTCGATATCGTCCTTGTAGGAGCGGAGTGTCTCGTAAAGCCTGGGCCGGGTTTCACGCAGACCAGCAATGAAGCTCGGCGTAATCGACAATAACGCCGCTTCCAGAATCGAGCAGAGAAAGGAAAAGCCGATGGAGACGGCGGCGAAGAGGATCAGCAGGGTCACTGTGTGAAGCTCCTTACGAAAACCACTGGCAGTCAGCGGCCGTTATAATCAGGCGGTGTAGCTACCGGCAAAATCCGCCAGCACCCGGCACACATTGGCCATGCCATCGTGAATGACCGCTTCGATTTCCGCCATGGTGATCTCATGGCTGGATTTGCCCGCTGCCGGATTCACCACCAACGACAGCATGGCATAGGGCAATGCCAACTCCCTGGCCAGCACCGCTTCAGGCATGCCGGTCATGCCGACGATGTCGCAGCCGTCACGCTCCAGGCGAGTGATTTCTGCAGCGGTTTCCAGCCGAGGGCCCTGGGTAGCCGCATAGCAGCCGCCGTCGTTCCATTTCAGCTCCGACGCGGCCAGTTTTTCCTTCAGGCTATTGCGCAGAGCACTATCGAACGGCCAGCTGAAATCCACGTGCACCAAGGGCTCCGCCGGGTCGTCGAACAATGTCATCTCCCGACCCCAGGTATAGTCGATAATCTGGTCAGGCAACACCAGGGCGCCGGTGGGCGCCTGGGCTGTGATGCCGCCCACCGCGTTCACCGCCACAATAGCGGTGGCGCCGGCCTCTTTCAGTGCCACCAGATTGGCCCGGTAGTTCACTTGATGGGGAAGCAGTACATGCGGGTCGCCATGGCGGGCCAGGAACAGCACGTTCTGACCGTCCAGCTCCCCTTCCACGATTGGCGCTGAAGGCTCACCGAAGCGGGTGGAAATCGTATGCTTGTGGATGATGCGCAGGTTATCCATGCGCGTAAGGCCAGTGCCGCCAATAAACGCCAACATGCTCAGTTTTCCTTTACCGCGTAAATGCCCGGCGCGTTGCGCCAGAAGCCCTTGTAGTCCATGCCCATGCCGAACAGGTAGTAATCCGCGGCTTCCAGCGCAGTGAAATCAGCCTTGAGGCCGGGTTGTGCCTTGCGGTCATGTTGCTTGTCTACCAGTACGCAGGTCTTTACCGAAGCCGCACCCTGGGCCTTGCAGGCGTCGATGATGGACAACAGGGTGGAGCCCACGTCGAGAATATCATCGACAATCAGCACATCCCGCCCGGCCAGACTGGCGTTAGGAGTAACGATCCACTCCACATCGCCGCCGGTGGTCTCTCCCAGATAACGGCTGGCATGCAGGTAATCCATCTCCAGTGGGATATCCAGGCGCTTGACCAGCTCGGCGGCAAAGATCATGCCGCCATTCATGATGGTCAGCATCACCGGCACCTTGCCGGAATAGGCTTCGGTCACCTCGAAGGCCAGCTTGGCAATGGCTTCCTGAACCTGATCGGCGGAATGCAGCTCGATAGCGTCGCGGCGCACCCGCATCAGTTCCTGTTGCAGCTCCTCAGCGATGGACATGCTGTGCTTCCTCGGTGTTGTCGTCTTCCAGACCCGTGGCGGGATGATCGTCGTTGTGGCTGACAAGATGCAGGGTACGGGTGGGGAAGGCAAACTCCGCGCCGTGCTCGTTGACGATGGCCATGATCTTCATGAGCACATCCTGCTTGATCTCATGGTAACGGACCCACTGGGTGGTCTTGGTAAAGGTATAGATAAAGAATTCCAGATGCGAGGCGCCGTAACTGTCAAAATTCACGATCAGGGTACGGCTGTCGGTTTCCAGCTCCTCGTGATCAATGAGCATCTGTTTCACTTCGGCGACAATGCCCGGCATTTTCTGCCAGTCCTCATAGCGGATACCGATTTTCTCGTTGATGCGACGGTTGAGCATGCGCGATGGATTTTCCAGCACCACGGTGGTGAACATGGCATTGGGGATATACAGCGGGCGCTGGTCGAAGGTGCGAATACAGGTCAGTCGCCAACCGATACTTTCCACAGTGCCTTCGATGGAACGATCCGGTGAGCGCACCCAGTCCCCTACCCGGAACGGCTTGTCCAAGTAGACCATCATGCCACCGAAGAAATTGGCCAGCAGATCCTTGGCGGCAAAGGCCACCGCCATGCCACCAATACCGCCAAAGGCCAGCACACCGGAAATACTGTAGCCCAGGGTCTGCAACACGATCAGCAGGGCGGTAATGATCACCGACACCCGTAACAGCTTGGCGATGGCCGCCGCCGTGGATTGATCCATGGGTTTGCGCATGCGCGAAGGGTCAATCAGGTTCTTCTCGGTATAGGAGATAAACCGGTTGAGGAACATGGCGATAATCAGGATAAAAGCGATCTGGCGCACCTTGGGAGCCAGATCAAACAACTCATTAGCGTCCTCGGTCACCGCCTGCAACAGCTCTACCGATACGGACAGGCCAACCACCCAGAATACCAGCCGCACCGGAATCCGCGCCGCTTCCAACAGGGCATCGTCCCACAGGGTTTCGGTCTTGTTGATCAGCCGGTCTAGCACGTCGATGACGCGCATCAGAATAAAATTCACCGTCACCGTGCACAGTACGACGATGAACAGTTGAGTCAGCCAGATGTCCGTGGGGGTTTCCACGTTCGGCCATTGCAGCAGTTGATTCCAGTCCCAGTTCATGTGAATCCTTAACGAAGTTCAGTCAATGCCGCCGCCAGCTCCCTGGCAGCCTGGCGTTTGGTATTTTCCATCGGGTGACGCGGGCGGGCACGCAGGCCGCTGGCCGGCACCTGACCGCTGAAACGGGTAGCGGCGAGGAAGTCCAGCACCTGTTCCGCCCCGGGCCGGTTGTTGCAGGCCAATACCATGTCGCAACCGGCCTCCAGCGCCGCCCTCGCCCGCTCCGGATAACCCCCGACACCGTGGGCACCGGCCATGGACAGGTCATCGGAGAAGATCACGCCGCGAAAGCCCATCTGCTCGCGCAATCGGGTCTGCAGCCAGTAGCGGGAAAAGCCGGCGGTCTGGTTTTCCACTGCACTGTAGATCACGTGGGCGGG
>Ga0114904_1000044_pt1 | contig 73853 bp, 61 predicted proteins | sample MalvirDeepMed_s6_FD_83498 | JGI IMG/M metagenome (GOLD analysis project Ga0114904, IMG submission 83498) | Marine viral communities from the Global Malaspina Expedition - Malaspina viral metaG DeepMed_s6 | ecosystem: Environmental > Aquatic > Marine > Oceanic | place: Mediterranean Sea... | reverse complement strand
CCCCGGTACCGGGGCCGGACCTGGAGCCGGTGACACTGGGACCCCAGAAAAAACACAAACCGATATCGGTCAGCGAAGGCGGCCATTCCGGTTTGCTGTGGCTGTCGCTGGTGCTGGCGGTCATCGCCCTGTTGCTGGCCGCCAGCCAGTGGCTGGCCAATAGCGAAACCAGCCGTGAGCTGAGCGAATTGCGGCAGCAATACTATCAGCTGGCCTCAGAACGCAAAGGGGAGCAGGTGGGGCGCAATGCGGCAAAAGCGTCGGCCCCCGCCGTTTCCGAGGCAGCACTCGACAATGGTGCGGTGGCGAGTCTGCGAGAGGATTTTCGTGAGCTGAATGCCAAGGTGCGTGGGCTGACCGTGGCCCTGGCCAAGCAGCGTAACAGTAGCCAGGAAAGTGCCGAACTGGCGACACGCCTGGACGGCATGGACAGCAGATTGAAAGGCCTGTCCTCACGGATCACCAGCCTGGCTGACCGACCGCAACCCGCCACCACCCCCGTGGCACAACCGGTATCAGACAACAGTGCCGAGGTGTCCGTGCTGGCAGGCAAGGTAGCGAAAATCGACAAGGACCTGCAGGCCCTTTACCGGATTCTCCAGGGGGGCTGATCCCGCTGGTAATTAATGAGTAGCCTGCTAGAATAGCCGCCCATTGCGCCAGTGGTGGAATTGGTAGACACGCCAGATTTAGGTTCTGGTGCCGAGAGGTGTGGGGGTTCAACTCCCTCCTGGCGCACCATCTCAAAGAAAGGCCGTAACAGCGTTGCTGTTACGGCCTTTTTTTGGGGCTCTTACCGTCCTGCGTGTATGGCTGGTGGCGCATTTATTGAGCCACCTGGGTGCTCAAGCGAATGCGTTTCTTTATGGCGCCTCCCCTTGCCCAAGTTGCTATCAAGTTAATTTCATTTCCTGCCAGTTTTTACTTTCTTTTCATACCGTTCACTTCTCAGATCCATAACATGCCCCCCTGTCGAATCCGCTAATCGGGGAAGGGTATGCGGTATTACCTCAGCAAGATCATGGCCGACGATAACACTTGGGAAATCCACACGGTGAATTGCGGGCAGCTGCCCAGGGAAAATGATCATCGCATTTATCTGGGCGATTTCGATCACTGTATTCACGCTTTACCGGTGGCCAAGCTGTATTTCCGGGCATTGCGGTTTTGTCCGGAATGTTCCCTCCACGCTTAGGCGACACTTGCTCGTTCGCCTCCTCCCGCGTAAAACAAAAGGAGAGGTGTCATTATGCGAGTGCACACACAAGACAGGAACCGAAAGGCCGGCCAGTTTCCGGCGGCACGAAAGCTTGAAGCCGACCGCGTGCGGCTGCTGGCGCTGGTGGCGTTGGCGGTGGGGGCGTTGGTGTTGGGCGGGTTAATCCACGCCGAGGGCCAGGCGGCACACGGTTCCCTGCATGAGATCAAGGCGTCGCTGATCGCGGCGGTGGATTCACTCTAGGAAATACGAGGGAGGCCGTCCGGCGGACCTCCCCGCGTTACCTGACTAAAGCGCGTTTTGTACCGTTACAGGCGTGGTCACTAACGCCGTGTCCAGTACCTGGCGGCGGCGAGCAGGGTCCATCATATTGAAACCAAAGGCTTTCAGGTCGTCCGCATTGGGCTCCAGACGAATCACTCTCTTGCCCGCCTTTTCCAGTTTGTTCACTTCCCGATCCACGATACCGGTCATGTAGCGGCGTACCCGCCGTTCGATGGCGGTTAGTGGCGAGCGGGGCTTGTCCGGTTGCCGTGAGGCCATGGGGGCGAGAATGATCACCTCGTCCACGGCGCTGTCCACCAGCAGATCCGCCGAGGTGGGGGACGCCACGCCACCGTCGATGTAGGTGCGGCTGCCCAGGCTTACCGGCGGGCACCAGACGGGAACCCCGTAGGACGCACAAACCGCATCGCGGATATTCGCCTGTGGCGCGCCGCCTTTACCGAAGGGCACCCGTTTGCCGCTGGTGGTATCCACGGCCATGATCCAGGTGGCCGGGTGGGCCACCCAGTCAGCGCCCCCGGTGGCGTCGTCCACCAATTTCCGGAAGGGCGTCATGTCAAACTGGCCCCGGGGCAGCAGGCCGCAGAAGGCGGTCAATGGCGAGACGTCTCCACGCAAGCCTTTCAGAGCAAGTTTGGCGCCGGTGAGACTGGCCGCGGGTAGCGGTGGCAGGGCACCGCCGGTATCGCTGTCGTGATTCCAGCGGCATTGCTGACGGGTGCCCTGCTGGCAGGCCAGCAGCTGATCCACGCTGACGCCGCTCCCCAGCATGGTGGCCAGCACCGCGCCTGCCGAGGTGCCGATAAGGATATCGGCGTCGCGGGCGTCCCAGTCCAGTTTCTGCTCTAGATGGTGCAGGGCGGCAATGGACCAGGCGCCGCCGGCGACACCGCCGCAGCCCAGTACCAGGGCGCGACGGGGAGATGGAGTGTTGTTTGTCATTATTCGGGCCTGTTCACATTAAAAGACGGGTTGGCTGGCGGGGGTGAGCGAGTAGTTTTCCGCATCAAAGTCCTTGAGCAGACGCTGCATTTCCAGGGTGCTCCATGGAAAGCCCACACTGTTGAAACCGTTCTTGTCCAGGTAGTAGCTGGAGCAGCCGCCGGTGTTCCAAACGGTGCCCTGCAGGTCTTTCTGGACCTTGCGATTGTAGGTTTTCTGGCAATCGGCTTTGACTTCCACCCGACTCAGTTGCTGCTCGCGCATGGTTGTCAGGGTGCTGAGGATATAGTTGATCTGCGCTTCAATAACGATAAAGGCAGAATTGTGGCCGATACCCAAATTGGGCCCCAGCACCATGAAGGCGTTCGGCAGGCCGGCAATGGTGGTGCCACGGTAGGCCTGCATGCCGTCCTTCCACATCTGGCTGAGTGAGTCGCCGGCATCGTTGAAGATGTGATCGGCGATGGGCGGCTCGGTGACGAAGAACCCGGTACCCAGAATAATGGTGTCCACCTCGCACTCGCTGCCGTCCTGGCCCACCAGGGTATTGCCGCGCACCGCTTTCAGGCCGGTGGCGAACACATCCACATTGTCCTGATTGAGCGCCGGGTAATACTGGTTGCTCATCAGCACCCGCTTGCAGCCCAGGGTGTAATCCGGGGTCAGCTTGGCGCGCAGGGCCGGATCCTTGATGGCCAGGCGAATATGCGCCTCGCCCAGTTTCTGGATCTGCCGAAGCAGGGCGGGTTTGCGAAAACCGATGCCGAAGGTTTCAAAGCCGCCGTAAAGCATCTTGCGCCAGGCGTTCAGGGTGAACGGCAGGCGGAAAAAGTTTTCCTCGATTTTCGGGATGGGGTGATCCGGCTTGGGCAGCACCCATTGCGGGGTACGCTGGAACAGGGTCAGGTGCTGCACCTTGTGCTGGATCTCCGGCACGAACTGGATGGCAGAAGCGCCGGTGCCGATCACGGCTACCCGTTCGCCGCTCAGGTCGTGGTCATGGTCCCAGCGGGAGGAATGGAACAGCTTGCCTTGAAAATCCTTCAGGCCGGGGATGTTCGGAATGATGGGTTCGTGCAAGTAGCCGGAGCAGGCCACCACGGTACGGGCCCGGTAGAGCCGGTCACCGGTCTGCACTTCCCAGAGATTTTCCCGCTCCCGCCACTGGGCCCGTTCCACGCCCTGATTGAAGCGAATGAAGGCGGGTATGTTGTGGCGGTTAGCCGTTTCACGCACATAGTCGAGAATTTCCGCCTGGCCGGCGAAGGCCCGGCTCCAATCCGGTTTCTGGGCAAAGGAATAGGAGTACAGCGCCGAGGGCACATCGCAGGCACAGCCCGGGTAGGTATTATCCCGCCAGGTACCGCCCAGGTCGGCGGCTTTTTCCAGGATCACAAAGTTATCGAAGCCGGTTTCGCACAGGCGAATGCCCAGGCCAATGCCGCTGATGCCGGCGCCCACAATCAGGACGTCATAAAGGGGAGTGTTGGCTTGCTGTGTCATGGGAAGGTCCGGGGTCACTGGTTCGGTTGCGGGCTGAAGAAATCCATGGCCCGGTTGGTCAGATTCAGGTTGGCGACCTGTTTGGCCAGGGCGTAGATATCCGGGTAGATCACCCGGGCGCCACCCTTGCGGAAAGTGCGGTAGATACGCTCGGCCAGCACCTCCGGCTTGCCGGTGGGGATATAGCGGGACACCGGGCCTTTCTTCACCTGGCTGCGGGCATGGCTTTCCAGGCCGGAATGGATCGGGCCCGGGTAGACGGTTATCACATTCACGCCCTGCTTCTTCAGATCCAGCCGGGCGATTTCCGAGGCCAGGCCGATGCCGGCCTTGGCGCCACCGTAGTAGCTGCAGCCACGAATCGGCACGCGCCCGGCCATGCTGGCCACATTGATCACGCAACCGTTGCGGGCCTCCACCATGGTTGGCAATGCCAGGTCCATCAGCCGCATGGGGGCAGTGAAGTTGATATCCAGCAAACGTTTGCCCTGCTCCCAGCCGGTGCCGGTGATGCTGATGATGTCCATGATGCCGGCACAGTTGATCAGCACATCCACCGGCCCGCGACGGTCTATCAGCGACTGCCACCAGCCAGGCAGGGCGTCGATATCGGTCAGATCGCAGGTTTCCGCATGAGCGCCGTGCTGGTCGGCGGCCTGGGCGAGGGCCTCGGCATTCAGGTCCACCAGGGTGATGCGTGCGTCCGGGTGATGCTGACGAAACTGCCCGGCGAGCTGGCCGCCAATGGCGCCGGCACCGCCGGTAATCAGGATATGTGTGGGTGTCATGATTGCGTGCCTTTGTTGTTGTGATTGGCGATGGCGAGCCAGCAGGCATCCCGTGCCCGTGTCAGGTCGTCATCATCCAGGGTCAGATAGCCCAGGCGCTCTGCCTTGAAGACACCCACGAAAGCTCCCCAGAACAGCGCGATGGCCAGATCCGGTTTCATGATGTCGTTGAGCAGGCCGGTGCGCTGGCCGATGACCACCATCATGCCCAGGGGAATCAGCAGGGCCTGCTCCTGATGGCGGCTTTCCGGATCCAGGTAGCTGTGGTGATCCTGCATCTCCAGAAAATGAAAGGCGTCCGGCTCTTCGCGGGCAAAGGCGGTAAGCCGGGCCCAGAGGTTGTCGAACAGACTGCGCGAGGGGTGAAGCAGGTCGAGATCGCTGAGCAGGCGTTCCTTGAGACGGTGCTTACTATCCCGAAACACGGCATTGATCAGCGTTTCCTTGCTGTCGAAATAGCGATACAAAGTCCCTACACCTACACCGGCTTCCGCCGCGATCGGCGGCACCGGCGTGCCGTGCAGGCCATGCTCGGCAAACACCCGCAACGCGGCCTGGATGATCTGCTTGCGCTTGCGACTTTCCTTGTTGTCGACCGGGGTAACCGGGGCAGCGGTGGCCATGGCTCGTCTCACTCAGACAATGAATGAATGTTTATTCCGTAACTGTGCCATTGAGTGATGTTCTTATGGAAGGGTCATATGGGGACAAATGATAGCGGCTAGCTACTAGCCTCTAGCTACGAGCTAAAATCTTTAAGCTCGTAGCTCGTAGCTCGTAGCTGGGGGCAGGGGGTTAGATCAACCCTTTCTCCCGGGCGGCAAGCTCGGTAAGTTCGGCGGCGAGGGTGACCGGGCGGGCGTAGGAGCGGTCATAGTGGGCCTGGGCCAGGGCGTGGCATTCGGCACTGATCTGATCGTAGAGCTCCCGGGGTAACAGGCCCTGGGTTGGGGGCAGGGCGCGCAGGCCGAAACGATCATAGGGTATCTGTTGTTTACCGGCGGCCTTGAGCAGCTCCGGCACCCAGCCCTGGGGGGAAAGCTGGGTCTGGTAACGCAGATTCTGGAAGTCCATCTCCGCCGCCAGCCGGTCCGCCTCGGTGACCACGAAATAGTTATCCACCACCTGACAGAGCAGCAGATTCAGCCGTTTCCAGACGATCTGCTTCTCTTCGTTAGTGTAACCATTCCAGTGCACCACCTCGTGACTGAAGCGGCAACAGCCACGGCAGACCGTATCACCGAAGACGGTGGAACAGACGCCGATACAGGGGGTGTGGATGCGATTGACTGCCATGGCAGAAGATTATCAGAAAAGGCGGTGCAGGGGAGGGGAGAGACGAATCACTTGGCGGGAATTTGAGCACCTACCTTCATCTTGAGCAATACCCGCAAATCGGCCATAGTTAGCACCTTCATAAGCATTATCTTGCGCGGAATAATAAACAGGGTCGCCCCTGGCCAACGGGAAGCGGCATCACTGGAGAATAATAATGCGATTGGCTGTGTTACTGGCAGCTTGCCTGTGGATGCTTTCGGGATGTTCCGGCCTCGGCATGGGGATTCCCTCCACCCCGGGTGCCTTTATCCATGCCCCCCAGGGCAAGACTTTCAAACCCATGGATACGCTGGATCCGCGTAATGCCATGGTCTATATCTACCGTCCGATTACCCGTTGGGGCTACGAAGAAGTGCAGGCACCGGTGTTCTTCATGGATGCTTCGCAGTTGTTCGGTCTCAAGGCTGGCGCCTACAGCTGGCTGGAATTGCCCGCTGGCACCCATGACTTCTATGCTCGCCGTCCGCTTAGCGTGCTTTACCTGAAGATGGTCTTCGAAATGCCGCTGAAAGTGGAAGGGGGCAAGGATTACTACTTCCGCTACTCGGAAACCCGTCCGCTGGATATGGAAGAACTGGTCGCCGACCCGGAAAACTACCAGCAGGCCGGCCCGTTGCAGCAGGTCCCCCGTGCCGTGGCCCTGCGAGAAATCGCCGACCTGCGTCTGGATGAGCCAGGCGTCTATTATGCCGGTAAGGACAGCAAGGTGCCGCGCTGGGCGCCGTTCCATACGTACGCGACGGAGTGAAGGCAGCTGCGAGTGGCTAGCTACTCGCTTCTAGCAAAAACAAAAAAGCCCCGGCATGCCGGGGCTTTTGCTGTCTGGAGAGGAATAACCTTTCTACGAAGCCGCTGTAGGAGCGGCGCTCTCTGTGCCCTGCGGGTATGAGCCGCGAACCTCGCGTAGCGAGGAAATCGCCCATAGGGCGATCAGGAGTTTCAGAACTCGACAGGTTCCAGAAAAATAGCGGGTAGACCTTGATCTCCCCTCGCCAAGGCTCGGATCGCGCCGCCAGCGACGCTCCTACAGCGGATTTTTCTGTTAGCTAGCAGCTAGCAGCTCGTATCTAGTCACTCTCCGTCAGCCGCCGCTTGGTCTGCAACAACCGCTTCCACTGTTCCACGTACTCCGGCAGGGCCGGGGAGGTCTGGTTGAAGCCGGTGATTTCCTGCAGGGTCTGGGGGCTGATGGATTTGCCACCATAGACGTTGGCCACCCGCAACAGGGCATGGGTGTGCAGTTTGCGCTGGGATTCGAAGCGCTGGTCGTAGTACACGTACTTGTCGTCCCAGCCGAGAATACGGGTGTGGACCTGGAATTGCTGGTATGGCCGCAGCTCGCGGATGTAGGAAATCTCGGTGTTGGCCACCACGCCATTACAGCGTGCTTCGATCATGCGGTTGAGCAACCCGGTGACCACCGCATGTTCCAGTCGGCAGCGATCCATGAACTTCAGGTATTTGGCATTGTTCAGATGCATGTTCAGGTCAATATCCAGCAACCCCACCCGGTATTCCTGGGTGACAACATCAAACAGCTGGTGTGTGGGCGGCCGTTTACGACGGCGAGCCGCACTGATCAGTTCGAGCATCCGATCTCCCTATGCCACGGTGGCCGTGACCCCTTTTATTCTTTCGAAGACTGAATCGGCAAAAAAACGCGGTTCAGTATAACGGTACCAGTGCCAGTTCACACTATTAGCTGATGTCAAAGTGATCAGTTTTACAGTCTTTGCGGTGCTGGTCAGCGTCTGGCCTGTGATGCAAGGCCGTTGTTTGTGGGTAACTGAATCAGGCGCAGGCCAGATGAAGGCTGAACAGACTATCGCTATCGGTCCAGCAGGCGGAAGGGGTAAAACCGGCGTCGACCAGTTCGGCGGAAAACCCTTCGACGGTAAATTTATAGGAATTTTCCGTGTGAATACGGGTGCCGGCGGCCAGTGTCAGGGTGTTGTCGCCAAGGCGGATGTGCTGGTCCTGCAGGCATTCCAGGTGCATTTCGATACGGCTTTGTGTGCTGTTGTAGAACGCCAGGTGGCGCATGGTATCGGTATCGAAACCACAATCCAGCTCCCGGTTGAGGTGGTGCAGGGCATTCAGGTTGAAGGCGGCAGTGAGTCCCTGAGCATCATTGTAGGCGGCGTGGAGTTGTTCCGGCGGTTTCTGGAGATCCGCACCGATCAGCAAGGAGCCGCCGGGGCCGGCCAACGCGCGCAGGCCGCGCAGGAAGGTGGCCCGCTGAGCGGGTTCAAAATTGCCGATGGTGGAGCCGGGGAAAAAGACCAGACGCCCCGGTTGTTGCAGGCCCTTGGGCATGGCCATGGCCTGGCAATAATCCGCGCAAACAGCGCTGATCTGTATTCGGGGGAAGTCGTCTGCCAGACGTCGGGATGCGTCAAGCAGGCATTCCCGGGAGATTTCCAGTGGCATGTAATGCTCGGGTTGCCAGGCATTCAGGAGTACACGGACTTTTTCGCAGCTGCCGGCACCGGGCTCGGCGATGGTATGGGGGCTGTCCAGCCGTGAGTGAATCTCGTCGGCGTAGCTGCGCAGAAGGGTGGCTTCGGTGCGGGTAGGGTAGTACTCCGGAGTGCGGGTGATCTGATCGAAGAGGGTGGAGCCGGTTTCGTCGTAAAAGAATTTGGGATGCAGCGTCGGGGTTGGTGATCGCAGGGACTGACTGACTTCGGCAAGCATGTCGGTGGTGGGTGGGTGCAGGTCGAAGAAGGTCAGGTTGGGGCCAAGCTGTTGTTGATTCACGACGGGTCTCCCGCAAGGCGAATACCGCTGAACTGCCAGCGGTGATGAGGATAGAAAAAATTGCGATAGCTGGCGCGCAGATGGTCTCGGCTGCTGGCGCAGGAGCCGCCGCGTAGCACCATCTGGTTGCACATGAACTTGCCGTTGTATTCGCCCACGGCTCCGGCTGCGGCCTGAAACCCCGGGTAAGGCAGATAAGCGCTGGCGGTCCACTCCCAGACATCACCGAACAGGTGCATCAGGCCTGTCTCGCGGGCCGCACCAGCTTGGTAGATGCCGTTGTCCACAAAATTTCCTTCCGGAGGCTGTGCTGCTGCAGCGTGCTCCCATTCCTGTTCCGTGGGCAGACGTTTGCCCGCCCAGCGGGCATAGGCATCCGCTTCGTAGTAATTCACATGGGCAAGAATCTGCCCACGGTGTAGCGGTTGTAGCCCGGCCAGAGTGAAGTGCCGGTCAAGGTCCTCGTGCCAGTAAAGTGGTCGCTGAATATGTTGTGCCTGCACCCAGGCCCAACCGTCCGACAGCCACAACTCCGGTCGCTGGTAGCCGCCATCGTCGATGAAGGCGCGGAACTCACCGTTGGTGACAGGTCGGTTTGCCAGTGCAAACGGCTCCAGCCAGACCCTATGGCGGGGCGTCTCATTATCGAAGGCAAAGCCATTCTCGTTGGCTCCGATTTCTACCAGGCCGCCGTTGAAAGGCGTAAAGCCCAACGGAGCAACCTTGTCTGCTGCGGTGAGCGGCTGGCCGATAGCCGGTGCCAGGGGATTGAAGGAGAGGCTGTACTTCAGGTCGGTCAGCAGCAATTCCTGGTGCTGTTGCTCATGGTTGAGCCCCAGCGTTATCCGATCTGCCAAGGCCGGTTGCGCTTCGATAAGACGAGCCATGGCCTGATCAACTTGCCGTCGCCAGGCATAAACCTCTTCGCCGGTGGGGCGCGAGAGAAGGTGACGTTGCGGGCGGGAAAACTGCTCACCGATGCCGTTGTAGTAGCTGTTGAACAGGTATTCGAATTGCGGTTGAAATACCCGGTAGTCGGGCAGATGAGGCTTGAGTAGAAAGGTTTCGAAGAACCAGGTTGTGTGAGCCAGGTGCCAGCGCGGCGGGCTCACGTCGGCGCAGGCCTGCAAGCCCATGTCCTCGGTGAGCAGGGGGGCGCAGAGCTGTTCGCTGAAGGCCCGGATACGCTGGTAGCTCGCCACCAAGGTGGCGTTGGCGTCCTGTCTGGCGGTATCTGGCAAGGTTTTCCCTCCTGGCCGGTTGTCAAAGATTGGCACCCAGTTTGAGCGAAAGCAACAATGTGACGCGTGAGCGGGCTGGGTATACTGCCGGGCAGCATTTGTAATGGGCTGTTGCCGCTGGAGCATCGACAGCCCGTTAACCACAAGGAGAGCATATGAATATTACCGATAAAGTTGCCGTGATTACCGGCGCCGCGTCCGGTCTGGGCCAGGCCACCGCTGAAGCCATTATCGCCAAGGGCGGAAAGGTCATGATTCTGGATCGTGACGACAAGCGCGGCCCGGAAGTGGCGGCGGAGCTGGGCGCCAATGCGGCGTTTGTGCAGACCGACGTGACCGACGAGGAATCCGTGAAGGCAGCCATCGACGCCACCGTGGAAAAATTCGGTGCCATCCATGTGTGTGTGAACTGTGCCGGTGTGGGCTCTGCCATGAAGACCGTGGGGCGCGAGAACAAGCCTCATGATCTGGGCGTGTTCAACATGGTGGTCAAGATCAATCTGATCGGTACTTTCAACGTGGCCCGTCTGGCCGCTGCCGCCATGGCGGAAAACGAGCCGGGCGAAGATAACGAGCGTGGTCTGATCGTGAACACGGCTTCCGTAGCGGCCTTTGATGGCCAGGTAGGCCAGGTGGCGTATGCCGCCACCAAAGGCGGTGTGGTCGGCATGACCCTGCCCATCGCCCGGGACCTGGCGCCGCTGGGAATCCGCTGCAATACCATCGCCCCGGGTATCTTCAACACCCCGCTGATGAATGCGGCACCGGACAAGGTGAAAATGCCGCTGATCGAAATGACCCAGTTCCCCAAGCGTCTGGGCAACCCGGCGGAATACGCTCAGTTGGTCTGCCACATGATCGAGAACAGCTTCCTCAACGGCGAGACCATCCGTATTGACGGTGGCATCCGTATGCAGCCGCGGTAAGAAGAGCAGTAACAAGCTTCAAGCTACAAGCTGCAACACGACAGAACGTTGTGTTTTCTCAACGCAAGAGGCCGCGCCCAAAGAGTGGGCGCGGCCTCTTGCGTTGGGGAATAATCCAATCAGAATCGCGTTGTAGCTTGTAGCTTGTAGCTTGTCACCCCACCAACGCATAGCACGGCTCGTAATGACTCCCCGGCAACTTCATACGATGCTGTTCCACAAACGCCTTGAGCAGCTCGTCCAGGTGTGTCATCAGCTCACCTGGCGCATGCAGGCGGAAGGGACCGTATTGTTCGATGGCGTGGATTCCCTGTTCCTTCACGTTGCCCGCGACGATGCCGGAGAAGGCCCTGCGCAGATTGGCGGCCAGCAGATGAACCGGCTGGTTGGGGCTGAGATCCAGGCCGGCCATGGCCTCGTGGGTGGGCTCGAAGGGTTGCTGAAATTCCAGGGGAATATTTAATCGCCAGTTGAAATAGAAAGCGTCGTCATTGTCACGGCGGAACAGTGTGAGGCGGTCGATGCCCACACACAAGGCAAGGGCCACGGCTTCCGGGTCGTCGATTATGATCTGGTAACGTTGCGTCGCGCTGTCTCCCAGCGTCTCACGAATAAAGGCATCGACCTGGCGAAAGTAGTCCGCACTGCTGGCCGGGCCAGTGAAAACTACCGGCAAGGGCATATCTGCATTGTCCGGATGCAGTAGCACGCCGAGCAGATAAAGGATTTCCTCGGTGGTGCCGACGCCGCCAGGAAACACGATGATGCCGTGCCCCACCCGTAGAAATGCCTCCAGCCGTTTCTCGATATCCGGCATGATCACCAGCTCGTTGACGATGGGGTTGGGGGCCTCGGCGGCGATGATGCCGGGCTCGGAGATGCCCAGATAGCGGCCGCCCTTGAAGCGTTGTTTAGCGTGGGCCACATGGGCGCCCTTCATGGGCCCTTTCATGGCGCCGGGCCCGCAGCCGGTGCAGATATCCTTGTGGCGCAGGCCAAGCTGATAACCCACGCTCTTGCTATAGTCGTACTCTTCCCGGGTAATACTGTGACCGCCCCAGCACACCACCATGTTGGGAGAGGCTCCGGCCCGCAGTGCTCCGGCATTGCGGAGAATATGGAATACAGCATTGGTGATGCCCTGGCTGCTGTTCAGATTGAAGCTGTCGTTATTCTGGATCTCATTGGCCACATAAACGATATCGCGCAACACCGCAGACAGGTGCTCGCGGATGCCGCGGATCATACGTCCGTCCACGAAGGCCCCGGCAGGGGCATTGTCCACCTTGAGCCGCAGTCCCCGATCTTCCTGGATTACCTCGATATCAAAATCCTTGTAGGTCTCCAGCACCTGGCGGCTGTCATCAGTAGGGGTGCCGCAGTTGAGCACAGCCAAGGCGCAACGGCGCAGCAGCTCGTGCAGGCCGCTCCCGGAGGTGTCACGCAGGCGTTCGACTTCGTGCTGGCTGAGCACTTCCAGGCTGCCTTCCGGGGCAACAATGGTGGATACCGTTTCGGTCATAGGGCTGGGTCCGTCGCAAAATAATCGTTATTCGGGCAAATTTAGCCGCCTTGCCCCGCTACACAGTCGCGTCGCTTGAGGCGCGAACCTTGCTTTGGCAAGGAAGCCGCCCGCAGGGCGGTCAAAACGTCGCCGTCCCATCCCAAAGACAGCGACACTTTCCAAGAGTACCTCAGATGACAATCCCTGTGAGTGAAGAGTTGCAATGAGGCTCGACAGACTCTTTTACAATTTTCCGGGAACGCCTTGTCGCCACAAGCGTCCCAATCTCTACAAGGTCTGGCACACTGACTGCATGGTTGACCTATGTCATCTGGCTGTCTTGAAGGATCGTCATACTTGGTCGATTGGGAACCGGCGAAAGCCGGCCCGTTAATGAGGTTTTACCTGGAGCAAAGCATGTTGCTCAAATATCTGAATCAGCTGGAACAGGCGGTCAAGGCTGCCTCCGAGCACCCGGATACGGATACCGTGAACCGCTGCGCCGATTGCGTGGCCACCCTGGATGCCTATCTGGACGCTCAAATGGAGCCGGTACAGCGCCGGGGGCGTGAACTGATGGAGGGGCTGATTCCAGCCCACCTGCAGAACCGCGTCTGTCAGCGGTTGCACTGACCCCCGCGAACTCCAACCTACGCAACTGCTTCACAGCCGATTCCGTTGCTGCCGCAACGCTTTCTCTCTTTCTTCCGGAAACAGGTCCGGCTGCTGCGGGGCTTTCAGGTCGCGAAGGCGGGCGCCGATGCCGATCAGGCGGGCTGGGCCCGGTCGGCGTTCCCACAGTTGTCGCAGCAGCGCCTCGAAATGGGCCGGATCCAGATCGTCGCCTGCCTTGTCGCAGCTTAAACTGACGAAATCCTGATACTTGACCTTGGCGGTGAGTCCGCTGATCAGATAATGCTGGTCCAGCTTGGCGAAGCGGGTCTTGAGCTTTTCCAGTAGCCCATCCAGCTCCCGCAGCCAGGCATTCAGGTCGGGCTGGTCCTTGTCGTAGGTACGCTCCACGGACACGGATTTGCGCCGCCTGCCGGTTTGTATGGGCCGATCATCTTGCCCCCGACTCAGGTGATAGAGCCGCTCGCCGAAACTGCCGAAATGCCGGGACAGCTCCAGCCGGCTCATGCCCTGCAGATCGCCACAGGTATGCAGGTTGAGGCCGGCCATGCGCTCGGCGGTAACCCGGCCTACGCCAGAGATTTTTTTTACCGGCAGGGCGGCCACGAAGGCTTCCACCTGGGCCGGCGGAATCACAAAGAGCCCGTCCGGTTTGCGCCAGTCGCTGGCTACTTTGGCGAGAAACTTGTTGGGCGCCACGCCAGCGGACACAGTAATACCCAGTTCCCGGCGAATATCCTGCCTTAACGCCTCGGCAATGCGAGTTGCGCTATTATCGAACTGCTCACTGGCGCTCACGTCCAGAAACGCCTCATCCAGCGACAACGGCTCGATCAGGCTGGTGTAACGGCGGAAGATGTCATGGATCTGTGTGGAGACCTTGCGATACTTGTCGAAGTTGGGGGGTACAATCACCAGTTCCGGACACAGGCGCAGGGCCTGGGATGAGGCCATGGCCGAATGCACGCCGAAATGGCGGGCCGGATAATTACAGGTGGCGATAACGCCGCGCCTGTGGGGATCGCCCCCCACAGCCACAGGCCGGTTGCGCAAGGACGGGTCGTCACGCATTTCCACGGCGGCGTAGAAGCAGTCGCAGTCCACGTGGATAATCTTGCGTGAGGCCTGTGCCATGAATGAACTCTGGGATGTGGCAGGATTGGAAATCGGGTTGCCTGTGATGGGCTACCCTGAGGAGAGTGTAACATCGGCATTACCGGTAACCGCACACCGCAGGTCCTGATTGTTGGCGCTGGCCCCACCGGCCTGGTGCTGGGGATCGGCCTGCGTCGACACGGCATTGATTGCTGCATTATTGATCGGCTCGCGGAGCCATCTCCCTGGTCCCGGGCGCTGGGGCTGCATGCCCGCAGCCTGGAAATTTTTGCCGCCCTTGAAGTGCTGGCACCGATCCGCAAGGCCTCGCGCACCATGCGGGCAGTGTCTGTCTATGGTGACAAGGGCTTCCTGTTCGAGCTGGATCTGACCAGCCTGGATGCCCCGTACCCCTGGGTGCTGAGCTGCCCCCAGTCCGATGTGGAAAAAGCCCTGACCGAACGTTATCGCAGTCTTGGTGGCGAGTTGGTCCGCGGCACGGAATTACTCGATTTCACCCAGGATGGCGCCGGCGTTCGCGCCCGGGTACGACAGGGCATCGAGGTGGAAACCATCACCTGTGGCCTGCTGGTCGGAGCCGATGGGGTTGGCTCCACAGTACGCCAGCAGTTGGGTATCGGCTTCAATGGCGTCGATTACGACGAGCATTTTCTGCTGGCGGACGTGGACTGGCAGGGACCCTGGCGCAATGACAGTTCCCACGGTTTCCTGCAGGAAGCGGGGTTACTGATTGCCTTGCCATTGCCGAAGGGGTGGCGGTTGATCATGGCCCGCGATGAAGCCTGGGAAGGCGAGCTGAGCTTGCAGCCCTTTACGGATCGGCTTACCAGCATCCTTGGTGAGGCCCCGGAGCTGGGTGAACCACGCTGGATCAGCCGCTTTTCCGTGCAACGGCGACTGGCCCATCACTATCGACGCAACCGGGTGTTCCTGGCCGGCGATGCCGCCCATGTGCAGAGTCCGTTAGGCGCCCAGGGCATGAACACCGGTATCGCCGATGCTTTCAACCTGAGCTGGAAACTGGCCTTCTACCTCAAGGGCTATGGTAGCGGTGCCTTGCTCGACAGTTACGAGCAGGAGCGCAAACCCGTGGCGGAGAAAATGTTGCATGGGGTTGACCTGCTGTCGCGGGCCTCGCTGGTGAAGCTGCCGATGCTGCGCCGTACGCGTGATTCTCTTCTGAAAATGGCCGGCGGGCGGCCCGGGCTCACCCGGCGCTTGTTGCGTACCGCCAGCCAGCTGGACGTACATTACCGTCAGTCGCCGCTGGTGGACTGTGGCCCTGAAGCGGAACTGGGCTGGCGCAACCGGGGGCCATTGCCCGGTGACCGTCTTCCTGATGCCGCCTTGAGTTCTGTTCGTACCGGTCACCTCCATCAACTCCATGATCTGCTGCGTAAACCGGTTCACCACCTGTTGCTGCAATTGGGCGAGAGCCCGAGCCATAAAGAGCGGCTGGTGCTGTATGCACTCAGCGATCGTCTGGGTCAGGAATACCGTGAGCGCGTTCATCTGACTGTGATCGTGACTCGAGATACGCCGATGGATGAGATCCCCAGGGAAGGCACCATCCGCATTTGGCGGGACCACCAGGGCGAGTTTGCCGCTGCTTTCGGTGAGGGCCCGAGAATGTGGCTGATGCGCCCTGACGGGCACCTGGGCTACCGGGCGCCGGTGAGCAATGCGGATCATCTTCTGGGGTATCTGGATACGGTGTTGGGGAAGGCAATTAATAGTTAATAATTAATAATTAATAGTTTCGCGGTTGAATGACTGTGGAATTCGCAAGCAAAGAGGCCGCGCCCAAAGCATGGGCGCGGCCTCTTGCGTTGCAGAACAGATAACCCATTCCGCGACGTTATTAATTATTAATTGGTTTTTCCCCAGCGCTGAATCACAAAGTGCGCATTCATGGTCTTGCCGGCCAGTTTGCCGATACCGGCTTTGGCCTCGGGTTTGGCGCGCCAGTGGTGTGGGGTCATGGCCAGTAGATTCTGCAGTTCCTGTTCGTCACTGGGTACCCACTGCAAGTGAATGTCCTGACTGTCGATCTGGGTAAAACGTTCATCCAGAAACTTGCCTGCATCGAACCCGGACTGCCGCACCTCTTCATAGAGCGCCTCACGCAGGGGCAGCAAATGCTGCTCGCCGGTGCCCACCACAATCAGCTCACCGCCGGGTTTCAGTACTCGGGCAATATCATCGGTGAACAGCCGGGTGAAGAGCACAAAAACGCGTTGCTGGCTGGCGTTGAACAGAGGTAACCGAGCGCCACTGGCCACCAGCCAGGTCAGTGCCTTGTCCCGCTTGGCGGCTGCATCCACGGCAAACTTGGAAATATCCACGCCTACGCCGTTGTCGCTTCCCAGCCGCCGGGCGAACTGGCAGGTATACCAGCCTTCTCCGCAACCTATATCCAGCCAGGGCTGGTCATCGTCGTCCAGCCCGGCCAGCAGCGCATTAGCCAGCGGCTGATAGCGGCCCAGCTCCAGAAACGCCGTGCGCGCCTGCACCATGGCCTTGTCATCACCCGGTGCGCGTGAGCGGCGGTGCTGGGCCAGCAGAAGGTTTGTATAACCGCGTTTGGCCCGGTCGAAGCGGTGGCCGTTGTCGCAGTGCCAGCTATTGCCGGTGAGTTGCAGGGGCTGGTCGCAGCTGGGGCATTTGAGGTTGGGCATGGTCTGGATGCGACCCGGGAAGGGCGCATTTCACTGTGGAAGAGGTCTGCATTGTCGCAAATTATCCAGCCAATAAAAAAGGGCCAGCAACGGCTGGCCCTTTTTGTGGTTCCGGTTGATGGTCAGGCTTTACGGCGATAAAGCCCTAACAGCATCAACATGGACAATAATCCAACCGGCAGGCTACCGCCGCCACCGCCAGAACCGCCCGGTGCCAGAGTAGCAGGAGGCGCCACACTGGGGCATTCCTCAAGGTCTTCGCGGCTGAAATCCAGTGCAACGTTAGCTTGCAGAACGGAGCCTACCTGCGCCCCGTTGTCGCTATCCACATTGATTGAAATAGTTTCGGTAGTTTCAGCTGCGGCCTTGATCGCAATGGTTGAGGTTTGTTCTGCACCTGCTTCCAGTAGGCCGAGCTGACATTCATAGTCGCCGGCTTCCACAGTACAGGATGTGCTTCTCTGGCTGACCAGAGTGATCGTTTCCGGTAGTGAGCCGAAGGCAAAAGTGCCTGTGGAATCAATCACATCGTCCAGGTTGGCCACGCTTGCTTCGATGCGCATTTCCACGCCGTTATTTCGGTTGGACAGACAGACTGGCTCTGCGTTAATGGACAGTTCGGGTTGGCCCAGTTGCAAGGTGACAGTGCCGCTGTTGTTAAGGCGGTGGTAATCCCGGCTGTTATCCAACTCGACAGAGACCTGGAAGGGAACGGCGACGCCGCTCTGGCTGTTGGCATCAACCGCTGTAAAGGCCAAAGGTTTGGTTGAGCCGCCGGAGATAGCCTCGCCGTCATAAACGCATTCGGTAACGTCGCTGTCAGAAGGGGAGCAGGACAGCCCGGCTTCTGCCGCAGAGGGTGTCAGGGTGAATTCTTTGGGGTGTTCAATGACAAGAGAGAAATCAGTCGCTCCTCGGGTACCTGCGTTTTCAACCGGAACCTGGAAATCGATATTCACGAATCCCTGAAAATTGTTGTCTCCATCAGCAATAGTGAGGTCACGGAGCGCCTGGTTTTCACTGCTGGTTTGTCGTTCGATCCAGTCGAGATACTGGGAGACCCGGGTGTAGACAGACGGGATCTCAGGGTCGCCACATTTGTCATCCAGGGAATAGCCAAAACTGGTAATGCCGACCTGAGGGCTGTCATTCAGTGTCGCGCTGGTCAGGAACAGTGGACCGCCACTATCACCTTGGCAGGAGTCTTCGCCAAAAGGGTCGCCAGCATCGGGGGACGGTTCATTGGCGCAGAGCATGGTATCCAGAATCTGGTCGCCATTGGTATAGAGATCAATGATGGTCTGGCACGATGTATTGGGGACATAGTCCAGGGCTACTTCCTGAAGCTCCACAAATGCCACGGGCTCCAGATCGGGGTCTTCGTCCCGGTTCTCATAAGTGGCGATCCCCCAGCCTAATACGCTGAGAATGTCATCGTAGCTGACAAGGTTTTCCAGGGCGTTATCGGTATCAAGCTTGGCCAGCACCCCGGTCTGGATGGTCGCAATGCCTGGATCGGCTGGTTCTGCCAACCGGATCAATGCAATATCGTTTTCAAACGTATTTTCGTTGTAACCGGCGTGGACGATGATATTCGCTGCGTCGAGCAAGAGGGGGCTATCGGGGGCGACCTCCAGAGTCTGGCTGCCGACAAGGAGTTCGAGTTCACTGGCCGGTGTTGTAACGATGCCGGAGCGGACACAGTGTGCTGCGGTCAGCACCCAGTCCCGGGACAGCAAGGTGCCGCCACAGACCTGTCCTTGACCAACCGGGAAAGGTTGCTCTGCATCAATGGCGTCTTGTTTTCTCTGTTTATCAATCAATGCAACCAGTGTGTTCCAGTTAGTGTCAGCGGTCTCCCCGCCGACAACTCTTGGTGAGGCGGTTGCAGCGAACAAGCTGCTGCAGGCCAGTGTGGAAGCCAGTGCGGCAATCAAGCGGTACTTCATGTGAAATTCCCCAGATGAATCAGAATGCCCAAAAAGCGGCATTCTAGGTGCGGTAAGCGCTGAAAGATGTAGGAAAAACGCCATACTTTTTGTAGTCAGCATGGCTGGTGTGACGTTCTTCACATCCCTTGTCGGCGTTTCCGAGAGGGGCTAAGGGCTTTTTGGTAGTGGATTCCCGAACCGTTCCAGATACACCCTGCCAATCTCCGTTGATCCCACATGGTTAAGATGACTTTCATCCCGGTACAAGGGGATGCCATTCAGTACTGTCTGGCAGCGGCTTTCATCGCAGATGACTCTTCTTGGGTTTATCCAGAGTATGTCCGGGAAGCGTTGCTGTATGGTTTGCTTAAAACGATAGAAGTTGGTCAGGCGCTTCTCGGCTTCCTTCGCATCAATAGAGCAGTCCTCCATATTTTTGAGCAGGCATTCCGCGTAGGACGCGGAGGGCAGTTCCGGTACATCTTCGAGGAGGATGACGGTGTGGCCCTGGGCGTGTAGCCAGGCCACGGTATCTATGAAGTAGGTCTGGAAGGATTCATCGTGCAGGTAGGCACTCCACCAGGCATTGACGAAAACAGTCATGGGGGGCTGTTGCAGATACTCGGCGAGAGCGGTGTTGCGTTCGGTTTTTTCCGGGTCGCCGAAGGCGTTGACGGAGTGTTCGGGGATCACGAAGGGCGTAGAGGCGCGGGTAACCAACAGCATGGAATGGCGGTCACCGATCAGTTGTTCTACGAATCCCAGCAGAGCAATGGCGTGGGAGTCGCCGATCAGCATGGCATCCGGCTGGCCGTTTTCCGGCTCGGCGCCGAACAGGCAGGCCTTGCCCTTGTTGAATTCTGTCGGGTCACCCTTGAAGCAACGCTTGTAGAGATCGGCGGCATTGTTCTGGGCGATGATGGTGTAAAGCTCGCGGCGCTCTTCCGGGATGCGGAAGCTCAGGTCGTCGGCGATGCGGATGGTGGACTGGATGGCCCAGATGATCAGCAGCGGCACGAAGATGAACACCATGAAGGATTTTTTGAAGCTCCAGGGGCGATGCCGGTAGCGGTTCTCCACGAAGCGGAAGCTCAGCCACGACAGCACCACGACGCCGACCATCAGCAGTATGCGATTGCTCCAGGTCAGTTCGATCAGTTGGTAGTGCAGCAGCGCCACCGGTGGCCAGTGCCACAGGTACAGGGAGTAGGAAATGCCGCCGAGAAACACCATCACCGGCAGACTGAGCAGGCGGGCGGTGAGGGTGCCTGTCTGGTGCAGGCCAGCATAGATCACCATGGCGGTGCCCAGGGTGGGCCACAGGGCGTTATAGCCGGGGAAGTGATCGTGTTTGGTCAGCAGCAGGCCGGTGGCGATGATCATGGCCAGCCCCAGGCCTGCGAGTATTTCTGCACTGGGCCGGTTCAGGGTCGGAAGCTGACGGCTGAACAGGGCCACGCCGGTACCCAGCATGAACTCGAACAGGCGGGCGGGCAGCAGGTAATAGGCGGCAGAAGGGTAGGCACCGGCCAAGTATACCGATAGCGCAAAGGTGGCTACCAGGGTGATGCGGAAAGGCCAGTGGCCGTCACGCCCCTTGCCGAACCGGTAGGCCAGGTACAGGGCCAGGGGCCAGATCAGATAGAACTGCTCCTCTACCGCCAGCGACCAGGTGTGCAGCAGCGACAGGGAGCGGGTTTCCGGGGCGAAGTACTGGCTCAGTTCCTGAAAATAATAAATGTTGCTCAGGCCCACCAGGGATGACAGCCAGCTCTTGGCAAAGATGTAGTAGGCATCGCCGATATAGAAGGGCGATATTATCAGGAAGGTGACGGTGGACACCAGCAGGAACAGAGGCACCAGTCGGCGGATACGACGAGCGTAGAAATCACGGAACTGGAAGGTGCCTTTTTCGAACGCCCGCTGCAGAAGCTGGGTGATCACGAACCCGGAAATGACGAAGAACACATCGACGCCAATGAAACCGCCGGTGATGCCGGGGACGTCATAGTGGTAGAGAATCACCAGCACAACGGCCAGCGCACGCAGCCCTTCGATATCGGCACGGTAGCTTGGCGTGGTCTTCAAGGTGTTCTCCCCGGAATGATCAGCAAACCGGGGAGAATATAGGGCGGCGGCGGGGCAAACAAGACGGGACTGGCAGGCGGGATGATCGCTACAGGGATGACGCTCAGCCCCGTGTTGGCTATTCAGGCTGCCGGGGCGGATTGAGTGTGGTGCAGGATGCCGCGAACCTGATTCATGGTGGCGCTGATGCATGGTAGTGTGAACGCCGACGCAACCTCCGTCTGCCATCAAGGAGTATTCTGTGGGCACATCCCTGCCGTTTTCCCTGCTGGAATTGGCCTCGGTGCGTGAAGGTGACACCATCGGGCAGACCCTGGCCAACAGCGTGGCCTATGCCCGCCATGCGGAGTCTCTCGGGTTCAACCGGTTCTGGCTGGCCGAGCATCACAATATGGAAGGTATTAGCAGTGCCGCCACTTCGGTGCTGATCGGCCATATTGCCAATGCGACCCGCAGTATCCGTGTGGGTTCTGGGGGTGTGATGCTGCCCAACCATCCGCCCTTGGTGATTGCCGAACAGTTCGGCACCCTGGAGATCCTGCACCCCGGTCGCATTGATCTGGGGTTGGGCCGGGCGCCGGGCACCGACCCGATGACCAGCCGCGCCCTGCGCCGCGAAGGCCTGGGCGCCGAGCAGTTCCCCCATGACGTGGCCGAATTGCAGCGGCTGCTGGGGCCGCTGGATCGTTCCCGCCCGGTCAACGCCATTCCCGGTGCCGGCACCGAGGTGCCAATCTGGTTGCTGGGCTCCAGCCTCTACAGTGCGCAACTGGCGGCCCAGCGGGGATTGCCCTATGCCTTTGCCGGGCATTTTGCACCGCGTCTTTATCGTGAGGCGCTGCGTCTCTATCGGAAGCAGTTTCAGCCGTCGGCCCAACTGGAGAAGCCCTACGCCATGCTGGCGGTACCGGCGGTGGCGGCGGATACCGATGAAGACGCCCGCTTTCTGACCACCACCAGCTATCGGCGTATTCTGTCCCTGTTTCGGGGCCAGCCGTTGTGGATGCGTCCGCCGGTGGAAAGCATGGACGGATATTGGAATCCGGAAGAAGAGGCCGGGGTAAGAGGCTTTCTGGCCCTGCAATTGCTGGGGACCGCCAGCACTATCGAAGGGCAACTGGATCAGTTGCTGGATAGCGTGGAAATTGATGAATTGATGGTGACTGTAGATCTGTACGACCCGGCAAAGCGTCGCCACGCCCTGGATATTCTGGCGTTGCTGCCGCAGTTTCGTCGTTAGCGACTAGCACCAGACCCCGTTGGGGCCTTATTCACAAGGCGAAGGGCTATTCGCTTTGCGAGCAAAGCTCCAGCGGGACTAACGGTGTTGTGCTTTAGCCGTGAAACGGCGCAACACCAGCAGCAAACCTGCCAGCAGGGTGAGGGTGGCCGGCGCTCCGCCGCCACTGCTGCCGCCTCCGGTCGGGCTGGGGGCCGGAGAGGGGTAGCGCAGGGTCAGTTTGGCGCTATTGTCGTTATCGTTTGGCAGATCTCCATTAGTGGAGAAACCGGTAAACGTTATTGACCGGTTTTCTCCGGTATCCGAGGCGAAGGTCAGATTCACGGTCTGGCTGCTGCTGGCGGGCAAATCGCCTACCGGGCAGCTCACCGGGTTGGACAGGGTACAGCCCAGCTCGTCAGCGTTTGCCAGGGTTGTATTGAGTGGCAGGGAAAAGCGGATTTCCCCATTGGTAGCGTTATTGATCGTGGATCGATTGTTGAGCGTTACCGCCACCCTGGCTTCACTGGTGTTGCCGCTCTGCTGAACGGCGGACAGAGTCAGATCCGGCTGGTTGGAGAACACCACTTTTTGTGCAATGCGGTTATTGCGGCGCCGGTAATCATCCTGATTGGCAGTGGCGGAGATGGCCACGGTGACCACCTGATCGGTGCCGCCGTTGCCATCAACCACCAGATCCTGATTCACGCTGCTGCTGGCCGCGAGGCTGGATACGGGGCGGCAGCGATCGCCGGAAAGCAGGCCGCCGCACCCGGACCAGCGCCCACTGGCAAAGGTGTTGCCAGTGAGACTAAACCCCAGGATCGGATTGGTAACAGTGTTTTCCTTGCTGTCGTTTTTCAGGACCAGGGTCAGCGTCTGGCTGCCGCCTGGGGGCTGGTAGTAATACTCCGGTGGTGGTGTCGGCCATTCAGGGAGTAGGTCCACCAGCGGAATACCGGCAGAGTCGGTCAGGAACTCCAGTTCTGCGGTTTCCGCCGACAGATGGGTGTAGCCGGACGGGGCACCGGTGGCGCAGTTGCGCAGGCCGAAGCTGGTCAGACCCACCAGCCAGGGTTGCGGGTCCCGGTCCAGAAACAGGGGGCCGCCGCTGTCGCCAAAGCAGGAATCCTGATTATTGCCATTGATTGGGTTCAACTCAGCAGCGCAGACCGCAAAGTTGGTGATGGTAAGGCTTGATAACTGCCGGCAGCGTTGCTGGGGGATATAGTCCAGTTGCACTTCTCGCAACACATTGCTGAGATTTCCATTTCCGGTATCCCCCCACCCCAGGGCAGTGACAGACTCATCCAGAGCAGCCGTTGTTCGCTGTTCCAACGCGTTAAAGCCGTCGTTGCTGATGATGCTGGGCCAGAGAGTATTGCTGCGTGGATCAATGCGTAACAGCGCCAGATCCCGGTTCAGGTTCTGGTACTGGCGGTGCAGGAGTATTTGTCTGACTGGAATGCCGTTTTGGGGAACGTTGTTGCGGTCGGTATCACCGATGAAGACGAAGGTGCGATTCGCTTCAGCGGGTGATCCATCCAGATATTCCATGCAGTGGGCGGCAGTCACCAGCCACTCCGGGCTGAGCTGGCTGGCGCCACAAAGCAGATAGCCGCTGACGCTGGGATCATCCACGGCCAATTGGGCCATCCACGGCCAGCGGTCAACCGGAGCCGGGTCACCGCCCACGATTCTGGCGGTGGCGGTGTCTGCGAGGGTGCTGGAGAAAGGGAGTGTGGCGAGCCCTGCCAGCAGAGCGATATGACGAAACATGGCGGCAGCCTTGCACATTTTTAACCATCTTATCGGCTTTCACGGCAAGGCTGTGTGAGCTTATGTATCTGACCCGAATTCACCAATTCGGGCCTTGTCTTGAAGGAGGGGGCTCAGTGCATGGGCGGGGCGTGGGCCAGCCAGTGGTCGCTATCGTCCTGGGTACGAGCCATGGAGCTCTGCAGGTGCGCCAGGGCCTGTTCCAGGGCCGCATCGCCATCGGTCAGGGTCATGATGGCGGCACGCAGGCCGGGGTGGCGGTCGCGCAGATCGTTAAGCAGTTGTTCGGCGGCGGCGGTGGCGGTGCAGGGCAGCAGTAATGCCAGATGCTGTTCGTCATAGCGCGCCGCCACATCGCTGCGGCGGATACGGTGGGCCACCCGGTTGGCCAGCTGGGGCAGCTCATCATGACGTACCAGCGCCAGGGTCATGGGTGAGGAAATCCGGTCGTGCAGCGGCACCAGCCAGCCGGCGGTGCTGATCAGCGCCTCGCGGCTGATGAAATCCGTGTCCGGATCCCGCCAGGTGGCTTCCAGGGCAGCCCGTGCCAGGGCCTGGTTGCGCCAGATCATCAGCCCGAAATAGAGCATGCAGGCACTCAGGGCGATGACCAGGAACAGGCTCGCCGAGGCGGAGGGCGTGGTCACATAGCTCAGCCGGATCGGCAGCACAAAGGCCAGCACGATTTCTGCGCCGGCCAACATGATAAGGAAACGTTTGATGCCGTGGAGCAGGCCATTGCTGAGCACGGCGATAAACAATAGCGCCATGGTGGGCGGCGGGTTGCCCGGGTCCAGTAGCAGCACAATACCCAGGGTCAGCAGATCCAGGCCGGAAGCAAACGCATCGCTATTGGCAGGCCGCCAGAAAAGCAGCAGTAGCTGCAGGCCCACATAGGCAGCGAACAGCAGCCAGGGCGTGGCCTTTGGCAGCGCAAAGAAGAAGCTGTCCGCGTGATGGAAATAAATCACGGCCAGGGCGGCAAACAGGGCCCGGGCCAGGTACTGCATGATCACCACACCCTGATCCGAGGTGATACGGCTGGAAGTCGTCATGATTCATCGATCCCCGGTAACTGAGCCGCCTATGTTGCGTCAGGGCCCTCCGGGAATAAAGATGTGATGCACGCTAATCTTGTTAAAAATGCGTTTTTTTGCGGTTGTCATGGCCAAGGCGAATGTGCTCAGGCATAAAAGGCGATACCGTTCGGCAGTTATGAAGGAGCCACAGTGGATAACAGTGTCAATACGCCCCTGAGAGATGATGTGCGTTTATTGGGGGACTTGCTGGGCCAGTGTCTGCGTCAGCAAGCCGGTGACGATCTCTACCAGACCATCGAAACCATCCGCAAAGCCTCGGTCACTACCCGTGGCGAGCAAGGTGCAGCATTGTCTTCCCTGCGCGATCTGCTCTCCCCCCTGGATGACGCCACCCTGCTGGAAGTGGCCCGGGCCTTCAGCCAGTTTCTCAATCTGAGCAACATTGCCGAACAGCATCACCGTGAACGCCTGCACCGTCAGCACCAGCGTTACCCCGGGGATCCCGGTGGTGATCAGGGTCTCGCCAATGTGCTGCAGCGTCTGCAACAGGAGCAGATAAGCGCTGATGTGATCGACGGCACTCTGCAAGACCTGTCCGTGGAGCTGGTGCTCACTGCCCACCCTACTGAAGTGACCCGCCGCACCCTGATCCGCAAATACGACCAGATGGCGGACCTGCTCGGTGAGCTGGACCGGCCGGATCTGACCGATGACGAGCTGGCCTTTCGTCGCGAGAAGCTCTACCGCTTGATCCTCGCCGCCTGGAGCACCGATGAGATTCGCCGTGAACGGCCCACCCCGGTGGACGAGGCCAAATGGGGTTTCGCCACTATTGAGCAATCCCTGTGGCAGGCGGTCCCGGAAATGGTGCGGCAACTGGAGCGGGAGCTGGCGGAGCAGGACCTGCCTCAGCCGCCGGCGGACTGGGCGCCGGTGAAGCTGGCCTCGTGGATGGGGGGTGACCGGGACGGTAATCCCAATGTGACCGCGCCGGTAACCCGGGAAGTGCTGCTGCTGGCCCGCTGGATGGCCGCAGACCTGTACCTGCGCGATGTGGAAAACCTGCTGGCGGACCTGTCCATGGAAGCGGCCAGCGAGGAATTGCTGGGCGAAACCGGCCCTAGCCACGAGCCCTATCGCGTGATTCTGCGCCAGGTGCGGCAGCGATTGAAGCTGACCCGCCGACAGATGGAAGCGCGGGTAGAAAACCTGCCGGTGCCGGAAGGCGAGGGCTTCCTGCAGCGCGAAGAGCTGCTGGCTCCCCTGCAACTGATCGACCGCTCCCTGCGTGCAGTCGGGCTGGGCGATATCGCCGATGGCGACCTGAAAAACACTCTGCGCCGGCTCAACTGCTTCGGCATTACCTTGCTCTGTCTGGATATTCGCCAGGAATCCACCCGCCATCGTGATGCGGTGGATGCGGTGACCCGCTATCTGCAGCTGGGCAGCTACGCGGACTGGCCGGAGGAGCGCAAGCAGGCTTTCCTGGTGGAGGAGCTGCAGGCCCGTCGCCCGTTGATTGATGACGGTTTTTACCGCAGTGAGGAATGTAGCGACGAGGTGGCAGAAGTGCTGGCCACCTGCCGGGTGATTGCCGAGCAGGGCAGTGAAGGGCTGGGCGCCTATGTGATCTCCATGGCCCGGGCCCCCTCGGATGTGCTGGCGGTGATGCTGCTGCAGAAAATCGCCGGGGTCAGCGAGCCCATGCGTGTGGTGCCGCTGTTTGAGACTCTGGATGACCTGGACAACGCCGAGGCCACCATGTCGGCCCTGTTGGCGGTGCCGTTCTATCGGCAGCGAGTGGCCGGGGGCCAGGAAGTGATGATCGGCTATTCCGACTCCGCCAAGGATGCGGGCTTTCTCGGCGCCGCCTGGGCCCAGTACCGCTCCCAGGAAAAGCTCACCGCCCTGTTTGCCGAGCACCAGATTCCACTGACCCTGTTCCATGGCCGGGGAGGTTCCATCTCCCGGGGAGGCTCGCCCACCCGCATGGCGTTGCTGTCCCAGCCGCCGGGCTCCGTGGCCGGGCGCATTCGTGTCACCGAACAGGGGGAAGTGATCCGCTTCAAATACGGTCGCCCGGCGGTGGCCGTGTTCAACCTGGCGCAATATGTGGCGGCCACCCTGGAAGCCACCCTGTTGCCCCCCCGGGCGGCGAAACCGCAATGGCGGGAACAGATGCAGACGCTCACCGACGTCTCCGTGGCCGGCTACCGCAGCGTGGTCCAGGAGGAGCCGGAGCTGGTGCGTTATTTGCGCACGGTTACCCCGGAGACCGAGCTGTCCCGGCTGGCCCTGGGCAGCCGCCCGGCGCGGCGAAAAAAGGATGCCGGCATCAGCTCCCTGCGTGCCATCCCCTGGGTGTTCGCCTGGACCCAGATCCGTTTGATGTTGCCTGCCTGGCTGGGCACCGGGGCGGCGCTGGAGGCGGCTCAGGCAGATCCGGACCAGAGTGGCACGGTGCAGGAGATGGTAGCGCAGTGGCCTTTCTTTCAGGGCGTGGTAGACATGCTGGAGATGGTGCTGGCCAAGGCTGATCTGCGCGTGGCCGCCTGGTATGAGCAGCGCCTGGCAGGGGACGACGCGGATCTTGCCCGCCTGGGAGAGGTTTTACGCGAGCGGCTCACCGGCACGGTGAATGCCTTGTCTGCGCTCACCGGCCGCGAAGACTTGCTGGACAACAACCCGGTGATGCGCTGGTCCATCCGTGTCCGCGACCCTTACACGGACCCTCTGCATCTTCTCCAGGCAGAACTGATGGCCCGCCTGCGCCAGCAGGACGGCGATAAAACCCTGGAGAGTGCCTTGATGGTGACGATTGCGGGGATTGCGGCGGGGCTGCGCAATACGGGGTGAAAGCAATTGATAATTAAAAATTGATAATTGATAACTTCGCGATCAGCGCATGCGAATTATGACAAACGAAGAGGCCGCGCCAGACTTTGGTCGCGGCCTCTTGCCTTGGAAAACGGATAAGGCCTGGTTCGCGCGTTATCAATTCTCCATTCTCAATTATCAATTAACTCACTATGGCTGCCATCACAAACCGGCCCCTTGGCGCTGTGCTTGCAGCCGCAGAAGAACACGATCTTGTCTCTTGGCGCGGTGTAGGGCACCGGGGTAATGCCGGTGCCTTTGTGGCTGCCATCACAGTACGGCTGATTCTCGCTGCGGCCACAGGCACACCAGAATACCTTTTCCCCTTTCTTCACCGGCAACGGATAGGGAAACCGGGAAGCAATGACTGGCTTGTCCATAGGGTCTCCTTTTCACTTCCTGCCTTTGCGCGCGGCCTCATGCGTTTCAGCAACCACAGCGCCACTTCCGCGCAGCTATTAACTATTCATTATTAATTATTAACTGCTTTTAACCCCTGTCGCACAACTGTCACTCAAACGTCACTACTGTGCCACGTCCACTGGCGAAACTGCCCGAAACTGCCAGTGGAGTACACTATGCTTGCGCAAGCCGCAGGAAAGATCAAAGCCCTGAGCCCCCACTTAAGAGGGGCCCTGACCAAGCCGTTTACGGCCACGGCTGATATTCTCCGTTTCCCCCGGGACATGGCGGCGGATGCGGAAAATGCCGGGCGCTTCAGTGCCTACTTCACCCGCTCCCGACGGGAAATCATCAAGGTCCAGCGTTTGCGCTACCGTATTTTCTCCCAGGAATATGGTGCCAGCTTCAGCGCGCCTTTCGGACTGGACCGCGATCGCTTTGATAAACACTGTCTGCATCTGGTGGTACGCGACAACCACAGCGGTGAGATCGTGGGTTACACCCGGGTGCTGCCCGGTGAGCGCCTGCACCGCACCGGCGGTTTCTACTCCAGCGGCGAGTTTGATTTGTCCATGCTGCGTCATCTGGATGGCCGGGTAGCAGAGATTGGCCGCACCTGTATTCATCCCGCCCATCGTGGTGGCGCGGTAATTACCGTGCTGTGGGCCCGGCTGGCCCAGTACATGCTCGAAAACGATGTGCGTTACCTGCTGGGCTGCGCCAGCATTGCCCTGAGCGAGGGCTACAATGTGGCCGCCATTCAGCGGCGCATCAGTCAGCGCCATCTGAGTGATGCCACGCTGCGGGTCCAGCCGCACCTGCGCCTGGAGCGGCTGCCGGGCAGTGCCGACGACGACAACGTGAAAATGCCGCCGTTGCTCAAGGCCTACCTGCGCATGGGGGCCCGGGTCTGCGGCGAGCCCTGCTGGGACCCGGATTTCAATTGCCTGGATTTCTTCGTGTTGATGGCGGTGGATGATTTGCCCGCCCGTTATGTGCAGCACTTTCTGCAGCCTGCCCAGGCAGTGTAGGAACGGGGACCGGCGGGTGGCCCGCAGGAGCGCTGCCCCCACGTGGCTTATACGATTCGGCCCAGGCTCTGAACCATGAGTGAAATGAACGATAGCGTCAGCGTCAGTCCTTATGAGGGCAGCGGCCTCTGGCCGCAACTACGCAGGATGTTCCGGGTTGCCCGCATCGTGCTTTATCTGCTGTGGGGCTTTGTGTTGGCCTTTCTGCTGGGGGCCTTCTGGTCGCCTTACCGCCCCGTGGTGCTGGCGGCCAAACAGCGCTGGTGCCGTCGTTTTCTGGGTATCCTCGGCGTGGAGCTCACCGTCACCGGCAGCCCGGTCGATGCCCCGGTGTTTCTGGTCAGCAACCATGTGTCCTGGCTGGATATCCCGTTGATCGCCAGCCAGCGTCACCTGTATTTCCTGTCCAAGGCGGAAGTGGGGGACTGGCCGTTAATCGGGACTCTGGCCCGTGCCATGGGCACCCTGTTCATCAAGCGGGGCAGCGGCGAGTCCGGACGCAAGGCCCTGGAAATTGCCGACCGTCTGAAGCGTGGGCACACCGTACTGGTGTTTCCGGAGGGGACCACCACCGATGGCACCAGTCTGCGCCGCTTTTTCCCGCAACTATTCGATGCGCCGCTGATGGCCGATGTGCCGGTACAACCGTTGGCGGTGCGCTACCTGGACGACAGCGGCGCCCCGGACGCTGCCATGGCCTTCATCGGTGACGACGAATTCCACCATCATCTCTGGGCCATGCTGTTGCGCAACCGCATCCGTGTGCGCCTGCATTTCTGCGACCCGGTATCGGCTCAGGGCACGGATCGGAAGGGGCTTTGTGAGGCGGCGTGGGAAGGAATCAGGAAGCAATTGATAATTGAGAATGGATAATTGATAACGGCGCGAACAGCGCATGGGAGTGATTAAATGCAAGAGGCCGCGCCAGAGTTCAGTCGCGGCCTCTTGCATTGAAGAACAGACAAACCTCGCACGCGAGCTATCAATTATCCATTCTCAATTATCAATTAGCCCGATTCTAGCTTGCCCGTACCAGTGTCGAGTAGCATAGGCCTTTCTCAAAAAGGACCAGTTACCCATGACCCGCGCCAGCGATCTGAAGAAATCCGACGTTATCGAAGCCAACGGTACCCTTTACGCCATTCGCCAGATTGAGGTGCAGTCGCCCTCGGCCCGGGGGGCGGCGACCTTGTATCGGGTGAAAGCCAGTGCGGTGGGCGGTGGACCCAAGTTCGAAGAACGCTACAAGGGGGATGATGAGGTAACCACCGTGGAACTCCTGCGCCGGCCGGTGCAGTTTTCCTATGTGGATGGTGATGATTACATCTTCATGGATAACGAGGATTTCTCCCAGTACCTGCTCAAGGCCGAGGACATTGCCGACGAGTTGGCCTTTATTACTGAGGACACCGAAGGTCTGCTGGCGCTGCGGGTGGACGATGCGGTGATCGGCCTGGAGCTGCCTGCGTCGGTGGTGCTGGAAGTCACCGAGACCGCCCCGGCCATGAAAGCGGCCTCTGCCTCCGCACGCACCAAGCCGGCCACCCTGAATACCGGGCTGGTGGTGCAGGTGCCGGAATACATCGTGGAAGGGGAAAAGGTGCGGGTGAACACCGCCGAGCGCAAATTCATGTCCCGGGCCTGATTCCGGATCATGCGGGTATTACGGGGTGTCACGCTGGCGGCTATGACGCTGCTTGCCGGTTGCCAGCTTGGCTATTACAGCCAGGCCGCCAAAGGGCATTTGTCGCTGATGGGCCAGCGCGAACCCCTGGAGGCGGTGCTGGCGGACCCCCAAACCCCTCCACAGATTGCCCATTCCCTGCAGTTCAGCCAGCAGGTGGTACGCTTTGCCGGGGACAATTTGGCGCTGCCCGCCGAGGATGTCTATCACCAGTATGTGGCCCTGGAGCAGGACGCCGTGGTCTGGAATGTGCTGGCGGCACCGGCCTGGTCACTGACTCCCAAAACCTGGTGTTACCCGCTGATTGGCTGTGTCAGCTACCGGGGGTATTTCCAGCGCCCGGCGGCGGAAAAGGCGGCCGCACGCCTCAGCGAACAAGGGCTGGATACCTACGTGGGCGGCGCTATTGCCTATTCCACCCTCGGCTGGTTTGCCGATCCGTTGACCACGCCCATGCTGCAACGCTCCGAGCCGGCCCTGGCGGAACTGTTGATCCACGAGCTGGCCCATCGACGCCTGTATATCAAGAGTGACACCCGTTTCAATGAATCCCTCGCCACCCTGGTGGGCCGGGAAGGTGCGCTGGATTTCTTTGCCGCCACTGGCGAGCCCTTGCCGACGGATTTCTGGCAGCGCCGTGAGCAGGTCCGTCAGGCCTTTATGGCCATCGTCACCGATACCCGTGAGGCGCTGAAACAGCTTTACACTGCTGAGCAGGATGCGGAGGTGCTGGCCCGGGAAAAAGCCCGCATCCAGCAGCAGGCCCGGGAGCGCTTTTTCCGTGAGCAACAAAGTCTGCCGGCCCTGGCCGGTTACCGTGGTTTCTTTGACGGGCCGTTGAACAATGCCCAGTTAAACGGTGTCAGTGACTACAATGATCATGTGCCTGCCTTTGCCCGCCTGCTGGAACAATGCCAGCGGGACTGGGACTGTTTCTGGCAGCAGGTGGAAAACCTGGCCGCGCTGACGCCGGCACAACGTAACAACGCCCTGGAGGGCCTGGCATGGAACTGATCCGTACCCCGCAACCGGAACTGGCCGAGCTGTTTGAGCATACCCTCAAGCGCAATGGCTTTGCGGTGGCGCGCCGGGAGGAGGGCAGTGAGCAGATCATCGACCTGCAGGACCCGGCGCAGTACAACCATGCCAAGGCCTTGCTGGAAGAGCTGATTGCCGATCTCAGGCATCAGCAGGGTCGCCAGCCGGTGGAGCCCCTCACCGGGCGTCCTCAGCCACTCATGTCCGGGGGCTGGTTTGCCAGCCTGGGCTGGGTCACCCGCATCGTGCTGATTGTCAGCGTGCTGGTTTACCTGACGCCGTACCTGATGGGCGATGGCGTCTACCGGGCGCTGCTGTTCCCGGCGGCACTGGACGGGCTGGAGAACCAGCCCTGGCGGCTAGTGACCCCCATGCTGCTGCACTTTTCCCTGCTGCACCTGCTGTTTAACCTGCTCTGGTGGTCGGACCTGGGCCGCCTGATCGAGCGCTTCCAGTCCAGTGGGCAGCTGGTGCTGGTCACCCTGGTCACCGGTATTACCGCCAATGTGGCCCAGTTCTTCCATACCGGGCCCATGTTCGGTGGTCTGTCCGGGGTGGTGTACGGGCTGCTTGGCTATTTGTGGATTTACGGCAAGGTAAATCCCCAATCCGGTTACCCCCTGCGCCGGGAGATCGTCATCTTCATGCTGGCCTGGATGGTGATCTGCTTTGTGGGGCTGTCCAGTGTGGTGGCCAATGCGGCGCATCTGGCGGGGCTGGTCAGTGGTTGTCTGCTGGGGGCCGGTTTCGGCCTCTGGCGGCGGGCGCAAGGGGCCGGGGCCGTTTGAGTTACCCCGGTCGTACTGCTATAAAGACTGCCAAAACAAATGGTCACAATCATGAAAGGATACTGGCGACCTATGCAGTGGCGCTTCCTACCCGGGTTTGTCCCCTCACTCCTTGTTGCAGCGGTCGTTTCCTTGCAGGGCTGTTCCCTGGCCAGCATCGACGACAACCTGCCCTATGGCGTACTCAACAACAACGACCTTGAGCTGGTGGCTGAAGGCCTGCCCACCTATCTGTTGATGGTGGACGGCCTGATCGAAAACTGGCCTGACAGCGCCTCCATGCTGGCCAGCGGGGCAGACCTTTATGGCGCCTATGCGGGCCTGTTCGTGGAAGACCCGAAACGGGCCCGCAAGCTCAGTGACAAGGCGCTGGATTATGCTTTCCGCTCCGCCTGTGCCCACGATAGCGATTACTGCGACCTGCGTGATTTGTCCGTGCCCGAGTTCGAGGAACTGCTGGAAGATGCCGGCAAGGGCGATGTGCCTATGCTGTTCACCCTGGGCAGCGCCTGGGCCGGTTACATTCAGCAGAACACCAGCGACTGGAATGCGGTGGCTGAACTGGGCCGCGTGGAAGCCATCATGGAGCGTGTAGTGGTTCTGGATGAGGGTTACCAGTATGGCCAGGCGCACATGTACCTGGGCGTGCTGAGCAGCATCCTGCCCGCATCTCTGGGCGGTAAGCCGGATCAGGCGAAGGCCCATTTTGAGCAGGCCATGACCCTGTCAGAGGGAAAGAACCTGCTGGCGCCGGTGCTGTTTGCGGAAAAATATGCCCGTTTGGTGTTTGACCGTGAGCTGCATGATAGCCTGCTGGAAGATGTCCTTACCGCTGATCCGCAGGTGCATGGTCTGACCCTGCAGAATACCTATGCGCAGGAGCAGGCCGAAGCCCTGCTCGCCGACGCTGACGATTATTTCTAGGAGTACTTATGCTGCGTCTTGCCACGATTCTGGTCGCGTTGTTGCCGGTCTGGGCTTCGGCCGCCAACACCCTGAAAATTTCCACCCTGTACCCGGACGGCACCACCATCGTCACCGGCCTGAAAGAGGCGGGTAAGGAAATCGCCGAGAAGACCGAAGGGCGTGTGAAGCTGAAAGTGTATCCCGGTGGCGTCATGGGCGATGACCGCGCGGTACAGCGCAAGATTCGCATCGGTCAGCTCCACGGCCAGGTGGCCCAGGGCGGCGCCTTTGCCTCCGCCTACAAGGACAGCCAGATTCTCAACGTGCCGCTGGCCTTCAACAACTACGACGAAGTGGACGCGGTGCGTGCCGAGCTGGACCCGGTGATCAAGCAGGGCCTGGAAGAAGGCGGCTGGGTCAGCTTCGGCCTGATCGATGGCGGCTTTGCCTACGTGATGTCGGAAAATCCGGTAAAGAGCATCACCGACCTGCGTGACCAGAAACTGTGGTTGCCGGCCAACGATGAAGGCTCCGCCAAGGCGGCCAAGGCCTTCGAGCTGTCGCCGATCATGCTGAATATTGGTTCGGTGCTGACCTCCCTGCAGACCGGGGCGGTCAATGCCTTTGCGGCACCGCCGGTGGCAGCCCTGACCCTGCAGTGGTATTCCCGGGTGAATTACCTGACCGACATGCCGCTGCTATACACCTTCGGCACCCTGGGGATCCACGAAAAGTTCTTCAAGCGTCTCAGCGCCGAGGATCAGCAGGTCGTGCGCCAGGTGCTGGACAGCACCTTCGCCAAGCTGGATGCGGAAAGCCGCCAGGAAAACCTGAGCGCTTTCCAGGCAGTCAAACAGCAAGGCCTGGAAGTGGTCGAGCCGTCCCCGGAGCAACTGGCAGAATGGCGGGACTACGCCAAGCGTGCCACCGCAGAACTGGTGGAAGAGGGTGAAATTTCCCAGGAGATGCTGGACCGGCTTAACGGCATTCTGGCCCAGCAGCGCGAAGGGCAGTGATGGCAGCATTGCTACACAGGCTCCACCGTACCCTTCACCAAATTGAGGACGGCCTGATCGTGGCCGTCCTTTTGTTTATGGTGCTGCTGGCGGTGGCGCAGATCGTGCTGCGTAATTTCTTTGGTACCAGCCTGGTATGGATCGAGCCGCTGCTGCAGAACGCGGTGCTGTGGATCGGTCTGCTCGGTGCCATGATCGCCTCGCGCAATGACGAGCACATCCGCATCGATGTGGCTTCGTCACTGCTGCCGGAGAAATATCACCCCTTCCTGACCACGGCTGTGGATCTGTTTACCGCCTTTATCTGTGTGCTGGTGGCCTGGTACAGCGTGGGTTTCGTGATCGAGGAATACGACTACGCCGGCGCAGCCTTTGCCAATGTGCCGAGCTGGTTGCTGCAGAGCATTATCCCGCTGGGGTTCTCGGTGATGGCGGTGCGTTATGTGGTGCTGTTCGTGCTGGGCCTGCTGGGTAAGCGGCCGAAGATGCAGGAGCCGGTGCCATGATTACCGTCGCCATTATCCTGCTGGTGTTGCTGGCGCTGATGGGCGCGCCGCTGTTTGCGATTATTCTCGGTGCTGCGGCACTGGGTTTTTATACCCTGGGCATCGAAATGTCGGTGCTGCATATCGATATCTATCAGCTGAGCAATTCCGTGGTGCTGATGGCGTTGCCGCTGTTCACCTTTGCCGGTTTCCTGCTCAGTGAATCGAAAACCGCCGACCGCATGTTACGTCTCAGTCAGGCGGCCTTCGGCTGGATGCCAGGCGGCATGGCCTTTGTGTCGCTGATTGCCTGTGCGTTCTTTACCGCCCTTACCGGTGGCTCCGGGGTCACCATCGTGGCGCTGGGTGCGTTGCTGTTGCCGGCGCTGGTGAAAGGCAATTACCCGGAAAAATTCAGCCTGGGCCTGGTAACGTCATCAGGCAGCCTGGGGCTGCTGCTGGTGCCTTCCGTGCCGCTGCTCATCTACGGCATCATCGCCCAGCAGATGTCCCAGCAGCTGGACATGCCGTCGGTGGAAATCGTCGACCTGTATCTGGCCGGCCTGGTGCCGGCGCTGCTGATGGTCGTGCTGATGTATGGCTATTGCGTGTGGGCGACCCGCGGCACCGAGGTGCCACGTCAGAGCTTTGATTTCCGTGAGCTGGTGGATGCGCTTTGGGAAGCCCGCTGGGAGTTGCCGCTGCCATTAGTGGTGCTGGGCGGGATCTTTTCCGGCTTCCTGGTGATCAGCGAAGCGGCAGCGGTGACCGCGCTCTATGTGCTGGTGGCGGAAGTGTTCCTGTACCGGGAAATTTCCCTGCGCCGGCTGCCAGGCATCATGCGTGATTCCATGATCATGGTGGGCGGCATCCTGCTGATTCTGGCGGTGGCCCTGGCCTTTACCGATTACCTGGTTTACGCCGGGGTGCCGGAGAAGCTGTTTACCCTGATTCAGACCCATGTGGAGAGCAAGGTCACCTTCCTGATCCTGCTCAACATCCTGCTGCTGTTGCTGGGGGCGGTGCTGGATATCTTCGCTGCCCTGGTGATCATGGTGCCGCTGATCCTGCCGGTGGCGCTGCGCTACGGCATCGACCCGGTGCATCTGGGCATCATCTTCGTGGCCAACATGCAGATCGGCTATATCACCCCGCCGGTGGGCATGAACCTGTTTATCGCCAGCTACCGTTTCAAGAAGAAGGTCACCGAGCTGTTCGCGGCCACGTTGCCCTTCATGATGGTGCTGATCATTGCCTTGTTGATGATTACCTATATTCCGCAGCTCAGTCTGTGGCTTGTGCGCTAACCTATCGACGAAGCCGCTGTAGGAGCGCCTCTTGAGGCGCGAAGCGGCTTTCCGTTAACCAAAGAGAGCACAGTATGTAGGGTGCACTGAGCCCCAGGCGAACTGCACCATCAAACGCCGAAACGGCGCCGTTCGCCTGAGGCTCAGTGCACCCTGCGGTAGGTGTAGCCAGCGTGGGAGTCTCCGTGAGGGGGCAGGCATCACTTCCTTAGCGTCTTCACCTGAATGCTTTTGCCTTGCCCTTTCTGTATCTGGAACCACTTGGGGTAGGCGCGGATCATGTCGCTGAGTTTCTTGTGGCCGAACAGCCGGGTATCGAAGTCCGGTTTGCGCTTGCTCAGGTGCTGGCCCACGGTGCCCAGATTGGCCCAGTCATCTTCGTCGGAAATATCATCAATCACATTGGCAATCAGCTGCAGCGGTGGCGGTTCCTTGCTGACCGGCTCGCTGGGAGCAGGCTCATCGGCTTTGCCGGTGGTGTCTTGCGGAGTGTGATCAGAGCGTAGCACTTCGGTATAGATGAACTTGTCACAGGCAGCCACAAAGGGCCCCGGGGTCTTGCGTTCCCCGAAGCCATAAACGGTCTGTCCTTCCTCGCGCAATCTGGCTGCCAGACGGGTGAAATCGCTGTCACTGGATACCAGGCAGAACCCGGACAATTGTTTCGTATATAGCAGATCCATCGCATCGATAATCATGCTGCAGTCCGTGGCGTTCTTGCCCTGGGTATAGGCGAACTGCTGGATCGGCTGCACGGAGTGCTTCAGCAGTACGTTTTTCCAGCCGCCTAGGTTGGGTTTGGTCCAGTCGCCGTAGATACGCTTGACGCTGGCCGTGCCGAATTTGGCAATTTCCTCGAACAGACCGTCGACGATTTTCGGTGGCGTGTTGTCCGCGTCGATAAGGACTGCCAGCGAGGTGCTGCTGACCGGTGAAGAGTCCGTGCCCATGTTGCTGCCTGCCATGATGCATTCCTTTTGCGTGGGATACCCCAACATAACGGATTCGGCGGGGAGGGGACAGGCGCGGATGGACCGCTGTAGGCGCTATGCTTGCCCCCTTGTGGGAGCAAGCAAGGTTATTCACTTCGGGGCTCACGTTCGATAAAGACTCGCCCTGCTATGCCATTGCCCGTTGGCGCTTTGCTCGCAAAGCTAACCGCTTAAGCAACAGCCATCGCTTCCGGAGCAGTCCTCCCACAGATATTCCCGATCCCCCAGATGGCATGAGCAGAAAATCTCAGGCGTTGTCGCGACGCAGTACAAAGAAAAAAGGTTCTTTGGTGCCTTTCAGATCCATGATGCCGAGCACAATGTTGTCGTCTACCTTCCGGAAAACATCATTAATGGGCAGGTTATCGTAAATCATGGTGGCGGAGGATTTGCCCCGGTAGGTCGTCATGCGCAGGCGAGCGGCGGACTTTCGGCCGGACAGCAGCGGCAGGGTCCACTGGAACAACTTGCCGACAACGCGCGACTTGAGGAATGGCATCTTTTCCAGCAGGCCCATGCCTGGCATAACCAATAACGGCCTCACCGAGGTCAATGTCCCGGACACCTTGCGAAATACCAGTGGATGCACATGTTCCAGGCTTTCAAAACGCTTGCCGTGCCAATGACAACGTTCCAGCATTCCATCCATGGTATGGCCGGTCTCAAAACCCTCGCCTTTCCAGGCGCCGATCATGAAATTCGTCTCAACAGGTTCCAGCGCATCAAAAATGGCCAGCGCATCTTCAGGGGGGACCCGGTCGACTTGCGTTGCTGCTGCAAAACTGAGTACTTTCACGTCGTTCTGATCTGTCTGTGACGCATTCATGATGAACTCCTGAAGGTGAAAAGTGATGGACCGCAGTTTCAAGTCATCACTGCCATTCCACTCCACGGCATAAGCGGAATAAACATTCAAAACGTGCAAGGCGCGGAGGATTCAGCGATTCCCTAGCGCTTTAATGGACGCAAACAATCGTAAGCGCCATTTCCTGTCAACGTACCACCATCCACATAAATAACCTGCCCGGTAATGTAACTGGCGGCCTCACTACAGAGGAAAACGGCCGTATCGGCGATCTCCGTTACCGTGCCAAGTCGTCTGGCAGGAACCCGGCCGATCGCTTCGTCAAGGCCATCTTGAGAGCTCAATAGGTATTTCACTCCTTCGGTTCCTTCTATGCCCCCCGGCGCAATAAGATTCGCTCTCACTCCAGCGGGTCCCCACTCGACGGCAAGGGTTTTCGTCAGCATGTTGACCCCGGCTTTAGCCGCCGCAGCATGGGCCTGGAAGGGGACGGCATGTTCCGCCTGGCCTGCTGTGATGGCTATCAGAGAGGCGCCGGGCTTGGTGAGATAGTCGAAGCTGGCCCTGAACACGTTAAATGTACCAATAAGGTCGATATCGACGACTGTTTTAAAAGCATTCGCAGATAACCCCACAATGGGTGAGAAAAAGTTTCCTGCCGCGCCGGATACCAATATATCAATCTTGCCGAAGGCCTCTGCCGTGGTTTTTATGGCTGTCTCGACCGCTGCATAATCTCGCACGTCGCAGGACATACCCAGCGCACTTTCGCCTGAAGCCTGCTCAATGTCGGCTTGGGCAGCCGCCGCCCTTTCCGCATCTCGACCAATCACTGCAACCCGGGCACCAGCGCATGCAAACGCTTTCGCGATACCCAAATTAATACCTCGAGTACCGCCCGCAACGAATGCCACTTTGCCGGCCAGGAGATTTTCACTAAAACATTGACTCATAAGAGCCTCCTGACAATTTTTTAAACCATCTTTGCAAGGAAATTCGCGTCCCCGTATACAGGGCCTGCTGATCCTGAAAATGCCTGTTAACGGTCAACGGCCTTCACCGATTTCTTGTGAACAAGATTGGCCATGGCGCCAAGGGGCATCATGCGGATAAACAGGCTTTGCAAGGTCACGGACAGGCCGGGCAGGGCGTAGCGTTTTCCCCTTTTGAGGGCCGCATAGCCGGCTCTGGCCACGTCTTCCGGGGTAGCGATTTGGGCAGACACAAACTCCCTGATGCCGCTGGAAGAGGTGTGTTTGCTCTGGGCGGTGTCCAGGAAGGCGGTTTTGGTGGTGCTGGGACAGAAGCAGGTGACCTGCACGCCGTAGGGTTTCAGCTCTTCGTGCAGAGAGGCGCTGAAATTGATCACGAACGCCTTGCTGGCACTATAGGCAGCGAAGAAGGGCATGGGGCAGAAGCCGGCCAGGGAACCAATGTTCAGGATCTTGCCCCGGCCACGGGCTTTCATTGTCTCGCCCACCAGCATGCACAGTTTGCTGAGCAGGATGTTGTTCAGGGTGAGCATGCGCTCCAGCTTCTTGCTGTCCTGCTCCACGTGCTCGCCCATCATGCCGAAACCCACATTGTTGACCAGTACGTCCAGATCAATCTTTTTCTGGTCCAGCCACTGCATGATGGCTTCGGCGGATCCGGGCTGGGACAGGTCCATCTGAACGGCATGGAAATCCGCGTCAGGGCGCTGCGCTTTCAGCTCCTTGCCAAGCGCGTCCAGTTCATCCTGCAGCAAGCTGAACACTACGATGCGGTAGCCGTCCGCGTTGAAAAGCTTGCAGAATTCCCGGCCAATGCCGCCGGCGCCGCCGGTAATCAGAACAGTTTTTGTCATGGGACTCTCCTGTCAGGCGTTGCCGGTGTTGTCGTCCGGGCCAAGCTGGAACGGGCGGATAATCATGTTGCTGGAATGCTCACGATGGTATTGCTCCCGGGCTTTCCATGCCTTGCCGTACCGATAGAACGGAATGGTGGGGTAAAGGTGATGCATCAGGTGATAGTTCTGATACATCAGGATGGGCGTAAGTAACCATTCCTTGCCCATTCGCATCAGGGCGGTGGCATTGGGGTCGTCGTCCTGACGAGCGGTGTGCGGATAGTGGGGCAGCACCATAAAAACCAGACACATCAGAAAGAACGCAAAGTAGGTGGGCAGTAGCCACAACATCAAGGCTTCATAGGGGCGCCAGAGGACGAGGGCAGTGAGTGCCAGACCGGCCACCGCCAACTCGCGCTTGATTTCCGAGGGGTCCACATTGGGTAACACCTCCGGCTTGCGCAGGTAGTTGATCAGATAGATGAAGGGCCAGAATCCCCACAGAGGCATGGTCCACAGGCTGCTGGCCATCCAGTGATCCGGGTCCTTTTCCGGGTCATTGGTAAAGCGGTGGTGACGCATATGCATCAAGCGAAACAGTGTGCCCTTGCCGAACGGCACCGCTAAAAACGTGGCGATGGAGAGGATCAGATCGTTGTGTTCCGGCTTTTGGGCGGCGCAGCGGTGAATGGCCTCATGGGCAGGCGTAAACAATGCGTAGCCGGTGATGCTGATAATGATCAGCCCGACCCAGGCTGGCCACAGGCCACTAAGTACCATTGTCCAGGTAAGAATGTTGACGGCATGGGAGGCTACCAGGATAGCCACGGTGGGCCAGGCAATCCTGGGGGATAGCTTGAGCCGGGCCAGCGTCTTGAGGTCATCTTGTTGTGTGCCAGTTGTATTTGTCATGGGCGCTCTCCTGAATAGGTCCAATACAGAGTGTTTACTTTTCGGCATGGCAACATAAGCGCGGAAATTGCCAATCGGGGGATAAAAAGTGCCAATGCGCGGAATAAAAAAACGGGCGGCAATTGCCGCCCGGAAAGGGGAACATCAGACAGAGAAGGGTTTACGGCCTCAGGACGGGGAGCCCGTTAATACCGCTGCCTGAATGTTCACGGTGAGAGGGTTTGCATGCTTTTCGAGCCAGGATCTGTGCGATGCACCCCAGATAATCCAGAATGCCGGCGACGGTTCACCCGGCCAGTGGTTGCGAGATCTTCAGGGACTCAGAACCTGCGGCCAGTCAGCCCTGGTGTTATCAGCGATACATTTCCCTTGTTTCCACGTTTACTGGGTGACCAGTGTCACTGGAATACTGGGCGCAGGAGAGCGCGGATACCGACAAGATGGGGATGGAAAGTGACAATCTACGCTGAGCGCTTCTGGCCATACGCTGCAACAGTGAGTGGTGTTGGCAAAACAGTATCTCGCTAAGCGGTGTATAGGGGGGCTACTGACCTAGATCTTTTGATATCGCCTTGCAGGACTCATTGTCGTTTGGGGTTATTGCTGGCGGAAACGGCTGGGGCTGGTGCCGAACCAGCGTTGAAAAGCGCGTCTGAAGCTGGCCACATCGGTGTAACCCAGATCTTCGGCAACGGCAGCGACGGTATAGTGCGGCAGGCTGAGTAACTGAGCGGCTCGGCGACTGAGGGTCTGGTCCAGCAATTGCTGGAAGCGGGTGTTTTCCTGCTTGAGTTTGCGGATCAGAGTGCGTGGGCTCATGTGTAACTGATCGGCGATGCTTTCCAGAGTCGCCTTGCCGGGTTCCTGGTGAAGCAGGGATAGCACCCTGTCGCTAAGCGTTCCCTGTTTGCGCAAGGTTTCCTGGCGAACCTCGCACTGTCGGATGGCGACCCAAAGCAGATCCCTGTCGTGACTGTGGAGAGCTTCATCGCCGTAACTGGCGGGCAAGCTGAGTGCAGCGTCAGGCGCATCGAAGACAATATCCATTCCACGAAAAACTTGCGGATAGGCGTCGGCCCAAGGCGGAGCGGGATAGTTGAAATACACGCAGCCGTCATTCAGTGGCCGGCCGCGCAACATCACATAGCAGGCGTAGGAAGAGGCCATCGCTGATTCAGTAAGAAAACGGATGGCGCTGTCATGTGGATAGGCAAATACCAAACGTAAAGTGATGAGTTCCGGAGTTTCCTCCATCACCGTATTGAAGATGCGGGTGCGAGTATTATTAAAACGTGCGAACAGTTGCATGGCGTCGCGCAGCGTCGGGCTGGCCATGGCTGCCATGCCCATGGGGCCATGCATGGCAGGCAGGGCGCGCAGGCCGGATTGCAGGGCAATATCCGGCTGGTCGGTGAGTTGATGGGCATTGGCAATCAATTGCCGAGTTCCAGGCCAGTCAATAAACCCGTCGCTGTGTAGTAGCGTTTCCTCATCAATCCCGGTTCCTCGCACCAGCGCCGTCAGGCCAGTATCGTCAAGGCCCAGGGTCTGGGCGATCATGCGGCAGTAGGTCAATGCCAGGTCCGGGGTCATGGTCGAGCAGATCCTGTGCGGCGGTGATCATGGGGAACCGGGAAAGCTCAGATAGTCGCACCTGGATTTCCGGCAGGCAATGACAGAACCGCGCGGCTGATTGAGCGGCAGATCTCGGCAGAAAAAAACGGCCGTCAGGGGTGACGGCCTAAGGGGGGGAAGCATGAACCCTTACGGGTTCCGGGTATCACAGAATCAACGCATGGATGTCTGTCAGGAGGGCGACATCACCCTCCGATGAATACAGGTTAGCGACAGACCAGAGGGAAACACAGGGGGCTGGATTGAGCGATGTGATCAGGTTTTTCGATCAATGAGCGGGGTTGGAGCGGATTTCAGACCAGTGATTTACGCATGGCATGGCGAGTGAGCGGGATGCCATCTCGCTCTGCCTGCTCCTGGCCTTCGCTGGTAAACCCCATGTAGGCAAAGAAACCGTGGGCGGTGAGGCTGGCGTGGGTGGTCAGCTCGGTGATGCCTTCGATGCGGGCGCCGTCCTCAAGATGCTGGTAGAGCAGGGTGGCGATGCCCACCCGGGAGGCCTCCGGGTGCACGAAAACCATGTTGATGTAATCGCGAATCCGGTGGGCAAATCCCACCAGCTTGTCGTCCCATTCTGCCACCACGGTGTCGCCCTCGCTGAGCACCGAGATCAGGCTGTCGTAGCTTTGGGCCTGGCTCCAGGCATCCCGTTGTTGCTGGTCGTACTCTGCTGCCGCACTGACTTGGATGGCCTCGCGGAATACGCCCAGTAGTTCGGCCATATCCTTGCTGTCCAGAGGGCGTATCTGAAAGGGCATGAGGGCCGCGATGGGGTCGGACTCCACCGCGTTGTGGGCTGGTTCCGGCTCGGGCTGGGCTGCCGAGTGGGGCGGCTCAGGTGTCTCCGGTTGAACGAGAGTGTGGCGGTGAAAAAGCTGGCGTAGCCATTGCAACATCATTGCTCTGCCCGGGCAGTGTCATCTGCCTCTTCGGATTGTTTTTTCAGTGCCTGGATTTCCTGCCGTAGCGCATCCAGGTATTGGTCCTGCTGGCGAAGCAGTTGCTGTGCGGTTTCCTGCCGGTTCTGCAATTCTGCAGCTCGCTCTGACAGCTCCTGCTGTTCACGCAGGCGGGCGTCTCGCTCCTCTTCCGTGAGCAGGCGGGCGTTGTTGTCCTGCTCGGCAAATAAAGTGCCGGACAGGATCAGCGCGATGGCAGCAAACAGGTAACGCACGGACTTCCCCCAAACTGGCCGTGAAGGGGAGTCAGCATAGCAAAAAGCGGGCGGCTAGGGGGAGCACCCGGTGAACAGCAATTGATAATGGATAATTGAGAATTGATAACGCGCGGGGCACGCTTTCTGTTGTCAATCGCAAGAGGCCGCGCCCACACTTTGGGCGCGGCCTCTGCGTTTCAGACCCAATGATGCTGATCGCGCCGTTATCAATTATCCATTCTCAATTATCAATTAACGACTGGTGCAGTTCGCCTTAGGCTCAGTGCACCCTACGGGGGCGTCCCTAAATGCAGGAGGCCGCGCCCGATGTGCGGGCGCGGCCTCCTGGGTGAGAGCAAGCAACGCGTTCAGCCCGCGTTGCAGCTTGTCGCTTGCGGTTTCTCCTACATCATCTGCCGCAGCACATAGTGCAGGATGCCGCCGTTCTTGTAGTACTCCACTTCGGCGGCGGTATCCAGGCGGGAGAGGGCTTCCACCTTCTGCTCCTTGCCGTCCTTGCGGAATACCACGGTGACGGTGTCGCCGGGCTTCAGGTCATTGGTCAGGCCCGGAATATCCACTTCCTCGCTGCCGTCCAGATTCAACGTCTTGCGGTCGGTGCCCTCCGGGAACTGCAGTGGCAGCACGCCCATACCGATCAGGTTGGAGCGGTGAATGCGCTCGTAGCTTTCCGCGATCACCGCTTTCACGCCCAGCAGATTGGTGCCCTTGGCGGCCCAGTCACGGCTGGAGCCGGTGCCATATTCCTTGCCAGCCACGACTACCGTAGGCACGCCATCCTTCTGGTAACGCATGGCGGCGCCGTAGATGGAAATCTCCTCGCCACCGGGCAGGTGTCGGGTAAAGCCACCTTCGATATCCGGGGTCATCTCGTTGCGGATGCGGATATTGGCGAAAGTGCCACGCATCATCACTTCGTGGTTGCCCCGGCGTGAGCCGTAGGAGTTGAAGTCCAGGGGCTCCACGTCATGCCCCTGCAGGTAATGGCCGGCGGGGGAATCCGCCTTGATTGCCCCGGCGGGGGAGATGTGGTCGGTGGTGATGGAATCGCCCAGCAGCGCCAGGATGCGGGCATCCTTCACCGGCTCCACGTTATCCACTTCCTTGGTCAGCCCGTCGAAGAAGGGCGGGTTCTGGATGTAGGTGGAGCTGCTGTCCCAGGCGTAGGTTTCGGAGTCCGGGATCGGCAGGCTCTGCCAGACCTCGTCCCCTTCGAACACGCTGGCGTACTGGGTGCGGAACATGCTGTTGTTGATCTTCACCAGCTCATTCTGGATTTCCTCGGAGCTGGGCCAGATATCCTTCAGGTAGACCGGTTTGCCGTGCTTGTCCTTGCCGAGGGGGTCCTTGTCCAGGTCGATCTTCACCGTGCCGGCCAGGGCATAGGCCACCACCAGCGGCGGCGAGGCCAGCCAGTTGGTACGCACGCTCTGGTGTACCCGGCCTTCGAAGTTACGGTTACCGGAGAGCACCGAAGCCACCACCAGATCGCCTTCGGCGATGGCCTTGTCGATTTCCTCCGGCAGTGGGCCGGAGTTGCCGATACAGGTGGTGCAGCCGTAGCCCACCAGATCGAAACCGATATCGTTGAGGGGTTTCTGCAGGCCGGTCACGTCCAGGTAATCGGTGACCACCTTGGAACCCGGCGCCAGGGAGGTCTTCACCCAGGGCTTGCGGTTCATGCCTTTCTCGGCAGCCTTTTTCGCCACCAGACCGGCGGCCAGCATGACGCTGGGGTTGGAGGTATTGGTACAGGAGGTGATGGCCGCAATCACCACGTCACCGTGGCTCATGAAGTGTTTCTGGCCGTCGATCACCACCGGTACCTGGCCGCCACTGGGTTCGTGGTTGCCCACGGCGGTCTGGCCGCCTTCGCCTTCCAGCTTGCTGATTTCGTCGTCGTTGAGCTTGAGGGTCTCGGTGACCACATCAATGAAGGTACGCTTCACGGCGGTGAGTGGCACCCGGTCCTGGGGCCGTTTCGGGCCGGCCAGGCTGGGCACCACATCGCCCAGATCCAGTTCCAGCACATCGGTGAATTCCGGGTCCGGGTCGCTGCTGGAGCGCCACAGGCCCTGGGCCTTGCAGTAGGCCTCGACCAGGGCAATGGTGTCCGCATCACGACCGGACAGCTCCATATACTCGGTGGTGCGCTCATCGATGGGGAAGAAACCACAGGTGGCACCGTATTCCGGCGCCATATTGGCAATGGTGGCGCGGTCGGCCAGGGTCAGGTCGGCCAGGCCGTCGCCGAAGAATTCCACGAACTTGCCCACCACACCGCGGCGACGCAGCATTTCGGTGACGGTGAGTACCAGATCGGTGGCGGTGATCCCTTCGCGCAGCTTGCCGCTGATCTTGAAGCCGATCACCTCGGGAATCAGCATGGCAATGGGCTGGCCAAGCATGGCGGCTTCTGCCTCGATACCGCCCACGCCCCAGCCGAGTACGCCCAGGCCGTTGATCATGGTGGTATGGGAGTCGGTGCCTACCAGTGTATCCGGGTAGGCGTAGGTGTTGCCGTCCTCACTCTCGGAGGACCACACCCCCTTGGCCAGATATTCCAGGTTCACCTGGTGGCAGATGCCGGTGCCCGGTGGGACTACCCGAAAGTTGTTGAACGCTTTCTGGCCCCAGCGCAGGAACTGGTAACGCTCCCGGTTGCGCTGGTACTCGATGTCCACGTTTTCCTCGAAGGCTTGCGGGTTACCGAACTTGTCCACCATTACCGAGTGGTCGATGACCAGATCCACCGGTGTTAGCGGGTTAATGCGGGAGGGATCGCCGCCGGCCTTCTTGATGGCATCGCGCATGGCGGCCAGGTCGACCACACCGGGTACGCCTGTGAAGTCCTGCATCAGTACCCGGGCCGGGCGATAGTTGATCTCTTTGTCAGAGCGCTTGTTTTCCAGCCAGCGCACCACGGCTTCCACATCAGCACTGGTGACGCTGTCGCCGTCTTCAAAACGGAGCAGGTTCTCGAGAAGAACTTTGAGGGAGAAAGGGAGCTTGCTGAGATCACCCCAGCCCTTGTCGGCGACCGTATTGATATCGAAGTAATGATAGGTCTTGCCGTTGGCTTCCAGCGTTTTCTTGCTGTTCAGGGTGTCCTGGCCAATCCGTGTCACTACACACCTCCTGGGCTCTGATTGGAGTCCCGCACTGGCGGATAGAGCGGCCACCAGCGGGAACACTGGCGCAGGATCAGTACAGCATTGCCACAAACCGAGGCACTGATGACCCTGCGTTATGACGTTAAGTCATTTCATACTACGCCCTTATGGTGGGGACATGAAACTGCCGGCCAGGGTCTTTGGTGCTATCCGGGATCTGGAATGTAACAGCTTGTTGAATAAAGGGCTTTTGACAGTGCGAGGAGAGGGCGGGCCTGGGTAAGGGGGGCGGAAGGAGCCCCTGCCGGCGTTGATCAGGACGGGGGTGTCAGCCGTTTGCAGTGTCTTGCCAGAGCAGCCAGAGGCGAGTGTCCAGCTCAAGCTGGTGGTAGTCCGGTGCCATATGCGAGCAGAGCTGATAAAACGCCTTGTTGTGGTCGGTTTCCTTGAAGTGGGCCAGTTCGTGGACCACGATCATCCGAAGAAAGGCTTCTGGCGCTGCCTTGAACTGGCTGGCGATGCGTACGCTGTTATGGCTGCGCAGTTTGCTGCCGTGAATACGGGTTTGCCGGGTGTGCATCCCCAGCGCCTGACTCAGCGTTTTCAACTTGGCGTCGTAATGGACCTTGCCCAGCGGCGGCGCCTTGCGCAGGAATTGTTGCTTCAGGCTGTTGGCATACTGGAACAGGGCCTTGTCGCCCTGAATATCATGCTTGCCGGGGTAGCGCTGTTGCAGATAATCACCCAGCTGCCCTCGCTCCACCAGGGTTTGGGCCTGCTGCTGGATCTGGGTGGGGTAGCCGGTCAGGTACTGCAGGGGATTCATGGGCCGGTTATCGCTTCCTGGATGCGTTGGGCGTTAGTGCCAATGCTCTCATTGAGCCGCGTGGGTATGATCGCTGCTCTCTTTGCAATGGACAATCCCATGTCGTCACCCCAGGACTCTGATTATCCCCGTCGCGGCAATGCCTTTTCCCGGGCGTTGGGACGCTGCTTTCTGCGTCTGCTTGGCTGGCGTCTGGTGGACCCGTTCCCGCAGGTGCCCAAGTCTGTGGTGATCGGTGGGCCGCATACTTCCAACTGGGACGGTATTGTTACTCTGGCGGCCATGATGCAAATGGGTCTGGATGCTCATGTGATGATGAAGGACAGTGCGTTCAAGGGGCCCTTGGGGGGGATGTTGCGCTGGATGGGCGCTCTGCCCATTGACCGCAGCAAGGCTGGCGGCGTGGTGGAACAAACCGTGGGCCAGTTCAACAGCCATGATCGCTTGGTAATGGTGGTGGCCCCGGAAGGCACCAGGGGCGGGGCAGCACAGTGGAAAACCGGCTTTTACCGCATCGCCGAGCAGGCTGGAGTGCCGATTGTGCTGGCCACCGCAGACTATGCCAAAAAGGAAATCGCCTTTCCCATGGTGCTGGAAACCACCGGTGATCTGGAAGGGGATCTGGAGCAAATTTTTCAGTGCTACGCCCAGGTGGAACCACGTCACCCGGAAAAACTGTCGGCGCCGTTAAAGGCGATTCGCGAGCGTCGTTAAACGGCGCTTCACTCTTCGACTTTTCCGTTCGAGGTTTTATGTCGGTTTGCCAGCAACTACCGCCGAATTCGTCATGCGAGCATGACTTCCCACAGAGCAACCCTGCACACAAATAAAAACCCTCCCCTTGCGGGGAGGGGCCAAACGCTCCTCCCGGAGACAAGGGGAGGAGGGAGGGGGAACTGCGGTAGAGTAATGAGTTAGCTGTGGTGCCTCTCACCCTCTCCCTGTCCCTCTCCCCTCAAGGGAGAGGGGACGCTTCAGAAAAGTTCTGGAGCCATTCTTATCATCGCTTGCCTAGTTGCAGGCGCTGCCGTTGGTGTAGCTGCTATCCACTACCTGATTAATCCACTGATCCAGTAGCGTGGTAGCTTCATCATGGGCCACGCTTCGGGCGATGGGGGGCATCATCCGTTGCGGGTCGTTTTCCGCGGCCAGACGGCAGGAAACGATGGAGCTGTTCGCGCTGCCCGGTACCACCACATGCTGGCGGCCACAGGAGCCGCCGCCGGTGGCGGTGGGTTTCTTGCAGATGCCGTAGCTGGCGTCCACTTCACGGAAATGGTCCAGGTAGTAGCCAGTGTTGGAGGCGGCGCCCTTGTCGTTGTGACAGTGCTGGCAGTTCACTTCCAGGTAGGCCTTTACCCGGCTTTCAATATCCGCATCGGAGTTGGCGGTGTTACCGCTGTCGCCGGGCACGTTCCAGTGCGGCAGGCGCTCGATATTGGTGGCCACGCCATTGCTGATCTGCAACTCCGGGGTGCCGCTGAGGATGCCCACGTCGGTCCAGTACTGCAGCTGGTTGATACGCGGGAAGCCAGCCTGGCCGGTGTTGCCCATGAAGGCAGATTCCGGTTTGTAGGCACGGTTCAGGTTGCGCGGCTTGGGACCGATAGGGGCGCTGCCGCCGGCCTGGTCGTCGTTGCCATGACAGGTGATGCACTGGTTGGCGTTGGGTACGGAGTAGCTGTCAGTGCTGCCGGTGAGCAGGGTGCCTGAGTCGCTGTCGCGGTAGTGCCAGCTGGCGGGGGTGCTGCCGCCACCCATGGTCAGACGGGCTACCGGTTGGCCATCCTCTTCACCCCAGATATAGGGCAGGCCTTCCCAGAAGGGTTTGCCGCTACTGCTGGTGCGTTTGATCAACAGGCGCGTCTCCACCAGTCTCTCATTGCCGTTGGCTTCATCGGTGAAGGCGAAGGTCTTGGCCAGCACGGTGCCGGTGGGGAAGTGGATACCGCCATTGGGGTTGCTGCCGCCCTGGCCGTCCCGGTAGACCGCCTTGGTGCCGGGTGGCACGAAGGCGACCCGGTATTTGGTGGCGTAGTCGGAGAACAGTTTGGTGTTCAGGACATAGGGCACGCCGCCTTCATTGGGCAGGCTGCGTGGATCGGTGGCGTCGGCAAACAGGTTGTACTGTTCCAGGCGCGGGCAGTTTACTGCCAGGGCGTCGCGATTGATTTCGCCGCTGGCCACCTCGGTGTTACACAGCTCTTCTACCACTTCCGGCGGCGGCGCAGGATCGAAATCGCCGCTGGGTTCGAAGGGGGGAATCTCTACTCGGGGCAGTGATGGCAACAGTGTGCCGAAACGGGCCTGACAGTCGTGATCGGACAGATTGGTGTCCGAGGGCATGTTGAGCAGACCTTCCAGGGCATCAAGCAGACCGCTGGGCGAGAGGATCGACAGATCCTGCTCGGCCAGGGCCAGCACCAGTTCAAGGCCATCTGTGCCGTGGAAGTTCAGGTAGGGCTCACTGTCCTCGGAGAATTCATTGCCGTGGATGCAGGATCCCCAGGTGGGTTGGATGCGTTCGTTGTTCTCATCGAACTTGTAGGCGTTGTAATGACAGCTCGGATTGGGGTGTTCATTGGTGTGCAGAGGCTTGCCGTTGCTGTCCATGGGCACTGGATCGCCGTTGCTGTCCACCGGATAGGGGCAGTCCGCTTCCAGGTCGTCACGCAGACCGTCCCAGACAATATGGGCGCCTTTACCCAGGTTGAGGATGTTGTCCAGGCTGCCCAGCAGCTGGGTGGGATCATTGATGATGGGCAGGTTCTTCAGGCCGATCAGGGTAGGCAGTACACTTTCCACTTCCCCGTTGGCCACTTTCTCCAGGTCCGGTGGCGGCAGGTCGTAACCGGAGTTTTTCATCACGTTGTTGTGGATGTGCAGACCTTCGGTATAAGGGTCCAGTTTCTTGTCAGCGGTCTTGCCCTTGCCATCAATCAGCTCATAGCTGGTGTAAATGATGGCGGCGGTGCTGTGGTCTTCAAAGGTGTTGTTGAACACCTCGATATTGTCATAGCCGAGCGTGATAAAACCGGTGCCCCGCGGCACTGCAGACACCAGACCGCTTTGGGCAAAGTTGTAGGTATTGTTGTTGCGGGCCAGATTGTTGAGCATCACCGAGGTGTCGCCGTACTGGGTGATGTTTTCCAGGTCGTAGATCAGGAAACCGCCGGTATTACACTCGGCCACGTTGTTGTCGTATTCGCCGCCCTGCACATTCTCGATTTCAAAGCCCATTACGTTATAGATGGCACGGCTGTCGCGAATGATGGCGGTGTTGGTCTGCCCCACGTAGATGCCGGCATCGGAGGCGCCAACGGATTCACTGCCTTCCACCAGGATGTTTTCCGATTCCACCGGGTAGATGCCATAGCGGCCACTGGTGGCACTGGGTACGTAATCGGGGGCAGGGTCACCTTCGTTGAAGGGCGGGTTGGTACAGGCCACATGCAGCCGGTCGCTGTAGTTTTCGGCGGTGATCGGCTCGCCGCCACCGGACCACATGGCGCGCACATTGCGCAGGGTGCCCCATTTCACGCCCTTGAGTTTGAAGGCGTCGCCGGGGGAATCCAGGATGGTCAGGTCTTCCACGGTGATGCCGCGAATGTTCAATGCCTCCAGGCCGGTGACGTTGGCGCTGTTCTTGAACGACAGCACCGTTTTGTCCTTGCCGCAGCCTTCGATGAGTACGTCTTCGGTTGCCTGAATCAGCAGCCCTTGATTCAAATCGAAATAGCCGCAGTCGAACTGCAGGGTGTCACCGGGGCGCAGTTGAATCATGGCGTTGACCATGTCTTCGGTGGCGTTGTCACCCGGGGAGATGATGAAAGTGCGGCCTTCGCCGGTGGGCGGGGTGACGGTGCCGCCGTCATTGCCGCTTCCCGGATCATCGCCACTGTTGGCGGTGGGGGGATTTGCGGGATCGCTGCTGCCGCCGCTACCACCGCAGCCGGTGATAACGGTGGTGGTCAGTAACAGCAGAAAGAAAGATCGGGCTGTTAGCGTTTTCATGGTATTCCCCAAAGTTTTGTTATTTGTCGGCGGCGCGATTACTGCGCCGCCTGTTCAAGCCGTTCCCACATGCGCAGGTAGGCTTCCGCCGAGGTGAATAACTGGTTGATGGCATCGTCGATCTGTTCCGGCTGGCGATCACTGTGGACGACCATGTCAGCGATCTGGTCCGGATAAAGACCGTAGTGGGCCACGCCGCGGCCTTCATAAAGACTGAAGGCGTGATCGCCGGTGACCTGCTTGTCGAACACCACCCGGCCATCCACGGAGGTGAACGGGTAGAGGCTGTCTTCCTGATCCGGCGTGCCCGGGTTGCCTGCCAGTGCGGCGATACCGTTCACGTCAGAGGCGAAAGGGGCACCGCCGAAGGGGCCCACCTTGTAGCTGTCCGGACGCGGGCGATTACCGTCACGGGTGAGCTGATCCACCCAGTTGTCGCGAACACTGCCAAAGGAGGCGCTGATACCGCCCTGGGCGGCGACACGGTCACGCAGGGCTTCGGTGCCGCCCCAGTTGCCGTGGCTGTTGATCACCGGGTAGCCGCGCGGGGCGGTCAGGTCGAGAATCTGGGTGGCGGCCTTGCGGCTGATGTGGTCGGTTTCGATCATCATGCCGCGTTTGGCCAGTTCTTCGATCAGGAAGAAACCCAGGTCGGTAAGCCCGCGGGTGTTGCACAGGTGGTCGGTGCCGCGACGCGGATCGTATTCCGCCAGCTCTTCCGGGCTGGCCGGGAAGCGTTCGCCCACGTAATCCAGCTGGAATAACAATTGCTCGAAGATGCCATAGGGTTGCAGCGGATCGGCCAGCGGGCTGTCGTTCACCGCGTGGTCGTGGTCCGGGCATTCCTCGAATTCCACCGTGTGTCCGGTTTCCAGCAGGTTGCCGCCGTACAGCACGGCGCCAATGCCGATGCCGTCGGACAGATCTGGCAGGTGGCCGCCGAAGGCGTTATCAAATTTGTGCACCGGGAACAGGCTGCGTACGTCCATGGCATAGAGGCGGTCCAGTCGTTCCACGATTTCCTCACGGCTGCATTCGGCCACACCCAGGAACTCGCCACAGTTGAGGGCCTTGGAGGCTTCTACACCGAGGATCACTGCCATCTTGCCCTCGCCGATGACCTGGCGGGCCTCGCTGGCGCTGGTGACGATGCGGAACCAGCCTTCGCCGGGGCCGCCGTGCTGGGCGTCGATGTAATCCTCCATGCGATGCATCAGGTCTGCCTGCTGTTCGATGGCGGCCACGGTGTCGCAGTCGTTCTGCTTCTGCGGATTGATCTGGCAGAGGATTTCGTTATGCACCAGGTGGTTGACCAGGATCTTCAGGCCGGACAGGTGGGCGCGCTCGATCCATTTGTAGTAACTCTGGTGGTGTTGCAGGGAGTCGTTGCGGGGCCAGAAGGGAAAATCCGGCCAGCCGCGGGTTTCGTGGGGCCCCGGATTGCTGGTGACCTGTTCCACCAGGCCGGTGAGGCCCTGGGGGCCATGGTTTTCCGCGCAATCGTGCAGGGCGTGGTCGACGCCGAATTTGTGGAAGGGGTCGCCGTAGTTGACCCGGCCGCCGATGAATTCGTAGGCGGAGATATGGCTGTGCGCATCCACGTAGCCGAACACATCGTCGTTATCGATACCCGGGGTGCCGCGGAAGCGCTCCACCTCTTTCAGGTAAATGGCCGGGCCGCTGTCGGCCACGGTGGCGTTCAATTCGGCTTCCGGGTAGCCGCTACAGCCGTCGGCGGCGTTGAGAACAAACCGGGTGTCGGCGTTTTCCAGGCTGGGGGAGGTGAGGGTCAGTCCGTCGTCGCTGGCGGTGAGCAGCAGGCCGGTGACCTGGGAGGCCAGGGTAAAGCTGTCGCCCTCACTTGGGTTGAGATTCCATACCGCCAGATCATTGGCACTGGATACCATGGCCAGCGAGGGCTGCAGGGTGGTGTCGCCCAGGGTGTCGCCAATGCCTTCCAGGCTTTCCCCCAGCTCCCGCAGCAGGCCGCCCAAAGGTGCTACCGGGTCCAGTGCCAGATTGAGGGTGTCCCCCAGCCCGGCTACCAGATAGCTGAGCTCGCCTACGAAATTGCCGCTCTGATCCAGTAACTCTCCGGCCGGGTCGCTGATGCCGAGCAGCTGTTTCTGCCCGCTGCTGCCGGTGGTGCGTTGGTAATCGGACACCAGCAGGTAGCGGCCCAGGTCAGTGGGTTTCAGGGTAAAGGCAGTGGCCTGTGCTGCATCTCGGGTCAGGGTGTAGACGCTGTTGGTGGTGTCCGCCTGCAGGAAGCGTCCGTCACTATTCAGGGTGTAGCAGCCATTGGCGAACTGGAAGCGATTGAGCGGTTGTGGCTCTGGAGCCGGTTCCGGGCCGGGTTCCGGCGTGGGGGCCGGATTTTCGGTATCGGGCTGGCGCGGTTGCTCTGCGGCAGCGTTGGTGGAAGCACCACCACTGCCACCGCCACAGCCGGCCAGAAGGCTGGTGGCCAGTAGCAGCGAGCAGGGTAATACAGACATGGTCAGGGCCGGAGCCCGGGTCAGTTGTAGCATGGCTAACCCCTTAAGGGAGTCCTCGCAATGCGGGGCGCCCGTTGTTGTTATGGGTACGTACGTTCTTATTGGTACGTTTGTACAATTAAAGGCTTGGGGTAGGCTGTAGCGTTATTGTCAAAAAGGGGGAGGGGTTTGTTACAGGAGGGCATCGGGCAATTGATAATTGAGAATGGATAATTGATAGCTCGCGGGACAGGCCTGCTGTCGTCAAAACCAAGAGGCCGCGCTGAATCTCTGGGTGCGGCCTGCGCGTTTTCAGATCCGGCTCGACGTTGATCGCGCCGTTATCCATTCTCAATTATCAATTAATGAACGTAGGGAGAGCGGTCGCGCCAACCGGGCATGGCAAACGACCGCTCAACAGAACACGGAAAGGGGGTTACGCCGCCAGCTGATTGTCCAGCGGGCGAGTCAGGTAACCTAGTACCAGGGCGGCGATGTCCACCTTGGGCTGGTAGTGCAGGAAGAAGCCACCCAGGGTACCGAACACCCGCGCAAGCATGATGAAGTCGCCGGGCATTTTTTCCACCGGGTCATGTTCCAGACGGTCCAGCAACTGGCTGACCTGCTGCATCATTTCCTCGGCACTGGGCCAGCCCTTGTCCGGATCCGGGTAGATAATGGCATTGCGTACCTGATCGAGAATGGCGGCGACGAATGCCAGAAGGGTGTCCGGGTTGCCGCTGCGGGTGGTAAAGCCCATGGCGGTAAGGGTGTCAGCAATCACTTTTTGATCATCCACCACGCAGGCCTGCAGGACCCGGAAGTAACCGTGACGGGCTGCATCGCTGAGGCTCTGGGCACAGCCAAAATCCAGCAGCACCAGGGTGTCGTCGTCGGTGATCATGATGTTGCCGGGATGCGGGTCGGCATGGAATACGCCGCCATGCAGCACCTGGGAGAACCAGGCATCCAGCAGCCGGTGCAGCACCACACCCAGGCGCTCCGGGTCGGTGTGGTGCAATTCATCGAGCACGGTGGTGAGCTTGCGGCCGTGCACGAATTCGGTGGTCAGTACATGGCGGCTGCTGTGCTCTGCCACCAGTGCCGGGGTGGTGATGCCGGTGACGCCGGCCAGCTGCTCGCCGATCTGTGTCATCACCCGTGCTTCGCGATCGTAGTCCAGCTCTTCGCGTACGGTGCGCTGAATCTCACTGACGATGGTGTCCATGTCCATGGGGGGGAGGGCGGATTTCACCGCGTCCATGAAGACCTTGAGCAGGGCCATGTCCAGCTCCACCACCTCGTCCAGGCCCGGGCGCTGTACCTTTACTGCCACCTCGCGGCCATCATGAAGCCGTGCCCGGTGGACCTGGCCGATGCTGGCAGCGGCCAGGGGTTCCGGGTCGAAATGGGCAAACAGCTCATCCAGCGGCTGGCTGAATTCCTGCTCCAGCACCAGGGCGATCTCGTCAAAGGGCACCGGGTTGGCTTGGTCCTGCAAGATCGTCAGTTCATCCACCCAGGCCTGGGGTAACAGGTCCGGACGGCTGGACAGCAGCTGGCCTATCTTCAGGAAGGCACCGCCTTGCTCCAGGGAGGTATCACGGAAACGGCGGGCATTACGCTGGTGCAGGTTTTCCAGGGCGGCCTCGCGCATGCTGGCCGGCAGAAAGGCCGAGCGGGTGCCCCACAGGCGATAGCTGGCCACCACCTTGGTGAGCATCCAGCCGGTTTTGCTCAGGCGCTTGAGGCGGGTTGGCCAGCGGCGGGCCTCGTCGGCCAGGATCTGCATTTCCTCGTTCACGGCGTTGGCGCCACGGCTCACTGCTTTGCAGGCCTTGAGAGCCTGATCGGCGATGTCCCGGCCCTGCCAGGCGGTTTTCTCGATGGCACGGATACAGCCTTCCACCACTGACAGCCATGCTTTCAGACCACTGTCGGTCTGTTTGCGCTCGGCAAAATCGTTGAGCGGCTGCCAGTTGGGCTCCGCCGGTGTGATCGGGGTTTGTTCCAATGACGTGTTTCGCATAGGGCACGCCTCCGCTTTGTGAATGAGTGTTCACAAAATAGGGGTGAAGGGGGCGATTGGCAAGCAAAAGTGTTTACGGCCGTTCACTTTGTAGGGCAATTCATGCCGGAGCGCTGATGAAATGTGGCTCCTGTGCGCCAGGGAATGATGGCTTGGTGCTACCACGGGTAACCTTTCCTTGGTTCTTTCGTACTAAATTCAATGAGTTATGTGGCTCGGTGTGATGGGCGGTAGTGCCGTATGGATAACCGGCACTGCAGGCAACGTCTCTCTCTCCCACAGTGGACAGACACCGATACCAGTTTGCTGGGGAAAGGTATCGGCGCCCCTAACGATAATAAAAACGTGTACAGAGGAACCTGATGACAACTACTACCAGGGTATTGGTGCCAGCCGTGTTGCTGCTGGCGCCGGTGGTCCAGGCGCAGTCTCCTGCGTCTCTGGAAGACATGGAACGGCGCCTCGAACAGCTGGAAATGCAGCAGTACGGCAAGCAAAACAACTGGAGCGATCGTATTTTCGTCAATGGCTTCATGACCTACGGGATTACCCGGCATGATGTCCATGTGCGCGATAACAGCGGTGAGCCTATTGCCTACATCGATCGCACTACCGACGAGATTTCCCACCGGGAACTGTCCCGGGCGGGGGTACAGTTCAATGCCTCCATTAGTGATCAGACCAGTGCTACGGTGCAGGTGCTGGCCCGGGGACGGGATCATTACGATGCGGAGGTTCAGTGGGCCTATCTGAGCCATGAGCTGTCGCCGTCGGTGACGGTACGGGCCGGCCGCATGGTACTGCCGTTCTTCATGCACACCCAGTACAACAATGTGGGCTATGCCTACCACTGGGCCACCTTGCCCGGCGAGGCCTATGACGTGGTGCCCTTTGACACCATGGAAGGGGTGGACCTGAGCTGGAATTTGAACACTGGTCCGGTCTCCCATCGCCTCAACGTGTATGGCGGTGCCACCGATGTGCCCAGTTTTTCCCTGCCGGCACCGGTGATCTATAAGGTGAGTGATCTGGCCGGTATCAACCTGACCAGCCAATGGCGGGACTGGACCAGCTGGCTCAGTTACAGCCACGCGGAAGTCACGTTGGACCTTACCGATCTTGCCGGCCCCACCGGCCTGCCGGAGGCGGCACTGGAGGCGCCGGTGAGCCTGGACGATGCCCAGACTTATATCAGCAGTGTGGGCCTGCAGTATGACAATGGCGCCCTGGTGCTGATGGCGGAGCGCACCCAGCTTGGTATCGAAGGCTGGTTTCCCACCAAGTGGGGCGGTTATGTCAGTGCAGGGTATCGTTTCGGGCCGTGGATGCCACATGTGACCTGGGGGGCTGCCAATGCCCATGGCGTCAGTGAAGCGCAAAGTGAAGGGCCGGTGGCAGCCAACTTTTCTGCAGCCAATCAGGTGCGCAGTAAAAGCTGGACGCTGGGTTTGCGTTACGAATTGGAAGTGGGGGTAGCCGTGAAACTGGAAGCCCAGCGCTTTTATGACATGAGTAACGACAAGATCATGACTAATGGTCTGTTTACTCCCCAGGGCTCGGCACCTTCCATTGAAGAGGAAGAACCGACGGTATTCCGGCTCACCGTAGATGCGGCCTTTTAAGGGAGAATGATCATGTTGAAGAAAGTGTGTGCGGTCTTCCTTGTCCTGTGCTGCCCTGCATTATCATCTGCCGGCATGCTGGTGGTAGTGGCGGAGTCTTCACCATTGGCGGAGATGGATCGTCATGAGGTGCGTCAGCTTTACATGGATAATGCGTCCCGCTTCGAGGGTCATACGGTGACCGTGCTGGACATGCCGGAGGGCAGCCAGCAGCGCGAACGCTTCTATGAGGGCGCCACGGGCAAGTCCGCGTCTCAATTGAAAAGCTACTGGGCCAGAATGATTTTCACCGGCCAGGGTATGCCGCCACGGCAGGTGAAAAATGCCCGGGACATGGTTCAGCAGGTAAAACAGAACCCGGGTGCCGTAGGTTATGTGCAGGAATCGGATCTGCAGGAGGGATTACGGGTGTTGTTGCGTTTGCCATGACGAGCAGTGATACGTTCGACGTTGCAACGCGTGAGATGACAAGCCAACCGAAAACCATGACCGCCGCGATCCTGCGGCGGTTTTTTGATGATGTATAACCAGCTTTGAATCGCGGCCACCGCCGGTGCAGTGTCTACTGCCGCTGTCGCGCTTTGTCACTTTAAACGTTGAACGTGCAACTGCTTACCCGCCCAGCAAGCGGTTTTCCGCCGCTTCTACCGCCTCCAGTGGACCGTAAAGAATCACCGTATCACCTGGTTCGAGAACCAGCTCTTCGTCAGGACTTTCCAGCGTCTTGTCTTGCCGTTTTACCGCACGGATTTCCACATCCCGGAGCGCACAGTGAGCAATACTCCTGCCAATTCCGCGGGCCTTGTCAGAGAGCGTTACCGCATGCAACAGGCGGTAAGGGTTCCCGGCACTGTCGGTGGTGGGTAGGGTGTCGCCGTGATAGTAGCCCTGCAGCATGCGGTAGCGTTCCCGGCGGGTCTTGCGCAGCGTGGCCATGACACGGTCGAAGGGCACATCCAGCATCATCAGGGCATGGGCCACCAGCATCAGGGAGGCTTCCAGTACTTCGGGAACCACTTCTTCCGCACCGGCATCGATCAGCGCATCAAGGTAAGTGTCGTCCCGGGTGCGTACCAGGATGCGGATATTGGGATTGAGCTCCCGAGCGGTGTGCAGGATGCGCTCTGCCAGGCGCGGATCGTCAAAGGTCACCACCAGCAGGCGGGCATGCTGAATGCCGGCGTTGACCAGGATTTCCTTGCGGCTGGAATCGCCAAACAGAATGTGCTCACCGGCGGCACTGGCTTCCTGCAGCCGTACCAGATCCCGATCCACCGCCACCGCCTTGAGGTGGAAGCTGTTCAGGTAGCGCATCAGGTTCTGTCCCACCCGGCCATAGCCGCAGAGGATCACGTGGTTGCGGGTTTCATCGGAGATCGGGGTGTCTTCAGGAATCTTTTGCCAGCGTTGCAGCAAGCGGCGGGTAAGGCGCCCGCTGTTGTCCAGCAAGGCGGGCGTGAACACCATGGTCAGCACCACGATGGAAACCAGCAAGCCAGCCTTGTCCGGCGTAATAAGCTGGTGAGAGACCCCCAGCGCCACCAGCACAAAACCGAATTCCCCCGCTTGGGAGAGAATCAGGCCGCTCCGCATTGCGGTATCGCTGCGTTCTTTCAAGAGGCGCAGCAGTATGAAGATCAGCAGGCCCTTGAACAGCATCAAGGCGGCGGCGGCAATAATGATCCAGTGCCACTGATCGGCAAACAGGTTCGGGTCCACCAGCATGCCCACACTGATGAAGAACAAGCCCAGCAGCAGATCCCGGAAGGGGCGCAGGTCAGCTTCGATCTGATGACGGAAGTGACTTTCGCCCAGCATCATGCCGGCCAGAAACGCGCCCAGTGCCATGGACAGGCCCAGCCAGTGGGTCACCCAGGCCGCCAGTAATGCCAGCAGCAGGGCGGTCATGACAAAGACTTCATCGGAACGGGCCCGGCCGGTTTCCTCGAGCATGCGCGGCAGCACCCAGCGACCGATCACATAGATACCCACAAACAACAGCAAGGATTTACCCAGCGTCAGTGACGCCACGGACCACATAGGGTCGCTGTTTTCCTGTGTGAGGATCGGCAACATCACCAGCATGATCACGGCGGCCAGATCCTGGAATAGCAGAATACCGGTGGAGGTTCGGCCGTAGCCGGTATTGACTGATCCCCGGGAGATCAGATCGCGGATAACAATGGCAGTGGAGGACAGCGACAGGGCGCAGGCGGTAATCAGTGATGGCGTGTAGTCAAACCCGAGCAACCGCATGATAGCGAACACGGCAAGGCCGGTTAGGGCGACTTGCAGCGGGCCGGCGCCGAACACAATGCGGCGCAGGGTCATCAGCCGAGGAATGGAAAATTCCAGCCCCAGGGTGAACAGCAAAAAGACGATGCCAAACTCGGCCAGATGCTGAATACCTTCAGTATTACTGACCCAGCCAAAGCCGAATGGGCCGGCGGCCAGGCCGCAGAGCAGGTAGGCCAGAATGGGCGGCATGCCAAGGCGCCGAAACAGCACCACGGCCGCCACGGCGGTGCCGAGCAGGACAACAATGAGTGTCAGGGCATCATGCATAAACGTGTCGGGTTCCCCAAAATCCAGACTACCAGTGTAGCAGCCCGGTCATGGCAGGCCAGAACCGTATCTTGATCGGTATCAACAGGATTGGGGAAGGATTCAGAAACAGCTGAAACGGAAGCTGTCGTCCAGTGCCAGGGGCAGGGTCATGGAGCGGTAGCCCAATACATCCATATGTTCGCAGTGGAATGCTCTCTCTCCGGCATCCTGGCTGAACCGGTAGTCGATGTGCAGCACCGGTTTGCCGGCATCAATGAAGGGTTGCAGCAGATGGCACTCGCGCCATTCATGGCAGGATTCGTTGATGGCAAAGTCGGCGTAGTCCACCAGCTCATCCACTTGCTGCAGGTCGTTTTTCAGGGACACGGCCAGGCCATGCTGGTGGGCGGTGCGGAACAGGAAACGGTTATAAGACAGTTGCTGTTTGCCATTCAGGGGGAAGCCGGTTTCATTGGTGTAGCCATCCACATTGTCCGGATCGACCCCGTCGCAGCCTTTTTCAGCAGCCAGTTCAATGCGGTCCGCCATGCGCTTGCGAACATTGAGGGAGCGGATATCCAGCCAGCGCTCACCGGGCCAGTTGTCCAGACTCCGGCCCTTGTCCGTGGGCAGAAAACGGTGGCGGTCCGGACGCCAGTTTTCGTAGGTGCCAGCGGAGAAATAGCAGATCACCTTTCTGCCGGCAGCCTGTAGATCCTGGATGACGCTCTGGTCGGTATCGAACAGATCCACCACATACAGATCCACGTCGTACCCGGAGTTGATCTCACCCTGCAGCTGGATATGCCACTGCACATTCAGCGGGGGTTGGTACCACGCAGGGGCCAGGTTGCCGCCATCGGTGGGCAATGGCAGCAGCAGGGCAGAGACAAGGCTAAGTGAGAGATGCATGGCGTCATACCGGAATTGGACGCCATTATGCTAGTGGGTTTGCGGGTTGGCGAATGTTACGTTATGAGCTCTCTTTGTAAGAATGGGGCGGGGTTCAGGGCCAGGCCAGAGGCCCTGATTGCTATCTCTGTTCCATGATTTCCCGGGATGCCTCGATGATGGCTTCCACACGCCGGTTGCGGGCACGGCCATCTTCGCTGTCGTTGTCAGCAACCGGCTGGCTCTCGCCCATGCCGATGGTGCCAATGCGAGTCGGATCGATCTGGAAATGGCGGATAAGCACACGTTTGACCGCATCCGCACGGTCTTGTGAGAGGGTCTGGTTGTAGGCGATGCTGCCCACGCTGTCGGTATGCCCCTCCAGCATGAGTTGGCTATCCGGGTACTCCACCATCACGGTGGCGATCTTGCCGATGTCGTCCAGGTAACGCTCCGGAACCTCGGTGCTGTTAAAGGCGAACTCAATATCCAGGGTGATGTTCACCGACTCGGTCAGCATGATGGGGCAGCCATCCGAATCCACCTTGGCGCCCCGTGGCGTGTCAGGGCATTTGTCCTTTTTGTCTTCTACCCCATCCCCATCACTGTCGATCCAGGGTTCAGGTTCCGGTGGCGGAGCCGGCCTGGGAGCCGGGGCAGGCGCCAGTGGATATTGCTGACCCAAACGGTAATTGAGGGCAATAAAGGGGTGCTGGTCAGTAAAGTTATCGCCGGTGTCGACCAGATGACGGTAGCCCACATCCAGCATCAGGTGTTGACCCAGCAAACGTTGCACGCCGAGTTCCAGCAGGACCATGTTTTCCTTGACCGGGTCCTGCGACTCCGTGGTCAGTTCGTGACGTGCATAGCCCAGCCCCAGGTAGGGATGGGTGGTGAACAAATTGATGCCATCCCCGTGTAGCCTGGCCTGCAGGCTTGCCTGGCTGTGTTCCACTTCCTGTTCGTCATCGCGCAGGGCTCTGTCGGCCTCTCCATACTGGAACTGGGTGGATAGATACCGGTTGAAACGGCGGCCAACCTGAAAGGCCGGGCGCCAGAAATCCGGCAGCGGACCTGTTCTGTCGTCATCTTGCTCGATCATGTAATAGCCCACTTCGCCGCCCACATACCAGTAGGAAACAGGCTTCTGCTCGTGGTTACCCATGTCAGCCAATAGCGTAGCCGGGGCCAACAGGACGACCAGAAACAGGTGCTGGAAACGGAAGTGCGTATTCATTGTGGAGCTGTCGCCATAAAAAGACCTTAAAAGCATGCCGATGACATGTCCGGGATTAGTTGAGCTCCAGGGTGACGGTTACCGTGTCACTGTATTCGCCAGCCGGGCCCCACTGATTGGTGGGAATTCTTCCGTACACCGTCAGAGGGATGCAGAGCGATAAGCAGCTACCGGTGACAGTGCTGGTGCCCACTGTTCCGTCCCCAAGAATCTGGGTCCGTTGCAGGTCGGTGTATAGGTTGTAGTCGAGCGTGGCGCCGGAGCTGTGCATGAGCTGCCGTGGAGTAAAAGTGCTGGAATTGCCCGTATCGATACTGATTTCGTAATTAACCGGGAGTGGGTTCAGCAGGTCGGGCGTGCAGCTAAAAGAGATTTGCCCCTGGCCATCCGCGGGGCTGGTCTGCAAGGAAAACACGGTATTGAAGTCGACCAGGGTGCTGCCATCCGGGGTAATGAAACTGCAGGAGGCGGCAAACAGCGGCAGTGGCAGGCTGCTGGCGAGAAGCGCAAACAGGACAATGAATCTGGGCATGCTGAAGTTCCTCGTCATGGCGCCATTACGCAGTGTACCGGGGAAAGCCGCGGGGTTCGCTCGCCGGCCGGGGGGATCGCCACGGTGATTTCACATGATTGGTTTCCGTCATGGGTTACAGACAGTGTGACGTTTTCCTCGGCGGTTTTCACATAGACCAGGCCATCAAACCCGACAGGGTAGGGCTGCGCATCAGGCGCATTGGCGTTGGTAACAAGCGCCGCTGCAGACAGCGGTTCGCTGACGCCATTGGGATTAATAACGACAACGGGTACCAGCGCGTCGCGATAGATAATGAAATCCGGAGTAACCCGAACCAGCGACAAATCTTTGGGTGCGGCCAGGATTTTCTCCTCGCCCAGGGTGGTGTTATAGGGAAGGTCACGTTGGTTGATATGCAGCTCGGTTTCCTGGAAAGCCGGCAGACCGACCAGCATGGCGCGACCTTTCTTGTCGGTGGGAATGGCGTTGACTCGCACCCCGGCGAATTCGGGGCCAAGATCAACCAGCGCGAAGCCACCATTGGCGAAACGGGTGGGTTTGAAGAAATCTTTCGTCATGACCACTCCGCCGGCGACCCCGGCCCGATAACTGCGAATGCCGGCAGCATCCACGGCAGAGGCAAAGGCGCCATAGGCCGGCCGCTCCACAGATGCGGAAACCGCGGTCAGGTCGCCGCCCTGCAATCGGTGTCTTACCTGTACGCTGGGATATCCCGCCTTCCCCAGTACCCTCAGCCGGGCATCCACCACTGCCTCTTCGTCGCGGGCCTTGCTGGCTTCCAGGCTGCCACGGGTTCTTGGCCTGCTCGATAGCGGCATCTCAAACGAGGCCAGGGTCAGGCCATCACGGTTGGGTTTCAGTTGTTCGGTATGGGAAAGACGGACACGCAGTTGCCGTCGAACGTGGAAGTAGATGCCGGTGGTCAGCGCCGTGCGTAATGGGGCGTTGTCCGGATCCTGATACTGGAAACCGAAACGCAGCCCCACGCCCTGCCAGGGCTGACCGGCAATACTGCCGACCCATTGCTGAAAACCGTCGGTATCCTCGGGCGTAGTGTCCAGCGAAGGCGTAAAGCCATTTTGTTGCTGTTCATAGGAGAGTGCATAGCTGTAGCCACGGTACTGATTGCTGAGCGTGGCGGCAGCTGCCCAGGGTTGGTCCGCATCGGGCAGGTCCCGGGAGGTGGCAAGATGGGTCTGCAAGGCGCCTACATTGGGGATGGTGGTTTGTGCAAAGATGCCGCCATTGACGTGCTGCTCCGAAGCCGCGGCAGCGCCCACCCCCAGGGTCAGCCAACGGCTCATCCCCCGACGGTAACTGAAGGTGGACACCAATTGGTCATAATCATTGCTGAATCCCTCACGTTGCAGACCCGCCGAGATCTCGAAATCATCAAAGCCCTGTCTTAGCTGGCCCACGGTGAAGTAGGAGGGAATCTCCAGCGTGCTGATGGTGCCATCTGCTTCCCGTACGGTGAGGCTCTGGATGGTATTGCTGAACAGGGGCTGGTTGATCACATCCACGGGGCCGGGAGGCACCTGGTATCCGCTGCCGAAGTAGGCATTGCCGATGACTTCCGGCTGATCCAGCCCGCGCTGGGCGAGCAGCAATTGCGCCTGGGTATCGACGATAGCCTGGAAATCCACCACTGGCCCGGTGACCAGCTCGGGACGGGTAGCGTAATTGCGGGTTATCTGGAAACCGGCAACGGCAGTACCGGTACGCCAGGGCGTGCGACCGGCAAAGGCATCACCGATGCGAAAGGTGGTGGTTTCTTCCGGGCTGTCGAATTTCCAATAGGTAGCAATGCGTTGAGTGACGGTGTCATCGTCGATGAGATAACCGGAATGCTGGCTTTGCAGCACCCCCCAGTCGCCGAATACGCCTAGGCCGAGAAAACCGTTATAGGCGGTATCGGTATTTTCCGTCTGGCTGGCAGTGAGGTTGTAATTCACAAAGCCGCCGGCCTGGGGTTCTCCCAGCCGGGCACGCGGGGTTTGCGCCGACATATCAATGCGGGTAGGGCAGAAGTTATCGGCGGCGACGCTCAAGGTCAGTGTCTGATTGCTGTCATCAATATGCAGCTCGATACCGCTTTGCTGATCCAGGCGTCGGTAGTCACGCTGGTTAATGGTGATTACCGGTGCCGATTCCAGACCACAGAGTCTTGTCTTGCGGAGGTCATCGATCTGCGCAAGCACGGCCCCGCAGTGGTCACGCAGAACAAAATGCTCTCCCAGATCGCGGCCATTGACCATCCATTTCAGCAATCGCATGGACGAGTCACTATTGGCAGCCGTTGTCTGCTGCGGATTCTCGCAATTCGGCTGTGAATCAGTGGAATCGGCAAATGCCGTCTGGAACCCAGCGACGCTGAAGCAAAAAAGTAGAGCAGGGCCCGTTGCTTTTAGAGGCCTTTTTTGTTTTCTGGCTCTCCCAGCCATACGGTCCCTCTTTCATCAAACCCCTGTTGCCGGTATCCGTAAATATCGGTGCGCAAGCGGAGCTGGGCGTTGGCCGGAGCATTGATTTGCCACTCCCGGGTCTGGTCGGCAAACACGTAGGGAAACCCTTCGATGGGCTGGGTGGACTGTGCCAGCAAATCCTCTTTTTTCAGGTCCTCACGGTCGGCCTTGCCTTTGAAGGCATCCAGGCCGATGACCCGGAAATTAGCACTCCCCGCATTACTGACACGCACAGACCAGGTGCCGTTCTCATAGTGGGTATCAATTCGAGGCTCTGGTTTTATGCCGTTGGGGGACACGAACACCGGCAGGCCAATGCGGACCGCCATATTGGCACCACCCGCCTGCTTCGCCCGAGCGGCGGTATCCTGCAGATAAAGCCGGTAGGCCTTCTCGCGACCAGGCATGTCTTGCATGTGGCGCAGGCGAATCACCTGACGACCGCCGGGAGGCAGCATCAGAATCGGTGGCGAGACGAAGATGTCATTGCTGGGGGCAAGATTGTCCTGGTTCCCTTCCTGTTGCCATTGCATAACAGAGGTCTGCAGGGTCACGGTTCGCTGGCTGTTGTTCTCGATACTCAGTTGCGTGGTCTGGTTGTTATCGTCGAACTGCACCCGCAGGGGAGTAATGCGGAAACTGCCGGCTTGTACGGGACAAGCCAGCAGTAGTGACAAAAGAAAAACAAACAGGCGCGGGCAAGACTCCAGGTGAAACCTGGCTCTGTCTGCGGGCATTGCTGACTCCTCAGAATTCCACTGTGGCAGTCAGGACGTCCGTATAGTTGCCGGCCACCACGGTGTTGCCGGTCTGGTCACCGGGGATACTGCCGATGGAGGTATAGACACCGGTGAACAGGTTCACAAGGCCCAGCACATCCTGGCTGACCACGGTTTCCGTGAAGCTCAGCTCGTAGTTGACCTGGTTGGTGGTGGCCACCGCGCCGCCACCCACGCCATCCATGATGCTGGTCACGATCGGGCCCTGAGAGCCTGCGGTAGTGGTGGTGGTGAAGTTGACCGAGCCGCCTGTCACTCTCGGACCTTCCAGGGTGACGCTGACCGGCGTGGTGGTACACGCCACGTAAACGCCGGGTACGGTCAACGCCTGTGCTGTCAGGGGATCCAGAATGGCGGCAAGCGCGGTGTTCAATGCGCCGATGGGGGTATTCAGCGTCAGCGTATCGTCATTGCCTGCGCCGCCATCAGCACCGGCATTCGGGTGCGCATCGTTACCGGTAACGGCATTGCCGGTAGCGGTATTAGCGGTGATCACGTTGTTCACACCCCCGGAAGGGATCGGTGCGGACAGCACGCCAAAGTCCGTACCAATGGCCGCCACGTCACAGGCATCCGCCAGGGTCACGATGTTGGTCATGGTATTGGTAACTGCGGTGGCGTTCATGGAGGCGGCCACCAGAATGGAGCCAACGCTGGCTAACCGGATATGTTTTTTCATCAGTACAAGCTCCTTGCTGGTGGTTTCCCTGCGCGCATGGTAGTCAGCAGGATCGTTGTGGTTTGTTGATCTGCCGGTACTTTCCGATAGCGCAATACACAAAAAATAGTGAACTACTTCACAAAGAGCATACGTCCATTGGTGTACAGAAAAAAAGTTAAAGATTGTTTGTTTGGTATGAATGGTGTTCGCCTGGTGTTTTTGCGTGCCCGCTGATGAATAATTGAAGCAGGGGAGGGCGCTTAACCAGTGCAGGTCAGCATCATAAAAACGGGCCCGCCATCTCGCGATGGCGGGCCCGTGCTCCCTGGTCCTGAGGGAGGTAACCGATCAGGACTGCGGTGTGCGAATCACCAGCAGTCGTTCTTCTGTCATGTCGTTGATGGCCCAGCGGATGCCTTCGCGGCCCAGGCCGGAATCCTTCACGCCGCCGTAGGGCATGTTGTCCACTCGCCAGCTGGGCACGTCGCCGATTACCACGCCGCCCACTTCCAGCTCATCCCAGGCTTTCTGGGCCTTGTACAGGTCGCGGGTGAAGATGCCCGCCTGCAGGCCGAACTTGGAATCGTTGACGGTGTTCAGGGCGTCGTCGAAATCACTGAAACGGCTGATCACGGCCACCGGGCCAAAGGCTTCCTCTTCCACGATATTGGTGCCCTTGGGGGCATTCTCCAGCAGGGTGGCTTCCAGCATGGCGCCGTTGCGCTTGCCGCCCACCAGCAGGGTGGCGCCGGCATCCACGGCTTCGTTGATCCAGTTTTCCAGGCGGGTGGCTTCGCCTTCGGAAATCACCGGGCCGATAAAGGTGTCTTCGTCTTTCGGATCGCCCATTTTCAGGGCGGCGGTTTTTTCCACCAGTCGGGTTTTCAGTTCGTCGTAGATGGCATCGTGAATCAGGATGCGCTGGACGCCGATGCAGCTCTGGCCGGACTGATAGAAAGCACCGAAGACAATACGTTCCACGGCATCGTTCAGGTCCGCATCTTCATCGACGATCACGGCGGCATTGCCGCCCAGTTCCAGGATCACCGGTTTTTTGCCGGCACGGGCTTTCAGGTCCCAGCCAACATCCGGGCTGCCGGTAAAGCTGAGCAGCTTGAAACGCTCGTCGGTGGTGAACAGGTCGGCGCCTTCGCGATGACAGGGCAAAATGGAAAACGCGCCCTTGGGCAGATCGGTTTCCGCCAGCACTTCCCCGATGATGATGGCGCCGATGGGGGTGCGGCTGGCCGGTTTCAGCACAAAGGGACAACCGGCGGCGATGGCCGGGGCGACCTTGTGAGCGGCCAGGTTCAGCGGGAAATTGAACGGGGAAATAAAGGAGCACGGGCCGATGGGCACGCGTTTGACCATGCCCCGGTAGCCCTTGGCCCGGGCGGAGATTTCCAGGTTGGGCATCTCGCCATCGATGCGCACGGCTTCTTCGGCGGCCACCCGGAAGGTGTCGATCAGTCGACCCACTTCGCCGCGGGCATCCTTGATCGGTTTGCCCGCTTCGATACACAGGGCCAGGGCCAGTTCGTCGTAGCGCTCTTCAAAGCGTTTCACGCAGTGGTAGAGAATCGCCTGGCGCTCGTAGGGGGCCAGTTTTGCCATGGCGGCGGCGGCCTTGTCGGCGGCGTCGATGGCTTTATCAATGGTGGCCGCATCGGCCATGGCCACCCGGGTGGCCACTTCACCGCTGTACTTGTCGGTGACATCCAGATCCTGGTTGGCGAAGACCGCTTCGTTGGCCAGGTAATAGGGGTAGGCGTCTTTTAGCATGTCGGTTCCTTAAGGCGTTTCAGTGGGCCATGAGGTTGTCGCTGGCTAAGTACTCTCAGGGAGTCACGGATTGGTGCCTCGACCCTTCGCGATGCAAGCATCGCTTCCCACAGGATTCTGATTTTTGTGGGAAGTCATGCTCGCATGACGAAAGACGTGGCACCGGTCATCACAACTTGCTGCTCAACTCGCGGATTTCCTGATTGAGAATCCGGTTGTTGTCCGCGTAGTTCACCCGGCAGTCGATCACATGAACGCCGCCGGTCTGGTAGCACTCTTCCACCAACGGGGCCAGGCCGGCGGTGGATTCCACCCGGTGGCCATAGGCGCCATAGGAACGGGCATAGTCGACGAAATCCGGGTTGCCGAAATCCAGGCCGAAGTCCTGAAAATCCATGTCGCTCTGTTTCCACTTGATCATGCCGTAGCCATCATCGCGCAGAATCAGTACCACCAGATCCAGCTTCAGGCGCACGGCGGTTTCCAGTTCCTGGCTGTTCATCATGAAGCCGCCGTCACCGACGATGGCCATAACGCGGCGGTCCGGGTACACCATCTTGGCGGCCATGCCGGAGGGCAGGCCGGCGCCCATGGTGGCCAGGGCGTTATCCAGCAGCACGGTGTTGGGTTTGGTGGCCGGGTAGTTGCGGGCAAACCAGATCTTGTACATGCCGTTATCCAGGGTGAGGATGCCATCCTCCGGCATGATCTTGCGGAGCTCGTCCACCAGCCGTTGCGGGCGAATCGGGAAGCTGTCGTCCACGATGCCTTCGCGGATGTGTTTCTGTAGCGCATCACGAATGCGGTGGAAGTCGGAGAAGCTCCAGTGTTCCTGGGGATCCAGACGTTCCTTGAGCTGCCACAGGCTGTTGGCGATATCGCCCACCACTTCGATTTGCGGGAAATACACCGGGTCCACCTGGGCGGAATTGAAGTTGATGTGAACCACTTCGGCGCCACCGGGGCGCATGAAGAAGGGCGGCTTCTCCACTACGTCGTGGCCCACGTTGATGATCAGGTCGGCCTGGTCGATGGCTCGGTGTACAAAGTCGCCGTCGGACAGTGCGGTGTTGCCCAGGAAGTGTGGGCCGGTTTCGTCGACCACGCCTTTGCCCATCTGGGTGGTGATCACCGGAATCCCCAGCTTTTCCACGAACTGGCGCAGCATCTTGCTGGTCAGCTTGCGGTTGGCGCCAGCGCCGGCCAGCAGCAGCGGTTTGCGGGCACCCTGGATGGCTTCGATGGCCTTGCAGATGGCCTTGTCTTCGGCAATCGGGCGACGGGTTGAACTGGGCTCGGTCACCGGCATGGTGGAATGCTCGCGGGCGATATCTTCCGGCAGTTCCAGGTGGGTAGCGCCGGGGCGCTCTTCCTGAGCCAGGCGGAAAGCCTCACGGATGCGCGTGGGAATGCTGTCGCCGCTGACTACCTGCTTGGTGAACTTGGTGAGCGGGCGCATCATGTCGACCACATCGATGATCTGGAACTGGCCCTGTTTGCTGGTCTTGATCGGCTTCTGGCCGGTGATCATGACCATGGGCATGGCGCCCAGCTGGGCGTAGGCGGCGGCGGTCACGAAGTTGGTGGCGCCGGGACCAAGAGTGGACATGCACACACCGGCCTTGCCGGTGAGTCGACCATAGGTGGATGCCATGAAGCCGGCGGCCTGCTCGTGGCGGGTAATCACCAGTTTGATTTTCGAGCCGCGCAGGGACTCCAGCAGGTCCAGGTTTTCTTCCCCGGGGATGGCGAAGACGTGTTCAACCCCTTCGGCTTCCAGGGCGCGAACGAACAAATCTGATGCTTTCATGGTGCGTTGTCTCCAGTTGATCCCGCTATTGGTTTTGGCTGCCAGCGGGAGTCCACGATGCGTGGCTGTCAAAATTCACCGCGGTTGATGCAAGGATGGTGCCGCATTTTCCTCATGCTGGTGCAGGAAAGTTGCTTTAAATTGGTGCGCCAGCTTTATGTCGGGCTTCACTATAGCGCGCCCTGGCCGGGAACAGGTATGGGGTAAACTGATCTGTTTCATTAACAAATGTGATATTCCCGCTTGAGCCCGCAGGCAGGTCACGGCAGAGTCTGCGCTAGCAGGCTGCCAAGGAGCGATCACTATGAAAAAAGTCTGGTTTATCGGGGCGGTGTCGTTAGTGGCGCTGTTGGCGGCGGGTGTGGCCGGAGTGCATCGCTGGTTCAATCCGCCACCGCCCCCGGTGCAGCTGTTCACCAACGGTACCATCCTGACCATGGATCGGGGCAATCCCCAGGTGGATGCCATGCTGGTCAAGCGCGGCGAGATCGTGGCCCTGGGTGACAGCGATGCCCTGCGCGATCAGGTGAGCCGCGATGTGCGAGTGGTGGACCTGCAGGGCGGTGTGCTGATGCCCGGCTTTATCGAGGCCCACGGCCATTTCCCCGGTGAGGGGCTGTCGGCGGTGGCGGTGGATGCCAACAGTCCTCCCATTGGTGACCTGGACAGTATTGCCTCCTTGCTGGAACGTCTGCGTACCCTGGGTCAGCGGCGTCCGAGCGGGGCGTTGATGGCCTACGGGTTCGACGATACCACGGTGAAAGATCAGCGTTATCCCACCCGGGCAGAACTGGATACGGTTAGCGAAACCCGACCGATCATGGTGATGCATATCTCCGGCCATCTGGGGGTGGTGAATTCGGCTGCCCTGAAAGCCATGTCCATCAGCGAGAACGTACAGGATCCACCCGGTGGCTATTATGGTCGCGACGGCGACGGCCGCCTCAATGGCCTGCTGGCGGAGACGGCCTTCAATCCGGTGCGAGCCAACATCATGAAGTTGTCGGCTATGGACGGCTACCGGGTCATGCGACGGGCTTCGCGGCTGTACCTGTCACGGGGGGTGACTTTTGCCCAAAACGGCCTGGCTGACACCACCACCATCAAGGCGCTGGTACCGGCGTTGCGATTCGGGCTGATTCCGCTGCGGTTGAGTGTCTGGCCGGATGCAGCTGCCGAGCAGGCTCGAAAGAATGGTCAATGGGCCTTGCCGGAGGGTGAGCGGGTGCATCTGGGGCCGGTGAAGCTGGTCAGCGATGGCTCCCTGCAGGGCTATACCGGTTTTCTCAATGACCCTTATTTTACCGTGCCAGAAAATCATCCGCCGGAATATCTGGGCTTTCCCAACCAGTCGCCGCAGCAACTCGCCAGGCAGGTAGTGCAGTTCCACTGTGCCGGTCGGCAGACCGCGATCCATGCCAATGGCGATGCGGCCATTACCATGAGTCTGGACGCGGTAGCGCAAGCGCGTCAGCAGTGCCCGGAAGTGACAGTGCAACCAGTGCTGATCCATGCACAGATGGCCGCTCGGGATCAATTGGCACGCATGCAGGCGCTGGATGTGATTCCGTCGTTCTTCAACAACCATGTGTTCTACTGGGGCGATCGTCATCGGGATATTTTCCTGGGGCCGGAGCGGGCTTCCCGAATCAGCCCGCTGGCGGAAGCCGCCGAGCAGGGGCTGCGTTTTACCCTGCACGCGGACTCACCGGTGGTGCCGTTTCAACCGTTGCAGTTGGTCTGGAATGCGGTCGAGCGGCGCACCGCCTCCGGCGACTTGCTGGGGCCGCAGCAGGCGATCTCCGTGGAACGGGCTCTGCAGGCGGTGACCGTGGATGCCGCCAGGCAGTTGGGTGTGGACGATCGGGTCGGGCAATTGCGTACCGGCATGCGCGCGGACCTGGTCTGGCTGGATCGGGATCCGCGGGAATTTATCGGTGACTGGTCGTCTATCCAGGTGCGAGGGACCTGGGTGGATGGGGTACGCCGTTATCCGGAAAGGATCGCGGAGTAGGCTCATGGGGGGGGGCCATCGATGCGGCCCCTGTCACTTCATGATAGGTGGAGTTAGTGCCAGGTCCCTTCCAGGTTCTCGCACTGTTCCAGGAATTCCTCGGCGCTCATTTCAACCGTGTACGGGTCCAGGTGTGAGGCCACCTGTTCCTTTAGCTGCCCGACTACTTTGGACATGACTGTCAGGGTTTCTTCTACCTGTTCAATCGTTTCCAACAGGTCTTCGGCTTCTTGCTGGTAATCATCTCTGTCGTCGTAATCGCTCATGCGAAGCCTCCTGCAGTTAAGGTGAGCCTGTTTGTTGTGCCTTGCCCAGGCTCCACTCCATGTTGCCAACGATGCCGACACAAAACAAACGGGAAATACCCGGGGTTGGTGAAAGTTTCACCATTCAGGATGGATGGTCGTTGTTATTTCGTTAACGGCTCTGTCCTGCTGGCCGGTTGTGCCTCGTTAAAACGCATGGTGGTGCCCCCATAGGCCCTATACCAGCGTGGCCTGAGCGAGTGCGAACGGATGGCTGAGCAGGTTGTACCACCGAAGACGCTGTAGATGGCGCGGTGGTGGATTTAGCTAACTCCGGCAGAGCAGTCCTGCAGGCCGTTGGTGTTGCTATTGTCGGGGCTGCCGGTGAAGGCGGTGGTGCTGAGTGGGTAAAGGGCAGGTGACAGGAGTAGATGTGTGTGGGCATGGGCGCTGGGTTGGATGCTTGACCTTGGCACTCTAACCGTAAAACACCCCTTTTTCGTAAGTTAGTTGGTCTTAAAGTTGGTTGTGTTTACCAAATGGTGTCGAATAATAAGTGTAGATTCTAGTGGATAAAGTTATTGAAAATCTCAAAGGAATACTGCAGAAACCGCCATTACACACCTTTGTATTATTGGTGTTTATCAATAAACCTATTCTTTGACTATTTTTCTTGTAAATCTTTGATCTCTGATGTATCGATTTATCTGCCATTAAGAAAATTCGATCTATATTTAAAATTCGAATTTGTAATAGGGATTCGATCAACAGGGAGCTTTCAATCTCGTGCCAGGATCTTGGCTGCAATAGGTGAGGTGATCATCTGAATCACTGCAAAAAAAGCGGCTGGGATCGCTATTTCAGAGGGTAATCCGGATGCGGCTACAAAAGCAGCTGCGATGCTGAATTCTTTTTTACTTACAGTAAAAATAT
>Ga0114904_1000039_pt1 | contig 79459 bp, 67 predicted proteins | sample MalvirDeepMed_s6_FD_83498 | JGI IMG/M metagenome (GOLD analysis project Ga0114904, IMG submission 83498) | Marine viral communities from the Global Malaspina Expedition - Malaspina viral metaG DeepMed_s6 | ecosystem: Environmental > Aquatic > Marine > Oceanic | place: Mediterranean Sea... | reverse complement strand
CGGTATCGCCATGAACTTCGCCAATGCGGGCATTCCGGTGAAGATTCTCGAGGTGAAAGAAGAGGCCCTGGAAAAGGGCATCGCCATCATCCGCAAGAACTACGAAAACACCGCGAAGAAAGGCCGCATTACCCAACAGCAGGTGGAGCAGCGCATGGCGCTGATTCAGCCCACCCTCAGCTACGACGATCTGAGCGATGTGGACCTGGTGATCGAAGCGGTGTTCGAGAACATGGACGTAAAAAAGGCCGTGTTCAGTGAGCTGGATCGGGTCTGCAAACCCGGCGCCATTCTCGCCACCAACACCTCCACCCTGGACGTGAATCGCATTGCCAGCTTCACCCGCCGTCCCGAAGACGTGATGGGCATGCACTTCTTCAGCCCCGCCAACGTGATGAAGCTGCTGGAAAACGTGCGTGGCGAAAAAACCTCCGATGAAGTGATCGCCACTGTCATGGACCTGAGCCGTCGCATCGGCAAGGTCGGTGTGCTGGTGGGCGTGTGCCATGGTTTCGTCGGCAACCGCATGCTGCACAAGCGCCAGGCGGAAGCCATCGAGCTGGTCAACGAAGGGGCCAGCCCGGAGCAGGTGGACAAGGTACTGTTCGATCTGGGCTTCCCCATGGGGCCGTTTGCCATGTCTGATCTGGCCGGTATGGATGTGGGCTATCGCATCCGCGAGGAACTGCGCAAGGAAGACCCGGATAACGCGCCGCCGCGCAACTGGACCGACGAACTGGTGGAAGCCGGTCGTCTCGGTCAGAAAACCCAGGCTGGCGTTTTTGACTATAAAGACGGCGACCGCACCCCTGTTCCTTCACCGGCTGTTGAGAGCATTATTGCTACATATCGTAGCGATAACGGGATTAACCCCCGTGAAATCAGCGACCAGGAAATCCTGGAGCGCTGCATGTACGTGATGGTCAACGAGGGGGCGAAGATCCTGGAAGAGGGCATCGCCGCCCGCCCGCTGGATGTGGATGTGATCTGGAACTACGGCTACGGCTTCCCGGTGTACCGCGGCGGTGTGCTGTTCTGGGCGGACCAGGTGGGTGTGAAAACCATCCACGACAAGATCAACGAGATCTATCAGCAAACCGGCTCGGATGCCTGGAAGCCGGCCAAACTGCTCAGCGACCTGGCAGAGCAGGGCAAAGGCTTTTACCGCTGAGAAACGAATGTTGTAACCCGTCGTTGGAGCCTTGCTTGCAAGGCTCCAACAGTGGTTGCGAAGCAAAGAACAACCTTTCAAGAGGTTCAAAGATGGATATCAACTACACCCCGGAAGAACTGGCGTTTCGCGATGAAGTGCGCGCCTTTCTGGATGAAAAGCTGCCCAAGGACATCGCCAGCAAGGTCAAGAACAACCAGCACCTGGGCAAGGAAGACACCATCCGCTGGCAGAAAATCCTTAACGAAAAGGGCTGGATGGCCATGCATTGGCCCACAGAGCACGGCGGCACTGGCTGGTCTCCCATCCAGAAGCACATCTTCGAGGAAGAGTGCGCCGAGTATGGCGCCCCTACCGTGCTGCCTTTCGGCGTGAACATGGTGGCGCCGGTGCTCATCAAGTTCGGCACCGACGAGCAGAAACAGAAATACCTGCCGCCCATCCTCAACAGTGATGTGTGGTGGTGTCAGGGCTACTCGGAGCCGGGTGCCGGCTCTGATCTGGCCGGCCTGAAAACCAAGGCTGTCCGTGAAGGCGACCACTATGTGGTCAATGGCCAGAAAACCTGGACCACCCTGGGCCAGCATGCGGACTGGATCTTCTGTCTGGTACGCACCGACCCCAACGCCAAGAAACAGGAAGGGATTTCCTTCCTGCTGATCGACATGGAAACCCCGGGCATCACCGTGCGTCCGCTGATTACCCTGGACGGCGAGCACGAAGTGAACGAAGTGTTCTTCGACGACGTAAAAGTGCCGGTGGAAAACCTGGTCGGTGAAGAGAACAAGGGCTGGACCTGCGCCAAGTACCTGCTGACTTTCGAGCGTACCGGTATTGCCGGTGTGGGCCAGTCCAAGGCGGCGCTCAAGCACTTGAAAGAGGTGGCCCGCAAGGTGCAGCAGAACGGCAAACCGTTGATTGAAGACCCGCTGTTCCGCAACCGTCTGGCGGATGTGGAAATGGAGCTGATGGCACTGGAAATGACCAACCTGCGTACCGTGGCCGCAGCCCAGGCGGGCGGTGTCCCCGGCGCAGAAAGTTCTTTCCTGAAAATCATGGGCACCGAACTGCGTCAGGAAATTACCGACCTGTTCCGTCGTGCGGCGGGTCCCTACGCCCAGCCGTTCCTGCCGGAAACCTTTGACGCAGATTACGACGGTGAAATGGTGGGCCCCGACTTTGCCAACAGTGTTTCCACCAAGTACTTCAACATGCGCAAGCTGTCGATCTTCGGCGGCTCCAATGAAATTCAGAAGAACATCATCGCCAAGATGATTCTGGGACTGTAAGGAGACGACCATGGACTTCAAACTGAGCGACGAACAACGCATGCTCGAGGAAACCGTGGGCCGTCTGGTTCGCGATGGTTACCCCTTCGACGTACGCGAAAAAGCCCGCACCAGCGAGCTGGGTTTCTCCAAAGAAATGTGGCAGCAGTTCGCCGAACTGGGCCTGCTGGGCGTACCGTTTTCCGAAGACTTCGGCGGCTTCAATGGTGGCGGTCCGGAACTGATGGTGGTGGCGGAGGGTTTTGGTCGCGGCCTGGTGCTGGAACCCTATCTTGCCACCGTGGTGCTCAGTGGCACCCTGATCAATGCCCTGGGTAGCGACAGCCAGAAAGAGGCATTGATCAGCGCCATCGTTGGCGGTGAATTGCGCCTGGCCCTGGCCGCCTATGAACCGGAAGGTCGTTATGACCATACCCATGTGGCGACAACGGCGGAAAAGAGCGGCGATGGCTATGTGATCAGCGGTAGCAAGGCGGTGGTCCTGCACGGGGATAGCGCCGACAAGCTGGTCGTGATTGCCCGTACCGCTGGTAATGCCAATGACCGCAATGGCCTGTCCGCCTTTGTGGTGGATGCTGACGCCGAGGGCGTAAGCCGTCGCGGTTATGAAACCATTGATGGTCTGCATGCGGCGGAAATTAGCCTCAACAAGGCGCCGGCGGAGCTGCTGGGTGAAGAAGGCAATGCCATTGACGCCCTGGAGAAATCCCTGGCGCTGGGTATCGTTGCCCTCTGTGCGGAAGCCACCGGCGCCATGGAAGTGGCCTGTGACCACACCTTGAACTACATCAAGGAACGTCAGCAGTTCGGTGTGCCTATCGGCAAGTTCCAGGCCCTGCAACATCGCATGGTGGAAATGCGCATGGAGCTGGAAAAAGCCCGTTCCATGACCATTCTGGCAGCCTGCTCCCTGGAGTTGTCGGCACCGGTGTGTGCCAAGCGCCTGGCGGCGGCCAAGGCGATCATCGGCAAGTCCGGTCGCAAGGTGGCGGAAGAAGCCATCCAGCTCCATGGCGGCATGGGCATGATGGAAGAAACCGCCGTGTCTCATTACGCCAAGCGTATCGTGATGATTGACCACCAGCTTGGTGATCTGGGCTATCACATGCAGCAGCTGGAAAACCTGCTGGATGTGGACGAAGACGCTGCGTAACGCAACACACCAAGGCGGCTTCGGCCGCCTTTTTTGATGATAAAAAATATTTCTTAGCCATAGGAGCGTCGCTTGCGGCGCGATAAAGGCCAGTTGCAAGTATCAAGTTTCAAGCTGCAACGCGAATAAAGCTCAATGGCAATTCGAGGCATCAGTCCCGCGCTCAACCTGCCATCGCGGGCAAGGCCTTTGAGATCGGTGGTACATTGATCGCGCCTTGCAACTTGTCACTTGAAACTTGCTCCTGCTTTCCATCGCGCCGCAAGCGACGCTCCTACAGGTAGGTTTGAAATCCGGGAGAGCACCATGACGATCAATCGCCAGATTATTCTGTCCGAGTACCCCAAGGGGATGCCGCAGGCTGAGCATCTGCCCCTGCGCGAAGGGGCGATACCAACCCCGCAAGACGGACAGGTTCTGATCAAGACCATCTACCTGTCCCTGGACCCCTACATGCGCGGTCGCATGAGTCCGGCCAAGTCCTATGCCGCCAGTGTGGAGCTCGGTGATGTGATGCAGGGCGCCACCGTGGGGCAGGTGGTGGAATCGCGCCTTGAGGGTTATGAAGCCGGCGATTACGTGCTCGGTTTTGGTGGTTGGCAGGAATACTCCGTGCAGGGCAAGGCCATGCTGCGCAAGCTGGATCCGAAGCAGGCGCCCATCAGTACTGCTGTGGGTGTGCTGGGTATGCCGGGCTTTACCGCCTATGCCGGGCTGCTGGAAATCGGCCAGCCGAAAGAAGGCGAAACCGTGGTGGTGTCCGCCGCCAGCGGGGCCGTGGGGCAGGTGGTTGGTCAGATCGCCAAGCTCAAAGGCTGCCGTGTGGTGGGCGTGGCCGGGGCGCCGGACAAGTGCCAGCATGTGGTTGAGGCCTATGGCTTCGATGCCTGCGTCAACTACAAGGACGAGGATTTTGACGCGCAGCTCAAGGCAGCCTGCCCGGACGGCATCGATATCTATTTCGAAAACGTGGGCGGCAAGGTGTTCGATGCGGTGATGAAACAGGTCAACGATTTCGCCCGCATTCCCCTGTGTGGTCGCATCGCCCACTACAACGATACCGAAGCGCCTCAGGGACCGGATCAGTTGCCCGCGTTTCTGACCAAGCTGTTGGTCAAGCGGATCCTGATAAAAGGGTTTATCCAGTTCGATTATGCCCACCTGATGAAGGACTTTGTCCGTGACATGAGTACCTGGATGCAGGCTGGAAATATTCAGTACCAGGAAGATATCGTCCAGGGTCTGGAAAACACCGTGGATGCCTTCCAGGGCCTGTTGACCGGACGTAATCGCGGCAAGCTGCTGGTGCAGGTCAGCGAGGACCCCACCCGGTAATGGCGTCGGTAGAGGCCCAGGTCGAACGGTTGTTCGACCGTTATGGGCCACGCTACCGCTGGCTGGCCACCATAACCGTGATGCTCGGCACCATGTCCGTGGTGCTGGCGTCCACCATTATCAATGTGGCCATTCCCACCATCATGGTGGAGTTTCAGCTCGCCCAGGATCAGGTGCACTGGCTGGCCACCGGCTTTCTTGCTGCCATGACCGTGGGAATGCTGCTCAATGCCTGGTGTGCCCAGCGATTCGGTGCCCGTGGTGCCTATCTGCTGGCCATGGGGCTGTTTATCGTCGTGTCCATTATCGGTTCTGTCAGTGAGCAGTTTCCTCTGCTGGTGGCGGCCCGTATCGGACAAGGTCTGTTGGCCGGGCTGGTACAACCGTTGGCCATGATTACCATCTTTCAGGTCTTCCCGCTTAACCGGCGCGGCCAGGCCATGGGAATCTATGGGCTTGGCGTGGTGTTGGGGCCGGCGATTGCCCCTGCCATCGGAGGGGTGCTGGTGGATACCCTGTCCTGGCGGGCGGTGTTCCTGGTGGTCCTGCCGGCCTGTGTGGTGGGCATGGTGATGGCCTGGCGGTACCTGCCCGGCAAGGATCGCCAGCTGGCACCGGTTCGCCTCGACCGTGCTGGCGTGCTGTTGCTGGCCCTGGGTATCACGGCAGTGCTGTGGGGGCTGGCCAATGGCCATCGCCGTGGTTGGAGCGACCCCTGGTTGCTGACCACGTTGCTTGTTGGCACTGTCTCGTTGGCATGGTTTGTGGTGTGGCAGCGGCGTCATGCCCACCCTCTCATGGATCTGAGGGTCTTTGCGTATCCGGGCTTCACGGGCAGCTTTCTCATGTCCATGGTGATTGGGGCCGGGGTGTTCGCCTCCACCTATGTGACGCCGCTGTATTTTCAGCAGGTACTGGGCGAAAGCGCCGCCAGTGCCGGCCTGATGTTGATGCCGGCGGGACTGGCCATGGCGTTCACCTTTCCGGTGGCCGGACACCTGACCGACCGATTTTCCGAGACCCGCATCATAATCATCGGTCTGCTGTTGTTTGTCCTCAATATGGCGCTGATGGCGGGTGCCACCTTGGCGACATCGGCGGTATGGCTGGTGTGGTGGACGCTGCTGGGCAGGGTGGGGCTGGGGTTGATGATGCCGCCATCGTCCACCGGGGCACTGGGCTTGCTGCCACCGGCATTGATTCCACAGGGCTCGGGCATTTTCAATTTCGCCCGGCAGATCGGCGGTGCCCTGGGCGTGAATCTGTGCGCCCTTTGCATACAATTTTTCAGTGATCGCTATGGGCAGACTGATCCTGCGTTGTCGCTGGCAGAGGCCTTTGAATTTGGTTTTGATCGGGCTTTCTGGTTGTTGTTAATCGTTTTCCTGCTGTCGTTGTGGCCCTTGCATGCCATGCGGCAGGGCTTGATAAAGAGACACTGTTATGACGGATAAACCTCGCATTCTGATCGTCGGTGCCGGTGCCATCGGCAGCTTTTATGGGGCCATTCTTAAACGGGCTGGCTGTGAGGTGAGTGTGGTGCTGCGCTCGGATTATGACGCGGTTAAGGAGGGCGGCTTTCGTTTTACCAGCCCACTGGGGGAGTTGTCCTGGCAGCCGGAGCGGGTGTATCGCCCGGATGACACCCCGGACGCGTTTCCCGATTATGTTCTGCTCTGCGTCAAGGTGTTGCCCGGCGTGGATCGTGCCGCGCTGGTGCGTCCCTGGATGGGCGACCACACCGGCCTGGTGCTGATTGAAAATGGCCTGGATATCGAACGGGAGCTGGCCGATGCCTATCCGCAGCATCCTCTGGTGAGCTGCCTGGCATTTATCGCTGTCAGCCGCACGGGCCCCGGTGAGGTTCATCATCAGGCCTACGGCCAACTGGTAATGGGCAATTTTCCCGCGGGGTTTGATGAGCACTGTCGCCGCTTGAGCGGCCTGTTCAGGGAAGGGGGTATTGAGGTTAACGATAGCGAAGCGGTTGTGGGGGAGCGCTGGCGAAAGTGTGTCTGGAATGCGCCGTTCAATCCTCTCAGCGTGCTGTGCAATGGGACCGATACGTTATCGATTCTTGATGCCCCCGGTGGCGAAGACCTGATCCGTACCATGATGAAAGAGGTGATGGCCGTCGCCGCTGCCGATGGCTATCCGCTTCCGGGCGATCTGGTGGAAAAAAATCTGGCCGGTACCCGCAAGATGGGCGCCTACAAAAATTCCATGGCACTGGACTACCTGAGTGACCGACCCATCGAACTGGATGCCATTCTCGGCAATGTGGTAGCGATTGCCGAGCGCCACAGGGTGCCTGTTCCCCACCTGAAGACGGTGCTTACCGCACTGCGTATCCGTTACCAATGAGACGTCATCTTGTCCGCAGCATGATACAAAACGTCATGTTGCGGTTTTTCTTGTCAACCAACGATTACGAACAAAGTTTTAGTGCAGAATTTCTGAGCAAAAAGCCGGTCTTCAAAAGCCGTTGAATTGGTTGATAATTTTGTGTGTGAAGTATACGTGAAGACAAAAAGTGTCTATTTATCAGGTAGATAAAACACACCATTATGTGGATTTTTGCTTACAAACGATAACTTGTCCCCGTTCTCCCGCCACTGAATCCTGTCCCCGGAATCAATAGAAAAATCTGCCTCCAAAAACAAGAAACGGGTGAAAGGATGCGCACAATACCGATACAGCGCCTGGCTGTTTTATGTCTGCTTTATCCCCTGCTGAATGCCTGTGAAGACGACCCGGATGTGTTTATCCCTCCGGAGCCCGGCGACGCTCTGATTTATGCCTACCCCTCGGATGGCATGGTGGATCTGCCACTCGGCAGCAAGTTGCTGCTGACCTTTTCCAGCGCCATTGATGAGGCTGCCGCCAAGGCACAGTGCCAACCTGACGGTGAGAATTTTGCCGGTGCCCTGTGCCTTGCCGACAGCGAGGGGAATCTGGTGGATATGGCCAGTGCCGAGGTCTCCAATCGCAAACATACCCTGACCTTTTCCATGTCAGGTCTGCGCCCCGGTGAAGAGTATCGGTTGTGGGTATCCCCGCAGATCGCCTCCGGCATCGTCAACCTGGATGATCAGGACGGCCCGCTGATTACGTTTCGCACCCGCCAGTACCACCCGCTGCCCGACCAGGTTCCCGAGGTACTGGCTATCAACCAGGAGAATCCCGGGGCCTATTTGCCGGAGCCGGTTGCAGAAGAGCGTTTCCCGTTCATGGATTTCTCGCCGGTGCGCATCACCTTCACCGAGCCGCTGGTGGAGACCACCGTCCGTTACGGTGACACGGTCAAGCTGGAGCATCAGCAGTCCGGGGAACTGGTGGATGTCAGGATTCTCAATGAGCGCCACTACATCACCCTGGACCCCAAAGAGGACCTGATCGGCGGCGACACCTACACACTCACCCTGCAGGGTCTGGAAGATTTTGACGAAGACGTGCTGGAGACAGTGACCTATGAGCTGACGCCCACGCTGTCCAAGGATGACGTGGTCGATCTCAATCCGCCCATCAAGCAGCTGATGAAAGCGCAGCCGGCCCAGGGGGATCCGGGCTACCCGCAAACCTCTCGCCTGCACGGGTTGCCGCTTAACCAGTTCAACCTGGTTACCGAAGCACTGGGTGTGACCCAGGTGAATGCCATGCCGCTGGTACTGGAAGGCTGGATGGGCCGACCGGATGTGCATGTGGACGCGGTGCCCGTGGTTGCCCGTGCCGGCCAGCAGCTGCGCATTACCGGTATTGATCCGATCAAGCTGGGTGGCGAGGTGCGAACGCCCATGTTTACCGGCGACATCATTGGCACCTTTGTGACCGACGTGACCGGCTATCTGGTAACCAACCCCTATCGGCCCAAGGGTTTCCAGCCCGATGACGATTATGCGCCGATGTTTGTCTATATGAATTTTGACCTTGCCATGCATGCGGAAGAGCCGCGGGGCAATGCCTCGGTAAACCAGAACCTGATGCATATCCAGGCGGTCGGTGTAGTGGATGTGAGAGATGGCGCGCTGACCTTCGAGGTGTTTCGAACCCTGGAACTGGACGTGCTTAGCGGTGCCGCCAAAGTCAGCGCGGACTTTGCGCTGGGGGTGCGTGCCGACGTGGACTTTGAGTTCGAGCAGTTCAATCGCGATCCGCTTCAGGCAACCGGGTCGTTCCCGGAGTATAACCAGGTCCAGGTAGAACCGAGCAACAATATCGTCGTGGTATTCAACGAGCCGGTACACGACGAAGGAATGGAACAGGTGAAGTTGTTCCGCCAGGACAGCAACGAACCGGTGCCGGTGCAGGTCCGTAGCAGTGGCTCCAACCTGGTGATTACTCCGCTCAATGAACTGGCAGCAGGGCAGCGCTATTACCTGGATCTGGGCGATGGCCTGAAAGACCAGGATCTGTTCGACCCCTCGCACCTGCAGTTCGTACCCGGGGATGCCACCGACGGCACTGGTCAGATTGTTTTCGATACCGCCAGCTATGCGGCCGACAATGGCGCGCCGGAACTGCCGCCGGTGGTGCTGGGGGCCTACCCCGGTATCGGTTGTGCGTTGGAAGGCCGTGGCGTCGAGCGCCAGGATGCAGACGGCAACACGGTGCAAATGGCTGGCCGGTGTGTGGGCGGCCTGGCGTCGGATTCGCTTTACTACCCCTTCTTCTACGACGTCAGTCGCCCCATCGAGATAAGTTTCAACATGCCCATGGAAATGGCGTCCATGACGTTCGGCATCATTGCCGCCGATGGCGAATCCTGTGAAGGCGGGGCCATGTGTCTGGGTGAGCAGGTGAATGGCCAGTGGCAGAATATCCCCATGTCAGCACGACGCAACAGTCTGCGTCTGCGGGCTCAGCCGGCACCGGATACCATTACGCCCGGCAATGCCTATCGTCTGGTGATCAATGGCGGCGACAGTGGCGAAGCGGTGTTCCGCAGTCATGATCGCTTCGGCAACCTGGGCATCAACACGGACCCACTCAACGGCATGGGCACCTGCGGTCCTCTCTCAAATCAGCCCTGTGAGGGTGGTCCGCCGATTCTGCTCGATTTCACCGCCACGCCGGATGAAGGGGCCGCCTATGCCACCGTGCTGACCCGGGAATACACCGACGTCAATGGCAATGGCAACTGGGATAACGATGAAGTGGAAGCGGTCAACAACCATGCCCGCGGTCATGTGAAAAGCACCGGTGGGCTGATTGGCGGCGCCAACCTGGATCAAGGTGACCAGATCTTTACCCATGCGGCGTTGCCCATGGCGTTTCTGCCAAAGCAACCGCTGGACCTGAGTTATATCGGTCTGGTCGATGAAGGCAATGGCCGCTGGTGCGCCACCCAGGAAGATGCCGATGGCGAAATCTTCTGTATCCAGACCGTAGGAGAGTCGGCGATTCCGGTGGAGATCAATGCCCAGCATGTGATGGGCACATCACTGACCGCCAACGCTACCCTGGCCATTCCGGTTCTGGGCGATCTCATTCCGTTACCACTGGAAACCGGTGCACTGGTGCTGCGTTTCCGGCCCTATGACGACAAGCCCCCGCAGCCTTTGCGCGGGTTTGTGGTGAACCAGATTGACCCGGACACCGGGGAGGAAATCGACAATCCGATCTTCATCACTCGCCTTGATGCCTGGTTGGATGCCCCGGACCTGCGCCTGCTTTCCGCTTTGATCCCCGGTGGGCAAGCCATACCCAATGTGGCGGATGCCAACGTGAGAAGCCTGCCGGTATCAGCCTACCTGACCGGGCCGGTGAAATTCCTGCGCAACGGACAGATCACGCTGGAGTCACGTAATGCGTCCGCCATTGCCGCAACGCTGAACCTGTCAGTGGATCTTGGCGCCCTGATTCCGGTGCTGGGAGATCTGCTTGATTTGATCATCGGCGGCATCCTTCCCGAAGAAGGCGTGGGCTCACTGGAGCTGGGCATTGCCAAGGACGACTTCCGGATCCGTGTGGTTAACAACCCCACCCACGCACGTCTGACCACGGCGGGTCAGGAAAATGCGGGGGAGCGTTGATAATGAGAAAAACAATGGATGCGAAAAAACGGATTTTCCTGTTTGTCGTGTTGGGGTTGCTGTCTGCCCATGTTGCCAGTCAGGACATGTACGGCCCGGATTACCCCGGGGTGAAATTCACCCAGAAGATTTTTGGCGAAGACCGGCTCTACTTTCGCTTCGGAGCCATCCATATGTCCCCGGACGTAAAGACCCGATCGATCACGCTCAGCAACCTGTCAGAGATTGCTGAAGTGGCGGTGGAGCCTGGTGAGCAGGAGGGGGAGGCGTTCAGTGATCCGCTCACCATTCCGGCTGCCATTATCGGCTACAAACTGCGCTGGGGGGGTGGTGGCTGGTCCATCGAGACCATGGCGGCACTGCCGCCCACGCTGGAGCTGAAGGCCAAGGGCAAGCTGGCGGATGAGCCACTGGTTACCGAGGCCAACGGTATTCCCACCGGGGTGCCCGCATTGGGCGAAAAAGTGGGCGAAACCAAGGTGGCGCCGCCCATGGTGACCCTGGTGAAGCGATTCCGCCTGGACCACAACTTCCGGCCCTATGTGGGTCTGGGAGCCGTGTATCTGTTTACCTACGACAGCCATGTCACCAACCCGATTCTCACGGAAGTGGGAGAACCTGAACTGGAGATTCAGGATAAATTCGGCTGGGTAGGGCAGATTGGCGCCGATTGGCGGTTGAGCGATCACTGGTGGCTGGCCGCGGATGCCAAGTACATCAGCGTCAAGGAAGTGAAAGCCAAGGTAGACCGCACCTTCATCCGCGCCCCGGGCCTGCCCCAGTACCAGTACGCGGAAGTGGGCGACGCGGAATTCGTGGCCGACATGAATGTGTACGCCTTCCACCTGGGGGTGGGCTTCACGTTCTGACTTGCTGCGCGTAATGCGCTGATATTCGGGAAAAGCGGTTTTACCACAGAGGGCACAGAGTTCACTGAGGAAAGCATCTTCTCTGTGTTCGTTATGCCCTTGGTGGTGCACTGCTTTTCCTTGTCACGATCCCATTCGCTTATTTCCATCGCAGGAAGCGTCGCGCAAACCGAATTCCCGTCTTTCCTCAGTGAGCTCTGTGCCCTCTGTGGTCAAAATCAGCCTTTAACAGGCCGTCGACACAAAGCGTAGCCCGACCTGATGTTTTTGGTCATTGAGGCCCGGGCAGAAAATGTGAAATAGTATTTCAAATATTGTTTCCCGCTGGGCCTTGCGCATGTCAGTCGCCAACCACAATCACTCGCTTGCCACTGAAGTCGTTCCCGGCCATATGCTCGTGGGCGGCTTTGGCGTCGGTAAAGGGGAATGTTTCCAGTGGCAGGGGCAGCAGGCGGCCGCTGGCAAACAGGGGCGCAAGACGGTCATTGAACAGCTGCGCCATACGGATGCGGTTCTCCAGGGGCTGGCTGCGCATGGTCATGCTCTTCAGCGTCTGGCGTTTCATCAGCAGGGCGCCCAGATTCAGCTCCGTGCTCAGTCCGCCAAGGACGCCGATATTCACCAGGGTGCCCTCGGCACGCAGCCCACCGAGCAGGGCATTCCAGTCCGGGCCAACCATATCCAGAATCACCGCCACTCCCTGACCCTCGGTCAACGCATCCAGCTGCGCTTTCAAGGTGTCGTCCTCGCAAACCTGGGCCGCCAGCCCCATGTCGGTGGCCGTGTCCAGCTTGCTCAGGTCGCGGCTGCTGCCGATGGGGCGGGCGCCCAGCGTTGCGGCCAGTTGCGTGGCGGCCAGGCCGACGCCGGCGGTGGCCGGACGAATCAGACACCACTGGCCAGGCTGCAAACCGCCTTCCAGGAACAGAGCCCGGTAAGCGGTCAGAAACGCTTCGGGCAGGGTGACGGCGCGGGCGAAGTCCATGCCATCAGGAACGGTCAGCGCTTCCCGTTCATGGGTGACAACCTGCTCCGCATAGGCACAACCGGGCACCAGGCCCATCACCGCATCACCCACTTTCCGTTGCTGCACCCGCGCGCCCACGGCGCTGACCACCCCGGCGTATTCCAGCCCGGGAATGCGACTGTCGGTGCCCGGCGGTGCCGGGTAGCGGCCCAGCACCTGCAACAGATCCGCTCGGTTTACGCCGATGGCTTTCACCTGCACGCAAATTTCCTCCGGCCCCGGTTGCAGGTCCGGCAGGGTGTCCAGTTGCAGTTGCTGATCCTCAATACACCAGGCACGCATGGCTGTGCTCCTATCAATAATGGTTTACCACAGAGGGCACAGAGTTCACTGAGAAAACCCCTTGCCTGGAAGCCCTGTAAGCGGCTCTCAGAAACAAGCGGCGTTGCAAACAGCAGTTTGTTTTTCTCTGTGTACTCGGTGACCTCTGTGGTGAAAAAACAAAAGGTTGGTTATGTCACTACACTATCCGTTCACTGATCTGCCGCCGGCAGGCCAGCGTTTCAAGGTGGCCGACGGGGTCTACTGGCTGCGGTTTCCGCTGCCGTTCGCCCTCGACCATATCAATCTCTGGTTGCTGGAAGACCACTATGGCTGGGTGATCGTGGATACCGGGCTGGGAGTTCGCCGCAGCCGGGAAATCTGGCAACAGTTGCTCAGCGAACAACTGGACGGCAAACCGGTGACTCGCATCATTGTTACCCATTACCACCCGGACCATCTGGGCATGGCCGGCTGGCTGCAGCAACACTGCCAGGCGCCGGTCATCATGAGTCGGGGCGAATGGCAACTGGCCAGCCATATCTGCGACGCCAGCGACGAACAGACCATCGAACGCTTCAAACATTTTCTCGGCAGCCATGGCCTGCAGGGCGACAACCTGGACAAGGTGGCTGGCAAGGGTAACGGCTTTCGTCGCGTGGTGATGCCCATGCCGGTGGACCCGCAATTTGTCGGTGCCGGTGACAACCTGACCATCGATGGCCAGCGCTGGCAGATTCATATCGGTCGTGGCCATGCTCCCGAGCACCTGTGCCTTTACCGGGAAAGCGATCGTCTGCTGATCAGTGGCGACCAGGTATTGCCGACCATTTCCAGCAATCTGATGGTGCGGCCCACGGAACCGGAAGCGAACCCGGTGGCCGCCTTCGTGGGCAGCCTCAAGGCCATACGCGATGCCTTGCCCGGGGACACCCTGGTGTTGCCCGCCCATGGTCTGCCGTTCCGAGGCTTGCACCAGCGCATCAATGCACTGGCGGACCACCATGACCAGCAACTGGATCAGGTGCAGGCCGCCTGCCGTCAGCACCCCCACAATGCCCACGACATGCTTCCGGTCATGTTCCGTCGGGAACTGGATGTGCAACAGCTGATGTTTGCCATGGGCGAAAGCATTGCTCACCTCAATTGTCTGGTGGAGCAGGGGAGGGTGCAGCGGCAGAACCGTGGAGGAATCTGGGTGTTCAGAAGCGCTGCGTGAACCGGAGTCAAAATAACGTTGCGAAAAGGGCAAGGCAACCGAAGCGGCCCGAATGACACATGATGAAATAGATCGGCGTTGCCACTGGGGGAAATCCCTCATTGCCTGTCATGAAACTCGATATACACTCAAGCGACTAATGTCTCATACAGTGATGGAGAGTTTTCATGGCAACAGCGCAATCTGATGACAAGCGTCCCACTCCGGACCCGGCGGAAGACAATGCATTCTTTCCGTCCCCTTATTCCCTCAGCCAGTTCACTGCTCCGAAATCAGACTTGAGTGGCGCAGACTACCCGTCCCCCTATACCGGAGGTCGCTGGAAAGTGCTGGTCGTTGGTGCGGATGAGCGCTATTTGATGACTGACAACGGCACCATGTTCTCTACCGGTAACCATCCGGTGGAAACCTTGCTGCCCATGTATCACCTGGACAAAGCCGGTTTTGCATTCGACATCGCGACCCTGTCCGGCAACCCGGTCAAGTTCGAGTTCTGGGCCATGCCGTCCGAGGACGAGGAAGTGAAAGGCTTGTTCTCCAAGTTCCGGGGCCAGTTCAAGCAGCCCCTGAAGCTGGCAGATGTGGTGAAAGACGCACTGGGCGAAGACTCGGATTATATCGGCGTGTTTATTCCCGGTGGCCATGGTGCCCTGATCGGCCTGCCAGAGAGCGACGATATGAAAGCGGTTCTGGAGTGGGCGCTGGAAAATGACAAATTCATCATTTCCCTGTGTCATGGCCCCGCGGCCTTCCTGGCGGCGAAAGGCGGGCCTTCTTTTTCCGGATATAAAATCTGTGCCTTCCCGGATGCACTGGATGCCCAGACCCCGGACATGGGGTATATGCCGGGCCATCTGACCTGGAAATTCGGGGAACAATTGACGTCCATGGGATTTGAAATTGTGAATGACAACATCTCCGGAGAGACCTGCCAGGATCGAAAAATGTTGACCGGTGACAGCCCTCTGGCCGGCAATGCGCTGGGGAAACTGGCAGCGAAGGCCTTGCTTGACGCTGTGGGTAATGAGTAACCCCTGTGCCAACCGATGACGCCGTGCGCGTGGCTCTCTTGCTGGAAAGAAGCGAGAGCCTGACAAGTATCCAGGATGCGGTTCGTCGCTACGCCAGCGGCTTTGGGTACGACCGCTTCGTCCTGTTTTCGGCATCCGCGTCACTGGACGAATTGGTCGACCGCATTTACTGGGTAGAGGGGGACTGGTTCGGAGACGGAAAAGCGGTGGATGCGAAAACCTACGTCAGGCGTTGCCCGGTAACCCGACATATTCTGGATATCGGGGAGGCATTTTTCTGGACCAAAACACTGGATCAGGAAGGCGAGCATTATCGCATTGTTCGCAAGCCACAGGGGCCTGGCATCCATGGACTGCAGGTTCCGATATTCGGACCACTCGGACTGGAGGGGGCGATGAGCCTGGGCGGCGAAAAAATCGATGCGTCACCGGCGGCCCGGCTATCGGCAGGGCTGGTGGCCACCTCGGCTTTTCTTGCCGCTCGCCGGCTTATCGAAATGCCGGACCGGGAGACGCCCAGAGTTTTATCCGGCCGGGAAAGCGAGATATTGGCATGGACAGCGGCAGGCTGGCGCCAGGCGGATATTGCGGCAACCCTGGGTTTGTCCAACCGAACCGTTGAGAATCACTTGCGCAAGGCGCGGCAACGCCTGGGGGTGGCGACAACCGCTGAGGCCATACGCGTCGCAATTCGAAACGGGTTTATCAAGGGGTGATACCTACAATCTTTCCGCAACCAGCATCATCCACAACGCCAGCATCGGCACCACCAGCACAAAGAACAACCCGTTCCAGCGCCAGGCGATCCGATAGGGCGAGCGGCCAATCAACTGGCTGAGCACCAGCATGGAGGCAGTGAACGGCGAGGAAATCATCGACAGGCTCCAGGCGCACATCAGGCCCACGGCCAGCAGGCGTGGGTCGGCGCCGACCCCATCACCCAGCAAGGATGCCAGTAAGGTGACTGACACGATCGGGTTGAGCCCTACCTGTGCCAGCGCCACCACCAGCAACATGGCGGCCACGGCCATGGCGGCGCCCTGAAGGTGGGTGGCTTGCAGCAGCTCGTATAGCAGAGGCTGATCAATCAGAGGCGTCAGTAGTGCCCCCAGGCAGGCGGAGCCGCCCAGCACGGCAATTTCTCCCCGATTGGCGCCAAAGATCAGCCGTGAATGTCTCCCCAGTAACGTCAGGGCCCGTGGCAAGCCGGTGCCGCCACCCAGCCGCCGCCGTTGCAGGGCCATCCACAGGATTGCTGACAGCGGGCAGGCTACCAGCACTGCCACGGGCAAACGCAGGTCCGCTGTCACCGACACGGCGAAAACGCTCAGGGTGATCGCCAGCGCCAGCAGGGTGAATTGCCACAGCGGTGTCAGGGAGGGTGGCGCGGTGTGTGGCACCCGGCTGGCCAGATGGCCGGGGCGTAATTGCCAGTCCAGCCACCATCCCAGCAGGAAGAACAGGCCGGCGGTGGGCAGTGCCACCGGCGCCAGTGTGGCCCAGGTGAGACTCGGCATATTGGCCAGGATCACTGCCATGGTGATACCCAGAGGCGAGACCAGTGGCGCCAGGGCAAACCCGCGCAGAATCGAGAGCATCATGCGTCGCTCCCGCGCTGCCTGAATCTCCTCATGGCCGCCGGCGGCTTTCAGGGTATTGCTGCGCAGTACCATGGCGCCGAACAGATTGAGCACGCCGATATTGATGATCACCCCGAACAGGGCGGTGCCCAGTGACAGGGTGGGATAACGCAGGGCCGGTTTCTGGCGGATCAGGGTAGTGCCGGCCTCCCGCACCAGCCGCGAGCGCATGGCGGAGACTCGCAGCAGCCCCAGGGAAGACACAAAGGTGGCAAAGAAACAGAGCCGATCCAGCGCCCCTAGCAGAATGGGAACGGGCTGGGCGTCACGCCAGACAACCACAGCAGCCATGGCGATAACCACCAGCAGAATCCCCTTTGCCATCCGGGTCTGGCGGGGCCATTGCACCAGGAGATAAAGCAGCAGTGCGATGCGCGCCAGCCAGCCCCCGGCTTGCAGGTCGAACACCAGAAACAGCAGGGTGCCCAGCATGCACAGGGGGAGGGTGTAATGGAGTAGGCGGGTCAGGGACATGGGTGAGTTGCGAGTTGAAAGTTTAAAGTTGAAACGTGAATCGCTGTTGCTGCCAATCGAACAAAGCCGGACCCGCGCCGGTAGGTCTTATTCGCGATGCGAGCATCGCTTCCCACAGGGCCCCAAAGAACGATAGGTTTTTTTGTGGGAACGGAGCGTAGCGGAGTAACGCCCGCAGGGCGGCCCGAAGGGTGAGCGCAGCGAATAACCTATGCTTGCATAGCGAATAGAGCATTTGACCGCGGGCACTGATTCCATCAATTACCTTTGGCCTGGAACGCGCTTTTGAACTTTCCACTTTAAACTTTCAACTATTCCCTGCCTGCCGGGCCAGCTCCCGGGCAATGACGATCTGCTGGATCTGGGTGGTGCCTTCGTAGATCCGAAACAGGCGCACGTCACGGTAGAAACGTTCCACCGCGTAGTCAGCCATATAACCGGCACCGCCGTGAATCTGCACCGCCCGGTCGGCCACGCGGCCTACCATTTCGGAACAGAACAACTTGCAGCAGGACGCATCCAGGCTGACTTTTTCCCCCCGGTCCTTGCTGCGGGCCGCTTCCAGCACCATGGACCGGCCGGCGAACATTTCCGCGCGGGAATCCGCCAGCATGGCCTGGATCAGCTGGTGTTCGATGATGGGTTTACCGAACTGTTTGCGATCGGCGGCAAAATTCACTGCGTCTTCGATCAGTCGTGTGGCCACGCCCACACAGATAGCAGAGATATGCAGGCGGCCACGGTCCAGCACTTTCATGGCGGTCTTGAAACCTACCCCTTCCTTGCCACCGATGATGTTCTCGGCGGGCACCCGGCAGTTGTCGAAAATGATGTCGCAGGTGTGGGCGCCTTTCTGGCCCATCTTCACGTCGGCCTTGCCGCGGGAAATGCCGGGGGTATCGCCTTCCACAATAAAGGCGGTGACGCCGCCGCCCCCCTGGATCTCCGGGTTGGTGCGGGCCATTACCGTAAACAGGCCCGCATGGGGACCATTGGTGATGTAGCGTTTGGTGCCATTGAGAATGTAGTGATCGCCGTCCCGCTGGGCGCGGGTTTTCACTGCACCGGAATCAGAGCCCACATCCGGTTCGGTCAGGCAGAAGGCGCCAATCACTTCGCCCGTGGCCAGCGCCGGGACGTATTTCTGTTTCTGCTCTTCGGTACCATCAATGAGGATGCCCTGGGCGCCGATGCCATTATTGGTGCCCATCAGGGAGCGGAAAGCCGGAGAGGTGCGGCCGAGTTCAAAGGCCACCAGCACTTCCTCTTCCATGGTCAGCCCCAGGCCGCCGTATTGCTCGGGGATCGACAGACCGAATAGCCCCATGGCCTTCATGTCGGCGACAATGTCCTCGGGAATGGTGTCCGTTTCAGCCACGTGCTGTTCAGCAGGCACCAGTCGTTCACGGACAAAGCGGGCAATGGTATCGGTCAACTGGCTGAGGATTTCGGCATCACGAATCATGGTCGGGTCCGGCGGTAATATTGGGTCTTTTGGGGGCGTGACCGCGAGGCGAATCACTTGCATCGCACTCTGTCACGGCCTATTCTGCTCGTCAAGTTTTCAAAATAACATTCCGCACAGCGGACAAAGGCAGTTGCAAGTGACAAGTTGCAAGTTGCAACGCGGACGAGGCGGGTAGCGCCTTGAGGGCATTGTCGCCGCGCCAGAACCCTTGGCGGGATAATATGGGTGCGCGGCGGAAGTGGTAGCCAAATAATAAATCCCATGTCGCGTTGTAACTTGTAACTTGCAACTTGCAACTCCCTGGAACGGGAGAGTGCAAATGCTGGATGCCTATATCTACGATGGTCTGCGAACCCCTTTTGGTCGCCATGGTGGCGCCCTGGCGCCGGTGCGACCGGATGACCTGTTGGCCGGGGTGATCCGTGAGCTGGTACAGCGCAACGGGTTCGAGCTGTCCCGCTATGAAGACGTGGTGATCGGCAATACCAATCAGGCCGGTGAAGATGCCCGCAATGTGGCGCGTCACGCCGGCTTGTTGGCGGGGCTGCCGGAATCCGTGGCCGGGATTACCGTTAACCGCCTGTGTGGCAGTGGCCTGGCGGCGACGCTGGATGCGGCGCGTATGGTGACGGTGGGCGAGGGCGAGCTGATTGTCTCCGGCGGCACCGAGTCCATGAGCCGGGCGCCGTTCGTGATGGCCAAGGCCGAGAAAGCTTTCAGCCGCGATATGACCATCTTCGACAGCACCATCGGCGCCCGCTTCCCCAACCCGGCCATCCTCAGCCAGTTCGGTGCCGACACCATGCCGGAAACTGCCCAGAACGTGGCCAACGACCTGGGCATCAGCCGTGAGGCATCGGATGCGTTTGCCGCTCGTTCCCAGCAGCGCTACCAGGCGGCCCGGGAACAGGGTTTTTACCGGGAAGAGATTCTGCCGGTGACTGTTCCCCAGGGCCGCAAGAAAGAGCCGCTGATGGTGAGCGAGGATGAGCATCCCCGCGCCGGCACCACCGCTGAAAAGTTGGCAAAACTGCCTGCTATCGTTGAGGGTGGCATCATTACCGCAGGGAATGCCTCCGGCGTGAATGACGGCGCGGCGGCACTGATTATCGGTTCCCGTGCTGCCGGTGAAGCGGCGGGCATTGTCCCGCGCGCCCGGATTCTGGCGGGTGCGGTGGCTGGTGTGGCCCCGCGGGTCATGGGTCTGGGCCCGGTGGAGGCCTGCCGCAAGGCACTGGCCCGGGCCGGTCTCACCCTGGCGCAGATGGATGTGATCGAGATTAACGAGGCGTTCGCCACCCAGGTACTGGGCTGTTGCAAACAGCTGGGGCTGGCTGACGATGATGAACGTCTTAACCCCAACGGTGGGGCCATTGCCGTGGGGCACCCACTGGGGGCATCCGGTGCGCGCCTGGCCCTCACCGCCATGCGCCAGCTGGAGGCCAGTGGTGGCCGCTATGCGCTGGTCAGCCTGTGTATTGGCATTGGCCAGGGTGTGGCCATGGTGATTGAGAGGCAATGAATAATTAATAGCTAATAATGAATAATGAAACCCGCAGGGCGGAGATTTCTTGCCGGAAATTTCCGCCCTGCGGAATGAAACGAACAGGATGACTAATGCAAAGATTCGACTGGAAAGATCCGTTGTTGCTGGAAACCCAGCTTACCGAAGACGAACGCATGATTCGTGATGCGGCCCATGATTACTGTCAGAGCAAACTGATGACCCGGGTGCTGGAAGCCAACCGGCACGAGATTTTCCACCGGGACATCATGACGGAAATGGGGGAACTCGGTTTTCTCGGTCCCACCATTCCCGAGCAGTATGGCGGCGCCGGTGTGAATCATGTGAGCTACGGCCTGGTGGCCCGGGAAGTGGAGCGGGTGGATTCCGGTTATCGCTCGGCCATGAGCGTGCAGTCGTCGCTGGTGATGTTCCCGATTCATGCCTTTGGCAGTGAAGCGGTGCGCCAGAAATACTTGCCGAAACTGGCCACCGGCGAGTGGGTGGGTTGCTTCGGGTTGACCGAGCCGGATCACGGTTCTGACCCGGGCTCCATGAGCACCCGCGCCAAAAAGGTGGACGGTGGCTACCTGCTCAACGGTGCAAAGACCTGGATCACCAATTCCCCCATTGCTGATGTGGCAGTGGTATGGGCCAACCTGGACGGCAAGATCACCGGCTTTGTGGTGGAGCGCAGCTTTGACGGTTTCACCACCCCGAAAATTGAAGGCAAGTTCTCCCTGCGCGCTTCCATCACCGGACAGATCATGCTGGACGACTGTTTTGTGCCGGACGAAAACCGCCTGGACGTGGAAGGACTGAAAGGGCCGTTCAGCTGCCTGAACAAGGCCCGCTACGGGATCAGCTGGGGCGCCATGGGCGCGGCGGAATTCTGCTGGCAGGCGGCCCGGCAATACACCCTGGACCGCAAGCAGTTCGGTCGGCCTCTGGCGGCGACACAGCTGATCCAGAAAAAGCTGGCGGACATGCAGACCGAAATCACCCTGGGCCTGCAGGGCGCATTGCAGCTGGGCCGGTTGATGGATAGCGGCAACTGGGCGCCGGAAATGGTCTCGCTGATGAAACGCAACAACTGCGGCAAGGCCATCGACATCGCCCGCCAGGCCCGCGATATGCACGGCGGCAACGGGATCAGTGATGAGTACCACGTGATCCGCCATGTGATGAATCTGGAGGCGGTGAATACCTACGAAGGCACCCATGATGTGCATGCCCTGATTCTGGGCCGTGCCCAGACCGGGATTCCGGCCTTCGGTTGATAGCGCGAGGCTGAAGACTTTAAAGCCCCGGCAAGCCGGGGCTTTTTTGTGGCGTTGTACCCGTGCCTGCAAGGCTCCAACAACATATGCTTGCTATTAAGTAGCGCGCTATTTAAAGTGAGCCCATGAACGATGACGCTCCTGACAATGCCTCCTGGCTGAAGCTGGACCTGCAGGTCTGTTTTGCCCTTTATTCCGCGCAGCTTGCCATGAGCAAGGTGTACCGCAAGCTGTTGAAGGAGCTGGGACTCACCTATCCGCAGTATCTGGTGATGATGGTGCTGTGGGAGCAGGACAGGCTGTCCGTATCGGAAATCGGCGAACGCCTGTTTCTGGATTCCGCCACCCTCACGCCCTTGCTCAAGCGCTTGGAAAGCATGGGCCTGGTGCTGCGCAAGCGCAGCCGTCCGGACGAGCGTCATGTGGAAGTGACCCTGACCGAATCGGGCAGGGCGCTGCGCCAGCAGGCGGAGACAGTGCCAGAGGCAGTACTGTGCGCCAGCCAGTGCAGTCCGGAAGAGCTGGTGCACCTGCGTGATGAGTTGCATGCACTGCGCGCGCGGTTGGCAAAGGCGGACTGAACCTGCATTGCATTGGGTGACACCGGTCTGGTTCCTGAGGGAATCAGGTCGTAAGCCGGAAAGGTCTATATTTCGGGCCTTTTAAATAGTGCGCTATTAAATAGCGAGTATAAGGGAGAGCACCATGAGTCTTGAAAAAGTGTTGTACGAAGCCACAGCCACTGCCACCGGCGGCCGTGATGGCCGCGCCGCCAGCGATGACGGCCAGCTGTCCGTCAAACTCACCACCCCCAAGGCCCTAGGCGGTCCGGGCGGCGAGGGAACCAATCCGGAGCAACTGTTCGCCGCCGGTTACTCGGCCTGTTTCCTGGGCGCCCTGAAACTGGTGGCCGGTAAAGCCAAGGTGTCCCTGCCGGAAGAAACCGCCATTACCGGTCAGGTGGGCATTGGTCCGCTGGGTGGCGGGTTCGGCATCCAGGCAACGCTGAATGTGAACCTCCCCGGGCTGGATCAGGAGCAGGCACAGACACTGGTGGAGAAAGCCCATCAGGTGTGCCCTTACTCCAATGCCACCCGCGGCAATATTGATGTGGAGCTGGTCGTTACCGTTTAAAGAAAACGTTGAAGAAAAGTAAAAAAGCAGCCCCAGTGGGCTGCTTTTTTATGAGCGGTGCTTTATTAGTAAAGCTCGGCAGGGAACCGCCGGGCGTCCAGCGAATCCCATCACTGACGATGACAAGGAATGACTATGCGATCTCCCATATTTACCCACCGTTCTGTTTCCGTGCTGTTTGGTTCCGCTGGCATTGCTGCCTTGCTTGTCCTGTCTGGCTGTGATCAGGGAAAACCGGAATCTGATAGCCAGCAACCTACCGTTGCTGAGCAGAGTGAAAAGACCGAACAGCAGATCCTCAGTGGTAAAGCCATGTACCGAGAGCGTATGGCCATGCCGGAAGGCGCAACGCTCACGGTAACCCTGGAGGATGTATCGCTGGCCGATGCGCCGTCCACAGTGATCGCCGAGCAGCATATCGACGACCCGGGCCAGGTGCCGGTGCCCTTTACCCTGCGCTATGCCAGAGATGCAATTGTTCATGATCATCCCATGGCCTATGCCGTGCGTGCAGAGATTCGGGGTGCGGAAGGGCAATTATTATGGACAACGACCGAGCGTCACACTGTGGAATTGGGTGAGCACGCCAGTGGTGAAGATGTCACCATCATGCTGCAGCGAGTCGCCTCGGAGCAGCCTGAAGCCGCGCCGCCGAAAACGGGTATGGCCGGTGCCCGGGAAGCCGGTGCCACCTTCTGGGCGGTGGGTAACGAGCCCGGCTGGCACCTGGCGATTTATCCGGAAGAAAAATTGATGTTTGTCGGGGATTACGGTGAAACCGAAGTCACCACTCCCGACCCGGGCGCCCAGACTGAAGGCACGGAAACCATTTACCTGGCCGAGACTGACACCGCACAGCTGAAAGTGGAAATCATCGAAACGCCCTGCGAGGATACGATGAGTGGCGAGAGCTTCGAGTATCAGGTGAAGGTGACCCACAACGAAACGCTCTACAGTGGCTGCGGGCGGGATCTGTAGCCATCTCTGTTTGTACTGTACGTCTCGGAGATTGCTTCTTTACGGCCATCATTCGCCGCATGCTGTTGCGGATGATGAGTTGGCAACATTGCCTCTACGTGGATCACTGATCCGTATCGCGGGCGGCCATGGGCCGCCCTTTTTCATCCGGTGCCAGCAAGTGATAGATAAACCGGCCGGCGCCAAGCCAGAGCAGGGCGCTCAGCGTGAGAAAGACAATGCTGCCATCCTGATACAGGGCCCACAGCAACGGCGCGAAGATCACGCCACTCACAGGCAGGGCGACACCAACGGCCAGCTGTTTGCGGCGGCGCAGGCTGTCATTGTCTCGGCGGAGGGCGTCGGTCATGGCGGGTCACGTATTCGGATAACAACGGCAATTACCTTACCATAGCCGTTTCCTGTCAGTGATACCCGGAGTCAGCCATCAAAGGTTATCCCGTTCCCGCCGGTCCCGTTGACCGGGAGCTGCTGATCAACAAAAGCCGCTTTATCACCTGGCTTCGGCCGGTGAGCAGCCGCGAACAGGCCATGGCAATTGTCGATGAAGCCAGAGCCCTTTATCCGGATGCCAGTCACCATTGCTACGCCTATCTGCTGGGCAGCCCGGCGTCTGCCCAGGCGGCCATGAATGACGATGGCGAACCCTCCGGCACCGCCGGCAAACCTATTTTCAATGTGATCCAGCACAAGGGCATGAGTGATGTGCTGGTGGTGGTGATCCGTTATTTCGGTGGTGTGAAACTGGGTGCCGGAGGCCTGGTTCGTGCCTACGCGGCCGCCGCGGAAACGGTTTTGGCGGAAGTAGAGCGGGTGGAGAGCGTTCCGCAGTGTAACTGCCAGCTGACGTTGGACTTTCCCCTGGAGCAACGTCTTCGTCACTGGGCGGAGCAGAATGGAGCAGCGGTCCTGGACGTGCAATACAGCCAGCGGGTGGCGATGACATTGCGCTGCCCGACGCAGAGTCTGGCCGATCTGGAAAGCCTGTGTGCAGCGGAACACATTACCCTGGCAACACAGTGACCGCTTTGGCGTGCAGGGTGTCGTGATTGGCCCTGTCTCTTTTTCGGATATGGCGGCAGGGTAGGGATTGGACTTCTGGTCTTGCCGGGGACATTTCGGGTAAAGCCTGCCGTTGGTAAATTGCTGGCAAAGCGAAGCCCTAATGAAGACTCGGCCTCAATGAAAAAACACACGGAGTCACCATGTCAGAGAAACCGGTTATTGATCCCAACCCGCAACGCCTGCCCGATATCCTGGCGTCCCTGCCGGACGATACCCCCATCGTCATGCTCAACCTGCTGCGCTTTAATGACATCGCACGCTACAAGGATGGCGAAGCGGATTACAGCGGCCGCGATGCCTACCAGAAATATTCCGCCGTGGCTTTTGGCAAGGTGCGCGGTGTCGGCGGTGAGCTGGTCTGGAAAGGCAAGGCCCTGGCAGGCGTGATTGCCCCGGAAGGAGAGAAGTGGGACGACGTGCTGCTGGTCCGTTACCCCTCCAAACAGGCCTTCGCCACCATGCTGGCCGATCCGGAATACCGGGAAGCCACCCGACACCGCACCGCCGCCCTGCAGGAGGCGCGGTTGGTGGCCATGCAGGAAAACTGAAAAGCAATTGATAATTGAGAATTGATAGTTGATAACTGGGTTGGAAGTGGCCCGGTAGGATAGGGGGAACCCTGACCGGTGGTAGTAGCCTCAGTGCTTCGTTATCAATTATCCATTATCAACTATCAATTGGGTTTCTCATGTCCAACCAACCTGTAGGCATTCCCATCCCTGGCGGCCACACCATGCGTGCCCGTTGGCTGCGCCCCGAAACCGCTAATCCCCATAAGGCGGCGGTGATCGCCATCCATGACATCTTCGGCTATACCGAGGATATCGAGCGCATTGCCCAGCGGCTGGCGGATAACGGTTATCCGGTGTTGGTCCCGGATCTCTATGATCTTCCGGGCAGCAAGGCCCTGTGTGTGGTGAAAACCCTCAAGGCCCATGAAACCGGCAAGGGACAGACCTTTAAGCAACTGGAGGCCTGCAGGGAATGGTTGCTCAATCAGGGCGAAGAAGCCGTGACCCAGGTGGGCGTCATGGGCTTCTGCATGGGCGGGCGTTTTGCGGTGCTTTACGCCAGCCAGGCACCGGTGCAGGTAGTGGCTCCGTTCTATGGTGGCATCCCGAAAAACGTGAAAGACGTGACCGGCATTTGCCCGGCAGTCGGTGGCTGGGGTCGCACAGACATGATCTATGGCGACCATGGTGACCGTCTGGCAAAACATATGGACGCGCTGGGCGTGCCCCACGATATCAAGACCTACGAAGACGTGGGCCACTCCTTCATGAATGACCACCAGACCTTCACCTTCAAGAAACTGGGGCCACTGCCGCCGCTGCGTTCAAAATTCGATGCGGTTGCGTCAGAAGACAGTTGGAAGCGGGTGCTGGCGTTTTTTGAAAAGGTGTTTGCCGGGAAGATCTGAAGCGCTTCGCTGCGGGTTGTCAGGTGCGTTGGAGCCATGCTCGCATGGCTCAAACGTGTAGGTGGTAGGTGATGATTTCGTTGGCGCCTTGCTCACAAGGCGAACCCCTGATCCTACTCAGGGCAATCCGAACCGGCCCATTTCCCTTCGCTTTTTGACACCATTTTGTGGCCCGGCATGGTCATGTCGATGGTGCTGGTGTAATGGGTATCGCTGTGCAGGGTCACCGAGCCCTTCATGGTGCTCTGCATGCCGTTCTGGTCACAGCGGGCTTCCCAGGTCAGGTTGTCACCGCCGCGGTCCACCTTGCCCAGATCACATTCATCCGCGTTCCAGCTCTCCTGCAGGGCGCTGACCACGTCTTCGGCCTGGTCAGGGGAGAGGCATTCCTGCTGGGTATGTGCACGCATCTGTGGGGGCAGATTGTCGCCTTCCATGGTGGTATTGATCTGCCACAGGCCAGGCTTCAGGTCGCCGGCCAGAACCGGGGCGCACAGGCCCAGCAGCGTTGCCAGCAGGAGGGGGTGTTTCATGTCGCGTCCCTTCGTCAGTTCAACCGTGATACCCCAGAGTAGCAATGGGCGGCGGGGCGCTCAATTGCTGCTTACGATGGCCGCTGGCTGGGCGGAAACTCACACAGGTCGGCGATCAGGCATTCACCACATTTGGGTTTGCGAGCGGTGCAGACATAACGGCCATGCAGGATCAGCCAGTGGTGGGCATCGCGCAGGAATTCCTCCGGTACCAGCCGCAGCAACCGCTTTTCCACTTCCAGTACATTCTTGCCCGGGGCAATGCGGGTACGGTTGGAGACCCGGAAGATATGCGTGTCTACGGCCATGGTGGGTAGTCCATAGGCAGTATTCAGCACCACATTGGCGGTTTTTCGCCCCACACCGGGCAGCGCTTCCAGCGCTTCGCGGGTACGTGGTACCTGACTATCATGCTGCTCAATGAGAATTTTACACAGCTGAAAGATGTTTTCGGCCTTGGAATTAAACAGGCCGATGGTCTTGATGTACTCTTTAAGCCCGTCGACACCCAGGGCGAAGATCGCCTCTGGCGTATTGGCCACCGGATAGAGCCTGGCGGTGGCCTTGTTCACGCCCACGTCCGTGGCCTGGGCAGACAGCACCACGGCCACCAGCAACTCGAAATCGCTGCTGTATTCCAGCTCGGTGGTGGGGTGAGGGTTCTGATCCCGCAGACGGGTAAAGATTTCAGTTCGTTTCTCGCGATTCATAACAGCTTCCGGTTGTCGCGGGCAGTATAGCGGATCAATTGGCGGCTCCCCAGCCGCGAACAAGGAGAAAGGGATGCAGTTTTCCGCCATGGAAACCCTGATGGTCGCATTGCTGGTGCTGGGCGCTGGTCAGTGGATAGTGCACAAGGTAGATCTGCTGTCTCGGTTGAATATGCCCGAGCCGGTGGTAGGTGGTTTGCTGGCGACCATTGTGGTCACCGTCATGCAGCTTTCCGGTATCGGCCTGACCTTTGATGAGAGTATCAAAACGCCGGCCATGTTGTTTTTCTTTGGTGCCGTGGGGCTGGCAGCGGACTTTCGTCTGCTGCGCCGGGGCGGCTGGGCCATGCTGCTGTTCGCGGTACTGGTGATCGTGCTGGTGGCACTGCAGGATCTGGTCGGTGTGATGATGGCCAAGCTGATGGGGCTGGATGCCTGGTACGGCCTGATTGGCGGCTCGGTGACCATGACCGGTGGCCACGGCACAGGGGCTGCCTGGGCGGGCGTTTTCGAGCGGGATTTTGGCCTTACTGGCGTCAGTGAGCTGGCGGCGGCTTCCGCCACCTTTGGTCTTATCTTCGGGGCCCTGCTGGGCGGGCCGCTGGCCATGTTCCTGATCCGCCGCTACCGGCTCGCGGCCCCGGCCCACGGTCCGGCGGTGGAAGATGCCGAGCACGATGAGGCGGAAACGCCCCGGCCCATCTCTGCCGCCAGCGTCATCCGCATCATGATGTTGCTGTCAGTGGGGGTGGTGGTTGGCACCGTGGCGGCGGAAGAGTTTGCGTCCGTGTTCCGCTTGCCCACCTTCGTGTGGGTGTTGTTTGTCTGCATTGTTCTCGGCAATACGGCCAGGCGCCTTTGGCAGGTGAACGATGCCACCATCGATGTAGTGGGCAATACCGCGCTGGGGATTTTCCTGGCGATCACGCTGATGAGTCTGCAATTACTGCAGCTGGTGGATCTGGCCCTGCCTATGCTTGCCATGTTGCTGGTGCAGGTAGGTCTGGCGCTGGCGTTCATTACTCTGGTGACGTTCCGTTTGATGGGGCGAAACTATGATTCGGCGGTGCTTTGCGCCGGCCATTGCGGCTTTGCCATGGGGGCCACGCCCACGGCGGTAGCCAATATCCAGGCGGTCACCCAGCACCATGGGCCTTCGCCACTGGCATTCATCATCGTGCCGGTAGTAGGGGGCTTTATCGTGGATATTGCCAACGCGACCATCATCCAGACATTCGTGTCGGTGCTGTCGGGTTGACCGGAAAGGCACCATAAAAAAGCCCGCAGAAGCGGGCTTTTTTATACACAGTCAGGAGAGGGTTACTGGGTAACCACTTGCCCCTCTTCGATGCGCAACCGTTCGCCGGGCTTCTTGTCCATGCGAATGGTGTCTTCCTGATCATTGAAGACATAGGTCACGTCATAACCTTCAGTGCGACTCTTGTCTTCCATCACCGTGTTACAACGCTGTTCCGTGGTGGTGTAGGTGTTTTTTTCCTGCATCCCTTTCTGGATTTGGTTACCGGCGACGCCACCGGCAATGGCACCACCGGCGGTGGCGGCATCTTTACCACTGCCGCCGCCGAATTGATGGCCTATCACGCCGCCGACCACGGCGCCGACCACACTACCGGTAATGCGGTGTTCGTCCTTGACCGGCTTTTTGCGTTGCACGGTCACTTGCTGACAGACCTCGCGGGGTTCCTGCCAGGTTTTCACAATCGGGTCCACATTCACCACTTCGGCATAGCCTGAGGTGGCCGGGGTCATGGCCTGGTAGGCTCCGTAGCCGACTCCGGCGATGGCCACGGCCCCTGCGATACTGAGGGCGGCAACTGCTGCACTTTTCATGGCTCACTCCTTGTTTGTTGGTAGTGCCTATTATGATCCCGGAATCCACACAAGGTTCGTAAACTGGTGCACACCAAGTGCAAAAGAATGTGAATTTAAGGGAGTCTTTGGGTCACTCGTCGTTCAATTGGAAGCAAAAAATCACATATACAACAAATAGATAGGCACAATTATGTCCTCTTCGTCGTCCATGTGACGGTGTAGCAGGGCTTCAAGACCCGCCGCTTGCCGATGTGTGTTTTCCACTTTCCACGGATTCGTTGCCAGGGACGGGAATTCAACAAGCTGCTGTTCAATGTCATCCAGCAGCGCATCCAGAGCCAGGTGATCCTTTTCCAGCACGTCAAAACCGGCTGCCAGCCGCGGGTGATATTGGCGCAGCACTGGAAACACACTGCTGTCCTCGAAGCCATGATGGCTATGCAGGTTTTTCAGCAGGCTTTTGCCATGATTACCGATGGTGGTCAGTAACTGGCGGTTGGCTTGCGTGTTTCGCTCTGTCTCGCTCAGTTCCAGCAGATGGGTCAGGGCTCCGTGGTACTGGCGGGCCTGGCGCTTCAGATTACGGTGGTTACGCTGCAGGGCCCGGGCATTACTGATCAGGTAGTGGGGGTGGTCCTGCCACTGGTCTCGCTCCGGACTGTACAGCCGGTCGCGGATGTCCTCGGGCAGCGGATGGCGTCGTGGGGCGACTGTCTTGCGATTCATGGCATTTCTCCTTGCCCGTTACTGTGCCGTTTTGTCTGGTTGGATTAAATCGAGTTTAATAGCGCGGATTTATCGGAGAATCTGATCCATTCATGGGGGGATGGTGTGTCACAGCTGGATAAACAATTAGAGGCCGAGTACTTCCATCTGACCGGGCTGATTGATTCCTTTGACCAGAAGTCGCTCACCATCAAGGCATGGAGCGTTACCCTGGCGGGAGTGCTTGCTGGTTCCGGCGCGTTTTTCGATCGCTCGGCACTGCTCTGGGTGGGTGTGGTCGGCAGCTTGATGTTTTGGCTGGTGGAGGGGCACTGGAAGGCATTTCAGGCTGCACATTATGCCCGCATCGAAAAAATCGAAGCGCATTTTCGTGGTGAAGTGGACGATATCGCCCCGTTCCAGACTGCTGCCAGTTGGGAGCGTAGCCGCCGTGCCGGTGGCATGAAGGAGTTACTGCGCATCCTGCGCTGGCGACATGTGTTTTTGCCGCACGGTTTGGTGGCGGTGGCGTTGTTGGTGGCAGGGTTGGTGCTGTAGGAGGGACGCTTGAGCCGCGAATGAAGTTGCCGTAGAAGCGCCACTGGCGGCCCGCAGGGTGCAAAGAGCATAAACCTAAAACCCGAAAGACAGATTTACCACAGAGGGCACAGAGATCACTGAGGAAAAGACGGTTTTTTCTCTGTGTGCTCTGTGCCCTCTGTGGTGAAAATGTCTTTGATCCTGGTCTTTTTTTATCGCGCCGCCAGCGACGCTCCTACGGTTGGGCGGTGGTGCCCTTAACTCACTTTGCCGGTGGTGCGTACCCGGCGGCTGACCTTGGGCTCGTCGCTGGCTCTGGCTTTCTGGATTGCTTTCAAGCGTTTGTCGATCACGTTCTTGCCGGCAATGATCAGGCCCAGACCCACGAAGGCTCCCGGTGGCAGGATGGCGAACAGGAAGCCGCCGTAGTTTTCCACCACCTGAAGCTGCCAGTCCGCGGCCATGGGGCCGAACAGCAGCTGCATGTTGGTGAACAGCGTGCCCTGGCCGATCAGCTCACGCATGCCGCCAAGGATCAGCAGAATGACCAGAAAACCCAGCCCCATCATGAAACCGTCCAGGGCCGCCGGCAGTACCGGGTTCTTGCTAGCAAAGGCATCGGCGCGGCCCAGCACGGTGCAGTTGGTGACGATCAGCGGGATGAAGATACCGAGGATTTCGTACAGCTCGAAGGTGAAAGCCTGCATCATCATTTCAATCACAGTCACCATGGCGGCGATGATCATCACGAACGCGGGTAGGCGTACCGCGTCTGTCACGTACTGACGAATCAGCGACACGCAGATGTTGGAGCCCATCAGAACTACCAGCGTGGCCAGCCCCAGGCCCAGGGCGTTGACCACGGTACCGGTCACCGCCAGCAGGGGGCAGAGGCCGAGAATCTGCACGGTGGCCGGGTTGTTGTTCCACAACCCGTCCATGCTGATCTTTTTGTAATTCACATCACTCATCACAGGTCTCCGCCGGGGCTGCCTCGGAAGGTGCCTCAAAGACAGCCGTCTGGTTGGCGTCGAAATATTGCAGGGCCCGGTGCACGGCTCCCACCACGGCGCGGGGAGTGATGGTGGCGCCGGTAAAGCTGTCGAACTGGCCGCCGTCCTTCTTCACCGCCCAGCCGGCATCGGCAGGATTGCCCAGTGACAGGCCATTGAAACCATAAATCCAGCCGGATTTTTTGGTTTCGATCTTGTCGCCCAGCCCCGGTGTTTCATTGTGCGGGGGCACCACGCGCACCCCTTGAACCTTGCCTTGCATATCCACGCCAACGATCAGGGCAATGTTGCCACCGTAACCGTCCGGGGCGGTGGCTTCCAGTACGGCGCCGTTGGGCTCGCCATCCTGGCGTGCCCGGTAAATATGATGGCCGTTGCGGCCCAGCAGCGGGTCGCTGACGGTAATGCGATCGGCCAGCAGATCGTTGTCATGCCGGTCGTGGGGCATCACTTCATTGAGCGAGGCCATCAGTGCCGCCTGCTTGTTGCACTCCACCTTGCCGATGGTCAGTTCATTGGTGATGGCCAGGGCCGCGGCGGTGCTGATGGCAAACAGGCTGAGGATCACGGCGTTTTTGGTAATGGCATAACGCATCATGACTGGGTGCCCCTGTTTGGCTTGTCGTGGCCATAGGTCCGTGGCTGGGTGTAGTAATCGATAAATGGCGCGCACAGGTTAAGCAGTAGCACCGAGAATGCCACCGCATCCGGGTAGCCGCCGAAGCTGCGGATTACCCAGATCAGCACCCCGATCAGCGCCGCATAGATCAGCCGACCGCTGCGGCTGGTGGCGGCGCTCACCGGGTCCGTGGCGATAAAGAACGCGCCGAGCATGGCCCCGCCGGAGAGTATCTGGAACATCGGATCGGCAAACCGCACCGGGTCAATCAGCCAGGCCACCAGGGCAGGCAGGGCCAGGCCGGCCAGAAAACCCACCGGGATATGCCAGGTAATGATCTTGCGGCTGATCAGATACAGACCGCCCAGCAAGAAGGCCAGGTTCACCCATTCCCAGCCAAGCCCGGCAAACTGGCCATGGAGGATGCCGTGGCTGGCCAGTTCGCTTTCATTGCCGGCCCAGGTGCGGAAGGTATCCAGGGGCGTGGCGCCGCTCAGGCCGTCCACCGGCAGTTGCCCGGCAAACAGCTGCCAGCTTTGTGCGAAGCTGGGCGCTTCGCCGGGGGCGATCCACTGGGTCATGGCCACCGGGAAGGAAATCAGCAGCAGCACATAGCCGACCATGGCCGGGTTGAAGGGGTTCATGCCCAGGCCGCCATAGAGCTGCTTGGCGACGATAATGGCGAAGCTCACCCCGATCAGGGTCAGCCACCAGGGTGAAGTGGGGGGCAGGGCCAGGGCCAGTAGCACGGCGGTGAGCACCGCACTGTAGTCCTTCAGGTAGAAGGCCACCGGCCGACCGCGGGCTTTCAGGATCAGCGCCTCACTGACCAGCGCCACCACCACGGCCCAGAGCACATTGATCACCGTGCCCCAGCCGAACTGCCAGGTCAGCACTGCCAGGCCGGGCAGGGTGGCGTAAATCACCTGACGCATGAAGGCGCCGGTGTTGTTGCTCACCGTGGTATGGGGCGAGGTTGAAGAGATCAGTGCCATCAGTCTTGCAGTCCTTGTTCTTCCACCGCCTGCTTGAGCGCCTTGCGGGCGATCTGGGCTTCCGCCTCCAGGGCCTGTAATTCGGAACTGAGCGCTTCCAGGGTATCTTCCGAGGCGCTGTCCCGCTGTTGCTCAAGCTCGCGCTGCTTGTCGGCCAGGGCACTTTCCGCCCGGGCGGCTTCCAGCTTCAGGGTTTTCAGATCCTTGCCGGTGTGAGCGCGGATATCCGCCTTGGCTTCTTCCACCAACGCATCCAGGGCATCGCGGGCCACGTCGGCTTTGCCTTTCAGCTTGTCCACCTTCTGCTGCATGGCATTGAGTTCTTCGGCGGGTATATCGCCGTTTCGCTCACCGCGCTCCAGGGCGGCATGGGCTTCCTTGTACTGTTTGTGGGCCATGTTGTAGGCGGTTTTCAGGGCCTTTAGACGCTTCTGGCGCTTGGCCGCCACCTCCGGGTCTACCGCAGTGAGCGCCTGCGGGGCCTCGGTCTCCGGTGCCTTGGGAGTATCCGTGGGGGCGGGCGGTGTCTTGGGGGCAGCCGGGGCCGGTGCGGACGCTTTGGCCTCGCGCAGTTCAGCTTTCCAGTGGTCGGCCTCCGCTTTCAGGCGATCCGCTTCGGCGCGCAACTCGGCAGCGTTGTCCGCCCCGTTCTCGTCGGCCTCTTTGGCGGCTTTGACGGCGGCCTTGTAGGCAGACGAGACTTCGCCCACCTTCTTCTTCAGGTCGGCCAGCGGGTCGGCTGGCGCAGCGGCAGGGGCCGGGGCGGGCGTGGCCGGTGCATTGGCCTTGGCGTCGCGCAGGTCGGCCTTGAGCTGGTCCGCCTTGGCTTTCAGTTCGTCCGCCTGGCTGCGCAACTCGGCGGCATTGTCAGCGCCGTTTTCTTCCGCTTCCTTGGCCGCCTTCACGGCCGCCTTGTAGGCGGATGAGGCCTCGCCCACCTGCTTCTTCAGGTCTGCCACCGGGTCGGCCTGGGACGCAGTTGCCGGGGTGGCGGGGGCGTTGGCCTTGGCGTCACGCAGTTCCGCCTTGAGTTTGTCGGCGGCGGCCTTGAGCTCATCGGCTTTGGCGCGTAGCTCGGCAGCGTTGTCGTCGCCATTGGCTTCCGCATCCTTGGCGGCCTTGACCGCGGTCTTGTAAGCGGACGAGGCGTCACCGACCTGTTTTTTCAGCTTGCCGACGATATCTTCCGCCGGTGCGGCGGCGGGGCCCGCTTCCTTGGCGTCACGAACGGCTGCCTTGGCCTTGTCGGCGATGGCTTTCAGGCGATCCACGTCGGCTTTCAATGCGTCCAGGTTGTCCGCGTTGTCTGCCTCGGCGGCTTTGGCCGCTTTGACGGCGGCCTTATAGGCCTTGGACGCTTCCAGGGAGGCCTGCTTGAGTGCTGCCGTATCCACACTGGGGGCACTGGCTGTTTCGGTTTTCTTCTTGCGGTTGGCTTCCAGCCGCGCCTGGCGACGGGCTTCTTTTTCCGCCTTTTCCGCATCAATCCGGGCCTGGCGGGCTTCGAAGCGCTGGCGAGCCTTGTCGGCTTTGACCTGATCGGCTGCCTGCTGTCGCACTTCCGCCTTGGCATAGCGGTAGTACTGCACCAGCGGGATATGGCTGGGGCACACATAGGCACAGGCGCCGCACTCGATGCAGTCCATCAGGTTGTGGTGCTGGGCCTTTTCCAGATCGTCGTTCTTGGCATGCCAGTAGAGCTGCTGGGGCAGCAGGTTGGCCGGGCACACGTCGGCACAGGAGCCGCAGCGGATGCAGGGCTGTTCCGGCGGCGGTTCGGGAAGCTCTTCCAGGGTGGCGGCGATGATGCAGTTGGTGGTTTTCACCACCGGCACCGCCGGGTTGTGCAGGGTGAAGCCCATCATCGGGCCGCCCATGACCAGACGGCCAATATTGTCCGGGTCCACCCCGCCATGGACCAACAGGTCCCGTACCGGGGTGCCCAGCAGGACCTCAAAGTTGCCCGGCTGGCGCACGCCTTCGCCGGTGAGGGTGGTCACCCGGGACAGCAACGGCTCGCCGTCGATCACCGCCCGCTTGATGGCGTAGGCGGTGCCCACGTTCTGGCACACTACGCCCACCTGGGCCGGTAGCTGGCCGCTTTTTACTTCCTTGCCGGTGAGCAGCTGGATCAGCTGTTTTTCGCCACCGGAGGGGTATTTGGTGGGCACCACCCGCACCTCGATGTCGCAGCCCTTGCAGGCCCGCTTGATGGCGGAGATGGCGTCCGGCTTGTTGTCTTCAATGCCGATCAGGGTACGGCGCGGATTGAGCAGGTACTGGAGAATATGGATGCCGGCAATAATCTCCGCGGCCCGCTCGCGCATCAGGCGGTCGTCGGCGGTGATGTAGGGCTCGCACTCCACCGCATTGATCACCAGTTCTTCCACCCGCTGGTGGTCCCCCAGGTTCACCTTGATGCTGGTGGGGAAGCCGGCGCCGCCCATGCCGGCGATGCCTGCATGGCGGATGGTGTCCACCAGTTCGCCGGGGCTGCGCTCGGTGTAGTCGGCCACACCGGCGTGTTCGATCCATTCATCCTTGCCGTCGGTGTCGATGACGATACAGATGGCATCCATCCCGGACGGGTGCTGAATGGCGCGCGGGCCGATGGCGCTGACGGTGCCGGAGGTGGGGGCATGAATGGCCGCGCTCACCGCACCGCTGGGTTCGGCAATCATCTGGCCTTTCAGCACCCGCTCGCCCGGTTCCACCAGCGGTTTGGCCGGGGCGCCGATGTGCATGTTCAGGGGCAGAATCAGTTGCGACGGCAGGGGGCCGGCGGCTATGGCGGTGCCATTGGAAAGGTCTTTCCTTTCCGGCGGGTGAATACCACCGTGGAAGTCGTAGACCTTACGGCTGCGTGAACGGAACAGGGTACGAATCACAGGTTCACCACCTCAATACGGCTGTCCGGGCGCTGGCCGATACCCGCGGGCCGGTTCCAGCCCCAGGTCTGCAGGGTGGGTTGCACTTCCACCATGTCGATGCAGTCCACCGGGCAGGGCTCGACGCACAGGTCGCAGCCGGTGCATTCGTCCACGATCACGGTGTGCATCAGCTTGGCTGCGCCGACGATGGCATCCACGGGGCAGGCCTGGATGCATTTGGTGCAGCCGATGCACTCGTCCTCACGGATATAGGCCACCTTGGGGATGTCCGCATCCTCGGCGCCTTCGTCATCCAGGGTCAGCTCGTCGCGGCCGAGCAGGTCGGTGAGGGAATCCACGGTGTCCTGGCCGCCGGGCGGGCAGCGGTTGTGGTCTTCGCCCTCGGCAATGGCTTCGGCATAGGGGCGACAGCCCGGGTGCCCGCACTGGCCACACTGGGTCTGGGGCAACAGGGAATCGATCTGGTCGACAATGGGGTCGCCCTCGACCTTGAATTTTTCCGAGGCAAAGCCCAGCACCGCACCGAACACGGCGGCCAGGGCAAGCAAGGCGGCCACGGCAATCAGTACAGCGGTCATAACTTGATCAGCCCGGAAAAGCCCATGAAGGCCAGCGACATCAGGCCGGCGGTGATCAGGCCGATGCTGGGGCCCCGGAAGGCCTCGGGCACATCGGCCACGGCAATACGCTCACGCATGGCGGCAAACAGTACCAGCACCAGGGAAAAGCCCAGTGCCGCGCCCAGCCCGTAGGTGAGCGATGACATAAAGGTGGCATCTTCCTGGCGTACATTCAGCAGCGCCACACCGAGCACCGCACAGTTGGACGTGATCAGCGGCAGGAACACGCCCAGCACCCGGTAGAGCAGGGGACTGGCCTTCTTCACGAACATTTCGGTGAACTGCACCGCCACGGCGATCACCAGAATGAAGCTGATGGTGCGCAGGTACTCCAGTTCGAAGGGCACCAGGATATAGGCCCAGGTCAGGTAGGCGAGCACGGACGATAACGTCAGTACGAAGGTGGTCGCCAGGGACATGCCCATGGCGGTCTCGATCTTGTTGGAGACCCCCATAAAGGGACACAGCCCCAGGAACTGCACCAGGACAAAATTGTTTACCAGCACAGCGCTGATCAGAATCAGGACGTACTCTGTCATGTGATCGTGGCTCGCTTGCCGAGAAAGAAAGACGTTAAACGCGGTGTTTACAGGGCGTTAAGGGCGCATAGTATGAGGCAGCGCCCCGGTTGGCTCAAGATTGTTCCGACATAAGCTTAATTGACTGCAGACAACAGTCATTGACTGCGAATTAACCAGTTGATGCCCCTTTTGCCCTGCTTTTTGCCCGGGACGGTTGCGGCGCTGGCGGCAATCCAGTATCCAAGACAGACAACAACGCGACGAGACCGGCCAGAGCCGGTTGCTGCAGAGGTGACCCCCCGTGACAGATTTGCCCCGTGACTTTGACCGAGACGGCCTGCTTGAGTATTCCGTGGTTTTTACCGACCGCTCCCTGAACCACATGTCCCAGCGTTTCCAGCAGGTCATGCGGGATATTTCCAGCAACCTGAAGCAGGTCTATAACGCCCACTCGGTCACCGTGGTGCCCGGCGGCGGCAGTTTCGGTATGGAAGCGGTGGCCCGTCAGTTCGCCACTGGCCAGCACTGCCTGGTGATCCGTAACGGCTTCTTCAGCTACCGCTGGAGCCAGATTTTCGAGATGGGCAGCATCCCGTCCAAAGAAACCGTATTGAAAGCGTCCCCCACCAGCGACCAGCCCCAGGCACCGTTCGCTCCGGCCCCCATCGAGCAGGTGGTTGCCACCATCAAGGCGGAGAAGCCGGCCATGGTGTTCGCCCCCCATGTGGAAACCGCCTCCGGCATCATCCTGCCGGACGACTACCTGAAACAGGTGGCCGACGCCGTACACAGCGTGGGCGGTCTGTTCGTGCTGGATTGCATCGCCTCCGGCACCATCTGGGTGGATATGAAAGCCATCGGCGTGGATGTGCTGATCAGCGCCCCCCAGAAAGGCTGGAGCTCTTCCCCCTGTAGCGCCCTGGTGATGCTCAGTGAAGCGGCAGACCAGCGCCTGCACGAAACCACCAGCACCAGCTTTGCCTGCGATCTGCGCAAATGGCGCGACATCATGATCGCCTACGAAAACGGCGGCCATGCCTACCACGCCACCATGCCCACCGACGCCCTGCGCGGCTTCCGTGACACCATGCTGGAAACCATGAAAGAAGGCCTCACCGCCGTGAAGGAACGCCAGTGGAAACTGGGCACCGCCGTGCGCGAACTGATGGCCAAGCACGGCTTCGCCAGCGTCGCCGCCCCGGGCTTCGAAGCCCCCGGCGTGGTGGTGTCCTACACCGACAATGACACCATCAAGAGCGGCGCCGCCTTTGTGCAGCTGGGCCTGCAGACCGCCGGCGGCGTACCCCTCATGTGTGACGAACCCGCGGACTTCAAGACCTTCCGCGTGGGCCTGTTCGGCCTGGACAAACTGGGGGATGTGGATGCGGCGGTGGCGCGGCTGGAAGCGGCGTTGAATCAGTTAACAGTGAACAGTTAATAGTTAACAGCGGAAAGCCGTAAAGCGATGGCTAGCCTGATTCTGAGGTTCTGTATCGGCTTGATGCTTGGGGTCTGTTCAAGCCCCTCTCCCCTTGCGGGAGAGGGGTTGGGGAGAGGGGGAACGGCCTTGCCGAGTACTGAGGGGACAACAATGACAACGCAACACCCCCAAGGCGCAAAGCAGGAAGCCGCACCATCAGATCCTCAATGCGTCATCCTGCTCCATGGTCTGGCTCGCACCGCCCACTCCATGAAGAAAATGGCAAACGCCCTGGAGAGCACCGGCTACACGGTGGTGAACCAGGGCTACCCCTCCACCAAAAAAGACATCCAGACCCTCGCCGCAGACACCCTGCCCAAAGCCCTGGCAAAATGCCCGCCCACCGGCACCATCCACTTCGTTACCCATTCCATGGGTGGCATCCTGCTGCGCCAGTACCTGAGCCAGCATCGCATCGAACGATTGGGCCGCACCGTCATGCTCGGCCCGCCCAACCAGGGCAGCGAAGTGGTGGACAGCCTGGGTGACTGGGCTCCATTCCAGTGGTTCAACGGCCCCGCCGGTAGCCAGATGGGCACCAGCCCCGACAGCGTGCCCAACCAGCTTGGCCCGGTGGATTTCCCCCTGGGCGTCATAGCCGGCAGCGACACCATCAACTTCCTGCTCTCCACCCAATTACCCGGCCCCAATGACGGTAAGGTCACCGTGGAAAGAACCGAAGTGGAAGGCATGCAGGATCACCTGGTGCTGCCGGTGACGCACCCGTTCATGATGCGTAATGGGGACGTGATTGAGCAGGTGAAGGTGTTCCTGGCGACGGGAGCGTTCAGCAAGTAGGGATTGCGATTCCCCTTTTCAATGGAAGCTTCCTTTGAACCCGGAAAGGGGAAGGCCAAGATATTGATTTAGCGGGCTTTTGGTTTTTCTGTCTCCGCGTTCCAAGGAAAGGAGTTATAAGGAAGGTTCCGTATAACTCCGTGTAGGAAATTGGCTATAGCCTGCCAAGCGATTGTTATGGCAGGATTTTCTCTCGAGTCCAGGGGTTACGGTTCCAGAGTTATACGGAACCGGGTTATGCGGAACGTTCTAATTAATACGCTGTTAGGATGATGAAGACTTTGAGAATGGTTTTTTTAACGGCACTCTTTGTCGCTTTTCTTTGTTTCGCAATATCCAAAACTGAAGATGAAGCATGGCTTACGCTCTGGTTTGTACTGTTTTTCTTCGTTGGAATACCGCTAACCTTGGTTGTTCTAAGAGGCATTCTTGTAGTGGTGCTGCCGCGGTGGGTGGGGCCCTCTCAAATTCTGCTGCATATTTGCGCTGTCTTTGGGGCAGTTATAGGGTATGGATTAGGGCTTATGGCGGTGAGTTCTGGAAATGAAAAAGCGCATTTGCATCAGCTAATGGTGATTGTGTTTCCTGTACTTGTCTATGCCACACCATTATTGATGGTCTTTAATGGTATGCCGCTAGCGCGTGTAAAAGAATTTTACTTTAGGTCAAAAAACGATGGGCAGTAAGCCTAACAATGCCATGCACGCTACAAGCGCGTGATGGCGGGCGTTATGTGTGCTCGGGCTAGGTGAAGGTTGATGAAGTGGTTTTCTTTTGGGTTGGGAGTTCTATGCATTATTTATGCAGCCCTCCATTTTCTAGGTCTTCTTCCGATTGGCTTTTGGCAGTCAGCAGTTGATCTGGTCATAGGTCGTGAGCCAGGTGCATATCATCAAATTGTGCCAGCGGAAATGGCTATAAATGAGGGGCTATTGGCTCTTTCACTCGGGTTGGCTTTGCTCGCTTTATCAAGGGCGCTACTTAAAAGAGACAAAGGTAATGGCTGAACTCTACGTAGGCAGTTCACATAACAAGCGGCGGCAGGCAGACCAAATTTCCGCTCCTTCGTCGCTCCAATTTGCCTGCTGCGCCGGGCGTTATGACTTAAGGAGAGTCGATTGGAAGTAGGTTCATTTAGCAGAGCATTCTGCTTTCTACTTGAGTCCGGTGAAGTGGCGTTTCCTTGCACCATGAAGAACCGAAGTACCGGCAAAAGCACTTTCCGCGTTTCACGGTTCGGCGGAAACCAGCTAAATCACGCGGACGAGAAGAAGCGGGAAGAAGAGGTGAATGAAGAAGAGATGGTTCGCCTTGTATTGGAGCAGGGTTACTGTGTACGAGTGCAGAAGGAAAATGGAGAGAAGAACATATTCTCACCTAGCTCGACCAGGGTAATTCAAGTTTATGTTCCTCTACAAAAGTCATAACAAGGCGCGCCAATACGCACACTTTTTGTGCCGGACGCTCGCAAGCTCGCGCCGTTGCGCTTGTCGTTAGGCTCTTGTATGAATGAATTACACCCATTGATTTGTTTGGCTAAAGAGCAGGGATACCTGAAGAAGAGCCAGATAATAGATTCTCTTCCAGTCTCAATAACTGACGCTGACCAAATAGAAGATATTGTTTGCTTCATCGCAGACTTGGGAATAGAGGTTGTAGATGACGCAGGGCCAAGTGGAAAAGCCTAACAAGCCGCTCAAACACGTTCCGGCCGCAAAAAGCGCGGCCTCCACTGGACTCGCTGACGCTCGCTGTTTAGCGGAGCGTTATGAGTGTGTACAGAGCAAGGTATGAATCAAGAACTTAAGGAATGCTTTGATAACGTAAGAGATAGCGTGAATTCTGCACTCGGACACTATCAAATATGGTTTGCCCTTCGTGGCAAAGGAAAGGCAATCGACGAGTACTACGATGACATGAACGACTGCAGGTATGTCGATTTTTTTCGAGCTGCCAATGTTGCCCATTACAAGCTCATGTTTATCGAGGCAGGTTGTGTTTTTGATACAGATGACCGCACTGATCGATTCCGGCGCCTTAGGGATCTTATGAATGAAAATGGCTTAATCGAATTGTCCCAAAAATTCGGAGATAGTCTAAAGCCCTACCAGACGTTGGTATCTAATATCCTCACAGTACGCTCAAAGCTAATCGCACATAAGGAATCCGGAGTTGAGCCTCCTGAGCTCTATCAAAAGCACGGAATAAAGCCTGACGACATTAAAGAGTTGCTGTTGCATCTCGCCGGACTAATGAGTGAATTGGAGAGTGAAGTAAATGGTGGCGCAAGCTGGAGTACGGTTGGCCCAACGGAAAGGTGGGAAAGTGCCACATATGGTTTGCTGGAAGTCCTTCGGAAGGGGCGAAACTCATAACAAGCGAAAGCACGCGGATCAATTTTTCACTGCGCTAAAAATTGTCCGGTGTTGCGGGCGTTAGGCATCTATGAAGAAGATCCTGCTATTTTCATTGCTACTGATTTTATCTGGCTGTACTCACTTATACAAAATGTATGAGTACGAAGGAGCTGACCTAGAAAGCAAGTTTGGCTCTATTGGAATTTCTGTATCTGGAACATGGAATGAAATTAGCAAAGATCCAGAAGTTACAGAATTAACTTCTCCGTACACTATTCGCATAGGATTTATTACGCCAGACAAGCCTGATGAAGAAGTAATGATCAAAGTAATTTCTGTCGGGCCTAGCTTGGAGAAGGTTAACTATTACAAAGCAAACGAAACTGGCATTACCAAAAAAACGTTCGCTTACCAATCAGAGTCAAATAGCTCTTGGTATGCTGTGGTTATCTCCAATATCCAACCCGAGCACCAGCCGTTAACATTAAAGTTTGAGTTTCATTACCGGGGCAGCATTGAATATTACGAAGTTGTGCTCAAACCAAAATACTGGGAAGAGCACCGAAGCAATTTCTATGATGGAATTATGAGCGTATAAAAATTCCTAACAAACCGCTTAAATACGTTCCGGCCACAAAAAGCGTGGCCTCCACTGGACTCGCTAACGCTCGCCGTTTAGCGGGGCGTTAGAGGGCATTATGGAGTCAGTGCCATACAAATTATCTGAAGGCAAGTACCTTGAAAACTCAGGGAAAGTACTGCCGTGGTTTGAAAGCTTTCACCAAATAACAAAAATGGGTGGCAAACCGTTACCTGAAAAAGGAAAAACCAGCCAATTATTCTGGGAGCAAGAAACCATATTTGATGACTTGGTTGTGTCAATCCAAGCAATGCAGCAAGGCAACGGTATCTTCTTTTTGCATCCCAAAATTCAAGTTCAAGTAGATTCAGCACAAAAAGAGTATGAGCAGGTAAAGGGTACATTGCTTTCAAAGTTTGGCTCACCTACAGAGGTCGGCGAGAATGACGGTTACCCGTATGCTAGGTGGTTTTGGGGTAATATCTGTGTGAACCTTACCATCTCTGAACGATTCATGGATTATGTATCCTTATCGGTATCAAATGGGGTAGTAAAAAATGCCCTCTAACCAGTAATAATATGGGACATCCATAAATAGGCCGGTGTCCTACAGAAATCCCCGTTCTTCTCTGGTATTTCGCTGCCCTTAAACGGGCTATCTTCAAGTCATGGCTTGGCAAGAAGCCTACGCATAAAAAGCGCCATGCTCTGTTTTGTCTGAAATTGACACCCGATACGTTACAGGTTACATTTGGCAGTGATACGAAGCTTCAAACATAAAGGTTTGGCCCGATTCTTTCGGTCTGGTAATACCGCAGGTATTCAGGCAGCCCATGCCAAGAGGCTTCGTCTCATTCTCGGCAGGCTGCATGCCGCATCAGATGCCCGGGACATGGACTTGCCGGGACTCAGATTGCATCCACTCACGGGTAACCGTATTGGGGTGTGGTCGGTGACGGTAAGTGTTAACTGGCGGGTGACGTTCCGTTTTGAAGACGGTGATGCCGAGATCGTGAATTACGAGGATTATCACTGAGGTAGTAACCATGTTGATGCACAACCCTCCCCATCCCGGTGAAATCATCAGAGAGCTCTGTCTGGAGCCTCTCGGCTTGTCTGTGACTGCCGCGGCCGATGGACTTGGGGTAAGTCGCAAAACACTGAGCGCCATTCTGAACGGCAAGGCGGGCATCAGCCCGGAAATGGCGATCCGGTTGTCTATTGCCTTTGATACCTCGGCGGAAAGCTGGCTTACCCAGCAGTATCAGTATGAGCTCTGGCATGCGGAGCAGCGCCGAAAAGAGCTTAAGGTCAAAAAGCTGGTTGCTGCGTAGAAGCCGGTGGAATTTATGAGCGGGAACACGAGAGTCAGTTCTTTCCCCCTACATCAAGCGGCTGAAGTCTTCTGGCTTCTACGACTTGTACTCAGTCCTGTATCTCTTCCCTCTTGAAACCAGAAAGCCACTTCACTGTGGTAAAGTCCCTCCCAAATCCCAACCCCGGACCCCGATATGCTCCTATACCTCCTCGTCGCCTCCGACCGCCTGGATGAAAAGCAGGAAAAGAAGCTCAAGCGTAACCTGCCTGTTCTGCAAGCGGCGCTGCAGACCTATGTGGATGAGAACGAAGCGGGCAAGGTCACCCTGATCAATGAATGCGACAGTGACGATTGCGAGGACTGGCGGTTGGGCATCAGCCAGCCGGTGAAGAAGAAAGCCCAGATCAAGGCGCCGGTGACCCTGTTTAACGACCTTGCCAAGCAATATGGCATTGATTGCGAGGTGGGCTCTATCGAGGACGGCGAGTATGACCCGGTGAGTTATTTCGGCAGCCGGGAAGGTCAGGGGGATGCGTTTCTGGTCGGGGAGTATCTGGGGCTGTAGTGGGTTTGTAAGTTTTGCCAGGTCCGGAACCGTGATCCAGTGGTTCAGGGCCTGGTGCTCTCTGGTCAACGAGCGGTCATTCCGCCATCCACGGCCAGGGCTTGCCCGGTCACGAAGCTTGCCAGTGGCGAGGCCAGCCAGATCACGGCATTGGCCACTTCCTCGGGGGTGCCCATGCGGTTCATGGGGTGCAGGCCGGCAAACTGGCTTTCGGTTTCCGGTTCCTTGCCGGTAATCCGGTCAATCATTTCTGTTTTTATGGCGCCGGGGCAGACCGCATTGACGCGGATGTTCTGCTCTGCGTATTCCAGGGCAGCGGTTCGAGTGAGCTGCACCACACCGCCTTTAGACGCGCAGTAAGCGGGTAACCCCGCAAACCCCACCAGGCCGGCAACGGAGGCCATGTTCACAATGGCCCCATGGCCTTGTTTTGCCATCAAGCCCAGTTGGGTTTTCATGCACAGAAAGACCCCGCGCAGGTTGGTGGCAAGGGTGGTGTCGAAGTTGTCCAGTTGGCACTCCGCGGTGGGAGCCATTGCCCCCTCGATACCGGCGTTATTGCAAGCCGCGTCCAGTCGGCCAAAGTGGGCAAAACCGCGCCTGTGTAACTCGTTCACGTCCTGCGGGTCGCTCACGTCGGCACTGACAAACAATATGTCCCGTCCGGTGGCTTCGCGCAGCGCCTCGGCGGCTTCTTCGCCACGGCGGGCATCCTTGTCGGTGAGTATCAGGTTGCAACCCGAGTGGGCAAAGCCTTCAGCGATGGCGTAGCCGATGCCGGTTGCCGACCCGGTTACCAGTGCAACGGCTGAATGGCTGAACATGCTGGCCCCCTGTATTTACTGGTGTGTTGACTACTACTGTACGACGGCAATCACGCAATGACTTGATCTGGGGCAATGATCCGGGCGATTAAAAATCAGGGAGAGGTTTCTGCTTTTGTTCCGCGCCAGAACAAAGCGAGTAGAAGTTTCCTTCGGAGTCGGGGGCCTGCAGTGCAGTGTTCAATGGTCTCCCGGAAAGGATGACGTACTCCTGTCCGAGAGACGGCTCCTGAGGTGGTCAGGTCGCGTTTTTGATGGTGGGGCTGTACTGCGACGCATCCGTGGTGAATTCCGCATGGCCGTAGTCCACCAGCAGCTCGTTGATGCGCCGGACCAGTATCTTGTCCGCGATCTTGTTGGCCACGGGGATGTCTTGCAAGGTCCGGTAGGCGATCAGGCGGGGCATGATGAACAGCGTGCCGATGCTGGACAGGGCGTAGTCGAGCAGGTGCGGTTCCACGCCCATTTCTTTCGCTTTTGATTTGTCATTCTTGCCAAGAAAGGCCTGGGTGAAGAACACCTTGGAGACGCTGCGCTCCACCAGGTTGTGGACCTTGCTGGTGAGCTTGTTGTCCTTCGGACGATAGACGGACATGGTGGCGCGGGTGAGTTCGCCACAGGTCTCGTCATCGTAGCCCTCGCGCAGGGTACCGGAGTAGGTGAGCATGGTGTCGATAATGTCCGGCGCCTCGGCTGGCAGCAGCTCTTCGGGCAGGCCCAGCAGGAAACACTGGTAGCGGGACAGTTCGACGATGGCCCGCTCGTTACGCGTGAAGTGCTTGCGACCCTTGCGCATGGCCTTGAAGGCGGCCAGGTAGGCGGGCATGGTGCCGGCGGGCATCTGGTCTACCTGGGGAATGGGGATGCCATAAATGGCCGGGTCCCATTTCTTTACCCGCTTGAGAATGTTGAAGCGGACCATGGAGTGCATCAGGCGCACCATGGCAGCGGCCTTGAAGCCGGGCCCGAAGCGTTCCAGGGCACCGGGCAGGGTGGCGGTGGTAAAGAAGCTGGCGGTTTCGTTGATGCGCCGGTTTACCGAATCGTTGGCCAGGGTGCCAGTGATGGCCATGGGCAGGCCGGAGTACTTGTTCATGAAGGTGGCCACGAAGGCGCCACGGATCACGTAAGGGGCCAGGTTGGCCATCTGGTTGCGGCTCAGGCGGGCGCCTTCACGAACCAGATCCATATCCACCCAGTCCGGGGTGGTTTCCATGGCGGTAATAAAATCCACCAGTTCCTGGGGGGCATCGGGTACCGCGTCGAGCCCTTCGTCGCAGGCTTTCTTCAACATGCCGATCAGGTCACGGAAGCTGTATTCCGACATCAGCGCCGCGTAGGCATCGGCCACGGTGTCCCCCAGCAGGGTGTAGGCGCGGGCCCGGTCCACTTTGTCATGGTCGGCGAGGATTTTCTTGCGGTACTTCCTGGCGAAGTGGGGCGGCAATGTACTGCGGACATCCATGGAATCCGTGAATCGCTCCGGGGTGATATCAAAGTCGATATCGCCGTAGAGAGAGGGGATCCGGGTTTTCTGGGCGCGGACCTTTTCCCAGAGAGCGTCCAGTGACTGTGTCATCGGTAACCTCGGTAGACAGTGTCTTTGAATACCCTACACATTGCGTATACCTGCATGGCAAGACAATTAACGGAAGTCGCCTTTCTGTATAGGTTGGCCGGTTTTGGCCCGCTTTGACAGGGGAAATCAGGGAAAGGAAACAGAGTTGTGTGGGGTGTTTGGGCTTGGGCTCCCCCTGTAGAAGCTATGCTTGCATGGCAAAAGGTGCGGGGTGGTTCGCCATGCAAGCATAGCTCCTACAGAGGCAGGCTTGGTGCTGCAGGAGCATGAGAATTTATTTCTCGTAGCCCGGGTTCTGGCGATCCAGTTTGCGCAGCAGGCCGGGCCAGGCCAGGTTGCCGCCCATGCCCTTGGTGACCTGGGAGGCTTGCTGCTTGATGGTGTTGACGATGCCGTCGGGGATCGGGGTCAGCGGGCGGTTGCCGGACAGGGCCTGGAGCTGGATTTCGCAGGCGCGCTGGAGGATGAACATGCCCAGGAAGGCATCGGCAATGCTGCTGCCCACGGTGAGCAGGCCGTGGTTGCGCAGGATCATGAAATTGGCGTCGCCAAGATCGGCCTGCAGGCGGGCCTTTTCGTCCTCGCGCAGGGCCACGCCTTCGTAGTCGTGGTAGGCCAGGCTGGCCAGCGGGAACAGGCTTTGCTGGGATAGCGCGAGCAGGCCTTCCTGCTGGGCGGACACGGCCACACCGGCGGTGGTGTGGGTGTGCATCACGCAGTTGGCATCGTCGCGCACGGCGTGGATGGCGCTGTGGATGGTGAAGCCGGCCGGGTTGATATCGAAGTCGCTGTCATCGAGCTTGTTGCCGGCCTGGTCCACGCGTACCAGGCTGGAAGCGGTGATCTCGTCGAACATCATGCCGTAGGGATTGATCAGGAAGTGATGCTCGTCGCCGGGGATGCGGGCAGACAGGTGGGTAAAGATCAGGTCGTCCCAGCCGTGCAGGGCGATCAGCCGGTAGGCGGCGGCCAGATCCACACGCAGTTGCCATTCTTCTGCGCTGACGGTGTTTTTCTTGGACTGGATGGCATCCGGGGTCAGTGTTGCCTGGCGGTTCATGGTAGCGCTCTCCCTTGTTTTTCGTTTTTACAGTGTAGAGGGAAAGACCATATCCGGGGCAAGGGGAAAGCGATTGTACGTCGTGGCTGGCCGGAAAGATGGCGGTAACGGCACAGGGAGGGATGTCGGGGTGAGTTCGGGAAGGAACGCATTCGCGGTGGAACCCCCGCTCCCACGAGGGGAGCGGGGATCGGTGCCGGGTTAGCGCACTTCCATACCGGGCTGGGCGCCGCTGTCCGGGCTGAGGATGTGGATGTCGTCACCGCCGGGGCCGGCGGCCAGCACCATGCCTTCGGAGACGCCGAATTTCATCTTGCGCGGGGCCAGGTTGGCCACCAGCACCACCAGTTTGCCTTCCAGCTCTTCCGGGCTGTATTTTGCCTTGATGCCGGCAAACACGTTGCGCTCGCCCAGTTCGCCCACGTCCAGGGTGAGCTGCAGCAACTTGTCAGCCCCTTCCACATGGGCGGCCTTGGCCACGCGGGCCACGCGCAGTTTCACCTTGAGAAAGTCGTCGATGCTGATGGTGTCGTCTGCCACGTCGTCGGCCTTTTTCGGTTCACTGTTGTTGCCGGCGGGTTTGGCCGCGGGCACGTCTTCTTTCGAGGCGTTGAGCATGGCCTCGATCTGCGCCATGTCGATGCGGTTCAGCAGCGGCTTGAACTTGGCGATGTCGTGGCCCAGCAGCAGGGTGTCGCTGTCTTTCCAGGTCAGCGGCGCCACCTGCAGGAAGGCTTCCGCCCGTTCGGCCAGGGCCGGTAGTACCGGCTTCAGGTAGATCACCAGCAGACGGAACACGTTGATGGCGGTGGTGCAGATGGCCAGCACTTCCTGTTCCTTGCCGTCTTCTTTGGCCAGGGTCCAGGGCGCCTTGTCGGCAATGTAGCCGTTGGCGTGATCCGCCAGGGCCATGATTTCGCGCATGGCCTTGCCGAATTCGCGCTTTTCGTAGAACTCGGCCAGGCGCGGGGCGGCTTCCTGTACTTCGCGAACCAGCAGCGGGTTGTCCAGCTCGTCACTGAGGGTGCCGCCGAATTTCTTCACGAAGTTGCCGGTGCGGCTGGCGATGTTCACCAGCTTGCCCACCAGGTCGGAGTTTACCCGCTGGGCGAAGTCTTCCAGGTTCAGGTCGAAATCATCCACCCGGCTGGAAAGCTTGGCGGCGAAGTAGTAGCGCAGGTATTCCGGGCCCAGGTGATCCAGGTAGGTGCGCGCCTTGATAAAGGTGCCACGGGACTTGGACATCTTGGCGCCGTTCACGGTGACAAAACCGTGGCTGTAGATGGCGGTGGGCTTGCGCAGGCCGGCACCGTCCAGCATGGCGGGCCAGAACAGGCCGTGGAAGTTGATGATGTCCTTGCCGATGAAGTGGTACAGCTCGGCGGTGGATTCCTTGCCCCAGTAGTCGTCGAAGCTCAGCCCTTCGCGGTCGCAGTAGTTCTGGAAGCTGGCCATGTAGCCGATGGGGGCGTCCAGCCAGACGTAGAAGTACTTGCCCGGGTAGCCGGGGATTTCGAAACCGAAGTAGGGGGCTTCGCGGGAAATATCCCAGGGCTGCAGGTCTTCGATCCATTCCTGCAGCTTGTTGGCCACCTGCTCCTGCAGGGCGCCGGAGCGGGTCCACTCACGCAGCAGGGGCTCGAATTTGGGCAGGTCGAAGAACAGCTGGGTGGTTTCCTTTTCCACCGGGGTGGCGCCACTGACGGAGGAGTAGGGATTGATCAGCTCCGCCGGGGTGTAGGTGGCGCCGCACACTTCACAGTTGTCGCCGTACTGGTCTTCGGATTTGCACTTGGGGCAGGTGCCCTTGACGAAACGGTCCGCCAGGAACATGCCTTTCTGCGGGTCGTAGAGCTGGGTAATGGTCTTCTCGACGATATAGCCGGCGTCTTTGTTGCGCTGGAACACCATTTCCGACAGCGCGCGGTTTTCCGGGCTGTGGGTGCTGTAGTAGTTGTCGAACCGGATCTGGAAGTCGGCGAAGTCCTTCTCATGGTCCGCTTTCACTTGCGCAATTTGTTGCTCCGGGGTGATGCCGTTTTCTTCGGCCTTGAGCATGATGGCGGTGCCGTGGGCATCATCCGCGCACACATAGGTGCACTGCTCGCCGCGCAGTTTCTGGAAGCGTACCCAGATGTCGGTCTGGATGTATTCCAGCAGGTGGCCCAGGTGAATGGGGCCATTGGCGTAGGGAAGGGCACTGGTCACCAGGATTTTGCGGGGCGTGTCACTCATGGGGTCGACGTCGTCATTCCGGAAAAAGGGTGGCCTATGATACGGGGGCGGCGGGGCTTTTTCATCCTGTGGGTGAACGGCTGTGCGGGATCTCCCACCGTTGATACTGGCAGGGGCCCGCTTTAGCGAATCTTGTGCTAGGGTTTCGGCTCAAAACAATTCTTTCAAGCAAGTGATTCCGGGGGCTCACGCAGTCTATGGGCGGCCTTTTTGTCGTTCGGCTACCCGGTCAGGGGAAGGTATCAATGTCACTGAGAGTGCGCATCCGGTGGTTGCTGGTGATTTCTGCGGCGTGTTGTGTCGCATTGGCCACCGTGGCGTTGTATTGGGTGAACCTGTCGCTGGTGGATACCCTCACCGAGCGTAACGCCGAACGGGAACTGGAAAAGGTGGAAGCCACCTTCCTGGATCAGCTGTCTATCCTGCGGGTGCGGGCCCAGGACTGGAGCCAGCAGCCGGACAACCCGCCTACCAATCAGGGTGGGTTGGGGTATCTGGATCTGATGATGGAGCTGCGTGGCAGCTCGGTGGTGTGGAATAACGGTGCTGATGAGGTCTCTTCTCCGGTGTTTGCCACTTTGGCGGAGCGTTTTGACGAACAGGGCTGCATGCCGATCTGGGGGGTGGTGAAGGTGGAGGGCCGCCCCCTGTTGTTCAGCACGGCGGTTGAGGTGGGCTGCCAGGCCTACCTGTTGGGGGTATGGCTGGACAGTGACTGGATGAGCTACCTGTCAGACAGGGTGGGGCATGCGCTGTATGTCCGCGAGGTACCGGCGTCACTACCCCCGCAGCGTGGCCTTACCGTGGCTGAGAGTGACCAGTTGCTCGGGCGTTTCCCGGTGCCGGATTTTCTTGGCGGCAACCCGCTGGAAGTGGTGGTGGAGCTGCCTCGCGATGGCTATAAATCCCTGAATCTGTCGGTGCTGGTGATCGGGTTGATCATGGCGGTGCTGGCCGGGCTTACCGTGCTGGTGATCAACTACCGGATTCAGCCGATGTTGTTCGGGCGCTTGAACCTGGTGCATAACGCGGTGCGTTCCATTGCGCGAGGCGGGGCGCTGGATCAGCGGGTGCCGGTGCTGGGTAATGATGAAATCGGCGCTCTGGCGGAAGACTTCAATGCCATGGTGGACAGCATTAATCACGCCCAGACACAGTTGGCGGATGCCCGCCGTCAGGCGGAGGAGGCTAGCCAGACCAAGAGCCAGTTTCTGGCCAATATCAGCCATGAAATCCGTACCCCGATGACTGCGATTCTCGGTTATACCGAGCTGCTGCGTGATGGCTCCCTGAGCCATGCGGACCAGAGTCGTTATCTTTCTATCATCCAACATAACGGCGACGCCCTGCTGGCGCTGATCAATGATGTGCTGGATCTGTCGCGGATCGAGGCGGGGCAGCTGCATAACGAGCAGCGTCTATTCTCTGTGACGGAACTGCTGGATGAGGTGGTCGACAGTTTGAAGTTGAGGGCATCGGAAAAGCAGATCGACCTTGAGTTGTCCTATGTGTCCGAGATGCCGGCTACGGTCAGTGGCGATGCCTTTCGCTTGCGCCAGATTTTGGTGAATCTAGTGGGCAACGCGGTCAAGTTTACTGAGGAAGGGCTGGTGCGGGTCCGTGCTGGCTGGTCCGATGCGGAACAACAGCTGCAGGTATCTGTGGAAGATACCGGCATCGGCATCAGCGAAAGCGAATTGCAGAAGATTTTTCAGCCGTTTTCCCAGGCGGATGCCTCCCATTCCCGCCGTTATACCGGTACCGGGCTGGGCCTGAGTATTGCCCGGCAGTTGGCTCGTTCCCAGGGGGGCGATATCACCGTATTCAGCGAGCTCAACAAGGGCAGCAGTTTTGCCCTGAATCTGCCCTTGTCTCTGGCCTGTGAAGTAGGTGCCAGCGTGGCCGGGGAGCCTTTACCCGAGCTGGCAGGCAGTGCCATGGCCCTGAATGGCCGCGCTTTGCTGGTGGAAGACAATACCGTGAACCGGTTGTTTGTGCGCAAGGTACTGGAAAAAGCCGGCATGCAGGTGGTGGAAGCCGAGGATGGCCGGGAGGCCTGCCGGCACTATGGTCAGGACAGCTTTGAGCTGGTGGTGCTGGACATGCAGATGCCGGTGATGGACGGCTACGAAACCGCTCGGGCCCTGCGCGACCGTGGCTTTAGCGGCCCGATACTGGCGCTGACGGCCAATGTGCTGGCGGTGGACCGCCAGCGCTGTCTGGATGCCGGTTGCGATGCCTTCCTGGGCAAGCCGATCCGGGTCAAGCAACTGCTTACCGTGTGTGCCGGCCTGCTGGCTCAGCCGGAAATTCCGGAGGGGCTGGAGACCTGACTGCGGCCAAGGGCTTCGCGGACCTGCTGCTGTGAAACCGGCTTGCTCAGATAGTCGTCCACGCCGGCGTCGCGGGCTTTCTGTACATAATCACCGGTGGCATGGGCTGACAGGGCAATGATCCAGCAGTGGTGGTGGGCAGTGGACGCCTGCTCCAGAGTTCGGATTTCACCTGTGGCCTGGTAGCCGTCCATCACCGGCATTTCGCAGTCCATGAAGATGATGTCCCAGTAACCGGGTTGCTCGCGGACCAGTTCCAGAGCCTGCTCGCCATCGTTCACCAGAGTGGCATGGATACCCAGGGATTTGAGAATGCTGTCGATCACCAGCTGATTGACCGGGTTGTCTTCGGCCACGATCACGTTCAGGGCGTTGCCCTTGTCCAGCACGATGGTGGGTTCTTCTGCGGCCTGCTGGGCAAGGTGCTCATCATGGCCGGTGAGCAGGCTGCGCTTGAGGGCCTGGCAGGAGAACGGTGTTTCTATCAACAGCAGGTCTTCAGGCAAATTATCGCTAAGCGGCTTACCGGTGGGGTGCAGCAACACCAGTACAGGGTTACTGAAGTGCTGTCTCAGTCGTTGCACATATTGCGGGTTTTCCATTACCGCATGCTCGGCAATCACAAAGTCCACCGGCCGTGACGGATTGGCCGGATCCAGGGCGCTTTCCACATCGCGGTATTCCAGGGTCTTTGCTCCCCAGCGCGTGAGAATTTGCGACAGGCTGAGCAGTTGGGCCGGGGTGTTCGAAATCAGCAGGGCGCTGCGATTCTTCAGCACCGGTTTGCTCTGCGGTTTTTCCACTTCCACCGGCAGAGACAACCAGAAGGTAGCGCCACGTCCCAGCGAGCTGGAAACGCCGATATCGCCATTGAGCAGTTCGATCAGGCGTTTGCAGATCACCAGCCCGAGACCGGCGCCGGTATGCTTGCCCTTGCCGGACAGTTCGTGGAATGCCTGGAACAGACTGTTCTGTTGCCCTTCATCCAGCCCCACACCGGTATCCACCACTTCGAACATCAGCACGCACAGATTATTTTCGTTTACCGGTTGTTTCACTGTGACATGCAACGAGATATTGCCCCGTTCGGTAAACTTGAAGGCATTGCTGAGCAGATTGGTAATGATCTGCTTGAGACGGATCGGATCGGTCTTGATGCGTTCCGGTACGCGGCTGTCGATATGGATGTACAGCGGTAGCTGTTTCTCGCTGGAGCGCAGGGCAAACAGACGCACACAGTCGTCGACAATACTTTCCAGTTGCACGCTCTGGTAATCCAGCTCCAACTTGCCGGATTCGATCTTGGAGTAATCGAGAATGTCATTGATGACGGTGAGCAGGGACTGGGTGGACTGGTAAATGGTGCCTACATACTGTGCCTGCTGCTGGGTCATGGAGGTGCGACGCAGCAGATCGGTCATGCCCATGATGCCATTCATGGGGGTGCGGATTTCATGACTCATGGTGGCCAGGAATTCGCTCTTGGCATGGTTGCGGGCGCCGGCCTTGAAGGCTTCCATTTCCGCAATCGCTTTTTCGCGAATGGAATCGGAATGGGCTTCCTTGAGTCGGCTGATGCGCCGGGCCAGAGCCAGTGATAACAGAATGACTTCCAGGAATACACCGGTCTGTACCAGGTTTTCCGTGAGGCTGGTGCGTGGCAGTACGCCGTATTTGTTCAGCGCCATGGCCGCTACACCGGTGATGAAGCAGGCCCAGGCGACGGTGAAAATACGGGCATCAGGATCGCCGGCACGGGTACGAATCACACCTACCACCAGGATGCTGAAATCCATCACCAGAATGGCGCTGACAGAAATCGGAATCAGGAAATCGCGGCTGGAAAAGGGGGCAGCGAGGAAAAGTAATGTTCCCATGATCACCAGACCTTTCAGCCATACTGCCAGCCGTGGTGCTTTTTCCCGCAGCGACAGAAAGTGCAGGGTAAACAGAGGAGGCAACAGCACGATCAAGGGGAGCAGATAGTGAATGATGTACTGGCTGACAAGCGGGGAGTGTGGCCACAGGTAGCGGTGGGCGTAGCCGTGAAGTACCGCCAGGAACAGGGTGACCACCGCCGACCAGCATACATATAGCAGGTAGACCTTTTCGCGAATGGAGAAGAACAACGACAGGTTATAGAGAATCATCACCAGCATGCCGCCGAAAAAGATTCCCTGAACAATGGTCTGGTTCTGTGCAGAGCGGGCGAACTGTTCGTGGGACAGCAGCCGCATCGGTAACTGGATACTGTGGGGGGATGTTACCTTGAGATAAAAAGTGCTGTTCTTGCCGCTGGGCAGAGAGAGCGGAAATGCCGGGGTGGGATAGTTGCCCGGACGCACGGCAAAATCCCGGTCCATGCCTGCCTGGAAATGGCTGATCAGGTTACCGCCGGCATCCAGCTGGTAGACGTCCAGTTCGCCAAGCATGGCGTAATCAACCAGCAGTTCCCAGTCGATGTGTCGTGGGTTCTGGTTACGCACGGCAAATCGAAACCAGCAATGCTGTTTGGTAAATCCAAGATTGGGCATTTCGCCGTGGCTGGATCGCCAGGGCAGAGTCGGGTGTTTCTGCAGGGCATTAATGGTCGGCGACTGTTCCGCAGGGGTACAGAAGTAATCCAGCCCTTGATAGGGGTGTAGTTCTTCCTGCTTTTCGCCAATAATCTGCAGCTCGGGACCGTTGGCCCAGACGGCTGACGTCAGCCCGAGTGAGAGAAAGGCAACAAGCAGAATAAAGGCAGTTTTCGCATCCTTGAGCAACGTTTTTATTCCTGACAGAGGGTGCCGTTTATTTAGGGCCCGGACGAGTGACCATGAGGCTGCCTGCACCGCGTATCCGTGATGCTAGCAGCGTGGGCCGGGGGGCTCAATGCAGGGGGGACATAAGCCATGAGTCAAAGTGTGAACCGTTTTGCCGTAGGGCCGGTGGTAGGGGAGGCCGGGGACACCCATGTGAGAGTGTTCGGCGCGTTGCCGAAGGGGAAGCTGGGAGCCGGGAAGAAATGGCTGTGGGGGCGGATTCGCTGGCGAAGCAAGGGAAATGCGGACTGGTCACCGGCGAGAGCGTTTCGGCTTAATGGCAACTTCGATGGTTCCGGTGTGGTGATTCTCAATCAGTTGCGGCCTGGCACCTGCTATGAATATCAGGCTGGTTGGGTGGCTACGGAAGATGATGTGGTGCTGGACTGGGATACAGCCGATCAGGGAGAGTTTCTTACCAATCAGCCGGATGCGGATGCCACGCGCTTTTTTTTCGGCTCCTGTTGCTACCGGTTTGTCGGCCTGGATGGTGAAATTCAGGATGATCGGGCAGACAAGATTTTTGCCGAAATGTCCTCCCGGGCAGATACCTCGAAGCCGGATTTTGTCCTTTTCGGTGGAGATCAGGTGTACGCCGATTCCATGTATATGGTCGGTGCCGCGACCACTCGTGAGGATTTTGACGCCCTTTATCGGGAAAGTTTTTCCCAGCCCCATCTGGGGAAGTTGTTGCGCAATACCAACAGCTACATGATCCTTGATGATCACGAGATCGAGAATAACTGGCCGGCCCGGGCCAATGCAGAGCTGTGGACCAGCAAATATCCCGCCGCCATCAAGGCCTATCAGATTTATCAGGCATCCCATTCTCCGGCGGCGCCCCTGAATCAGGCTGGCACCTATCTGGATCGCGATCCGGACCGGTTCTGGTACACCTTCTCGCGGGGGCCGGCGGATTTCTTCGTCATGGATGTGCGCACCGAGCGTGTGCTGAGTCGCTGGCCCTGGCAGCGCCGCATGATCGGGGACATCCAGGAAAAGGCCTTTATCGAGTGGCTGGATCGTGACCCGGACCGCATCAAAGTGCTGGTCACCTCGGTGCTGCTGTTCCCGGAACAGCGACGCCCGTTCCGTGGCAAGGATGCCTGGGAGGGGTTCATGCACCAGCGCCAGCGTCTGCTGGAAGCCATGGGGCGCAGCCGTAGCGACAAGCTGGTGGTGCTGAGCGGGGATGTGCATGCCTCTCTGTATGCCTGCTTGACGTTGAATGGTGGCAAGCAGGTGCATAGCTGGACCTGCTCCGGTTTGTTCTGGCCTACTGCGTTGCGGGCGTTCCGCTGGTATCGCCCTATGATCCGGGTGCCTGGTGTGCTCCACGGTGGCTGGGGTAAACCCCTGGGGCGGGTGGAGGTCCCCGGTGAGGTGTTCAGCGACAATGCTTTCTCCGAAGTGAGTTTCAGTGCTGAGGGTGCCAGCTTCCAGCTGTTCGACCGCCGCCAGCGACCAATCAGCGAGACAAGTCGTCAGATTCGCTGGCGCTGATCCCGGAGCGTTGGCTGGCTATTTTGTAGGAGCGCCGCTTGAGGCGCGAAATGGCACGGTCGCACATGAAAGCCTCGTGCCAGAGGGCTTCGCGCCTCAAGCGGCGTTATTCGCTTCGCTCCCCCTTCGGGCCAGCCTGCGGCTGTTACTTCGCTACGCTGGGTTCCTACAGCAATAAGCCTTGGCTTGCCGAGGCCGAAAACCAAACCTTGCTATGGCAAATGGCTTACAGAAGATGTAGCAAATCGCGTCTTATGCCGTCTTGGTGGTTTCCCTAAAGTGGATCTCGCAAGGACGCAATCGAACAAGGATGTTCAATTTCGGCCCCGGTACAGCCCGCCCGCCATTCCCCAAGTGGCGGGCGTTCTTTTTTGGCCCTCTTTGATTGCACCCTCCCGAATACGGATAATGCACGGCCCTGAACACGGAGCCGCCCATGTCTGACCAATCCGCAGATCGCGATATTCTCAAAGCCAAACTCAACCAGGAAACCGCCAAGGCCAGCTGGAAAGAGCTGCAGCCGTTCTTTGCCCGTGGCCAGACCGTCTATGTGGCCCCGGAGCTGGATCTGATCGAGGTGGCGCTGGCCTTTTCTGAAGACCAGGCCGACACCCTGGCCCTGTGGCGTGACAAGGGACAGGTGGACAAGGTCACCGATGATCAGGCGGGCCAGTGGTTTGAGAGTGATCAGGCTCTGTGGACCGTGGTGGTAATGCCCTGGGTGCTGGTACAACCGGTGCAGGTGCAGTAACACGCCAGAGGCCCGAGTGTAGGGTGCAGTTCGCCCTAGGCTCAGTGCACCCTACACAGCAATAAAGCCTGGTTGTGCACGCTGCTGCTTTTCTGTCATCCCCCTGTCGCGGTTTGCCGATCTAATCACGGCTCCGGACTGGTATTGATCCGTTCCTCCGGTATAGAGTAATTCAGAGGCCGCTGGCGCCTTGCCGGCGCGCCCGAACGGACGCCGGAGGATTCGATGCAGGATGACGTCGCGCAGCGCCAGGCCTTGTTACAGGCTCAGCTTGAAGCACTGGTTACCGCCCACGTCGGGGTTGAACATCAGTCCCTGTTCCGCAGTTTCATGACGGCTTATTTTGAAATGAGCAGTCAGGCGGCGCTCACCGCCCGTACCCCCGAGCAGCTTTTTCACATCGCCCAGCAACACTGGATGATGGCTTTCCAGCGCCACCCTGAAGAAACCCTGATTCATTTGAAGCCACCCACCCGGCCAGGTGGATTAGCGGCGTTGCGGACGGTGACCGATGACGTGCCGTTTCTTGTGGATTCGATTGCCATGGCAGTGCGTGATGCTGGCACTGCCATTGACTGGACGATTCATCCGGTCATTCAGGTGCTTCGTGATAGCCATGGCCACCTGACAAGGGTGGTAGGCGTCGGGGATGGCGAACATCCGGCAGAATCGCTGATCTACATGGAATTCGAGCCGTTGGCCGACGACGAGGCCTACCAGCATCTGCAGGAGCATCTGGAGCAGGTGTTGGGAGAGTTGCGGCTGGTGGTGCAGGATTTCCCGGCCATGCTGGATAACCTGGAGGCAACCCAGCGGAATCTCTCTGCGGATTTCCCTGGCCGGGACCAGGAAGAGCTGAGCGAAGCCAGAGCCTTCATCGACTGGCTTTCCCTGGATCATTTCACCTTCCTGGGCTATGCCCGCTCCCGTGCGGAGCCTGTGGAAGACGGTATAAAGCTTACTCTGGATGATGATGCGGGCCTGGGTCTGGCGCAGCCCGGCAGTCGTTACGCCAACGCAGATGAATTCATTGCCCCCCACGATGAGATGGCCAAGTACATTGCTCATGGTCGTCTGGTGGTGGTGACCAAGGCCAATGCCCGCTCGCCGATCCATCATCCGCATTATATGGATGTGGTGTCGGTAAAACGATTGGCCGATGACGGCACTGTGGAGGGGACGGATCGCTATATCGGTCTGTTTTCTCTGGATGCCTACATTAACCGGCCCCGTGACATCCCGCTGATTCGCCGCAAGGTCAACTATGTTCTGGAGCGCTCCCGGTTGCCTGAGCGTTCCCATTCCGGCAAACATTTGCGCGATATTATCTATCAGCTACCCAGGGATGAGCTGTTTCAGTGCAGTGAGGAAGAGCTTTATCACATCTGCATGGGTATTCGTGCCCTGCGTGATCGCCATCACCTGAGCCTGTTCATGCGCCGCGATCGGTACGGCCGCTTTTATTCCTGCATGGTCTATCTGAGCCGGGAGCGATATTCCCGGGAACTGCGCGACCATGTTACCGCCGAGTTGAAAAAGCTCTGCAACGGCAGCTCGGTGGAGCGCACCGTGGATTTTCTGCGTGAAGGGCTTGCGCGGATCCACTGTATTATCCGTATCCCCCAGGGCACTCACCTGGCCATGTCCCAGGCCCAGGTGGAGGAACGGCTGTTGGCGGTGACTCGTACATGGGCGGACCAGCTTCGAGATATTCTCAAGGAGGATGGAGAAGAAGGTGCCGCGTTGACCCTCCGCTATGGGGATGCGTTTCCGGTGGGTTATCAGGAAAGTACCCGGCCTATGGAAGCGGCGGCGGATATTCAGTACCTGGCGCAATTGCATCAAGATCAGCCGGTGCTGCCCTCTCTGTCGATCAACAGTCAGGATGGTGCTGCCTGCCCCACCAGTTTGCGTCTTTATAGTCAGAAAAAGCCCATCGCACTGTCGGAAGTTTTGCCGGCACTGGAGAATTTTGGCCTGCGAGTCGTCAGGCAGGAGCCCACCCAGGTTATGCCCCGGGATGGCGAGGCCCAGTGGATTCAGGTATTTGATGTGCAGGTGCATGGTGACTGCGCCCTGGGGCCGGTCCAGCAGAAGCGCTTTTTTGAAGAGGCGTTCCTGGAATGCTGGCACGGTCACACGGAAAACGACGGCCTTAACCGGTTGGTATTGTTGGCCGGTCTCAATTCCCGGCAGATCGTCTGTCTGCGGACGCTGACCAAGTACCTGGTACAGACCGGCTTGCCGTATTCGCAGAACTATATGGAACAGTTGCTGGCGGATCATGCCAGCATCGCCCGTTCCCTGGTGCAGCTGTTTGAAACCCGTTTTGATCCCGGCGTCAGCGACGAGCGCCGGAAAAACGAGGGTATCAAGCTGGCCCAGACTCTGGATCATCAACTGGACCAGGTGGCCTCGCTGGATGCGGACCGGGTACTGCGCGCCTTCCTCAGTGTAGTGCGGGCAGGGTTGCGCACCAATTTCTACCAGCCAGATGCAGCCGGCCACGACAAATCCTATGTAAGCCTGAAACTGGATCCGAGTCAGATATCGGAGCTGCCGCCGCCGCTGCCCATGTATGAAACCTTCGTCTATTCACCCCAGATGGAGGGTATTCACCTTCGCGGTGGTCCTGTGGCCAGAGGCGGGCTGCGATGGTCTGATCGGCGCGAGGATTTTCGTACCGAGGTGTTGGGCCTGGTGAAAGCGCAGATGGTGAAGAACGCCATTATTGTGCCGGTGGGGGCCAAAGGCGGTTTTGTACTCAAACGGGGCAGCCCGGCGGACCGGGACGCCTGGCAGCAGTTGGGTGTCACCTGCTACAAGGAATTTATCCGCGGGCTGCTGGATATCACTGATAACCGGGTCGCTGATCAGGTGGTGCCGCCAGCCTCCGTGGTCCGCCATGATGGCGATGATCCCTATCTGGTGGTGGCTGCTGACAAGGGCACCGCTACCTTTTCTGATATCGCCAATGGCCTGGCCGAGGAATACGGTTTCTGGCTGGGTGATGCCTTTGCCTCCGGCGGCAGTGCCGGCTACGACCACAAGAAGATGGGTATTACTGCCCGCGGTGCCTGGGAGAGCGTCAAGCGTCACTTCCGGGAAGCGGGCAAGGATATCCAGACCACGCCCTTTACGGTGGTGGGCATCGGCGATATGGGCGGCGATGTGTTCGGCAACGGCATGCTGCTGTCCGAACAGATCAAGCTGGTGGCGGCCTTCAATCACATGCATATCTTCATTGATCCAGACCCGGACCCGGAGACTACCTTTGCCGAACGTCAGCGGCTATTCAACACCCGTGGTACCACCTGGGAAGATTTTGATGCGTCGCTGATTTCCGATGGTGGCGGGGTCTGGCCGCGCAGTGCCAAAAGCATCACTCTCAGTCCGCAGGCTTGCGACGCTCTGGGTATTGAGCAACGCACCCTGACACCGGCGGAGTTAATCACCGCCATCCTCAAGGCGCCGGTGGAGCTACTCTGGAACGGGGGGATCGGCACCTACGTAAAAGGTAACAACGAAAGTCCGGCACAGGTGGGCGACCGGGCGAATGATGCAATCCGTATCAATGGTCGAGACCTGCGCTGTCAGGTGGTGGGCGAGGGCGGCAACCTGGGGCTGACCCAGCTGGGCCGCATCGAGTACGCGCTGAACGGCGGCTGTATCAACACCGATGCCATCGACAATTCCGGTGGCGTTCACAGCTCCGACCGGGAAGTGAACATCAAGATTCCTCTCAATCAGCGGCTGCGTGATGGTCGCCTGGATCGTGATACCCGTGACCCGCTTCTGGAGCGGATGACCGATGACGTGGCAACGGCCGTGCTGCGTGACAACTATGTGCAATGCCTGGCCCTGAGCCTGCTGGAATTCAATGCCGCCAGCCGTCTCGATGAACACGCCAACCACCTGCGCACCCTGGAGCGCCAGGGCTCGCTCACACGGTCGGTGGAATACCTGCCCGATGATGAAGGGCTCAGCGAGCGGCGCACCCGTGGTAAGGGGCTGACCCGGCCGGAACTGTCGGTGTTGTTGTCCTACACCAAAAACGCCCTGTTTGATGCCATACTGGCTACGGATGTGCCGGACGATCCGTTCTTCGATCAGGACGTCCTCAACTACTTCCCAAAAGAGTTGGTGGAATCCTTCCGCGAGGATCTATTGGCGCATGGTTTGCGCAGGGAGCTGATTGCCACGGTGCTCTCCAACGCGGTGGTCAATCGCATGGGCTTTTCCTTTGTTCACCGTTATGCCGATGAGCATGGTCTGTCCTTGCACCGTATCGTCAAGGCCTATGCCATGGCTCACGCGGTATTCGATGGGGACCTTTACTGGGCGCCGGTGGATGGCCTGGATGGCAAGGTGGACAGCCAGGTACAACTGCGCCTCTATGGTCGTGTCATTGGCCTGATGAAACACGTCACCACCTGGCTGATTCATTACAAGTGGGGCCGTCGCCCGGTGGCGGAAGCGGTCAACCGTTATCGCAAGTCCATCGGCGAACTGGAAGCCATGCTACCGGATATCCTGCCGGGCAGTTACCGGCAGGAGTGGGATCAGGCCGTGGCCGGCATGGGCGACGATGGTGTGCCTGAAAAAGAGGCGCGGCTGCTGGCCAACACCATGGTGCTGGGCAGTGCGCCAGATGTGATCGAGCTGGCCTCCCTGGCCCAGGTGCCGCTGAAACTGGCGGCGGAGGTCTATTTTCTGGTGGGGGATCGTTTGCAGATCCTCTGGCTGCTGTCCTCCATCATCGACTTGAGCGTGCAGGGCCGCTGGCAGGCCCTGGCGCGGGCCAACCTGCGCGAAGACACCTACCGCCTGCATCGCCAGGTAGCCGCCAAGGTACTGGAACAGGAGGGAGACAATGCCGCAGCTCGCTTTGCCGCCTGGGAAGGAAAATCCAGCCGCAAAGTTGCCTTCGGCATTCACCGCCTGCAAACCCTGCAGGCCGACAGCCCCCATGACTTCATGACCCTGGCGGTGGGGGTGCGGGAATTGCGCAAGCTGCGGAGTTTGTAAGCGCCACCAGCCTTCGTTGGAGCTATGCTCCCATGGCGTAGGAATGCCCGCTTCGTCAAAGGCTGCCAGTAAGTCGCCGTCATTCGCCTTGCGGGCAAGGTTGCAACGGCCTCCCTGGATAAGGTTAGGTAAAAAGTATTGAGTCCGGGCTTTTCTCGATATACTGTACAAAAAGACAGTATTCGACGGGAGCCAATATGCCTGCTGTGAACCGGGGTACCCTCAGCCAGATACCGGGACGCTTTGCCGTCAGCCATAGTGATATGGATGACGCGCCGGTGAACCGGCCCACTCGCTATCACCGTGAACAGGCGAAAAGCCTGATCATGACCAATCGCAGCCCGGATCTGCCCTTTGAACAGAGCATCAACCCCTACCGGGGTTGCGAGCATGGCTGCATCTACTGCTATGCCCGTCCCAATCATGCCTATGTGGACCTGTCGCCGGGGCAGGATTTCGAGAGTGAAATCTTCTGCAAGGACAATGCGGCGGAGGTGTTGCGTGACAGCTTGCGCAAGCCGGGCTATCGCTGCCGCCCCATCGTGCTGGGTACGGTGACCGACCCCTACCAACCCGTTGAAAAAGAGCGGCGAATCACCCGCGAATTGCTGCAGGTGCTGGTGGATTGCCAGCATCCTTTCAGCCTTATTACCAAGAGCACCCTGGTGTTACGGGATCTGGACCTGATCGCACCCATGGCACGCCGGGGCAGGGCTTCGGTGGCCGTGTCCGTGACCACGCTGGACAACCGCCTCAAGGGTCAGCTGGAGCCCAGAGCCAGTGGCGGCCGCGAGCGGATCAAGGTGATTCGTGAATTGAGCCGGGCCGGGGTGCCAGTGACGGTGCTGGTGGCACCGGTGATTCCCTTTATCAATGATCACGAGCTGGAAGATATTGTCGATCAGGTAGCCCAGGCGGGGGCTCAGCAGGCGGGTTATGTGGTACTGCGCCTGCCCCACGAAGTAGGGCCGTTATGGGAGGAATGGCTCCATGAGCATTACCCGGAGCGGGCGGAGAGGGTGATGTCGGTGATGCGGGATCTTCATGGCGGAGCCGTCTATGACAGCCGCTGGCACCAGCGCCAGAGCGGGCAGGGAGCCTGGGCGCATCTGTTGCGCCAGAGATTTGCTTCCGCCTGCAAAGGAGCCGGGTTGCTTGCCCGTGAAGAGCAATCTCTGGATACCGGCGGTTTTGTGCCGCCAGGCCCTCATGGTCAGCTCAACCTCTGGGGCGTGGCAGAAGGCATAACCTGAAGCGGTGGCGCTGTTGGAGCTTTGCTCGTAAAGCGAAGATTCCAGTGAAAACCAGGGCCCTAAAGAGGCGGTGGGAAAGCGTACTCCATTTAAGTGACCAACGGTTATTTACAGGTGTGTGGTTTTTCTCTAAATTAGTGACCAGTGGTTACTTAATGGAGAGAAGGTATGCAAGCAGTGGTTATCACTGGCGCCAGCGCCGGTATCGGTAAGGAATTTGCCAGGCAACTGGCGGCAGAAGGGAAGAGCCTGGTACTGGTTGCCCGGCGACTGGATCGGCTGGAAACACTCGCGGCCGAGTTACGTGAAAGGCACGGTATTGAGGTTGCATGTATCGCTTCGGATCTGGCCCAGCCACACGCCCCTGCTGAATTGGCCCAGGCGCTTGAGGAGCAACAGATTGCGGTGACCGGCCTGATCAACAACGCGGGCTTCGGTGATCGAGGTCAGTTTGCTGACCTGGATCTGCAGCGCCAGCTGGATATGGTACAGGTGAATGTGACGGCTCTTGTGGATCTGACCTGGCGTCTGCTCCCGGCGCTCAAGCAGGCTCAGGATGCGTTTGTGATCAATGTGGCGTCCACGGCGGCTTTCCAGGCTGGCCCGAACATGACCATCTACTACGCGACCAAGGCGTTTGTCCTGTCATTCTCGGAAGGTCTGCACGAGGAGCTTAAAGGAAGCGGTGTGGCGGTGAGTGCCCTGTGCCCTGGCGCCACCGACTCCGAGTTCGCAACCGAAGCACACATGACCGACACCCTGTTGTTCAAGGCAGGAACCATGACCACCGAAGCGGTGGTGAAGAAATCTCTATTGGCGCGCCGTCGCGCCATTGTGATCCCCGGCCTGAAAAACCTGCTGCTGGTGTGGATGGGCAAGTTCTCGCCCCGTATGATTACCCGCCGACTGGCAGGCATGCTGCAGGCGTAACCTGCGCTGGCAGATTTCTGGCGTTGGGTGCACTGAGTCTGAGGTGAACTCCACCGTTAAATTGATGATTGATAACGACATGATCCGACGCCGGCTCGTTCGGAAACCCGGAAGCCGCGTTCAAAATGTAAGCGCTCGCGCTTGGCTTTGAGAATAAAGTCACTAGCCTTCACGTTATCAATTAAATGGTGTTTACGGTCATGCGCCCTACAGGTCATGGCTGGCTAATATTGGGGGGAAATCAGGTTTGCAGGATGCAAATAATCCAGCACTGATTCCGTATTCAATCAGTGGTTCCTAATGGCCGAATGTCCTTTTCAACGCGCCCGCTCACCGGAGCAGAAGGCGGAACGTCGCTCCCAGATTCTTGCGGCGGCGGCAACCTTCTTTGAGCAGGAGCGTTTTGAAGCCATCAGCCTTGCCTCCATTGCTCGTAGGGCCGGCGTCACCAAGGCAGCGTTGTATCGTTACTTCCCCTCCAAGGAAGCACTGTTTCTTGGTTTGTACCTTGATGAACTGGAGCGGGTAAGCCATGCACCAGTGGATGACAGTTTGCCACTATGGCAGGCCTTGTCAGAGATGTTGGTGGCGCGCCCATTGTTTTGCCGGCTCACCGCGATCCTGCATTCGGTGCTGGAACAGAATCTGGATGAAACAGCGGCCCTTGAGTTCAAACAGTCCCTGCTATCGCATTTCGCTAATTTGGCTCAGCGTCTTCAGCAGGCCTATGGCCTGTCCAACGATAAGGCGGCCACTTATCTGATGCAGGTACAGCAAACCCTGATCGGCTGCTGGGCCGTCAGTCACCCGGCACCGGTGGTAGAGAAGGTGCTCAATGCACCTGGACTGGATCTTTTTCGGGTAGATTTCAAAACGGCATTGCAGGCCCAGCTCAAGGCGTTGGAGATGGCGCTGTGATGAACCTGCTATGGAATCGGGCCAATCAACCTTCGGCGCTGTTGGTGTTAGCCCATGGTGCCGGAGCCCCCATGGACAGCGACTTCATGAACGCCATGGCTGAGGCCCTGGCCGACCAGGGTGTGTCTGTGGTCCGGTTCGAGTTTCCCTATATGGCGCGCCGACGTCAGGAGCAACGCAAGTTCCCTCCCAATCGCGCTCCGCAGTTGCTGGCGCATTTCAGGGACGTGCTGGCAGCGTTGCGCAACGACAACCTGCCGGTTTGGATCGGTGGCAAGTCCATGGGCGGTCGTATGGCGTCCCTGTTGGCAGCGGAAGAGGATTGCCCCTCTATTTGCGGCGTGGTGGCGTTGGGGTATCCGTTTCATCCCCCGGGCAAACCCGAGAAAACCCGTACGGACCATCTGCCGACCCTGACGCTCCCCATGCTGATTTGCCAGGGTGAACGTGACCCCTTCGGCAAGCCGCAGGAGGTGGCCGGTTATGGTTTGCCGCCAGCCATCCATTTACACTGGCTGCCCCATGGAGATCATGATTTTCGACCACTGAAACGTAGTGGTCTTGAGCAGACAGATCTGATTGGGGACGCTGCTGTCAGGGCGGCATTATTTATCAGGGAAAAAACAACGGCACAATGAAGTGCCGGTAGGGAAGGGAGTGACATGGAAGCCTGTAATTATCACCTGAAGAAACCAGGGAGTTGGCATTGCACGGGGTGCAGCAAGCGGTTCTGTGGCCAGTGTGTTCCCGGTGGGGAAGAGAATTTTCGGCCGGGCCTGCCCCGCTGTGCATTATGCAGTGAGCGCCTTGACTGGCAGGGTGACGGTGAGCCCGGAACACCCTTTTGGCAACGCTCTGGGGAGATTCTCAAGTATCCCCTGAAGCCTCCGGCATTATGGTTGATGCTGGTGTTGGGGGTGGCCAGCATACTGCCTGGAGGTTTGCTCACTGGCTTGTTGCTCCTGTTTCTGGCGCTCACGTTATTTGTTTACTCCCTGGTGGTGATTGCGGAAGTGGCCAGAGATGACTGGACGCCACCATCTCCCATGGAGGTGATGTCCGAGGGAGGCTTGCTGGTCAAGCAGATTGCCCTGTTGGCCACACTGTTTGCTGTTCCTTTGTTGTTGGCGGGAACGTCCATGGTTCTGGCCATGGGGCTGCTGGCTCTGGCTGCGCTGGTACTGCCGGCAGCGGTGATGATCCTGGCGGTAAGCCGCTCGCTGCGTATGGCATTGAACCCGTTACGTTGGCTGCAGTTGGTGGTCACTGTCGGGGTCTCTTACCTGCTGTTGTGGTTTGCGGTGATGGCGGTGACAGCGGCGCCATCGCTACTGCAGAGTCAGAGTGACTTCCAGGTGCTGGTGTTTCTGGGGACCGCCTTTTCTGCTTATACAACGATTGTAGCCTCTGCCATGATGGGGGCCATGCTCAATGAAAAGGCCCGTCAATTGGGGCTGGCAGAGGATGAACCCCGGGGCCGTTCCTTGGCCTCTGATGATTATGATGTGGCGGAAGCGCTGGGCTCTGCCCATATCTATGCCCAGGAAGGGCGCTATGCCGATGCCTTGGGCGTGGTAAACCGTGGCCTCACTGCAGCGCCCATGCACCAGGAATTGAACTGGCGTCGATTGCGGCTGCTGGGTTTACTGGAAAAGGACAAGCCTTGGCGGGAGCATCTTGTCCGTTTTCTCCGGCAGCAATTTGCCAATGGCAATGAGGGTTCTGCTGTGCAGATATGGCTGGAAGCCCAGCAGCAACAACCCGGATTCCGCTTTGAGGAGGAAGGCAGCCTGTCCTTGTCGTTGGCCCAGGCGCTCTACGATAGGGGGCGTTTGAAAGAAGCTCAGCATGTGCTGGTAAACCTGCATCAACGAGCGCCAGGGTTCCCGTCGTTGGGTACGGCTTATGTGTTGTTGGCCCGCCTTTACATGGAGCAGCATGGGGACCTGATGCGGGCCGGCAAGTTGCTTGCCTTCGTGGAAAAACATTTCCCCGATCAGTTTCAGAGCCAGGAATCCATTGAAGCCCGGCAAGTATTTCAACGTCTTAAAGCCGCTGGCTGAGCCGTTCCAGGCGAGGGTGTTGCCACTGTTTCTTTTGCAGATCCTGCACTATCTCGCGTACCAGTTTGCTGCGCTGCTGACGCCAGGCCAACTCGGCCAGCAGCAGTTGGTAGGCGGGGGGCAGGGCGCGGATATCGCCGCCCAGAAATTCGTATTCCTGCCATAATGTGCTGACCAGGGCATCGCTGTCCTGGCGTTCGCTCAAGGTTTTAATTGCCTCTTTCATGGCCGCATCCAGCTGTTTGCGGCGCACACCCATCTGCAGGAAGAACAGCCACAAGGGACGGCTTTTAGGGTGGTTGGCAAGCCATTGGCGGCAGCGGGACTGGGCATCATCAAAGCGTAGTTGTTCGGCCAGTTGCTGACAGATTGCAGGCACCTGGGTGTCGTACCCGTCTGCATCCTGTTGGTCATCTTTCTGTCGGGTCGGTTGCCCGGTAAACGGAAGCAGGAAAGCCAGGGCAAGCCCGGTCAACAGGCCGCCGGCATGGGCCATATAGGCGACGTTGGAGTTCATGGTCGCCGCCTGTATCAGTTCCCAGCCCAGCCACACGGGAAACAGCACCAGTGCCGGAGCCCGGAAGCTACCAAAGAAAAAGCCAAGAGAGTAAAAAAACTCCAGCTTTCGCAGTCGGAAGGTGCCAGCAAACAGCCCCATCAGGCCGGAAATGGCGCCGGATGCCCCTACCAGGGGAATGCCGCTGTCCGGAGCGGATGCGATAAACAGCAGGCCGGCGCCTATGCCGCAAAGCAGGTAAGCGGGCAGGAAACGGCGGGCGCCCCAATGGCGCTCCATGGCAATGCCGAACATGATCAGGAACAGCATGTTGCCCAGCAGGTGAAACCAGTCACCGTGCATGAACTGGGAACTGAGCAGGGTGAGCAGACTCGGGTCATTGGGAATCAGCCCCCAGCGAATAGTGGATTGCTGATTCAGCCAGACTTCCAGATCGCTGCGCAGCTGGCGCCACTGGTTCGCGGGAGGATGCTGTTGCCAGTGTCGGTGAACATGCTGGGTAAAGGCCTGATCGTACCAACCGTAGGCCATCATGAAATCTGGGCCCTTGTCGTTCATGGCCACCGCGTCAGCATAGGTCCTGCTGTCCTGATGTGATAGCCACTGCAGCAGCAGGTCCGCTTCATACCCGGCCAGCAGATCGGCCTGCTCCGGTGTCAGCGGTTCGTCCCGCTGCAGATCCTGGTGGGTGGTCCAGGCATAAACGACAATGTTGACCAGAATCAGCAATATGCAGATCCAGGGCGTAGTGCGGCGCGCTGCCTTGGCGCCGACGGGTACGATAAGCATGTGGTTCCCCCTTTCCCGGCAACTAGTGTAGCGCCATCTTTGCAAGCGGGGGAGAGCTGTCAGAGCCCAGCCTGTGGGTTCAGAACGAAAGAAGCCGCGCCCAAACGCCCGGACACGGCCCCATACATGACGTGAAAACGGCTCAAGCTCGCGAACCGTTAACTGCCTTTAGCAGGTTTTTCGCTGATCCACAGATTGATGGTGCCTTCCACCACCACCGTACCGTCGTCGCGCATCGCCTTGACGGTAACGGGCAGGTTGCCAGGTTTCCAGTCTTCCGGATTGGCTTCGGCGGTGGCAGTAATATCGCTGGTGGCCTTGGCGGTGTAGTTCACATCCATGCCTTTGGGAATCCAGCGCAGGTGTTTGGGCACGGAGGATTCCGCCATGGCGCCCATGGCGCATTCCAGGGCGTTGCAGATGGCGATCACGTGCACTGTCTGGATGTGGTTTTCCACGCTTTTACGTTTCTTGAACTTTACCTCACAAAAATTGGGGCGAAGTTCGCTGATGATCGGGGTAATAGTGGCGAAGTAGGGGGCTTTGCGGCTGAACACCATGGAAAACAGCTTGCGGCCGGCGGGCAGCTTCAGGGCTTTTTCGTACATGTTCAGAAGGTAGTTGTCGCTCATGGCAGGACTCCTGTGCAAGATGCGCCCATTTTCCATAGCCGCCATGGCGACGCAATGGGTTTGGGGCGCGAGTGGGGCGCGCAACTGCTACCATGGCGTCAAAATCGGAGCGTCTTGATAGGGAGACAGATGTGAAGGTGTTACAGGCCTGGAAAAGCAGTAGCTGGAAAGTGAAAACCCTGATTATTCTGGCCAGCCTTTATCTGCTTTATGTGTTGCTGGGCTTTTTTCTGGCGCCGGGGCTGGTGAGGGATAACGCTCGCCAGGCACTGGCTGACCTTACCGGCCGGCAAGTCACCATTGATGAGGTGAAGATCAACCCCCTGGTGCTTAGCGCCACGGTAAACGGGTTTTCCATCCAGGACGATCAGACCGAGGTGCTGCTCGGATTCAATCAGCTGTATGTGAATTTCCAGTTGTCTTCCCTGTTCCGCTGGAGCTGGCATTTTGATGAAGTCATGCTCGATGCCTTGACGGTGCGTGCCCAGCGCAATCCCGGTAATACCTTCAGCTTTGATGATGTGCTGACACATATCCAGGAACAGCTTGCCCAGACGCCGGAAGAGGACGCCCCGGAGCCGGAGCAAAAAGAGCCTGGCTTGCCGGCCATTTCCATTGCCAACCTCAGCCTTACCGGAGGGGATCTGCGTTTTACCGAGGCCACCGGTGACGAGCCGGAGAAACTGGTGCTGCCGCTGGCCTTCACGGTGAGCAATTTTTCTACCAAGGGTAAAGGCGAAAACAGCAATGACTACGCGATCCGTCTGGAGGGGCCGGACGGTGGCGTGCTGGATTGGCAGGGCCATTTTGAGTTCGCCCCCTTCATCGCCCTCGGCCATTTGGATGTGGAAAAGGTAGACCTTGTGTCGCTGGCGAAGCTGCTCAAGAACGAAGTCCGCTTTACCGTGCCGTCCGGCGAACTGGATGTGGAAACCGCCTATCATTTTGTTGCGCAGCCGCAACCCAAGGTAGTACTCAGCAATGGTCAGGTGATATTGCGACAGCTTCAGCTGCTCAAGCCCGGTGAAGATGCTCCCAGCGTGTCATTGCCGACAGTGCGTGTTGAAGGCGTGGCGCTGGATTCCCTGGCTCAGGAAGTGAAAATCCCCAAGGTGACCGTCACTGAGCCCGCTCTTGGCGCGGTGCTGGATGAACAGGGCATCGACCTGGCAACGCTATTTCTGCCGGCGGATCGGCAAGCCGCTGAAGAACGGGTGGAAGAGGTAAAGGAAAAAGCCGAGCAGGCGGCCCAGAAGGTGCAGGAAGGCAAGGCTGACTGGATCGTGCGCCTGGATACCCTGCAAGTGGACGGCAGTGGACTGCGCTTTACCGACCGCACCCTGCAACCCGCGCAGACCCTGACCCTTTCGGACGGTCAACTGACCCTGAAAAACCTGATCATCGGTGAGCCTGCTACCTTTACCTGGGAAGGCAGCAGCAAGATCCAGCAGAACGGTACCCTGGAACATTCTGGTGAGGGCAATCTTACGCCTTTCAGTATTGATGCCCAGGCTGGGCTTAAAGGATTGCCGCTGGCTCCCTTGTCGCCCTGGTTGGAACGTGAGGCCCCGTTGGCACTGGCCAGCGGCGTGCTGTCGTTGGAAAGCAGGGCCAGTGTGAAAGGCGAAAATGCGGATGTGACGGTCAGCGCCAATGCATCTCTGGAAAATTTCAGTCTGCTGGAGAACGGTGAATCCCTGCTCAAGATCAATCAAGGCAGCGTTACGGACTTGTCACTGACCACCGCTGAGCAAACTGTGCGTATCGGCGAAGTGGGGCTGACGGGTATGGATCTGGCCAACCGGGTGGATGCCCAGGGCCGGGATGTGGCGACGCGTATTCAGGCGGGTATGCCTTCCGGGAAAACAGGGGAACGCCGCGGCGCCAGTGAGCAGGGGCAGAGTGAACCCTGGCAGGTGACGGTGGATCGGGTGCGCCTGGTGGGTAGCCAGATCCGCCATGAAGATCTGTCGCTCAGCCCGAATTTCCGGATAGGGCTTTACCAGCTTTCCGGTAATCTGCGAAACCTCGATACTCGACCGGGTCGGCGGGCCACCATCGATCTCAATGCTCAGGTAGATCGCTATGCGCCGCTGAGTATCGAAGGGTCGTTGACACCGGAGCCGCTCTTCACGGACCTGAAAGTCTCCCTGAAGAACTATGAGATGACCGGACTGACTCCCTACACAGGCCAGTACCTTGGCTACAAGGTGGAAAAAGGCCAGCTTGGCGTGACCACGGGAGTATCCATTGAGAAAAACCAGCTCAGTAGTGACACGGATATTCTTGCCAATGAATTTTATCTCGGCGAAAAGGTACCCAGCGAGCAGGCAGTGAAGGCGCCAGTCAAACTGGGGCTTTCGGTGCTGCGTAACCGGTCCGGTGAAATTACCCTGCCGGTTAGTATGGCCGGCAATCTGGATGATCCGAGTTTTAGTGTGGGCGGCATGGTGCTCAAGGTATTGAGCAATATTGTGGTGAAAGCGGCCACTGCACCGTTTTCCGTGCTGTCAGCGCTGGCCGGCGGTAAAAATCTGGAGAACATCGCGTTTTCGCCGGGGGAGGCAGACATTCAACCGGACACCGCTTCAGCTCTGGATGCGCTTGCCAAGGTGCTCAATGAGCGACCGCAGTTGCGGGTGGGGTTGATCGGCACCACCAATGAGGTGGATCGCACCGCTCTGGCAGCGCAGGCCATCGGGCGTGATGTGGCAGATGACGATTGGTTGGGCATCGATAACGCCTTGCTGGAGAAGAAGTGGCGCCGCAAATTGATCCGTCGCTATGAGTCCAGCACTGACCGGGACGTGGAAAGCCTGGTAAGTAACCCGCTTCCCGAAGACGATGAACAGCGTGAAACGGTACTGGCCAGAGCCGCCTGGGAGTCCATGCTGGCAACCGGCGCCAAGGGACTGGACCGGGCACAGCTTACCGAGCTGGCACGTCTGCGTGGTGAAAATGCCAAAGCGGAGCTGGTCCAGACGCTGGGTATTGAACAAAATCGGGTGTTCCTGAACGAAACCAACGTCGATGGCAATGTGGCTGGCCTGACCCTGACCCTGGAAAAGTAAGTGTGGCATTAATCTGGAAAACCGAGCTGCAGGGGGTGCATTACCAAGTGCGCCGTGCTGGCCGAACCCTGCGGCTCTATGCCAATGGCGTGCAACACTCCGAGTTTCACCCCAAGCGTTTGCTCACTGGCAGTGTCTGGGATCTGCTCTGGCTGCCGGCACTGTTGCATGAACCTTCCAGGTTTCGCCGGGTGCTGGTATTGGGGCTTGGCGGTGGTTCGCTGATTCCCCCCATTCGCCAGCTGCTGAACCCGGATGTTCTGGTTGCTGTGGAACTGGACCCTGCCCATTTGCAAGTGGCGCGGGAGGTTTTCGGTATGGAGGCCTTCGGCGTAGAGACCCATGAGGGCGATGCCCAGGCCTGGTTGCGAGCCTATCAGGGAGAACCGTTCGACCTGATTATCGAAGATCTGTTTGCCCCCAGTAATGAGCAGGTCAGCCGGGCGGTGGCGGCCGACAAACCGTGGCTGAATTGCCTGTCGGATAACCTGGCAGTCAGCGGTACCCTGGTGATGAATTTTGGCGACTGGAAGGAATACCGGGAAAGCCCGGCGGCTGCGGATGAGGCGATGACCGGCTATGCCAGCCGTTTCCGGTTGTCATGTAGTGATTGCCACAACGCGATCATTGCCTTTACCCGGGAACCGGCCCGCAGTATCCATCTACGCAGAAGGGTAGAGGCCACCGCCGCTCTCGCAACCCGCGACGCCCGGGCCCGGCTGGATTACCACATCCGGCAGTTGGATTGAGACTGGCGCGGCCGGGCAAAGACAATTTCTCACCACAGAGCACACAGAGTTCCCTGAGAAAAGCATGCTTGCCGGGCGGCCTCGGCCCTCAACGAAGCCGCTTGCTGTAGGAGCGTGCTTGCACGCGAACGGCTCGGCTGCAAGCAGCCTCCTACAGAAAGACCATGACCTCAGCCTGCGCAGTGACAAGTGTTGCTCAGTGAACCCTGTGCCCTCTGTGGTTAATCGATTTTCCTGTCATCAATCCAGCATCGACACCGAATACAGATTCTGGCTTTCTTCTTCGGTGAGCAGTTGTGAGGTGCGTGCCTGATTGTCATGCAACCCTACAAACAGAGCCCGATAGGTGAGTACGGCCTGCACATAATCCCGGGTTTCCCGGAAGGGAATGGATTCAATCCAGATATCGGCGGGCACGGCCTCGTCTTCTTTCCCCAGCCAGTTATTCACCCGGTGCGGGCCAGCGTTGTAGGCGGCCAGGGCCAATACCCGGTTACCCTTGAACTCATCCAGGAGCTCCGCCAGGTAGCGGCTGCCGAGCTGGATATTCAAGTCAGCGTTTTGCAGGGTGTTGGTGGTGGGGCGGCCCAGGTTGGCATCCTTGGCAACCTTGCGGGCGGTGCCCGGCATCAGTTGCATCAGCCCCATGGCGCCAACAGGTGAACGGGCCTGGGGATTGAAGGCACTTTCTCGCCGGGCTACGGCCATGGCCAGCCATGGGTCCAGATCATGCCTTTCGGCTTGCTGTTCAAATTCGCTCTGATAGGCCGGCGGGAAACGCCAGGCGAGTACATCCCAAGCCTTGGCCTGGATAGATGCCTGTACTGCCAGGTCGTACCAGTGTTGCTCCAGTGCATGCTGGGCAAGCTGGCGGACGTTGGCATCATCGTTGTGCCACATCAGCCACAGCCATTCCTGACGGGCCGCGTAATCCTCGTTCAGCTCGCGCAGCAGGCGCACACGGGTGATGGCCGGCGGAGGAGTGAAATCCGCTGACGGTTTCACCTGGGCGTTGGAGAAATGGTAGGGCTCGCCCAGGCGGTCGGCGGCCATAAAGGCAAAAAAGTTTCTGTGTCTGGAGGCTTGCCGGTAGAGGGCACGGGCCTGGTCAGGCTGGTCCAGTTCTTCCAGTGCCCGGGCGCGCCAGTAGAGCCAGCGGGAGTCCTGTTGCTCGCTATCAGGTAAACGGGTGATCCACAGTTCCGCGTTGTTCCAGTCCTGTTCAATGATGGTGCGGCGGGCACGTTGGTCCAGCAGCTCTGCATCCGGATTGGCCGCCAGCCAGTTGTCCAGCCATTGGCGGTTTTCTTCGGTGCCACGAATGGTGGAATACCAGGCGATGCGCCGGCCAGCATCTTGCCGCATGGCCTCATCGCGAAGGCCTTGACGACGACTGTGATCATCGAACCATTGCCGTGCCTCAACGGTGTCCTTGTAAGCCCAGCGATGTATAGCGGCGGCCAGCAGTTGCTGACGCTGTTCCGGTTTGATGTTGGTGGGCAGCGTGTCCACCTTGTCGGGATGACGATAAAGGGTTTCCAGCCAGTCGCTGGCGGTTTCGTACTCTGTATTCTTGAGTTTCCTGCCTAGGTATCGAACCAGGCCATGGCTGTTGGCCTTGAAGGCCAGCAGCTGTCTTCCCCAGATTGCGGCATCGTCAATAACACCACGTGCCTGGGCCTGATCAAACAGCGGATCACACTGATTGGGGCGTGACTGGCCGCTGGCCCAGATGTCGGCAGCGGCTTGCAGGGCACTGTCGTCACCTTTGGCCAATTTGGCCTGGTAGTAATAACACTGGCGCGCGATGGCAGAGGGCTCGTTGCTGTTGACGGCCAGCAGGGCGTCCCATTTTTCCGCCTTGCCATAAGCCACGTTGGCTAACTGGCGAATGTCGTTTGGCAGCGGAGAATCGGGATAGCGCCGGGCGTAGTCGTTTATCTTTTCAGGGGCCAGGTCTGGCAGGGCCGCCCGCAGCCGGTGAAAATCCAGATAGGCTTGCAGGGGGTGATCATCGCCCAGCTGTTTTTCCAGTCGGGTCAGGGTATTCCAGTCATCATTGCGTGCTGCGTCCAGTGCCTGGCGGAAGACGCCGCTATCCGTAGCGGCGACCACCAACGAAGAAAACAGACAACAGCTAAACAGTACTACAGCGCGAATGCAGGGTGCAGCGCTAACCATTTGAGCCTCCACATCGTCGGGTCAATCCCATGATTCTACCGGTGTGGCTTGTTCTTTGGCGTGGTGAATGTGTAAAACTTGAAAGCTAATGCCAAAGGATGAGAGCGGGTTACAACTGACATGAAAAGGCGTGCTGCTCTATACTGCGCCGCACTTTACTCCGCCGGTTCGAGCTTGCTGCTATGGAAAATACGACACAGTTATTATTGCGCCAGGCAGGTGCCCTGTCGGGCCGTCAGGTATTGGTGGTGGATGCCAATGACCCGGCGTTGAAAAGCCTGGATGCGGATGCCCAGGTGCATTTGCATGCGGATGATTTCACCGTGGGGGCCCAGCAGTGGGCGGCGGCACCGACGGTACCCCCTGAGGTGGATCTGCTGGTTCTGCCCTTGCCCAAATCCATCGACCGCTTGCGGTTCCTGCTTAACTGGCTGGCTGGCGAAATCAGCCAGCCGGTGGAGTTGTGGCTGATCGGACCGGCCAAGGGGGGCATTCGTGGCGCGTTGAAACACCTGCAGGCACATGTAGATGATGCCGTGCTGGTGGATAGCGCCCGCCATTGCAAACTGTATAGCGGCCAATTGCAGCCGGGGGAAACCCAGACCCTGGCGGCCTGGGGGGAGATGATTCCGGTGGGCGATCTGGAGATTGTCAGCTATCCGGGCGTGTTCAGTCACGGTCGCCTGGATGAAGGAACCCGGCTGCTGCTGGAGCTGATGGCGGAGCATCGCTTGCCCAGGCCGGGGAGCATGATCGACATGGGCTGCGGCGCAGGGGTGATCAGTGTCAGCCTGGCCAGCCAGGGGTGGAAGGTGCAGGCCGTGGATGTGAGTGCCTGTGCGGTGGCCGCGACCACCGCCAGCCTGGCCCGTAATGGTTTGCAGGGCCGGGTTGTCGGTGGTGATCTGTTTTCTCCGCTTTCCGGCCGGGTGGATATGATTGTGACCAACCCACCATTTCACGACCGTCGTCAGCGCACTACGGATATTACCCGCAGGTTGATCGCCGAGGCGCCGGGTTACCTGAACAAGGAGGGCGAAATGTGGCTGGTGGCAAACCGTGAGCTGCCCTATGCCCAGTGGCTGGATGATGCCTTTTCCCATGTGCAGGTAGCCGGGGAGACCTCGCGCTTTCGGGTATATCGGGCGGTGGTATGAATCAGAACAGGGCATTGCTGCCCTGATGCTTTTTTCCGGTAACGGTTTTTCTGTAGGAGCCATGCTTGCATGGCGAACCGCCCACTACAGGAGCTTTTCCTGCATCATCCACTGAATGCAGTTTGCGATCATGGTGGCCAGCGGAACCTGGTCGTTGAATCCCAGTTCCTCTACGGCCTTGCTGCCGTCCGCATGCACCCGACTGGTCACTAGGGCCACCTTTTCCGGTGTCAGACGGGGCTCGTTGCCGGTAAACAGACTGCCGATGGGGTATAGCTGGCCGGCCAGTTTCAATACTGCAGGAGGTACGGTGCGCGTGGGTGCTTTTTTACCGAGCTGCCCGGCAATGGTTTGCACCAGTTCCAGAAAGCTGGCTTCCACTCCGGCAAGGATATAGCGCTCACCGCACTGGCCGCGTTCCAGGGCTGACAGGTGTGCCTTGGCCACCTCTTTAACGGCACAGAAATTGCCCCCGCCTGGTGGGACTCCCGGAAGCTTGCCGTCCTGAATCAGCTTGATCATCTGTGACCAATTGTGTGTGTCGCCGGCGCCAATAATGCCGCAGGGATTCAGAATCACGGCATCCAGCCCCTGGCGGATACCGTTTTCCACCTCTTGTTCGGCCAGATACTTGCTGCGGTTATAACCGATCCAGTCGTCGGCCGCGTTGGAGGGGGTTTGTTCGTTAACGGGGGTATCCTGAATGCCCCAGGCGGAAATCGAGGAGGTATGTACAAACCGGCCTGCCACATTTTTCAGCGCCGCGCTGACCATGGCGCGGGTGCCCAGTACGTTGTCCCGGTACTGCTGCGCGTTGCCGCGCCGCCACAGGCTGGTATTGCCGGCCACATGAAATACGGCATCGGGTGCTGCCGGCATCACCAGGGTCAGCTCGGTGGCATTGTCCAGCGGAGCTTGTACCACCTGAACCCCTTTGGCCTGGAGTGCAGCAGCATCGCTATAGGGACGGATGACAGCAGTAACATCCCAGCCTTTCGCCAGTAACTGATCGACAATGTGCCCACCGAGAAACCCCCGGGCCCCACTCACAAATGCCATTGGCATGGCCATACTCCTGTTGTCATTCTGATCTTTAGGGAGCCTCTGGGTAAGCAAGGCGTTACTCAGAGGTTCGCTCAGCAGTGTAACCCCAAACCAGTCGTGCTGGTGTCAAAACAGCATACCTGGACCACATCAGCACTGGCCAAGGCGCATCCTTTTGACTATATTGCCGTTTGTCCAAGCGGGTGTAGTTCAATGGTAGAACGGCAGCTTCCCAAGCTGCATACGAGAGTTCGATTCTCTTCACCCGCTCCAAATTAAAAAAGCCACTCATCGGGTGGCTTTTTGTTTTTCCGGCCCCGATGTTTTCAGATCGGGTAGGCAAGAAACTGTCCGCCCAGCCGGAACAGCACCTGCACCTGCATGCCATCCTCCATGTCCATGGCAGCGTCCCGCGCCAGCATGATGTAGGGGTAGCGGTGAGCCCAGGCGCAAGGCTTTACGTAGTGGGGGATGGACGGGTCGGGTGCATCGGCGACAAAGCTGTCACTTTGGCGATGATAGAGCACATATCCCTGAAACGCGGCGTTGGCCGGCAGCCCCATTTCCTCCAGAAAGTCGGACATCCAGCCCGGGTTACCTTCAAGCATCATGACTACACCCCGATGGCGGCATTGTTATTGCCAACCCTAAGACAGCCATGGCGCTGTTTGGATATGCCTTTCTTTGCGTTTTGTTGCTTTCCTGTTTGTTCTGTCAGAGCTGGTATCGGTAGCTGTAGGTTTGTCTTTTAACTGTACATAAGGACAGTATTTGGTAGCATGGGGCCATCGCTATCTTCCCTGTGGTATTCCATGACTGCGCTGCCTTTTTTCACCGAACGTGTTGCTGCCGGTTTTCCTTCCCCGGCACAGGGTTATATGGAAGCGCCGCTGGATCTGAACCAGCTGTGCATTCGCCAGGCGGAGGCCACCTTTCTGCTGCGGGTGGAGGGAGACTCGATGCTGGAAGCGGGAATTTTCCCGGATGACATTCTGGTGGTAGACCGGTCTCTGGAGGCGTCCCACGGTGATGTGGTGGTGGCATCGCTGAATGGGGAGTTCACCGTGAAAGAGTTACGGCTGAAACCACAGCCCATGCTGATGCCCCGTAACCCCCGTTACTCCGCCATGTTATTGGCGGATCAGGAATGGACGTTGTTTGGCGTGGTGACATTTTCCCTTCGTGCGCACCGGGACCGGCGGTGACTGCCATGTTCGCCCTGGTGGACTGCAACAGTTTTTATGCGTCCTGTGAGCGTATTTTTCGCCCGGACCTAGAGGGACGACCGGTGGTGGTGCTGTCCAACAATGATGGCTGCATCGTGGCGGGGTCTGTCGAGGCCAGAGCGCTTGGGGTGAGAACCGGTATGCCACTGTTCGAGGCCCGGGATCTGATCCGCAAGTACCGGGTTGCGGTGTTTTCCTCCAACTATGTGCTGTACGGGGATATTTCCCGGCGAGTGATGGCCACGCTGGCCACCCTGGTGCCGGCGCTGGAGGTGTATTCCATTGACGAGGCGTTTCTGGATTTGTCCCTGATGCGCCCTGAGGAACTGCAGCCGTTGGGGCTGTCGTTGCGCGAGCGGGTGGGGAAATGGGTGGGGGTACCGG
>Ga0114904_1000038_pt1 | contig 79917 bp, 84 predicted proteins | sample MalvirDeepMed_s6_FD_83498 | JGI IMG/M metagenome (GOLD analysis project Ga0114904, IMG submission 83498) | Marine viral communities from the Global Malaspina Expedition - Malaspina viral metaG DeepMed_s6 | ecosystem: Environmental > Aquatic > Marine > Oceanic | place: Mediterranean Sea... | reverse complement strand
TCCAGGTAATTAATCAAAGTCCAAAAACAAACAACCCGGCAATGGCGCCGGGTTGAATGAACGCCTGTCATTGACAGACGGTTACCAGAGAGTGCCCGTCGTTGCCGGCTACTCCCACTCAATTATTTACAAGACAATAAAACCAATAAAAAACAATCAGTTACCAATTAACAGGGAAAAGATGCCATGAAAAATACCATACCCACCATAAGCCCCCTCATTTTTCGGCCACCATTAATAGCTCTATAGGCGGGCAAATCAGCCCTGCGTGGTGCCGAGACGGACACGCAAGGCCTGCTCAATCTCCTGATGGATGTCGAACTGAACCTCTGCTTCAACCTGAAGGGTCACAGCTATCGCGAACATAATATCCTCGTCCGGGCTCAGCCCGCCGCCCGATGCGTCACGACACTGCACGCGAATCGGAATATCCGCTTCATCCCCAAACTCCGGAATGGCCTGGACTCTGTTTTTCAGTCGCTTAGACCACACAGACCCACGCTTGATTATGTTCGTATCAAGACCATCGGAGGACATATCGAAGCCCCATCTGCCGTCATCCTTATCATTGGCCTCGTTGAACGCTGCAGCCTCCAACGCAGCAAGCCGGTATTTAGCTCGTGAAGGATTGACCGGCGAGAACCAAGCCAGGGTGACTCGCATGGCTCGTGGAAGCCTCTCTCCAGACAATGATGGCGGCACGGGCATCCTAAAAACCTGCGCACCATCTTTCCTGATCACTCCCAAACCCACCATGGTCACTCCTGCTTCAGGTGACTCCCACATCATGGCGTTTTCGAGATGGCCGTGACCGAAGTGGCGGCAAACCTCCTCCTTTGCTCGGGCGTGCTGGTTGTTGCCAAGTCGAGCCCGCTCTTCATGATAGAGATCGTGTGCATCCTGGGGCCATCGAGCCGCATTAACAGCCAAAACGCGGGTCAGGAGCGCATTCTCACGACGCGTCAACTCCAACCCCTGGTAGGGGCCATCCTCTCCCGTAAGAGCTTCTGCGGCACACAAAAGGGAGCGGGTAACTAAGGCTGCAGCAGGGCTCGTGCCACGTGATTTCTGTGTGGCATTCTGCCCAGGCGGGGATGCCGCGATTAGGCCTGTGCGTAGAGAAGGCTCCACCGCCCTCAAGCTAACATCCCCGCCCATAGGCATGGCACGCACCTCCAGACAGCCACCCGCTGCTAGAAAGTCGGGCTTTATCGACCGCTGGGAGCCCAATCCGAGGGCGCTGGTCATTTGCGGTACAAATTCACCATCCTGCTCCAGTTTCAACATGCCAGCTTGCTGCGGGGGCACATCATTCACCAAATCAAGCGACAATGCACCGACTGTAAGAGCATTCAGTGACTCTGCCGGCGAAAGCAGAGTTCGATTGAAAATACTATCGCGCATCGCGCTTCGGACTGCCGTGCGACGATCGGCAACAGCAGCATCTTCGACATCCATCATCCTGGTTTCTGGAAGGGTAAGGTGACCGACATTACCGGCCGAGACCACAAACAAGAGCCCTTCCCTATCTGCCCACCAGTCCATCAACCGCGCGAGAGCACTGATGTGACCAGAGAAATGGCTATCACGGACACCAATGGAGAAATTCACGACAAAAACGTCAGGCGCGACAGGCTCGTCGGTGCCAATCAACCGCATCAAAGTCGTATGCACCACATCAACAAAGAGGCGGTTATTCGCAGTCTCGGCCCCCTCTTCCCGATCGATCAACACAGGCACACTAACCAGCCGAGAGTCAGCCAGTGGCCTGCCGTCTGCTTGAAGATCTCCACGTAATATCAGCGAAGCCATCGCGGTAGCGTGGTAGCGCCGCCCCACCGGCGAAAGCCTGACCAAATCGTGCATGTCTTCAATGACAACACCACCGTCCAGCGCCTGGTGAGCAGCTACAGGTGTACCATCCAGCAGAGCCGCGCGTATTGGCGCCTCCGAATCAAAATCACCCTGGATGACACGGTCCCCACCCACAGCATCAGCACCTCCCGGCAGCGCTTGGCCGATTGTTTGAGGCATGATGAACTGAATCCCCTCAAGGGTCGCCAATCCACCGATATCGGCAGGATTGGCCAGCATCTGCCTCACAGCATGACAGGGTAATTCAACAAGGAGCGCTTCATAGCTGAAGCCGTCTTCGGAAATGGAGCTCCGATCTAAGATCGAGCCTTCACGCGCAGCGACGTGTTGCTCTAATTCTCTACGCCAACCAGCACGTTTTTCAGCGCTCGCAGTTGGCCAAATTTCAAACTCAATCGAGATCGGGTCATCGTCTTCCCTGAAAGCCAGGCGATCTTCGATGATTGCCCTTGAATCAGCACCAAGCCGATCCTGGGGCCCCCAAGGGCGCAATTCGAGGAGCAAGTTAAACACATTCCACCAGGGCCCATACCCGTGGGGCGCATTCTCCCCACGCTGATGAGCCCTCCACAACGACAACATCCTCTGGAATGACTGAACCGTTGGAATGGTCGCGTACAACGTGCGCACAAGCGAGGCCGACTCCCCTGCTGGCTGGAAACCTTCTGGATAATCCTCGATAGCTTCCAGCTCCTCCTCAGAGAAGACTTCCAGTCCGGCCCGCTGTGCCACCTTGGCAAAATCTGAAACGCTTCCAGCCGTCACAAAGACAAGCGCCCGCTCGGGAGCAATGCCTGTAGGATCTTGCCGCAGGGCGGCGAGAGGATCGTCGCCGCTGAGCGCGGCACTTAATCTGTCAAAAGTGGCCTGAAATCGCATCCCTTGCTGCGCTCGACCAGGGCCTGACGGCCTCGGCGGTATACCTGGACTTCCTGTCCGGCGAATGGCATCGACCGGATCAGGAAACCGAAGGATCGGTCTTTCCACCCTCTATTCCCCCTTGAACCCTCGACTTAGAGTGAGACCGGAATGCTTTGACACGGTCGTCTAGTATCGACCGAAGCTCCCGAGCCCCTTGCGACAAGGCTATTCTTCGTCTCACATCCAGAAAAAACGACTCTGCTTCTGAAAAACTGACAGGATCAACAGACTCGAACAAGCGCTTGGCTGTGTACCCTGGTTGCCCTTCCAAAGTTTCGAGCTGATCATGGAAATATTTGATCATTTGCTTGGATGAGGGTGCCCCCAAGTTTAGGCGGATCTCAAATCGACGCCATGTGGCGCGGTCCAAAAGCTCAGGATGGTTTGTCGCACCGACAAGCACGCAATACGGAGGCAAGTCATCGATCTGAAGTAAGAGAGTGGTTATAACCCGTTTTATCTCGCCAGTCTCATGGATGTCGCCGCGTTCCTTGCCAATAGCATCAAATTCATCAAAGAAAAGCACACAGGGTTCCGTTCGCACGAAGTCGAATAGGCGTCGTAGACGCTGTGCTGTTTCGCCCAAATAGCTCGTGACAACTGCATCATAGCGGACAGTAAAAAGCGGGAGAGCCAACTCACAAGCTATCGCCTCAGCCAGCGATGTCTTGCCGTTCCCAGGGGGGCCCGCCAGAAGCAGTCTGTGCCTGGGCTCAAGACCATATGCCCGCAATACATCTGCCCGACGCTGCTCCTCGACAAGTTCGACACATGCCTTATGGGTGGATTCATCCAGATACAGGGATGACAAAGACCGACGAGGCTCACTGCGCTGAATACCCCCGGAACCATCGCGCACCCGAATACCTGCCGAATGGGCCTGCCCTTTTCGCTGGGGAGACTGAGGCATATCAAGCACACGCGAAATGCGATCTGCTACGCCAGAATGTTTCTTTGAGCGTTCGTCAGCCGCAATCGCTTCCGCAACAACGCGCGCATCAGCTACATCACCTCGTACGCTCGCTTTAACAAGATTGATTATCAAGTCGCTACGCGCCATCTAAATACATGCCTCTTAAATAAACGGAGACCCCATTATTCCCCCCCCGTATTTTCCAATTCTTACACGGATTAGGGGCCTAAGCCACCCGGAAAGCGTATTTTAACCCCGGCAGACACATTAACGGTGAACTTCATGGGTCGCGCAAATCCTCGAATTCTGTCCTCAGCCAGAGCCAACACTGGCAACATGTAGCTGGACAGCCGAAGCTTCACTACAGCTCGCTAAATTTGGCGTGATGACTATCTCGTAGCGATTTCATAACTGCCACTGCTATTCTGAAAACCAACACTACAAGGGGGGGGGCTGGATGCTGTACGCATGGATTGATGGGGTAAAACGCCCGCCGACCGCCAAAGGGGAGCGAACTACATGCCACGACTGCGGGGGCACTTTGACTTCGGTTATTCCAGCAGAGAACGTGAGGCACTGGCGGCATAAAACCGGAGATTGCGACTCCTGGAGCGAACCGGAAGGCCCTTGGCACCTCGGCTGGAAAGAGGCATTCCCTGAAGATTGCCGTGAGATCAGCTTATCCGACTCTATCACAGGTGAGCGCCATAGAGCTGACGTGCTGTGCGGTGCAGATACGTCAAACGCAACAGTATTAGAACTGCAACACTCCTCAATACCCGAGGAGGAAAGAATTGCGCGTGAGGCCTTCTACCAACAAGACCATCGCATGTTTTGGCTAATACACATCCACAACCATCAGAAATGGAATTTCGGCATGTCCCTGAACTGGCAGTCTAGACCGGTCAATGTCAAAGGTAAGAAATTCGCCATCATGCAATGGTACGGTCGCAGCACACAGTTCATTGAAAAATGGAAGCGCTCAACAGCCTACGTCTTTTTCGAGTTTCAGGAGCAGATTTTCTTTCTCGCCGGCAAGCCGTTATCAGAGCGCATCGCAGGCGGGACGCCATTAGAGAAAGGCCAGTACGCCCTGTGCCATCTGACGCATGAAGAATTTATACGCTCAGTCTCAGGAGCATAAAACTTTAGCGGCTAAAATTTCCTGGTCGGCGACCTTGAGACATAACGCAGCTCTTCTCGACCTCGTCAGCAAACAAAAACACAATATCCCGTTACTCACACCACCCCCAATTCCCGTAGCCGCTCCAGAATCTTGGCTTCCTTGATCCTCAACGTAGCCAGCTCCAGCATCAGATCTAGAGCCTCGTTACTGCCGCCCTCATCCGGCATAGCTACCGTCTCAGCCAGCGATTCCAGAGCTCTACCTCGCGCTCGCCGCTTCTGCACATAGCGCCCTAAAGCCGAACGGGAAGCGAATTCAGATCCATCCACCCCACGAAGCCAAAGCAGCAGCTCATCCAGGGTATCAACCCCATCATCAATTCGTTGGTTAAGCGCATCGCGCTGCGAAGCATTAAGGTTCGCAACAAAGGACTTTCGGGCCATCAGGGCAACCTCATCAAAATGACAAGCCCACAATAGTGGGATATCCCATTTTAGTAAAGATTGATTAATGCCACCTAATTTTAGCGGCTAAAGCCCTACAGGTTTACCCACAGGCACCCACTCATATTCGTCCTCCCCGTCGTCTCGGGCTTCGACCTTGAACACTCCCCCTTGACTATCCACGGCGTAGGTTCCTGGTCGTTCATGGCGGGCATCACCCAACTGACTCCTCCAGCCTACCCCCTTGCCTCTCCAGATCAGCACAATTCCACCCTGACACTCCGGACGCTGTTCTCGATAGCTCGCCGCCGCAAGGCGCTGAATTTTTATACGCACCCACTTTCCATCTCGCTCCATCTCCTGGCGCAAATCATCTATTTCTTCCTGCGTCAGGAGATGGCGTCCGTACTGCCTCTTACTCAGCCGCTCAATTTCTTCCTTTGTAAGTTTCCCCATTCGAGCAAACCTCCAATCAGCCAATGCATTTTGTAGCATACAAGCTAAATACTTGAGAATCAGAGCAATGGAGGCTCCCAGCCCCTGCGAGCGGAGCCCCACCCCATCAACCGATGGGACAAGCATCTGTGATTACTTCACCGACAAGCGATCTCGGGCTCTGCCATCAATTTCCGCCTAACAAAAACAGCCGCGCTGTGAAAATCAGCCCTGGATGCTAAGCCTGTGCCAGCCTGGTAATTCACCACCATGCACGCCTCGATGATTGCCAGGGCCAGAGCGCCGATCTCTTGGGCATCATCCTGGTCGAGATAGTCCATTGCAGCAAAGGCTTTCGCCGCCTGGTGCACGGCATGGTTAAATTCGATAGCCTTCCTCTTTCTCATAATTCACCTCTTGGCAGGTGGGTTAGGAGAGTGCCGACCGGCGCGCCATGCCGGTCGGCACACTTTCTTACTCGTCGTCTTCGGGCTTCTTGTCTTCAAACTGGGCCTTGATGGCATCTGCCACCCTGCCCCCTGCCGTTTGAGAAATAGCTGCCTGTCGGTTTTCAGACCTGACCTGGCTTATGCCTTGTCTCAAATGCCCAGCAGCACTAGCAGCGGTTCCTATCCCCTGATTCATCTTTTCGGAAAAGGTAGATTGCTTGCTACCCATAGCCGGAGCAGCGCTTTGGGTCTTGGTAGCTTGGCCTGTCTGAGCTGCTGCAACCGCTGCTTTTATTGCACTGCCAGCTCCCGACGCACCTCTTGATGTTGCCATTGCTCCCCTAGCCGCAAGCCCCGCACCGCCTGCCGCCATAGCCCCTGCGCCCACAGCAGCTCCAACAAGCGTACCTGCGCCAAACGAGCTACCAGCAGCACCTGCGGAACCTCCACCGGGAATCAGACCTGCAATCACATTGGGAACGGTATTAATCAGGATCACCAACACCAGGCACACAACAAAGACCACCATCAGCTCAGTGATGGTGGCATTCTCTGAAAGACTATGGTGGTAGCCGTCCAGGATGGAGATGCCGATACCAATCATTAGGGTCATGGCCATCAGCTTTAAACCAATGCCGATTACTGCCCGAAAATAATTAAGGGCAATATCGCTAGTCCACCTGGAACCACCAAACCCAAGAACGAAAATTCCCGCATACGCCAGGATGTAAGCAGTGAGCATGGCCAACAGCACATTAGCCGCGACCACCGCCAGGCACGCCAGAATGGCAAGGGTAATCAAGAAGATGGACAGGTTGTCGATGGGACTACTCCACTCGTAGCTTTTACCGGCCTTCGCTAGGATGTCGAAAGCAATATCAATTGGCGTTGAAGGTGATAAGCTGCGCCCCATTCCCGATGCTTCCCCACCGACAATAGAGAGTGATCGAATAATAGCCATCGCCATATCCGGTCCGTTACTCAAAAGCCAGTAGAAAAACCCGGTAAAGATCGTGAACCGAATAAATTCGGAGAAGAACTCACCAAGGTCAGCTTGTCGTAAGGCCATAAAACCAAACGTCCACACCATCGAGATAACTGCTAGCGTCCAGAACAACCATTCCGCATAGCCGGTAATAACACTTCCCCAGGTGGCACTGGCTTCCAGGTACCTTGCCGCGACCTCGTTAAGGACCCCCTCTTTTTCAACCGCAGCAAAGGCAGATTGAGACAGGAGTAACGGTGGTCCTGCAATTAGCATCCTTGAGAGCATTGCTTTCATGGTTGAAACTCCTTGCTCTTTGAGCGATCTACCGGGTCAGAAATACCCTCCCAAACGTCATTTTCCTTCTGGTTCTCATTGTCATCACCACAACCCGAAACCAGACTCATCAAGCACAAGAGGGCCACCTTCAGCAAAATCTTCATGGTTTAAACTCCTGGCTTTTTGAACGGTCTGTTGGCGTAGTCATGCCTTCGTAGAGGTGATGCCGAGCGGCGGTTTCTTGCGCCTCCCTGTCGGCCTCTGCCTGCATCCGGGCCACCATTGCTGTTTGTTGGGCAGCGAGCATTCCACGGATCTGTAATAGCTGATTAGCTTGCTGGCTGGCGAACTGGTTAGCGAAGCCCAATGCCTGCATTTGGCCATCAGCGCCCTGGGCACTGCTCTGCAGCTTCTCCAGGCGGCGGGCATCATTACGCAAGGCCTCCTGTTGCTGATCCAGTCCTTTCAGCATTGCGTCATTAGCTTGCTTCTGCCCCTGGCTGGCCAAGCCTCGGTTACGCTCCATCATCGCCTGTTCTTGTTCGGAACAGCCCTCAGCAGTGAAACAGGGAGAATTGCCGTAATAGTCCACGTCCTGATAGACCGACATGAACTCATCAAGGCTGCCCAACTGCTGTTTGTAACGCTCTAAAGCATCCGTTGCGCCAAGCAAATCGGCCACAGTTCCCTGAGCCTGATCCCACAAATAGACATCCGGCCCGGCGGTGTTTTGCAACTGGTTCTCGTATTGCTGGATTTGCGTCTGATACTGCTCAATCTGCTGCAAGGTCTGCGAAACAGATTCCATGGCGTTAATCGTAGTTTGAATGACGTTGGTAGCGTCAAAGGTAGGAATGCCGGCTAGGGCCGGTGACGAAAAACTGCCGCTGATCAGAGCCAGAGTGAGGGCGACTTTAGCCGCTAAAGTTTTTGTCGGCTTATTTTGCTTCCTTGATTCCATTCTTTTCCTCCAATTGTTCTTGAAGGCTTTATGGTGCCCAGCAGTTCCATCTACTGTAGACAGAATGATTGGAGGCATTGGTTGTCAATGCTGACCAACGCTGCCTTTGGCCATCTGACTTATGGAGGACGATTGGTAATCATCGGAAACCTTTAGCGGCTAAAGTTCACAACTGAGAGGCTTTCTGGAACATCAAGGCCTGGGTGGCTTTAATCTCCCTCAGCGCCTCTATGATCGTTGCCTCTAGGCCAGCCTGGTCGTACCCCTCAAGGTCTAATTTCTCGTCATTGGTCAGCCACATTTTCAACAGGCCTCCAAGCCGGCCCAGGTCGGCATTGATCTTCACTAGCTCCAGTACAGCCTCCTGATCCGCCACTCCTATCACTGGCGTCCCAAGGCCCACATTCCGCAGATAAGCGGAAACACTGAGGCCTGCACTTTTAGCTTTGTCTCCTATGGCCCTCTTTTCTTCTGGGAGAACCAGAACCTTTATCGGCTCGACTGACTTTCTAGTTATCGACACGTCTTCTCCTTTGCGGCGGTAGCCGCTGCCTCGCAGAGCAGGACCCGTTGAGCACTTGTTGCGAATTAGGGATGTGAAGTGGTCGCCCTGATTTATCAGGGTGGCCACCTTCACCTATCCTGCCCTTGTTTAAAACACTTTTACTCCAAGGTTGAGTGTCGCACGCTTCAAGCAAAGCCCGCTATTTCCACGCTTATTCAATGCTGATAGCCTTGGTTAAAGGGAAATCACGGGATAGCAGCGAAAAAACAGCGTTATCCGCTGGATATCGGATAAAAATAGGCTTCCAGAAGCGCTAAAAAAGCGATCCAACAGCGACAAAACAGCATTCACCCAAGTCCGCCAAATTTGCATCTATGCCGCTGCGATGGATGAATACTGGAAACAGGAGTTTGGCTATGGAATCGATCAGCTCACCCAAGGCGAAGCCGGGCACCTCAAAGCGGCTCAATCCGTTGACGCAATCAGAGATAGAATCGCTGCGGCAAGAGACAAAGCAGGACATCAAGTGGGTGCAGGAGCAGCTACGCCTCCGCAAAGCTCAGAAAGCCAAAAAACAGGCTTAAAGAGCCAGTCCCAGGCCGAGAGCCTGGCAAACGATCAGGCGAGCCTGGCAGAGTCTGCCGAAATTGAAAAACGCTACGACGCTGTTTTTCAGAACTACCTTGAAGCCAAAGCCAGGCTCCAGCCCTGGTGATGACGCCAAGCTCTCCTACCGGTTAGTGGCCCCGGAAACCCCTTTTACTGATTAACCTTCACCAAGCGGCCTCTATTCCTTTCTGCTGCGCTTTCTCTCTTGATCCCGCCCCCGCGCCGAAGGCGCTAAAAAAGAGCTTTTGCGGCCTTTGGCCGCGCATTATCAGGCAGCCGCAGGCCGGGCGAAGCAAGGAACGAGTGGAGGGATGGTGCGCCGGTAGGCGTAAAACGGTTAACGATACGCGGTATCCCGTTAACTGGCCGCCAAGCCTACCAAGCGTTAAAGAATATATTTAAGTTAAATCGCGCGCGCGCGTTACGGCGCAGCGGTCGCCCATACAGCCCTTGTCGTTACTAGGTTTCCAAAAAGTGCTTGTGTGTGAAAGTACGAAGGTGGGTGTGTGTGATAGTACAAGCCAATTCACAGGGTTAGCGTGTGTGAAAGTACATGCCAATTCACAGGCCACCCGGTTATCCACAAGAACCCCAAAGCACGTACCTTTACACACGCTTGCGCTTTGCTTGCCTGCGTTTATGTTGGGCTTGGTGAGCGATGACAGGAGCATGAGGCCGTCCGTCAAGTATGTCATTGATCTCGGCTCGCCTTCCCTCGGGGCCAGCGGCGTAAAAGGTTACCAGGTCTCGATCGGCATCGTAGGCCAGGAGATAGCCGGGCAGAGCCCCGCTTTCGGCTAGGACTTTGATACCCCTGCGAAACTCCCGGAGTGAAGCTGTGCTGCCGCTTTTCTCCAAGAGTGTGGCAAGCTTTACACGCCAATGCGGTTGGTTTCCGCAGTGTTTACGGGCCAACTCATAGATACGACGATCAAGCGCCTTTCGTAGCCGGAAGTAATCGCGACTCAACGTTAACACCTGCATGGCCTCGACCGACCGAAACAACCATTCAGGCAGCGTCACCTCTACCGCAACCATCCGGCTATCATTTGGTGACTTCTCCACAACACGCCAAGAATCGACCAAACCAAATCCTCGCCGCTCGCGCCGGCCATTTGTCTTTATATTGGTTTCAATACGCGTACCACTGAGCCGGCGCAGCATGTCTGCAGCCCGCTGATAACCGATTCCAGATGTTGGCCGGTTAGTAACGGTCAGAAAGTCATGCATGACAAAGCGAATCGTACGCGAAGTTTCCCGATCCCGGTTCTTAGCCTCCACCACCTGGCTGATACAATAGATCCATAGATCTTTGTCGTGGATAGTCGCACGCCCAGTTGCTCCAGGAAGCACGGTGACAGTGTTACCGCTTCGTTCATAATTACGAATGCGTTTGTCGCCGGCCTTCAAGGCGAACAACGGGTGCTCCATACTGACCATGTCGTCTTTAGGGGCTACGTCCAGTATATCGGCTACAAAGAAGTCGCCTTGCCGGTTCCGCTCCGGCAGTAGGGCCATTCTGTTAACCCTCTACGGTGTAACCAGGCCGGCTGGCTTGAATGCCAGACGACTTGCGCTCCTCAATCCACTCCTCAACCTCGGCCAAATCCCATGCCACATTTCTGCTAGTCAATGCGATCCGGCGCGGGAAGTCCCCTCTTTGCTCCATGTTAAAAATTGTCCGTGACGCCAGCGGGATCATCTTCAGGAGCGTTTTTTTATTGATCAGTCTCTTGCTGGTCATGGTTTCCATTTTTCTGCCTCCAAATGTTTCTGAAGGCTTTATGGTGCCCAGCAGTTCCCGTTGCCGTAGACAGAATGATTGGATACATTGGTTGACATGGAAAATCACCGTATCCAAATTGTGCCGGGATGCAATCCGATCATCTCGGCGGCTATTGAGAACCTCCAGGATCGATGGCGTCAATATTCCAACCGTTCGAAGAGCAAGCCTCTTGCTGGACTGCTAGAGGAGATCATCGATCCTGCCTTATCCGAATACGCGAAGAAAATTCCGCGAAACTATCTGCCTTACATCCTTGGCTCAGGACAGGATGGGCCACTCAGCGAGATTGTCAGAACGAAGCCTGTCGGTGCGGAGCTCGCCCAGCGAAATTTGATTAGAGAGTTCGAAAATGCATCGAGTAACCCAGCGTTTAGCAACCCAGCATTTGTCGCCACCTTGGAGACATTAGTCGAGTTACTATGGGCTTGCTCTGATAAGCGCGCTCGGCATACCAAGGTGAGGGGCCTGAATGGTCAGCGCCGTGCACAAGAATTTTGCCGGTTTTGTGGAAAGCCATCCGAACTAGCTGCATATGCAGCTGGCAGTGATTCGGTAGACATATACCACAAATCAACAACACTCCAGCTTAGCAGCACCCATTGTCACGAGCATCGAGTGAAGTTGCCCACCGGCAAATGGAATCCGGCATACAAGTCAGCATCAATGTCGGTCGCCAAGTTCGATTTAGAACTGGACAGGCTCACTCGGCAATCAAGGAATTATGAGACGCTTTCAGCGAGCTCTGGTGATCCTTTGGTAGATCAGTATATATACCAATATGTCCATCGATTCGGGTTCCGGCCAGGCGACAAGGCCGAAATGCGAAATCATGCTCGTGGGATCGTTGACGCAAAATTATCGGATCACAAGAAAAGGGTTTTGGTACTCCAGCAGCAAGGCCTTAATCAATCAAACATTGCAACCATATTGAACGTTAGTCGCCAATCGATATCAAAAAGTTTAGCGTCGACCCCGGAGAAATTCCTCGCTATATCAGCGAGTTCGAGTCATCACCCCGGATTCAATGACGAGTTTCGGACAAAAATTCGCGATATTGAGCCAAGCATCATGGACTGGCTAGATGATCCCAACATAACCGACATCATGCTAAATCCTGATGGCAGACTCTGGCTCACACGAGAGAACCGGTCTAAAGCAGAGCTTGGCACCATTATAGAAAGCAGCCAGGCCAAATTGATCATTGCGACCTTCGCAGCTGAAGCGCAAATCAGCCCAGACGCTGGCCAAACTCTGGAATGCGAGCTGCCAGGCTTATTGCGCCTCGTGGCGTGGCTCACGCCGATAGTAGAGAGCCCAACCTTCGCAATTCGGAAAATGGCTCAATAATAAGGGGGGTTCGGAAGTCATTCCGTCAATCGCGGTTTCCCGATGGACCATTCATCGATCATATCCGCCCAGTCCTGCAGCATTTCGGTGCGCTGCTCACGGTATTCTGCCTTGTTGTAGATTGCTCTAACGCCCTTTTGTTCATGCGCAAGGCACTTTTCAATCCAGTCGGTGTTGTAGCCAGCCTCATGCAACAGCGTGCTGGCTGTCCGACGCAGATCATGCGGCCCAAACTTGGAAAGCGGCTTCCCGTCTTTTTGCGCTGCCTCATAGGTCATCGTCAGAATCTTGTTGAGCGTAGCCCCCCTCATCGGAGTATCTGGCTCATACCGTGACGGCAGCACATAGTCTGATCCTCCCGCAAAGGTCTTTAGCGCAATGAAAATATCCAGTGCCTGCCGGGACAGGAACACCAGGTGCGGGTTACGTCGCTTCATCCGCTCTTTGGGGATTGTCCAAAGAGCCTCACTGAAGTTGATCTCGCTCCAGGTCGCATTCGTCAGCTCGCTTTTACGCACCATTGTCAGCAAAAGCAGCTTGGCCGCAGCCCGATACGCCGGGCTTGTGCCGACACGCTCCAAGTACTGGTACATCAAGCCGATCTCTTCAGGCGTCAGCGCCCTATCTCGTGGCTCAAATTTTGCGATAGATGATGAGCGCACCAACTTTGCGGGATTATCCACCTTCTGACCACACTCAATAGCCCAGCGAAAGACCTGCAGCACGATTTCACGTGCATGAACTGCTGTAGCAGGCGCCCCTCGCTCGACTATGGCGTCTACCAAGGCCCGCAAGTCTTCGTGGGTAATCTCAACCAGCTTCCAGGTACCGAATTTGGGTTTGAGTTCACGCTCGTAGACAGAACGGCGCATGTCCCGGGTCGAATCAGCCATCTGGTAGCCGCGTAGCCATTTTTGAGCCCACGCATCAAACGTTTCAGCGCCCTTTACCCGTGCTTTGTCACGGGCCTTTTCTTTCGCAGGAGATTTGCCGTCTGCCACCATCTTCTTGGCTTCATGAAGCCGTTCACGCGCTTCAGCCAGCGTGATACCACCGACGCCATAGCGACCAAAGGTGATGGTCTCCTGCCTGCCATTGATGGAGTAGTTGTAGCGAAACGAGATGGAGCCCGCCTTAGTGACGGCCACATAAAGGCCGTCGCGGTCATTTACCTTGTAGAGCCTATCCCTGGGCTTGAGATTACGCAGCTTGGTATCGGTCAGCATTCGTCCTGCTCTTCATCAGTTTTGATACCATGCTCGAAAACCACTGAAAAAAAGGCGAATAATCCAATATAAACAGCAAGTTAAGGCCAATCAATACCATGTAAAACGGAGAAAACACTACATGGTATCAAGGCCTTGTCATGGCATTGATGCCTGATAGTACCAACATTAATGCCATGAAAAAAATGTGCTTGGAGTGGCCATAAGGTGCCTGACAATGCCAGACAGAAAAACAAAAAAGCCCGCAATTACACGGGCTTAGGTAGTATTTTATGCTCTTGAGTGCCAGTCAGTACCAGACAGGGAATCATTCCCACTCAATCGTTGCCGGGGGTTTGGACGAGATGTCGTAGGTCACCCGGCTGATGCCCGGGATCTCGTTAATGATGCGGCTGGAGACCAGCTCCAGGAAATCATAGGGCAGGTGCGCCCAGCGGGCGGTCATGAAGTCGATGGTTTCAACGGCGCGCAGGGCCACCACGTATTCGTAGCGACGGGCATCGCCCACCACACCCACTGACTTGACCGGCAGGAACACGGCGAAGGCCTGGCTGGTCTTGTGGTACAGACCGGCGGCACGCAGCTCTTCGATGAAGATATGGTCCGCCAGACGCAGGGTGTCGGCGTATTCCTTCTTCACTTCGCCAAGGATGCGTACACCAAGGCCCGGCCCCGGGAAGGGGTGACGGTAGACCATGTCGTAGGGAAGGCCCAGCTCCAGGCCAATCTTGCGCACTTCATCCTTGAACAGTTCGCGCAGGGGCTCGACCAGCTTGAGCTTCATGTCTTCCGGCAGGCCGCCCACGTTGTGGTGGCTCTTGATCACATGGGCGCCACCGGTCTTGCTGGCGGCGGATTCGATCACGTCCGGATAGATGGTGCCCTGGGCCAGCCAGTTGGCGTTCTTCAGCTTGCTGGCCTGTTCATCAAAGATGTCGATGAAGGTGTTGCCGATGATCTTGCGTTTCTTTTCCGGGTCCGCTTCGCCGGCCAGTTTGCCCAGGAAGTTGTCTTCCGCGTCCACGCGGATGACTTTCACGCCCATATTGTCGGCGAACATTTCCATGACCTGGTCGCCTTCCTGATGACGCAGCAGGCCATTGTCCACGAACACGCAGGTGAGCTGATCGCCGATGGCCTTATGCAGCAGCGCCGCCACCACGGAGGAATCCACCCCGCCGGACAGACCCAGGATCACCTCGTCGGTGCCTACCTGCTCGCGGATGGTGTCGATGGCATCGTTGATGATATTGCTCGGCGTCCACAGTGCTTCACAGTCGCACAGTTCGCGCACGAAGCGCTCGAGCAGGCGACCACCTTGCAGGGTGTGAGTCACTTCCGGGTGGAACTGAATGCCATAGAAGCGTTTTTCGTCGTTGGCCATGCCAGCAATGGGGCAGCTGCCGGTGGTGGCCGTCGCCACGAAACCCGCCGGCATCTCGCCGACACGGTCACCGTGACTCATCCACACATCCAGGTATTCCTTGCCCTGCTCTTCGTGGTCGACGATGCCGTCCAGCAGGCTATTCTTTTCCGCCTTCTCCACCCGGGCGTAGCCGAATTCGTGCTTTTCACCGGCAATCACCTTACCGCCCAACTGCTCGGCCATGGTCTGCATGCCGTAGCAGATACCCAGCACCGGAATACCCGCCTCGAACACCGCATCCGGGGCACGGGGGGTTTCCGCCGCCGTGACGGATTCCGGACCACCGGACAGGATGATGCCCTTGGGCGCAAACTCACGGATCTCCTCGGCGGTCATGTCGAAGGCACGGATCTCGCAGTACACGCCGATTTCCCGTACCCGGCGGGCAATCAGCTGGGTGTATTGGGAACCGAAGTCCAGAATCAGAATGCGCTGGGCATGGATATCTTGCATGGGGTTCTATCCCGCGGTGGTTGCCGACGGCTGGCGCCGGACCTTGTTGGTTACGGGTCTGACGTCGGATGTCTGACGTCGGACGCTTTAAAAGCAAAACGGCCGGAGATGTCTCCGACCGGTTCTGGCGTCAGACGTCCGACCTCAGACGTCCGACCCCCTTCAAGTCACGACAGGCCCCGAATCACCCCACCGGGTAGTTCGGTGCTTCCTTAGTGATCGTCACATCATGCACGTGGGATTCTTTCATGCCCGCGTTGGTGACTTTCACGAATTCCGGCTTGGTGCGCATCTCTTCGATGGTGGCACAGCCGGTGTAGCCCATGGAGGCGCGCAGGCCGCCCATCAGCTGGTGAACGATGGCGCTCATGGGGCCCTTGTAGGGTACCCGGCCTTCGATACCTTCCGGTACCAGCTTCTCGATGCCGGCAGCGGCATCCTGGAAGTAGCGGTCGGAGGAACCGGTGGAACCGGACATGGCACCCATGGAGCCCATGCCACGGTAGGCCTTGTAGTAGCTACCCTGGAACAGCTCCACGTCACCCGGCGCTTCTTCGGTGCCGGCCAGCAGAGAGCCGATCATGATGGCACTGGCGCCAGCGGCAACCGCCTTGGAAATGTCACCGGAGAAGCGGATACCACCGTCAGCGATCAACGGCACACCGGTGCCCTTCAGGGCTTCGGCCACATCGGAGATGGCAGTAATCTGCGGCACGCCGATGCCCGCCACGATACGGGTGGTGCAGATGGAGCCAGGGCCGATGCCCACTTTCACGGCATCCGCACCGGCGGCAACCAGGTCCTTGGCGGCGGCGGCGGTGGCGATGTTGCCACCAATCACCTGTACTTCCGGGAAGTGTTTCTTCACCCAGGCCACCCGGTCGATCACACCCTGGGAATGGCCGTGGGCGGTGTCTACCACGATCACGTCCACACCGGCTTCCACCAGCGCGGCGACGCGTTCGTCGGTGCCGGCACCGGTACCAACAGCAGCGCCAACCCGCAGACGACCCTGGGAGTCCTTGCAGGCGTTAGGGTATTTGGCGGCTTTTTCGATGTCTTTCACGGTGATCATGCCGCGCAGCTCACCACTGGCGTTCACCACCACGACTTTTTCAATGCGATGCTTGTGCAGCAACGCCTGCACTTCATCCGCGCCAGCGCCTTCCTGTACGGTCACCAGCCGGTCCTTGCCGGTCATGATGTCCTTCACACACTGGTCGTAATTGGTGATGAAGCGGGTGTCACGGCTGGTCACGATGCCCACCACCAGATTGCCTTCTACCACCGGCACGCCGGAGATCTTGTTGGCTTCGGTGATACGCATTAGCTCGGCAACGGTGGTGTCCGGGCTGACGGTGATCGGATCTTTCACCACGCCGGATTCGTATTTCTTTACCATCCGCACGTTACGGGCCTGATCGGCAACTTCCATGCTCTTATGGAGAATGCCGATGCCGCCTTCCTGGGCCATGGTAATGGCCAGGCGGTGCTCGGTGACCGTATCCATGGCTGCGGACACCAGCGGAATATTGAGGGCGATGTCCCGGGTCAGCTTCGATTTCAGGGACACATCCTTGGGCAGCACATTGGAATGGGCGGGTACAAGCAGAACGTCGTCGAACGTCAATGCTTCTTGCACGATTCTGAGCATATTGCACCGTAGGAAGTGAGAGGGTTCCCGGTCAGAACCGCTGATTGGGGTTCTGTCGGGCGCACCCGGAGTTAAGGAGGAGGACCGGGTGCCGCCGGTTAAGGCGGCAAACCTTTGCCACCCCCGGAAATTAAGCGGGCAATTATACGCCAAACCCACCGTGGTACACAATCAGAGCGCTGGCAAGGTCGGAGGAAAATCGCTACCCTCCCGCGATGACCTTTTCATCCCGCGCCGAACCGCTATCGATCAGCCGACTGAACCTGGAAGCCCAGGGCCTGCTGGAAGGCTCCTTTCCGCTCATCTGGCTGCAGGGAGAACTGTCCAACTTTTCCCGTCCGGCTTCCGGGCACTGGTATTTCAGTCTGAAAGATTCGCGTGCCCAGATTAATGGGGCCATGTTTCGAAATCGCAACAGGCTGCTTGATTTCAATCCCCAGAATGGTCAACAGGTACTGGTACGCGCCAAGGTCACCCTCTACGTACCCCGCGGCAACTTCCAGATTGTGGTGGAGCACATGGAGCCGGCGGGCCAGGGGGCGCTCAAGGCCCAGTTCGAGGCGCTCAAGGCCCAGCTGCAGGCGGAAGGTCTGTTCGCCCAGGAACGCAAACGCACCCTGCCCGCCTGGCCCACCCAGATCGGCGTGATCACCTCCCCCAGCGGCGCCGCCATTCGCGACATTCTGCAGGTGCTCAAACGCCGCTGCCCGTCCATTCCGGTGGTGATCTACCCGGCGGCGGTACAGGGTGACGATGCCCCGGCACAGTTGCGTCAAGCACTGGATCTGGCGGTTCGCAGGGAGGAATGCGACGTGCTGATCATCGGTCGCGGCGGCGGCTCCCTGGAGGACCTGTGGGCCTTCAACGATGAAGCCCTGACCCGGGCCGTGGCCGCCTGCCCGATCCCCATCGTCTCCGCCGTGGGCCACGAAGTGGACACCGGGCTGACCGACTTTACTGCGGATATGCGCGCACCAACCCCTTCCGCCGCTGCCGAATTGGTGAGCCCGGACCTGTCGGTGGTCACACAACGGCTCGGCGGCCTGCACCGGCGCCTGCGCTGGGTGATGGCCCAACAGCTGCGTGCGCCCCAGGAGCGTCTGCGCCACCTGAGCCAGCGGCTGCGCTCGCCGCGCCACTCTCTGGAACAGAGCAGCCAGCGGCTGGATGAGTTACAGGGCCGGCTGCAGCGGCACATGCAACAACGCCTGGCACTGCTGCAAAGCCGGCTGCGCCCCAGCCAGCAGCGGCTGGCCCGGCAATCCCCGCAACGGCTGCTGGCAGACCGCCAGCAACGGCTGCAGACTCTGGAAAAACGCCTGCCACAACCCTTACTGAGACTGATCCAGCAGCACCAGGTGCAGCTGGGCAATCTGGGCAAACGGCTACACACCGCCAGCCCCCTGGAAACCCTGGGGCGCGGTTACAGCATTACCTTCAAGGGCGAGGAAGCGGTACGTTCGGTCACACAGATACGGGCCGGCGACACCCTCACTACCCGCCTGGCGGACGGCGAAGTCAGCGCCCGTGTTGAGCGTGTTCAGGGGTCAGATAAGGGCTCAGCACCCGAGTAAGCTGCTGACGCCGGAAGGGTTTGGCAAGGTGGGCGTTCATGCCCGCTACCATACAGCGGTCGCGCTCTTCGTCCATGGCGTTGGCGGTGAGTGCTATCACAGGAATCGGCGCCCGCCCCCGCTCACGTTCCCACTGGCGCAATTCCCGGGTAGCTTCCAGGCCATCCATCACCGGCATCTGCACATCCATGAGGATGCAGTCGAAATCCCGCTGGCGGACTTTTTCCAGGGCTTCCTGTCCATTGGTCGCTGTGACCACGGTCACCCCCATGTGCTCCAACAGTCGCCGGGCCACCAGCAGGTTCACGTCATTGTCCTCCACCAGCAGCACCAGGCCAAACAACAGGCCGCCTATGCGATCCTCTTCGTCCGCCGGTACCGCCAGCGGGGCCGGCGCCTGACTGCGGTAGAGCAAGCGCAACGACAGGGTAAAGGTGCTGCCGCCACCTTCATCGCTGCTCACTCTCAGGGTGCCACCCAGCATTTCACTGAGCCGGCGGGCGATAGCCAGCCCCAGACCGGTGCCACCAAAACGCCGGGAGGTGGACGAATCAATCTGCGAGAAAGCCTTGAACAGATCGCTCTGGCGATGCCGGGGAATACCGATGCCGGTGTCACGCACCGCCAGGGTCAGGTCCAGCCAGTCATCACGCACCTGAGCGGCGGTGATCTCAAGGACCACGCCCCCTTCCTGGGTAAATTTCACCGCATTGGAAATCAGGTTGTTGAGCACCTGGCGTAGCCGGGTGGGATCGCTGCGCACCATTTTGCCCGCCAGCGCGTCGGCATTTTCCAAGTGCAGGTACAGGCCTTTGCTTTCCGCCATGTAGCGGAAGGTGGCCACACAGTTTTCCAGCAACGGTAGCAGCTCGAAAAAAACCGGATCCAGATCCATGCGGCCGGCCTCAATACGGGAGAAATCAAGAATGTCGTTGATCACGTCCAGCAGGTGCCCGGTGGATTCCAGAGCCGCCAGGGTGTATTCGTGCTGCTCTTCGCTCTGCGGGGTTTCTTCCAGCAATTGCAGCATACCCAGCACCCCGTTCATGGGGGTGCGCAACTCGTGGCTCATCATGGCCAGAAAATCGCTTTTGGCCTGGCTGGCGGTCTGCGCCTGACGGTGGGCATGGCGCAGCTTGTCGATGGCGCTCTGCTGCTCCCGGTGCGCCCCTTCCAGGCTACTGGCCAGCTCATTGATATCATCCTGCAGCTCTGCCAGTTCGCCGCGCAGATAGCTGCTACCACGCACCCGATAATCACCATTGCGCAGGGTACGCAGAAGACCGGACAGATAGCCCAGCGGGGAGGCGATCTGGCGGGCCAGGTAGTGGGCGATCCACAGGCCGATGATGATAGCGAACAGGGCAGGAAGCAGGCTGGCCAGCAGGATTTCCTTCTGCCGCGCCAGCAGCCGGGAGCTGGACATACCCAGTACCACCTCACCGATCCGCTCAGGCTGACTGTCTGTGGCCTCCCCCTTCAGGGGGCCACTGTCGGACACCGGCTGGCGGTAGATACCGGAATGAAACTCCAGCACGTCGCTATGATCCTGTCTCAGGCCTCGCCCTTCATAGAGCAGCACCTGGCCGTCACTGTCATGGAAAACCACGTACTGCAGATCTGCCTGCTGCATGGCGAGGCGCGCCTGACGGCGCAAATCATCGTAGTTGCCCGCCAGAACCCCGTACTCTGACGAGGAGGCGATCTGCTGGGCCAGATAGCTGCCCAGTTCTCGCAGGTCCCGATCCGCATCCTCAAAGCGTTGCCAGGTGAGCGCCACCAGTAGCAGCAGCAACATGATCAGAGCCGGCACCAGCCCGAGAAGCTGCAGCTGCTTGCGGATGCCTGCCCCCTTTTTTTTGATGGCCCCTTTTCTCATGGAGAGACCTCCAGAGCATCACGAAGGGAGTCGATGTCGTGAAACACCATGTCAAAGCTGTTGGCCACATGTTCGTTGACGGCAACCGTCGGCGTATGCACAAAGCCGGAGCGGCGCAGACGCTTGCTGTTATGAAAGAATTGCAGATGCACCAGGGTCTCAGCCACCAGGTCCGCACCGCTGGCGTACAGGCTGGCCACACTGCCCGCCTGTACATAGGCCTGGTCCGGACCGAACACTGGCCGACGCAGCCGGTAACTGGTCAGCAGCACCAGCTTGGCTGTGCCTGGACCAAATAGCTGGCTATCCACTGGCAATAACAGGGCGTCGAACTCAGCCAGACGCTCACGCAGGCGATCCCCCAGCTCCTCCACCGACGACACCGGCAGCAGGGTCAGCCCCAACCGGCCCTGATAATCCTGAACCATGCCTGGGGTCCAGGCACTTTTCGGGCCGACAATCACTCCCACCCTGCGCGCCAGTGGCATCATGGTCTCCAGCATGGCCAACTGATCGTTCAATGCCACCCCTGCCCAGATTCCCTGGCACTGGCAGCGCTTTCGCTGGGCCAGGGCCACCGCCGAGCGGCTCACGTAGACACCCAGTAATGGCTTGTCCAGCTTCTGGGCACGCCGGAACGCCTGATCACCGACAGCGATCAGCAGCTCTGCCTGTTGCGGATCGGCCACCCGGGTAATGGGCGGCATGGTGGCAGTGTCCAGCGCCTGAATAAAACTGTCACGGAAAGGGCCGTCTTCGGCAAGCACATACACCGGTAACGGGGTCTGGGCACAGAGTGGCGCCGCCAGCCAGGCCAGCCATAACAACAGGATGAGGCGTCCCTGCCTGTTCATCCCTAAATCCTCACCGCCAGTCCCAACCAGAAACGGTCTTCCTGATAACGGTTTTCCTCGAAGACCACTGGCTCCTTGTTCAGAGCATGCTGCACCACGCCCTTCCACTCCAGTTCCGTATCACCCACCCGGTGCCGGAAACGCACCTGCAGGTCCAGCCGCTCGAACACATTGTCGTTGTAGTCGTTAGCCAGGTAATAGGCGGAGGACCAGCCCCAATGGTGGCTAAGTTGCCAGGCCCACAGGGCGCTGGCGCTGTCCCGCGCCGCCAGGCGCCCTTCGGTCTTTTTATTGACGCGTGTGTGGATATGAGCACCGGTCACTCTCAGCAGGTGGTTCACCCCTGGCCGCCAGCTCAACTGGGCCTCGGTGCCCTGATGATCCACCCGCCCTTCGTTATTGGGCTCGAACTCAAAGGGATTGAGGGCATGGCTGAGCAGGTCGGTGAGCTCTTCCTGGAAATAGCGCACATCCAGTTCCAGACCGGAGAGCTGCCCGTAATAACCCAGCTCCCAGGAGCGGATCCGCTCCGGTTTGAGGGTGCCGGGGCTGGTCTGGGTGATAAAGAAATAGGCCGGGGACCAGCCGAGCAGAGCGTCGGTATTGCTGGAAAAGGGTGGCGACAGCTCCCGGGCGCGGATATTGGTGCGCGCCTGATCTTCGTAGATATCCGGGGTGCGCAGGGCTTTGGAAAACACATAGCGGAAACTGTGTCCCGGGGCGGCCCGCCAGTTGAGGCCCAGGCGGGGGCTAAAATGCTGGCCGGAGATGCTGTCACGCTCCCAGTAACCACCCAGGTTCAGGGTCACCGGGCGCAGCAGATCCACCGCCAGATTACCGAAGGCACGATAACTGACATTGTCGTAGGTACCGGACAGATAGCTGTCGGAGCTGACCCGGTCATGGCGCAGGTTCAGGCCACTGACCAATCGTACCCGCTCACCCATTTGCAGGGTGTCCTGGATTTCCAGGTCATAGCGCTGTTCCTCGACGTCCAGCGCACTGCTGGCGCAGAAAGGCGCATTGGCTGACTGAAGGATGGCATAGCGATTGGCGAAATCCGGGTCACTTTGTGCGGCGGCAAAGGTAGCGCCCACATCACGGTCATTTTCCAGATACAGTTCGCGCAGCTCCCGGGAAAACAACACCCCGCCGCCTGGCCCGATCTGGCCGGTGAGCGGATCCCGGTAGCACACCGAAAAATCGGTCACATCCCGGGTGTACTGGCCATAGCCGGTTATCTGCAATTGGTGGTGCTGATCGAAGGCGTGTTGCCATTGCAGGGAGGCAAAGGCGCGCTGGCCGTTTTGCACTGGGTCCTGCTGGTAGATGCCGATATCCTGCACCCCACCTTCCTGCTGCCGCTCAAGTCGGCTCTGGCTGCCGCCTGCCTGCATGATAAGGGTATTGCGCGAGTCCAATTCACGGACCCATTCGCCATTGAGGGTTTCAATCCGTTTGGCGTCGTTGAGTCGGCGACCTTCAAAGGGTTCGTCGTAGCCATCATCGGCACGCCGTGACAGGGACGCCCGCCAGGCGCCGGCGTCAGTGCGACCTGCGGCCGAGGCATAGCCATCGCGGATGGCGTTATTGCCACCCTGCACCGCAAGGGTGTGCTTGCTGATATCACGGGGATCACGGGTAATGATGTTGATGACAGCGGTGAAGGCGTTGGCACCGTAGGCAGCGGCGGCCGGGCCACGGGTGACTTCGATGCGCTCCACATCGCGGATATCCACGGGCATGTCGTTCCAGTTCACCCGCGCCAGACCAGGCTGATACTGGCTACGGCCATCCAGCAAGACCAGCATGCGGCGCGAGTCCCTGGCCTGGGTGCCGTGGTAAGCCACCGTGGGTACGTTGCCGTCCACTTTTACGGCCGACATGCCCGGCACCAGCCGCAGCACCTCGTAGAGTTCCCGGGCGCCGCTGGCTTCGATCAAATTACGGTCAATGACGGTGACGCTGGCGGGCGCTTCGGACTGGGGCTGGCTGACCCGGGCGGGAGTCAGCACCATGGCCGGCTCATCCGTCAGCGGCATCATCGGTTCCATGGCCTGCACGCCCTGCGCACAGGCCAGCCCCAGCAGGCCTTGCCTCCAATGTTTGCCCCACGATCCCCGACGTTTGATGTGGCCCCCTCCCCCGTGTAGCGGGGTTACTTCTTGAAGCGTTTGATCATACGCTTGCGCTTGTGCACCTGACGATCCGTGAGTACGTTCTTGCGCCCTTCAAAGGGATTGGAACCGGATTTGAATTCCAGCCGAATGGGCGTGCCGTCCAGTTTCAATACTTCCCGGAAACGGTTTTCCAGAAAGCGCTTGTAGCTGATCGGCAACGATTCGGTACGGTTACCATGCAAGATGATGGTAGGCGGATTGTTGCCGCCCAGGTGCGCGTAACGCAGTTTGGCGCGGAAACGGCCATTACGCGGCGGCGGGTGGCCGGCGGTAATACTTTCCATGATCCGCGTCATCTCGTTGGTGCCTACCTTGATAAAGGCGGAATCCCAGGCTTTTTCAATCATGCCCCACAAGTCGCCTACCCCTGTGCCATGCAGTGCAGAGATGAACTTGATCTTCACCCAGGGAGCGAATTCCAGGCGGCGCCCCAGTTCCACACGCACCCGTTCCTTGTGGTCCGCATCCAGACCATCCCACTTGTTCACGGCGATCATCAGGGCGCGGCCGCTGTCGAGCACATAGCCCAGCAGATGCAGATCCTGATCGGTGATGCCTTCACGGGCATCGATCACCAGCACCACCACCTGGGCCGCATCCACCGCCTGCAGCGCCTTGATCACGGAGAATTTTTCCACCATTTCGGCGACCTTGCCACGGCGCCTTACCCCGGCGGTATCGATCAGGGTATAGGCCTTGTCCATGCGCTCGAAGGGGATCTCGATGGAGTCCCGGGTGGTGCCGGCGTGATCGAAGACCACCACACGCTCTTCCCCCAGCATGCGGTTGATCAGGGTGGACTTGCCCACATTGGGGCGACCCAGCACGGCCACACGGATGCTGCCATCATTGGTATCCACTGGCTCGCCCTGCTCATCGTAATAGGGCTCCAGGTCCGGAAAGGCCGCCAACACGGTTTCGATCATGCTGCGCACACCCCGGCCATGGGCAGCCGCGATGGGCAACACCTCATTGAGGCCGAGGGCATAGAAATCGGCCATTGCCGTATCCTGGTCGATACCATCGGTCTTGTTCACCACCAGATAGGTGGGCTTGGGCAGCTTGCGCAACTCCATGGCAATCTGTTCATCGGCGGCGGTCAGACCGGCCCGCCCGTCGACCAGGAACAACACCAGATCCGCCTCACCTACCGCCATCAGTGACTGCTCTGTCATGGGCGCATCGATGCCATCGTCGTTTTCCCCGATGCCACCGGTGTCCACAACGGTATACAGATAATCCCCCAGCCGACCGTCACCGTACTTTCGGTCACGGGTCAGGCCCGGGTAATCCGCTACCAGAGCGTCACGGGTACGGGTGAGTCGGTTAAACAGGGTGGATTTGCCCACATTGGGCCGCCCCACCAGGGCGATGACCGGTTTCATAGTTGTCTCTGCAAGGATGTCTGGGCGCTATGGTAACGCAATTCGATGATAGAGGCGGAGAGAAGAAAAAAGGGAATACGGGGGCAGGCACCAAGGGGGTGATCGCTTGACCACCCCTCAGCGAAGATTAACGTTCTTTCAGTTGGTAAGCGGCCAGTTTGCCATCGTAGCTGAGCACATAGAGGACACCATCGTAGCTCACGGCGGTGCCGGCAAAGCCATCCCAATCGTGACGTTTGCGGGCAACGATGCTGCCATCATCCACATCCAGCCAGTGCAGATAGCCTTCGAAGTCGCCGATCACCACGTGATTGCCCTGTACGGCGGTACCGGTAAGACGGCGACCATAGAGCTTTTCCTGCTTCCACAGAACCGTCCCACTGCGCATATCCAGGGCGCGCACCACACCTTTGTCGTCAGCCACAAACAGGCTGCCATTGCTGGCACTGATGATCTGGGCGCTGGACAGTTCCTTTTCCCAATAAGGGCGACCGTTTTCCTGGTCCACCACTGCTGCCTTGCCCTGGAAAGTCACCGCGAACACACCGCCACCTTCCACGATCAGGTTGTTGTCCACATCCACCAGACGATCCAGTTCAGAGCGACCGGTGGGTTCGGCGATACGTTGCTCCCACAGCGGGATACCGTTCTCCAGATCCAGCGCAGCCACTTTGGCGTTGGCAAAACCGGCGTAGGCCTTGCCGTTAGCCAGGGTAGGCTGTGCCAGCCCACGCAGGGTCAGGGTGGGCACCGGGGTCTCGTAGTCCCACAGCTGTTCGCCACTTTCCACATCCAGAGCTGTGACATGGCCGTCCTGGGTCTGGAATACAGCAACATTGCCGTCACTGGCGGGAATCGCCAGGGCTTCGCCGGAAAGCCTGGTGCGCCAGAGGGTCTCACCGGTTTCCATGGACAGGGCCACCGCCATACCTTCACGGGTACCGTAGAGCACCATGCCGTAGCCGGCATAAAAGCCACCGGCAATACGGTCATCGGTTTTCACCCGCCATTGGCGTTTGCCTTTGTCGCGGCTGACCGCATAGACGTCGCCGAACACGTCGCCGGCAAACACCTGCTGCTCGGTCACCGCTGGGCGCAGTGACAATTGGCTGTCCTCCACCCCGTTGCCCACGCCCTCTTTCCAAAGCCGCTTGACCTTGTAGCTGGCCTCGAATTTCGGCAGGTCGTTGGGCTCAATGGCATTGGGGTTGGAGCTACAGCCGGCCAGCAACAGGCTGGCCAGCAGGATGGGGAAGAGAAAGTTTTTCATTTAGGAAACGCTTTTCAGGTCGTCCAGTTTCATCTGCACACGGTCTTTTTCACCACCGTCCTGCAGGACATCCAGGGCCTGTGTGTAAAGGTCACGGGCCTGCTCTGCCTCGCCCTGGGCCTTGGCCAGATCGCCTCTCAGCTCCAGCGCCATGCCGTTAAAGGCAGCCGGGAAACGCTTGCCGAGCTGGGCGTCGGCCTGGTCCCAGGCCTGCTGCTGCAGGAATACCCGGGCCAGACGCAAGCTGGCGGTGTAGCTCAGCGCATCGGTGGCGCCATCATCGGCCACCGGCTGCAGGAAGCTCACTGCCTTGTCGTAGTCCGCGCTCTTTACAGCCAGGCTGGCCTTGGCCAGACGGGCGTAATCCGCGTAGGCGCTGCCAGAGTAATCCTCAATGAGAAGATCAGCCTTGTCGTTGATCAACGCCGCATCCATGGGGTTGGCGGACAGCGCTTCCACCATCAGCTGATATTGCGCCGAGGCCTTGGCCGCCTGCTCACCCTGATGGCCCTGCCACTGGCGCCAGCCGATCAGTGCCGCCACCGCCAGCACCACGGTGATGACTGCCGCAGTCCCGTTTTCCTGCCACCAGGCCTTGATGCGTTCAACCTGCTCTTCTTCGTCGCGGATGTAATCGACCACCCTGCTCTCCTTTCGTTTTTATTGCCGGGAAGCATTCTTCCCGACGCTTGGGTATTGCGTTTACCCGGCATTGCCATTCACGCCGGTGAGGAACACGTTTTACACGGCGACACGATCAGCGCCGTCGCTGTTCCTGTGTGATCGCTTCATGACGTTTGCCGCCTGCCGCAAATCGTTTTATTCCAGAAATGATATCAGCGCGTTGGTGACATCGCCCTGGGCGACCTGTTTCTGTTCGGCCTGCCCGCGTAACGGCTTCACCGTGACCACACCGCTGGCCAATTCATCTTCGCCCATGATCAGGGCGACGGCGGCACCGCTGCGGTCCGCCTTTTTCATCTGGCTCTTGAAGCTTCCACCGCCGCAATGCAGCTGGATGCCGCGACCGGGCAAGGCATCGCGCAACTGTTCAGCCAGGGCCATGGTCGGTGCCAGCACATCGCCCATGGCCATCACATAGACGTCCACAGGGGCAGACAGTTCCGGCTTTTCCTGCTCAATCAACAGAATCAGCCGTTCCACGCCCATGGCAAAGCCTACACCGGGGGTGGGTTTGCCGCCCAGTTGTTCCACCAGACCATCGTAACGGCCGCCGGCACACACGGTGCCCTGGGCGCCCAGCGCATCGGTGGTCCACTCGAATACGGTCTTGCCGTAATAATCCAGACCGCGCACCAGATAGGGGTTCACTTTATAAGCAATGCCGTTGGCATCCAGCAAGGCTTTCAGGCCGTCAAAGTGCTCGCGGGCATCGGCGTTGAGGTATTCCGCCAGCTGTGGCGCATCCTGGAGCACTTCGCGGGTACCCGGATCCTTGCTGTCCAGTACGCGCAGGGGGCTGCGCTCCAGACGCTTCTGGGAGTCTTCATCCAGACGGTCGAAATGGGTTTTCAGGTACTCCACCAGGGCATCGCGATAGCGGGCACGGTCTTCACTGTCGCCCAGGGAATTGAGCTCCAGGGTGACCTTGTCCGCCAGACCCAGGGCTTTCCAGAGTCGGGCGGTGAGCAGGATCACTTCCGCGTCGATATCCGGGCCGCCAATGCCGAACACTTCCACACCGATCTGGTGAAACTGGCGGTAGCGGCCAGCCTGGGGGCGCTCGTGGCGGAACATGGGGCCGGTATACCAGAGGCGCTGGGTCTGGTTATACAACAGACCATGCTGCTCGCAGGCACGCACGCAGCTGGCGGTTCCTTCCGGGCGCAGGGTCAGGCTGTCGCCGTTGCGGTCCTCGAAGGTGTACATCTCTTTTTCGACGATATCGGTGACTTCACCGATGCTGCGCTTGAACAGGTCGGTCTGCTCGACCACCGGCATGCGGATTTCCTGATAGCCGTAGCTGGCCAGCACGCCGCGCACCCTGTCTTCCAGCCACTGCCAGAGACCTGTCTGTTCCGGCAGGATGTCGTTCATCCCGCGGATGGAGGTAATCTTCTTGCTCACAGAATGTCCTTGCTACTGCCGGACGTAATTCGCGGTCGAATGACCACCCCCACAAGCCGATCTCTACCGTGGGAGCGGTCGTTCGACCGCGATGTCTGCCCAGCTATTTGTCACTCGCTTCTGGCAATAATGCCTTTGGCTTCGTCGTCGCGCTGTTTCTTCACCTTGGCCCGCACCATGCGCTCCAGTTCATCGACCAGATTGTCTGCGGTCACGTGGTGGCTCTTCTTGCCGTCCTCGTAGGACAGGTTGTTGGGCGTACCGCCGGTGAGTCCCACATCCGCTTCCCGGGCTTCACCGGGACCGTTCACCAGGCAACCAATGACGGCCAGATCCACAGACTCATTGATGTCTTCCAGCCGTGCTTCCAGCTCGTTGACGGTCTTGATCACGTCGAAGTTCTGCCGGGAACAGCTGGGGCAGGCGATGATGTTCACGCCCTTCTTGCGAAGGTTCAGGCTTTTCAGGATATCAAAGCCGACCCGCACTTCTTCCACTGGATCGGCGGCCAGGGAAATACGAATGGTGTCGCCAATGCCTTCCATCAGCAGCGCCCCCAGGGCAACGGCGGATTTCACCGTGCCAGAGCGGAAAGTACCCGCTTCGGTGACGCCCAGGTGCAAGGGCTGCTCCAGCTGGGCAGAAAGCTTGCGATAAGCCTGCAGAGTCATGAAGACATTGGAGGCCTTCACGCTCACCTTGAAGTCCTGAAAATCGTAGCGATCCAGAATCTCCGCATGGCGCATGGCGGATTCCACCAGCGCATCGGAAGTGGGCTCACCGTATTTACGCTGCAGCTCCTTTTCCAGGGAGCCGGCGTTGACACCGATACGAATGGGAATGCCTTTGTCCTTGGCGCACTGGATCACTGCCTTGATACGGTCTTCACGACCGATGTTGCCTGGATTGATACGCAGACAATCCACGCCCCGCTCTGCCACAGCCAAGGCAATCTTGTAATCGTAATGGATATCCGCAACCAGCGGCACATCCACCTGCTGGCGTATCTTTCCGAAGGCCTCGGCGGCATCCATACTCGGCACCGACACCCGCACGATATCCACACCTGCATCCTGCAAGCGGCGGATCTGGCCAACCGTGGCATCCACGTCACAGGTTTCGGTGTTAGTCATGCTTTGTACGGAGATGGGGGCATCGCCGCCCACAGGGACGTTGCCGACAAAGATCTGACGGGTCTTGCGGCGCTGGATTTTGACTTCCGGTTCCATGGTGTTTCTACCCTCGCGAATCAGGGAATGGAGACTCGCACAACTGTACCGGGGGAATTCGTCGGCAAGGTGACAGCCTCGCCATTGAGGATCAATTCATCGACGGCACCCGCATCGCCCAGGGTAAGGCTGAATGGTGCTTTGCCGTCCAGCTGCAGCGAGGCACCTGCCGGCTGCTCCCCCTGACGCAAGGTGCGACCGGTGGCGTCCTTGACGCTGATCCAGCAGTTGCCGGAAAAGGCCATAAGCAGGCGATCAAGACCGTTTTCAGCCAGCATGTTCGGTGCCGGTTCGTCGCTGCTATCCAGGCTCTCGGCGCCTTGATCACTGTCGATGTCTGACGCTGCCTCACCCTCTTCAGGCTGGGCGTCGTTAGCAGCATCGTCAAGCGGCTGGGGGGACAGTTCGTCACCGGTCTGCTCTGGTAGCTGTTCCTGCTGACCGGGAAAAGGGCCAGCTTCCTCTCCGACCTCTTCATCACCCTGCACGGATACCGACTCTTCCGGCGCATTCATCCCGGACGATAGCGGCGCCAGTGCCTTCTCTTCCGGCCACAGCCAGATCAGCAGAGCCACCACAACCAGCACTGCCACCACCGCCAGCAACGGCTTGCGCCACACGGACGGTGGCGGCGCCATCTTGGGCAGATCCAGCGGCTTGTCAAAGGCATCATCGTTAACCATCTGCTGGAAGGTATTGGCGATTTCATCCGCCGGCAGGCCCAGCAGCTTGGCGTAGTTTTTCAGGTAACCCTTTACGAAAGTAGCTTCGGGCAGACGCTCGTAGTCATCCGCTTCCAGAGCTACCAGGTAGCTCTGGGAAAGGTGCATCCGCTTCGCCGCTTCGGCAGGGGTCCAACCCAGTGCCTCACGGGCTTTGCGACAACGTTCACCCGGTAGCACGACCATGTTATCGCTCATTTCCCGCTCTCCTGAGAGGCTTTCCAATTCTGCCACTCGCGGTATTCCGCTGAGCGGCGATAGATATTTTCCAGTGCCAACTCATAGCTGGACTGCTGATCTTCGTAACCCAAATCGTTGGCCAAGCGGATGCCGAGCCACAGTGACCGGGCACTTTGCCGGCCGCTACGCTGCAGGTATTGCTGGTAATAATCCCAGCCCATGCGCATGCGCTCTTCCTTGTAATAGAGCTCAGCCAGTTCCAGGTTCGGGGTAACCGCGCGGCTATCAAGGCGGATGGCTTTGATAAAGGCCTTCTTCGCCGCTTCTTCGTCACCCAGCTCACGATAACAACGACCCATGTTTGCCCAGGCACTGCCACGCCCCTGATAGGCGGGGTCATTGGCAGCACGCTTGAATTTTTCCAGTGCCGCCTGGTAATCACCACGGCTATACAACATGGTGCCGTAATTGTTCAGTGCCGGAGCGTAGTTACTATCTGCCTTAAGTGACTTACGGTAATGAAATTCTTCCCGCTCCGGGTCATTCTCATATTTATAAAGCAGCGCCATGGCGTTGTGCGCCACCGCGCTGTCGTCGTTATGAGCTAAAGCCCGTGAGAAATGACGACGGGCCTCGGAAGGGTCGCCCTGCTGCAGATACTGCAGACCAGCAGCCACACGGCTGGTCACTGCATTATCCACATTCACTTCCCGTTGCCCCGATTCCACCGTGACACACCCGGTGGCCAACAGACCTGCGATCAGCAGACCCGGAAAAACCCGAAAAAAACGTCTCATTGCGCTTGCGCTGTGTTGTTATCGGTTTGTTCGGAGCGATGAAAAATGGATTGCTTCCAGCGCTCACTGCGCCGGGTCCGATCTTGCACCTGCCCCACCAGCTGACCACAGGCGGCATCAATATCATCACCGCGCGTTGTCCTTACGGTGGTCAGCAATCCATTGTCATTCAGGTACTTATGAAATTCCAGAATATCGCTTTTCCGTGACCGTTCATAACCGGCATGGGGAAAAGGATTGAACGGGATCAGGTTGACCTTCACCGGAATACCGTTAAGCAGCTTGACCAGCTGACGGGCGTGTTCCGGTTTGTCATTCACATCACGCAGCATCACATATTCCATGGTAATGGTGTTGTGACGGTGGGTGATGTTGTCGCTGTAACGCTTGCAGGCCGCCATCAATTCTTTCAGCGGGTACTTGCGATTCAGCGGCACCAATTCGTTGCGCAGCTCGTCATTGGGAGCATGCAGGCTGACTGCCAGGGACACATCCAGATCCTGGCTGAGCTGGTCCATCCTCGGAATATGGCCGGAGGTGGACAGGGTAATGCGCTTCTTGCCGATACCGTAACCCAGGTCATCTTTCATGATGCGCATGGCGGTAAGCACATTGTCATAATTGAGCATGGGCTCGCCCATGCCCATCATCACCACATTGGTGATGGGGTGTTCGCCGAGATTGCGACGGGGACCGAAGGCACGACTGGCCTGCCATACCTGGCCGATGATCTCGGCGCTGGTCATATCGCGCTGGAAACCCTGTTTGCCGGTTGAGCAGAAGCTGCAATCCACGGCACAGCCTACCTGGGACGACACACACAGAGTGCCGCGGCGACCGTCAGGGATAAAAACGGTTTCCACAGAACCACCACCGCTCAGTTCAAACACCCATTTGCGGGTGCCGTCACGGCTGATGCTTTCATGAGCCACATCCGGGCCACGGATTTCCGCCACCTCGGAGAGTTTCTGGCGCAATGCCTTGCCCACATCGGTCATTTGCTCGAAGGAATCCGCCTGATGATGGTGAATCCACTTGAGTATCTGCTGGGCACGGAACTTCTTCTCCCCCATTTCCAGGAAGAATTCTTCCATTTGCGGACGGGAAAGACCGAGCAGATTGACCTTCTGTTGGGTTGTCATAGCATTCTCCAGTAGGAAACCGGGTTTCCTTTAAACGCCAACCACGGCCAGAGGCCGTGGCTGGAGGTGCTCACCCGCTATATTAGCGGGTGCGCGGGCAGAGTTCTTCGTCAGCGAAGAAGTAAGCCACTTCACGGGCAGCAGACTCGGTGGAGTCAGAGCCGTGTACCGCGTTCTCGTCGATGGTCTGAGCGAAATCGGCACGAATGGTTCCAGCTTCCGCATCCTTCGGGTTGGTAGCGCCCATCAGATCACGGTTCTTGGTCACGGCATCTTCGCCTTCCAGAACCTGCACGATCACCGGACCGCTGGTCATGAAGGACACCAGATCCTTGAAGAAGGGGCGTTCCTTGTGCTCAGCGTAGAAACCGCCGGCCTGTTCGTCGCTCAGGTGTACCATTTTCATGGCAACCACTTTCAGGTCAGCCTTCTCGAAACGGGATACGATGTCGCCAATTACGTTCTTGGCCACGGCATCAGGCTTGATGATAGAGAGGGTGCGCTCAACAGCCATCAGTCAGTTCACTCCAGAATTTACGTTAAATGGTCCCCGGGAACCCAAAACAAGCTCCCCCAGGCAGAGAAGGGGCAATCCGGCGCCTTGCGGACGCAAAGGCCACTGCCACCCCTTTGGAACCGGCGGATTATACGCAAGCAGGGTGAATTATGATACCGTTGCCGCCCCCGCCACGGGCCTGCCGCCCTGCCGCCACCGGGAGCCGGCCGAAAGCCCTCCTCTGTACGGCCGATGGTCGACAGCGCTCACGAATGGCGTATAATACCTGACTAAATTACTCTGGTATTCAACATCAGGCCCTGACCTATGAGCCAAGCTGAACTGGACAAACTGATTCGCTCCAACTACGAGGCCGGTTTCACCACCACGGTGGACACCGAAACCCTGCCCCCGGGGCTGAGCGAGGAAGTCATCCGTTTCCTGTCCGCCAAGAAAGAAGAGCCGGAATGGATGCTCGAATGGCGCCTGGACAGCTACCGCAAGTGGCAGGAAATGCCCTCCCCGGGCTGGGCCCACCTGCACCACGACCCCATCGACTTCAACAAGGTGTCCTACTATTCCAAGCCGAAAAGCCTGGATGACGCCCCGAAGAGTCTGGATGAGGTGGACCCGGAACTGCTCGCCACCTATGAAAAACTGGGCATCCCCCTGCATGAGCAGGAAATGCTTGCCGGCGTCGCCGTGGATGTGGTGTTCGACTCTTCCTCCGTGTTTACCACCTTCAAAGAGAAGCTGTGGGAAGCCGGGGTGATCTTCTGCTCCATTTCCGAGGCGATCCAGAATCATCCGGAACTGATCCAGAAATACCTGGGCTCCGTAGTCCCCCAGGGCGATAACTTCTATGCCGCCCTTAACAGCGCGGTGTTTTCCGATGGTTCCTTCGTCTATATCCCCAAGGGCGTTCGCTGCCCCATGGAGCTGTCCACCTACTTCCGTATCAACGAGGCCAACACCGGCCAGTTCGAGCGCACCCTGATCATCGCCGACGAGGGCAGCTATGTAAGCTACCTGGAAGGCTGCACCGCGCCCCAGCGGGACGAAAACCAGCTGCACGCGGCCGTGGTTGAACTGGTGGCCCTGCCCGGCGCCGAGATCAAGTACTCCACGGTGCAGAACTGGTACCCGGGCGACGAAAACGGCAAAGGTGGCATCTACAACTTCGTTACCAAGCGCGGCGTGGCCCACGACAACAGCAAGATCAGCTGGACCCAGGTAGAGACCGGCTCCGCCATTACCTGGAAGTATCCGTCCGTGATCTTGCGTGGTGACAACAGCATCGGTGAATTCTACTCCGTGGCCCTGACCCGCCACATGCAGCAGGCGGACACCGGCACCAAGATGATCCACCTGGGCAAGAACACCAAGAGCACCATTATTTCCAAGGGCATCTCCGCCGGGCGCAGCAGCAACAGCTACCGCGGCCTGGTACGGATCAGCCCACGGGCGGAAAACGCCCGCAACTTCACCCAGTGCGACTCACTGCTGCTGGGCGACACCTGCGGCGCGCACACCTTCCCGTACATCGAGTCGAAAAACCCCTCGGCCACCATCGAGCACGAGGCCACCACCTCCAAGGTGAGTGACGACCAGATGTTCCTGTGCCGCCAGCGCGGCATCGACCCGGAGAAGGCTGTCTCCATGATCGTGAACGGCTTCTGTAAAGAGGTGTTCAAGGAACTGCCCATGGAGTTCGCCGTGGAAGCGGGCAAGTTGCTGGAAGTGAGCCTGGAAGGGGCCGTGGGCTAAGCCCCTTCCCTGACAATGACACTGTAGGAGCCATGCTCGCATGGCGAACCATCGCAACCCCTTCGCCATGCACGCATGGCTCCTACAACACCCTGATTAACCGGGGCTGGAACCCAGCCCAACCGAAAGGCGCATCAAAACATGCTGGAAATTCGTGATCTGCACGCCACCGTGGCGGACAAGCCGATTCTCAAGGGCCTCAACCTGACCGTGAACCCGGGCGAGGTGCACGCCATCATGGGCCCCAATGGCTCCGGCAAGTCCACTCTGGCCAATGTGCTCGCTGGTCGTGACAACTACGCCATCACTGGCGGCGAAGCCTTGTTTGAGGGCAAAAGCCTGGCAGACCTGGAGCCGGAAGAGCGCGCCCAGGCAGGCCTGTTCCTGGCCTTCCAGTACCCGGTGGAAATCCCCGGCGTCTCCAACATGGAATTTCTCAAGGCGGCACTGGAATCCGTGCGCGGTGCCCAGGGCAAGGAAGAGTGGGACTCGGTCACCCTGCTCCGCCAGGCCCGTGCGGCTTGCAAACAGGTGAACCTGGACGCCAGCTTCCTCAAGCGTGGCGTCAACGAAGGCTTCTCCGGTGGTGAGAAAAAGCGCAACGAAATCATGCAGATGCTGCTGATGGAGCCGAAACTGGCGCTGCTCGACGAAACCGACTCCGGGCTGGACATCGACGCCCTGCAGACCGTGGCCAAGGGCGTTAACTCCCTGCGCAGCCCGGAACGCGGCATCGTGCTGGTCACCCACTATCAACGTCTGCTGGACTACATCGTGCCGGACTTTGTGCACGTACTGTCCAACGGCCAGATCATCAAATCCGGTGGCAAGGAACTGGCCCTGGAGCTGGAGAAGAAAGGCTACGGCTGGCTCACAGGAGAAGAGGAGTCCGCATGACACTCTCTGCAAGCGACCTCGCCATTGACCTGAAAGCCCAGGCCCTGGCCAACGCCCGCCGCCATGGTAGTGATGGCGATGCGCTGACCAACCTGGAGGCTGCCAGCTTCCCGGAACGCAAGACCGAACGCTGGAAGTACACCTCGTTGCAGGCCCTGGCCGATGGCCACCTGAACGCGGTTGCCAACGGCGAGATCAGCCAGCCCCTGCCGGCACTGAGCGAGTTTGTAGTCACCATCAACAATGGCCAGCTGCAGGGCAGCACCCTGCCCGCCGGCGTCAATCTGCATCACGACGCGCCCGTGGTAAACGGCCTGCAGACCCCCTTTGCCGCCTATAACGGTGCGGTGTGCGGGCAGCCGGTGGTGCTGGAAGTGGCCGCCAATACCCGTATCGAGCAACCGATCCATGTGCAGATCCAGAGCGCCAGCGAGGCGCCGGCCCACTGCAACCCGCGGGTGATCGTCAAACTCAATGCCGGCGCCGAAGCCACCGTGATCGAGCACTATCACGCCGAAGGCCAGGCGCTGACCAATGCGGTTACCGCCCTGATTACCGCCGACAACGCCACTCTGACCCACTACCGGTTGCAGGGTGAACAGGCCAATACCCTGCACATCGGTACCCTGATCATTGATCAGCAAGGCGTCGGCAAGGTAGACAGCTACCAGCTGATGACCGGCAACCGTCTGCGCCGCAACGACGTGCGCGCACTGGTGAACAAGAGCGGTGCCGAGCTGAATATGAAAGGCATTTTCGTGGTCCGTGACAAAAGCCACGTGGACAACCAGCTGTGCGTGGAACACGCGGTGCCCAATTGCCAGTCCGATCAGAACTTCAAGGGCCTGGCCGGCGAAAGCGGCAAGGCGGTCTTCAATGGCCGCATCCACATTCACCCGGGTGCCAGCGGCACCAATGCAGAGCTGTCCAACAAGAACCTGCTGCTCAACCCCGGTGCCGAGATCAACACCAAGCCGGAGCTGGAAATCTACAATGACGACGTGAAGTGTGCCCACGGCACCACCGTCGGCCAGCTGGATGCCGGTCAGCAGTTCTACCTGCAATCGCGCGGCATCCCCGCTGCCGAAGCCAAGCGCATGTTGAGCCTGGGCTTCGTTAACGAATTGCTGATGGCACTGCCCGACGCGGCAGTGACCGAGTGGGCCCAGCCCTGGCTGGAAGCGGAACTGACCCATTCCAGCCCGGCAGGAGACGCCGCGTAATGACGTTTGATGTGGCAGCCCTCCGCGCACAGTTTCCGATCCTGGATCAACAGGTCAACGGCAAGCCACTGGTGTATCTGGATAATGGTGCGACCACCCAGAAACCGGAAGCGGTGCTGAACGTGCTGGAGCACTACTACCGCACGGTAAACTCCAATGTACACCGCGGCGCCCACCATCTCAGCGACCTGGCCACCGGCCAGTTCGAGGGTGCCCGGGAAACCGTGGCCCGCTTCCTGAACGCCAGCCGCGAAGAGATCCTGTGGACCAAGGGCACCACCGAGTCCATCAACATCGTCGCCCATTGCATCGGCCGTGAACGCCTGCAGCCCGGCGACGAGGTGTTGATCAGCACCAGTGAACACCACGCCAATATCGTGCCCTGGCAGCAAGTCTGCCTGGCCACCGGCGCCACCTTGAAAGTGATCCCGCTGCGCGAGGATTGCAGCCTGGATCAGGACGCCTTCGATCAGCTGCTCACCGAGCGCACCAAAATTTTCGCCATCGGGCATGCCAGCAATGCCCTGGGCACCCTGAACCCGGTGCAGGACATGGTCGCCAAGGCCCGTGAGGCAGGCGCCATTACCGTGATTGACGGCGCCCAGGCCGTGGCCCACTTCCCCGTGGACGTGCAGGCCCTGGACGTGGATTTCTACGCCTTCTCCGGCCACAAGCTGTTCGGACCCACCGGCATCGGCGTGCTTTACGGCCGCCGCGAATTGCTGGAAGCCATGCCGCCCTACCAAACCGGTGGCGAAATGATCGAAACGGTGAGCTTCGAAAAGAGCACCTGGAACCAGCTGCCCTACAAATTCGAAGCCGGCACCCCCAACATTGCCGGGGCTATCGGCCTTGCCGCCGCCATCGATTGGTTCAATCAGCAGGACCGCGAGGCCCTGGAAGCCCATGAAAATACCCTCTTGGTCCACGCCACCAAACAGGCAGAGGCTTTTGACGGCTTGAAAATCATCGGTACCGCCGCCAATAAGGTCAGTGTGCTGTCCTTCCTGCTGGAAGGCGCTCACCCGGCGGATGTTGGCATGCTGCTGGATAAACAGGGCGTGGCGGTACGTACCGGCCATCACTGCACCATGCCACTGATGGACACTCTGGGCATTCCTGGCACAGTCAGGGCGTCATTCTCGATTTATAATACCCTTGATGAGGTGGATCGCCTGTTCGAGGCGCTAGAGAAGGTGAAGACCTTTCTCTGAGCCCGGCACACACCTCACCGTAGGAGCGTCGCTTGAGACACGAACCTCTGCTCGCGACAGGCCGTGCCAAATACGATTCGCGCCTCAAGCGACGCTCCTGCGGCAATATCAACCATGCGCTAATGCAAGGTAGGTAATTTCATGACAGTTCAGACATTCCAACCCGGCCAGGTCACTCTCAACCTGACCGAGGCTGCCAACAAACAGGCCCTGCGGGAAATCCAGCGGGCCAATGCCGCCGGCATCCGTCTGGATCTGGACGAATCCGGCTGCTCCGGGTTCATGTACACTCTGGACTTTGTGGAAGAGCCCGAAGACGGCGACAAGCTGTTCGAGATCGACGGCGTGAACCTGTACGTGCCGGAAAAGTGGCTGCCCATGCTCAACGGCCTGGTCATCGACTACGTCACCGAGGGAGTCAACAGCCTGTTCAAGTTCCGCAATCCCAATGCCACCGGCGAGTGCGGCTGCGGCGAGAGCTTTACCGTAGACGAGGTCTGAGTTGGCGCAAGAACAGAGAACGGTAGTCGTCCAGCGTGACGTTCCGGCCCGCAAGGTGCCGGACGGCACCCGCATCACCATCCCCAAGAACAGCTTCGTGAATCTGCGCCAGGCCCTGGGCGGCACCTACACGGTGACCATCAATGGCAACATGGCGCGTATCGACGGTACCGACGCAGACGCCATCGGCCAGGAACCGCTGAAGCTGGACTTTGCCCCCGCCAACGAGGATGGCAGTGTGCGCCAAGACGACCTGGACAACACCCTGCAGACCATCTTCGACCCGGAAATCCCGGTCAGCATCAAGGAGCTGGGGCTGGTGTACGGCTGCGATGTGATCCAGCGTGACGGCGAGAATGTGGTGCAGGTACGCATGACCCTCACCGCCCCCAACTGCGGCATGGGCCCGGTACTGGTAGGCGATGTGGAGGACCGGCTCGGCAAGGTTCCCAACGTGAACAAGGTGGAAGTGGCCCTGGTTTTCGATCCACCCTGGAGCCGCGATATGATGAGTGAAGAGGCTCAGCTCGAGCTGGGAATGTTTTAGAAGCTGCAAGCTACAAGCTTCAAGCTACAAGGGGAAAACCCGGGTTTAGCTTGCGGCTTGAGGCTTGCGGCTTGCAGCCATCTCTGGAGTGCAAGCGACGTGTTCGATATCCGCAGCATCACCCTTGGCGAGAAAATTACAGCCGAGGACATCAGTGAAGATCTGGAATTCCTGGATGACTGGGAAGAGCGCTATCGCTATATCATCGACCTGGGCAAGCAGTTGCCCGAGCTGCCTGATGAGCTGAAGACCGAAGACCGTTTTGTGCGCGGCTGTCAGAGCCAGGTGTGGCTGGAAACAGACTACGACAGCGACGCGGACACTCTCTACCTGGCAGTGGATTCAGATGCCCTGATCGTCAAGGGTCTGGCCGCTATAGTGATGGCCGCCCTGAACCGTCAGTCCCCTCAGGCCATCCACGATTACGACATGGATGCCTTCTTCGACCGCATCGACCTGCTCAACCACCTCAGCCCAACCCGCGGCAACGGCCTGCGCGCCATGGTCGGCAAGATCAAACAGCAGGCCCAGGCACTAACCGCCTAGCCTCCGCTCCGCAAAAAGCATTTCACCACAGAGCTCACAGAGAAAGGGTGTTTATCCTCAGTGAACTCTGTGCCCTCTGTGATAAATTGCTTTTGACCTGGTTCTGGAACTCGTCGTCCGAGAAGACGGCACAACACCACGTACGCCTTACACCGCCTCCCTGGCTTCCGTCTTGTTCGGCTGGATATGGAACACAAACCGCTGCTCCCCGCCCTCTCCCGCTTCTGAACCGAGCAGGCTGGCGGTTTCATTGAAATAGGCAGCCACCCCCTTCACGGAGCCATGAATCATGGCGGACATATTGCGGTGGGAGTGATAGTGGATTTCCAGGGTATCATCGCCGCGCTTGTGGACCAGAATATTCGGCGCCGTAGCCGTCGGGTCCTTGAGTCGCAGAATGCGTTCGTGGATCTGCTGCATGTTCAGCAGGAACGTCATGGCGTCCCAGCCCGCGGGAATCATGGCCTGGTACATATCGATCAGCGGGCCGATAACCCACTCACCGAAATCTGCCAGCAGATCATCCCGGCGCAGGCCGGTGGCCGATTCCGCCGCCCGCAGCAGCGCTTCCATTTCCTCATCCGGATACAGCGCCACCGGCAGGTAGGTCTTGCCCTGCAAACCGGCCGTGGAGACTACCTCCCCCCAGGCGTCAGTGCCGATAAATTCATCCAGGTACCGCTTGAAATTGGTCACGATCACGCCATGCATGTCACTGCTCCTGCGCCGGCTCTCCCACTATCACAGCAAGAGCTGTGCCGCATGCACGACCGTCCAACCAGACCACGCCACCACTGGCCCGGCGAATGTCTACCCGCTCACAGCCAGGTGACATAACCGGTCACATTTTTCTGTTTTTGCGCGTTTTATCACCCTGAAGGTAAAGCAATAAGGGGGAGGCGGGTACCGTTGGAGCTTTGCTCGAAAAGCCAAGGATGGGCTTCCATGGCGATTAAAAGCTTCGCCTTGCAAGCAAGGCTCCAACGGATAATGAGGCAACAGTGCCTCTTGCTTCAGTGCCGCTCAGACCACGTCCCGCGTCACCTGCTCGCCGGCGGAGATGCGCATGATGAAGGTCCTGTGGGTGCCCACGACCCGCTTCTCCTCCATCAGCGCCGCCTTCTGGCCATAATAGTCGGCAACACCATAGACACAACCCAGCGCCAGATAACTCATATCCCGGTGCGACTGATACTCCACCTCCAGCAGCCCCGGCGAGATTTCCGACACATTGATATGCGGCGGCCTGGCGCTGGCATCTTTCATGCGCACCACCCGCTCGTGAATCCGGTCGTCGATATTTTTCAGGAAGGTCACCGCATCCCAGTCCTCGGGGATAAAGGAGCGATACATTTTCATAAGAGGGGGAATCACCCAGGCACCAAAATCCTTGAGAATCTCGTCGCGGCCCTGACCGGTGATCTCCACTGCTGCCGCCAGAAGATCATCCAGATCACTGTCCGGGTACATGCTGATAGGAATAAAGGCCTTGCCGGTCAGCCCGGCCTTGTCGCGCAGAGAATCCCAGGCGTCCTCGCCCAGTTTTTCTTCAACGTATTTTTTCAGGTTGGAAATAATAACGCCGTGCATGGAGCCCCCTCCCATTCAGGTGTGTATCCACCATAGCAGGGAGCTCTCAACCCGCTGAAAACCGCTCAGGCCATGAAATGCGCCGCCGGTTCAGTCAACTGGCAACTTTTCTCAGTCGCTGGATGACCTCGATCACATTTTCGATCACCCGGTCGATATCCGCTTCTGAGGTAAAGCGACCCACCGAGAAACGAATGGAACCATGGGCCAGCTCGTCCGGCACACCCATGGCCTTGAGCACATAGGAAGGCTCCAGAGACGCAGAGGTACAGGCGGAACCGGAAGACACTGCCGCCTGATTCAGGGCAGTGAGCAACATCTCGCCGTCCACCCCGGCGAAAGCCACGTTCAGATGCCCGGGCAGGCGCGGCGCGCCGTCACCATTGATGCTCACCCCTTCCAGCTGACTGATGCCCTGCCACAGGCGGTCACGCAGCCCGGCAATGCGCGGCCCCTCTTCATCACGCACCCGGGCCGCCAGAGCAAAGGCTTCGCCCATACCAACGATCTGGTGGGTGGGCAGGGTCCCGGAGCGCATGCCGCGCTCGTGGCCGCCACCATGAATCTGGGCCGCCACCTTCACATCCGGTGAACGGCGCACGTACAGGGCACCGATCCCCTTGGGTCCGTAAATCTTGTGGGCACACACCGACACCATATCCACCGACACGGCCTGCACATTCAGATCCAGCTTGCCCACGCTCTGTGCCGCATCAGTATGGAACAGCACGCCCTTCTCGCGGCACAGGGCGCCGATAGCGGCGATATCGTTGATCACCCCGGTCTCGTTATTGGCGTGCATGATGCTCACCAGCACGGTGTCCTCACGGAGCGCCTCGGCCACACTCTGCGGATCAATGCGACCATCCGCAGCCGGTTTCAGGTAAGTCACCGGGTGGCCCTGCTTTTCCAGCCAGCCACAGGCATCCAGCACCGCCTTGTGTTCGGTGGCACTGGTAATCACATGGCCACCCCCACGGGCTTCGATCACGCCCTTGATGGCCAGATTGTTGGCCTCGGTGGCACCGCTGGTCCAGACGATCTCCCGTGGGTCCGCCTGCAGCAGATCCGCCACCTGGCGGCGGGCGGATTCCACCGCTTCCTCTGCCAGCCAGCCATACAGGTGGCTGCGGGAGGCAGGATTGGCGAAGGTCCCTTCGGGACCGAGATGACGGACCATCACATCAACCACCGCCGGGTCTACCGGGGTGGTTGCCGCGTAGTCAAGGTAAACGGCTTGGCTCATGGCTACAGGCTTGTGGCGATTGGCGTTGGCAAAGAAACAGAGAGGTAATTATACCTGAATCCACACCGTCATCGTGGCTGCCGGAAAAGGGGACGCTGTACCGACAAAGACTCCCGATGGGGATGCAGAGACAGGTTATACGCTACTGACAGACAGACGCTGATGTTGACGGTCCTGGCGCTGGGCCACCTGCTTCACTTCCTGGCGGGCCACCAACTCACCCAGGGAGATGCCGCTGAGGAACGTCTGGATCTGATCCGACAGATCACACCACAGGTGGTGGGTCAGACAGGTATCGCCCTCCTGACAATCCCCATGGCCGCCACAGCGGGTGGCATCCACGGACTCGTCCACCGCCGCGATCACCGCTGCCACATCAATATCCTCGCTGGGCCGGCTGAGCTGATAGCCCCCGCCAGGCCCGCGCACGCTGTTCACCAGGCCATTACGGCGCAACTTGGCGAACAACTGCTCCAGATAGGAAATGGATATACCCTGACGATCGGAAATATCCGCCAGCGACACCGGCCCCGTGGCCGCATGCAATGCCAGATCCAGCATCGCCGTCACCGCGTAGCGACCTTTTGTAGTCAACCGCATATCCACACCCTTATTGCGTGTATTTGACGTGAAGCGTAGTAATCCTGAGCAATTTGGTCAAGTATTAACAGCACACAATTAAGAATCATATTCATTTGGTGTGCAACTATGGCAGATATCTCTCTTCTCCGCCAACAACTGATCAAACATTACCCACCCACGCACCCAGTGCTTGACACCCACCCCTCCCTCGCGGAAAATTCGCGACCTCAAATGGCAAGGTAGCTCAGCTGGTTAGAGCACAGCACTCATAATGCTGGGGTCGGCGGTTCAAGTCCGCCCCTTGCTACCAGATAAAGAAAAGGGGCCTGACGGAAACGTCAGGCCCCTTTTTGGTTTGCGCTCTTCAATGGTTACCCAATTCTTGCCCACGCCAGCGCGCAGAGCAAAACCTTCAACGCCTTTCCGACACGATAACGCTCGGCGTTTTTAGCGAACCTTGGGGGCTCGGGAATTACTCAAATATGAGTAAATCACCATGAAATCAAGCCTTTCTACTCATATATGAGTAAGGTTAAAACAAAACCCCAACCTCAAAATCTGGAAAACCTGCTACGCACTGCTACTCTTGGCATTGAAGTAAAACGCCGTTATCCCACCAATCAGGATGCCACCAAAAGCCAGAAACTCGGGGAAGTGTGGGTTCTTGGTCAGTGCCAGAAAAAAGATAAAAATAAGCACCAAAAAAACAATAAGCATCGCCAGAATAGGTTTAACTCGCTTGTTGATTCTCTCCGTAATGGGTTCTGACTGCCCCAATCCTCCACAGGTGCCACACGCCAAGCCGGTAAATTCCCGGCCTTTCAATTCGTGATATTTCGCACAAGCCCGGCAACTTTTTCCTTCTTCACCGGATGTGCAAATACCCGTTTCACTACAATGTCGGCAAGGGTACAGATTCGATTTCACTTCCTGCATTCCATCACTTCCTTTGTGACCAGCAAGCCTCATTCGCCATGCAAGCATAGCTCCAACAACATCAGGGGACGGTTGGAGTATCAGTTAAACCGATACTCCAACCCCAACGTGTACGCCTCCACATCCACTTCATCCAGTGAATAGCGGTCCACGCTGCCGCGGAATTTCAGGTTGTCGAGGCCGTAGCTGAAGCCGGCGCCCCAGAATGCATCGACGCCATCTTCGTCGGTGCCGTGATCGAATTCCGCGTCCCAGGCCAGGCTGCCGACGCGCAGGATCAGGTCGGTGCCAGTGGCGATACGGGCCTTGCCGATGGCGGCAGCTTCGATGCCGGAGATATCGACTTCATTGCCGTCACCGTAGTCACCCAGCCACACCGCGCCGCCTTCCACACCGACGGAGAAGGTATCGCGAGCCAGGGGAAAGCTGACGCCACCGAGCAGCGAGAAGGTGTAATCGGTGGTATCTACTTCGGAGGGGATATCCCGGTCATCCAGGTCGGTCCAGCCGCCTTTGAGGACGCCATAGACACTGTGAGAGGCAAAAACAGAAGAAGAGAATGCTATAGCGCCGAAAGTAGCGCCGGCAAGCAAAAGGGTTTTCATGTGTCGCTCCCTGCGATCAAGAAATGTGATTCAGGGTCGACTTTATCATGGCTTTCGGGGTATGCCAGAGGGGATTAACGCGCGCCCTCTGGCTTAACGGCACCAGCCGCTCAGGGACGGATCACGAAGTAATAGTCGCCGCTGAGTTTCAAGCGCATGCACCCGTGATCATCGGGGAGGTCGTTTTCCCACTCCACGTCCTGGACGCCCAGATCGAAAGCGGCGGTGTTGCGGGCGATGGCTTTGAGGCGCTCCACGTCGTTGGATTCGGTGATCAACACCGGGGGGATGGCAGCAGCGCTCTTTTCGCGAAACAGTCTCATCGTCTCTCTCCTCGCTGTGTCAAAGCAGCTACATCAAGGCCCATGGCGACCCTGCTTTGAGGTGACGACCGTCCACCCTTTTCTCGGGGTGTATCGGTATTTTTTATTCGTGCATTTTACGTTTGCTTTACCTTGTTACCGGAAGCCGTTACAGGGTGCAATAACCCTGTTTGCTCATATTCAAGAAAATGCGAAGTGCGTCAACTGCCTGATTTAACAGTAAAAAAGCCTGCACAGGGCAGGCTTTTTCTCAATAAAATTAAGCAGTTAACCATTCATCGGTCAGAGTACGATCAGGTGGTTGGGCAGCTCATTTTTTTGTTCCGTGGCGGGCACGTGGGTGGCCAGTTTGTCGCCGCAGGCGGCCACGCATTCCTGGAAGCCTTCCGCCACCCGACCGGCTTTCACCCGGGCAATGAAGGCATCAACGATGGTCTGCCACTCGCTGTCGTCCACATGGCGGGCAATGCCCTGGTCCGCCAGGATTTCCACATAGTGTTCCGCTTCGCTGACGAAGATCAGCAGGCCGGTGCCGCCACGGGTGCGGTGCAGGCCCTGCTCCAGAAACGCCTGCCGGGCCAGGCCGGCGGCGCGCATCCGTTGCAGGCGGCGCGGCACCACCCGGAACTGCACCGGCTTGAGCCGGAACAGCACCGCCAGCACCAGCAGCACGCCCCATTGCAGCAGCAGGCCTTCAAAGGGGGTCAGCCAGACCGGCAGGAACAGCAGGGCCGCCGGCACCAGCAGGGACAGCAGGGCCGCCCACAACAGGGTTACGTAGCGGTAATCGTCTGCCTGGCGAGCCAGCACTGTGACCAGCTCCGCGTCGGTGCGTTTTTCCTGTTCACCGATGGTCCGGGACAGGGTTTCCTGTGCGTTTTTATCCAGCAACATTTACCAACCTCCTGAGGCGCCGCCGCCTCCGAATCCACCACCGCCGCCGCCGAAGCCGCCTCCACCGAAACCGCCACCGCCGCCAAAGCCGCCCATAGGCACCGGCAGGAACATGCCGCCACGGCGGCCACCCCGGCCCCCACCGCCCCCGAAGGACAGCAGAAAGGTGACCACTACCATGCCGATCAGTATCAGCAGGGCCTTGAGGCCACTGGGTTTGTCGCGGGGCTGGCGTTCGCCTTGATATTCGCCCTTGATGGCCGACTGAATGGCGGTGACACCGGCCTGGATGCCGCCATAGAACTGCCCCTGACGGAAGGCGGGCAGGATTTCCTGCTGGATAATGACACTGGAAAGCGCATCGGTGAGCACCCCTTCCAGGCCGTAACCCACTTCGATGCGCACCTTGCGATCCTTGGGAGCCACGATCAGCAGGACACCGTTATCGGATTCCTTGCTGCCTATTCCCCAATGGCGGCCCAGCTGGTAACCGTAATCGGCGATCTCGTAACCTTGCAGATCTGCCAGTGTTACCACGACTACCTGGTTGGAGGTGTTCTGTTCCGCCGAGGCCAGTGCCTGGGTCAGGCTCTGGCGCTGGGCGGCGGTCATCAGGTTGGCGTTGTCCACCACCCGGCCGGTGAGTTCAGGAAATTCCGGCGCCGCCCACAAGGGCGACGCCAACAACAGGATCAGCAGCGTGAATAAGCGCATCATTCGAAGCTGACGGCCGGCGCCTGATCCGCATCTTCCGCGGTGGCTTCGTAGGTTTCACGGATTTCCATGTCGCTGTACAGGAAGCTGTGCCACAGCCGCCCGGGGAAAGTCCGGATTTCGGTGTTGTACTGCTGCACGGCGGCGATGTAATCACGGCGCGCTACGCTGATGCGATTTTCTGTGCCTTCCAGTTGTGACTGCAGGGCCAGGAAATTCTGGTTGGCCTTCAGGTCCGGGTAACGTTCCGCCACCACCATCAATCGTTGCAGGGCAGAGCCGAGCTGGCGCTGGGCCTGCTCGAACTGTTTCAGCTTTTCCGGATTATCGAGCATATTGCCATCCACCTGGATGGAGCCCACCTTGGCACGGGCCTGGGTCACGTCCACCAGCACTTCCTTCTCGTGACTGGCATAGCCCTTCACGGTGTTAACCAGGTTGGGAATCAGGTCTGCCCGGCGTTGATACTGGTTTTCCACCTGCGACCAGGCGGCTTTGACCTGCTCATCGTAGGTAGGAATATTGTTGATGCCACAGCCGCTGAGCCAGCCGGCCAGCATGACCAGAAAAAGGCTACGCCAAAGTGTCATGGTTCTCTGCTCCTTCAATCCAGAATGACAGCGGTTCCTTGCGCTTGTCATCGCGCAGGTTCGCCAGTAACTGCTGTTTTTCGCTACGGGTCAACCGCTTGAGCCGAGCTTCCAGCCGCGAGGCCGACGCCCGGTCTCCCGCAGGCACCAGCAGCACCGGCTGTACCGGCCGGCGGGCACGGGTGTAACGTGCACCTTTCGGGCTGTGGTTGTGCTCGTAAAGGCGCCGGGCCGGCTCGGTGCTGATACCGGTATAGAGCGTCCGGTCCGCACAGCGCAGCATATACACCCACCACTCTTGCATGGTTTTTACATCCAACTTTTTACTGGCTGATATGATGCCAGAGACAATCAAGACAACAAGGAAGAAAACATGATTACCTACCTTTACTGGTTTCTCGTTGCAGCACTTGTCATCGGCGCCCTGTTCGGCATTGGTGTTCGTCTGGGTAAATGGAAACCGGCATTGATCATCGCTGTGGTGATTTGGCTGGTAGCGACCCTGGCCTATTATTTCTGGCTGGAACAGATTTTTGTGAAGCGCTTTGGCGGCACCATGAACATCAAGGTACCGGAAGAGCAGTACCACATCAGCGCCACCTGGAAGGGCGATAATCTGTGGATTGAAAACTACGATCCGAACACCAACGAATGCATTTTCCGCGAATACTCCCGGGGCAACATGCTGGAAGGCAAAGTGGTGCTGAAGAACTGTAACCCACTGCAAGGCACCGGCATGGTACTGCCGAAAGACCCGGCGCTGCAGTAACGGGCTCTCTGAAAGAAGAACGGGCCAGCACCCACCGTTGGAGCCTTGCTGGCAAGGCGAATACCCAAAGTGGTTAGGCAACCTCTTCGCTTTGTGAACAAAGCTCCAACGGGTAACCATAGTTCCCCCTTCCCCTGTTCCGATGATGCAGCTACCCTTTGCGCCTTTCTCTGACCGGAACAGGACTCCCCATGAGCAATTCCCTTCAAACGCTGCTGTTTGCTCTGAAACTGGTTCCCGATGCCGTTGCCTTCGAGCAGGTTCAAGAGGTCATCGCCGAGCACTATGACTACACCCCTGCCCGCTTTACCAATGGCAGCGGTGACGATCAGGTGGTGAATGAGGCAGGCACTAATGAAGGGTCCTGCAAGATCTTTGCCTTCGCCAAACTCAACAACCTCTCTGATGAGCAGACCCTGGCCTGCTTCGGGCATTTCTTCCGCCACGATGTTCTGGAGAACCCGGAGGGCACCGACCACGCCAATATCCGCACCTTCATGCGCCATGGCCTGAAACAGGTGCACTTCGATACCCCGGCACTGATTGCTCGATAATGTGACCCCCTTCGCGCCATCTTGACCGGCTTTCGTGAATCCTGTGCAGACAATTTCATGGAGAGATCGTCATGGCGCGCTATCTGGGGCTATTGTTAGCTTTTTTACTGACACCCGCGGTGCAGGCAGCAGATGGCTGTGCCGACGCCCTGGATACCACCGTCAGGAAACTGCATTCCCAGCAGACCCTGGATCTCTGTGCTCTGACCCGCAACAGGCTGACGCTGGTGGTGAACACCGCCAGCCAGTGCGGCTACACCCCGCAGTTCAAGGATCTGGAAGCGCTTTATCAGACCTACCGGGAGCAGGGCCTGATCGTGATTGGCTTCCCCTCGGATGATTTCCGCCAGGAGCTGAACAGCGAGTCCGACACTGCGGAAGTCTGCTATGTGAACTACGGCGTCACCTTCCCCATGGCCGCCACCAGTGCGGTAAAGGGTGATAACGCCAACCCGGTATTCCGGGCCCTTGGCACCGCCACCCAGGCGCCGGGCTGGAATTTCAACAAGTACCTGGTAGCCGCAGACGGCTCCTTTATTCGCCATTTCCCGGCAGCGGCGGAACCGCGCGGTGGCGAGCTGGAAGCCGCCATCCGTGATGCATTGAATCAGTGAGCTCCGCCAGGAGGTAGATGCCTTCGGCAGAGGCTGATATTGTGAACGGTCACCCATTATTACCCGGCGGTGAGTCCTGTGAAGGTTCGCAGCAGCAAAGAACAGCAACGCCATCAGCTTGAGCGCGATATGGAGCGCTATCTGTCCAGGGGCGGAGAGATCAAGGAAATCCCCCGCGGCGTCAGTGGTACCGATCCTGTGCACGGGAAAGGGCACCAGACTGTGCTGTTCAACGGCCCCCGCCAGCCCCAGCGCACCGACCTGAGCCAGGTGGCCGCCACCATCGACGCGCGCAAGCACAAACCGCGCCGCCAACGACTCAACCACCGCCCCACTCGCAAGCTGATTTATGATGATTTCGGCGAACCGCTGCGCTGGGTGTGGCACGACAAATAATTCAAACTGCCAAGAAGGATCTGCAATGAAACGGCTTCTGCTGCTGGTATCCCTGTTTATGATGAGTCAGACCGCGTTCAGCGACATCATTGAAACCCAGGTCACCCTGCCCGACGATCTGGGCACCGGCGTCATGTATCTGAATGACAAGCAGAAAAAGCCCGGGCCCGGGGTCATCGTGATCCACGAATGGTGGGGACTGAATGATTACGCCCGCGACCGGGCCCGCATGCTGGCCCGGGCCGGTTATACCGCTCTGGCGGTGGACATGTACGGCACCGGCAAGGTGGCCACTCACCCGAAGGATGCGGAAGCCTTCATGAAATCCGCCATGGCCGAGCCGGAAAAAATGAACGCCCGCTTTGAAGCCGCCCGCAAGATGATGCTGAAACAGCAGCAGGTGGAAGCAGGTCGTTTGTTCGCCATCGGCTACTGCTTCGGCGGTGGCGTAGTACTGAACCAGGCCCGCATGGGCACCGACCTGGCCGGCGTGGCCAGTTTCCATGGCACCCTGGGCACCGACACTCCGGCCCAACCCGGTGATATCAAGGCGCGTATTCTCGCCGCCACCGGCCAGGCCGACCCGATGATTCCCGCCGAACAGGTCACCGGCTTCGTCAAGGAAATGACCGAAGCCGGCGCCGACTTCCAGCTGCTCAGCTTCCCGGGCGTCAAGCACAGCTTCACCAATCCGAAGGCGGATGCGGTGGCGGAACGCTTCGACATGCCGGTGGGCTACGATGCCCATGCGGACCAGGTGAGCTGGAAAGCGCTGGTGGATTTCATCGAACATAAATCCCACGAAGAATAATCGCACCAGTTGGGGGCATTGCCGTTGGCAATGCCCCGTGACTGCACACCTTTCTTCCCGATTCGTTTTTCCTCTGCGCCAACTTACTGATTTTTCTTATTATCACCACTTGGCATCCCCTTTGCTTCGTTTCAAAGAGAGGAATCGAATGGCCACGTTGCCATTAGGAAGCCTCTCAATGACTCCTTGCATGTTCAGTCATTCAGAGGCTCCCAACTCAACACAATTTGAACCAATAGACCGCTAGGGTTCCGGTCGCCTGCGCCGACAGACAGCGCGCAGCCGATGCCTGGTCCGAGAGCAGTCGACCTTCTTGCAGTCGTTGGCATGATTCGCGGCTGAAGGTTACACGGCGGGACAAAAGCCCGGGAGGACACGATGACCGCGTTGTCATTGGATTCCTCATCGTCCGTAGCCAAGGAGGTCCGAGATGACCCTTTCCGTACGTAAAACCGCTGCCGTTGCAGTACTCGCCCTGTCCACATCCCTCATGCCGGTCACCGCACTGGCCAAAGATTCCTTCAGCATCTGCTGGTCTATCTACGTGGGCTGGATGCCCTGGGATTACGGTGCCCAACAAAAGATCGTCGACAAGTGGGCCGACAAGTACGACATCGAAATTGATGTGGTACAGATCAATGACTATGTGGAATCCATTAACCAGTACACCGCCGGCGCCTATGACGGCTGCGCCATGACCAACATGGATGCGCTGACCATTCCCGCCGCCGGCGGCGTGGATTCCACCGCCCTGATCGTGGGCGACTTCTCCAACGGTAACGACGGCGTGGTGCTCAAGGGCACCGACAAGCTTGCCGACATCAAGGGCCAGCAGGTCAACCTGGTGGAACTGTCGGTCTCCCATTACCTGCTGGCGCGGGCACTGGAAACCGTAGGGCTCACTGAACGCGACCTGACCGTGGTGAATACCTCGGATGCGGATCTGGTGTCCGCCTTCACCACCAAAGGCGTCACCGCCGTGGCCACCTGGAACCCGCTGCTCAGCGAAATCACCGCCATGCCGGACAGCCACAAGGTGTTCGACTCCGCGCAGATCCCCGGTGAAATCATCGACCTGATGGTGGTCAACACCGACACCCTGGAAGCCAACCCGGATTTCGGCAAGGCCCTGACCGGTGCCTGGTACGAGATCATGGCGACCATGTCCGCCGATGATGAGGCCGGCAAGGCCGCCCGCACCTTCATGGCCAACGCCTCCGGCACTGACCTGGCCGGCTATGAAGCGCAACTGGATTCCACCCGCATGTTCTATCAGCCCGCCGAGGCCGTGGCCTTCGTCAACAGCCCGGCGCTGAAAGACACCATGCAGAAAGTGGCGGAATTTTCTTTCCAGCACGGTCTGCTGGGTGAAGGCGCCCCGGACGCCGGCTTTGTCGGTATCGAAACCCCCGTGGGCATCTATGGCAGCGACAGCAATGTAACGCTGCGCTTTATCCCGGATTACATGGCCATGGCGGCTGAAGGAAAGCTGTAGGGCAAAAAACGTCAGACGTCTGATGTCGGACGTCTGACGCCTCAGACATCACCGGGAATTGCCATGAAAAAACTGATCAACCGTCAACCGGGACGTGTCGGTGCCTGGGCACTGGGCCTGCTGCCCTTCGTGCTGCTGCTGATTGTCTACATGGTCGCCTCCGATGCGCGCCTGACGGAAAACCCCAACGACAAATTGCTGCCGGCACTGGGCAGTTTTGTGGATGCCATCCAGCGCATGGCATTCGAGCCCAGCAAGCGCAGCGGCGACTATCTGTTGCTGAACGACACCCTGGCCAGCCTGCAACGGCTTGGCATCGGCGTGGCCATCAGTGCGCTGGTTGCCCTGGTGGTGGGGATCGGCAACGGCACCATTCCCTATATCCGCTCTACCCTGTCACCGCTGGTGACCGGCCTGTCACTGGTACCGCCCATGGCGATCCTGCCGGTGCTGTTCATTATTTTCGGCCTGGGAGAACTGGCCAAGGTAATGCTGATCATCATCGGCATTACCCCCTTTCTGATTCGTGACCTGCAGCAACGGGCGCTGGAAATTCCGGAAGAGCAGATCATCAAGCTGCAGACACTGGGCGCCAATACCTGGCAGATCATTACCCGCCTGGTCTGGCCGCAACTGATGCCGCGATTGATCGGTGCCGTGCGGTTGTCATTGGGACCGGCCTGGCTGTTTCTGATCGCCGCCGAGGCCATCGCCGCCACCGAAGGGCTGGGTTATCGCATCTTCCTGGTACGGCGCTATCTGGCCATGGATGTGATTCTGCCCTACGTGGTGTGGATCACCCTGTTGGCCTTTGCCATCGACTTTCTTCTGCGTCGCTACTCGCAATGGCGCTACCCCTGGTTCCATCAACAGGCTCATTGAGGGAGAGATAACGATGGCTATCATCGAAATGAAAAACCTGTGGAAGGAATACGGCGACCAGGTGGTGCTGGAACGGCTCAACGCCACCGTGGAAGAAGGCGAATTCGTCACCGTTGTCGGCGCCTCCGGTTGCGGCAAGACCACCTTCCTGAAACTGTTGCTGGGCACCGAACAGGCCAGCCGTGGCGAGCTGCTGCTGGATGGCCAACCCCTGCCCGGCGAACCGGACGACAGCCGCGGCATCGTCTTTCAACGCTATTCGGTACTCAGCCACCTCACCGCGGTGGAAAACGTGATGCTCGGTGGCGAACTGCAACACAACCGATGGCTGGGCTTCAGTTTCGGCAAACGCCGCAAGCAACTACAGAAAGAGGCCCTGACCATGCTGGAAAACGTGGGCCTCAGCCACGCCGTGGACAAATACCCCCATGAGCTCTCCGGCGGCATGCAACAACGGCTGGCCCTGGCCCAGGCGCTGATCAAGAAACCCCGCATCCTGCTGCTGGATGAACCCTTCGGCGCTCTGGACCCGGGCATTCGTGCCGACATGCACAAGCTGGTGCTGTCGCTATGGAAAGAACAGCGACTCACCGTGTTCATGATCACCCATGACATCAACGAGGGCTTTTACCTGGGCACCCGGCTATGGGTATTCGACAAGCCCCGCCTGGACCCGCAGGCCCCCGGTGCCTATGGCGCCCGGGTGACCTACGACCTGCCCGTGGGCGACTGCGAAACCGGCACCCTGACAAGTATTAATCGAAGCGTGGGCAATACCAGCCGCGCCCTCAATGACACCCTGTAAGGAGCGCATGATGAGCGACAGTCTTTACACCACCACCCTGCCAGGCAGCGCCCACTGGTCGTTGCGGGTTCGCCGTGGCATGCAACTGCGATTTACCGACCTGGAAGGTGGCGCCAACCTGTCCTTGCTGATGTACAACCCGGAAGACCTGCTGGAACGCTACAACGCCCCGGACACGCTCAAGGGCCAGCACACCTTCAAGCTGACCCGGGGCAACTGTCTGTACTCGGATATGGGACGGGTGTTTGCCTCCATGGTCGACGATGATTTCGGCTGGCACGACACCGTCTGTGGCACGCTCAGCGAGCAAAGCCTGAAGAAAAAATATCAGGTTCGCTCCTACCAGGACTGTCACAACCAGTGGACCCTGAGTGGCGAGCACAGCTTCCTCACAGAGCTGGCCAAGTATGGCCTGGGCGAGCGGGATCTGGCCGCCAACCTGAATCTTTTTTCCCGGGTTATTACTGACGATGACGGCAAGCTGATCTTCGATGCCAGCGCCGCCCGCGCCGGCGCCAGCGTCACCCTGCGCTTCGAGATGGACAGCCTGGTGATCCTGCACACCTGTCCGCACCCGCTGAACCCGGCAGCAGACTATCCGATGAAACCGGTACAGGTGGAGATGCTCAAAGCCGCCCCCCTGAGCGACGACGATTACTGCAAACACTTCCGCCCGGAAAACGCCCGCGCCTTCGAAAACAATCGTCTGTACCACCTGGGCTTGTAACCCGCTCCTGTAGGAGCGCCTCTCGAGGCGCGATAACCAAGGCAAGAAAGGATCCACCATGATCAAAGAAAGCCATCGACAACCGGAACAGGCCAGCCTCCGCGAAGTGGTCGCCGCCGGGGATTACTTCATTCATACGGTAAAAAAAGGCCAGACCGTTCGCCTGCTCGATCTGGAAGGCAACCAGGCCGCCGACACCCTGTTCTACAGCGCCGAGGATTCCGCCGAGCGCTACAGCGCTATGGACACCATCCGCGAGCAGGGCAATGTGTACCTCACGGCCGGTACGATGCTGATGAGCAACCGTATGAACCCATTGCTGGAAATTGTCGCCGACACCTGTGGTCGTCACGACACTCTCGGCGGCGCCTGCGCCACGGAAAGCAACACGGTGCGCTATGACCTGGAAAAGCGCTGCATGCACGCCTGCCGGGATAGCTGGATGCTGGCCGTCAACCAGCATCCGGAGTTTCAGCTGGGCAAACGGGACATCACCCATAACATCAACTTCTTCATGAATGTGCCGGTCACCGCCGACGGGGGCCTCACCTTTGAGGATGGTATTTCCGCCCCGGGAAAATATGTAGAACTGACCGCCTGCATGGATGTGGTGATGCTGATATCCAACTGCCCGCAGCTCAACAACCCCTGCAACGGCTACAACCCCACACCCATTGAAGTGTTGATCTGGAACCACTGATTTATCCGCACTTCCCCGGGGACGACCCCGGCGGCCAGAGAATGCCATGACGGGACGACCCGTCAGCCGTCAAAGAGACACCGTCATGTTCAACAAAGTGTTGATTGCCAACCGCGGCGCCATTGCCACCCGTGTGATTTCCACCCTGAAAAAGCTCGGCGTTACCGCCGTGGCCGTCTATGCCGAAGCGGACCGGGATTCCCTGCATGTGACACAGGCCGACGAGGCTTACTGTCTGGGTGAAGGCAGTGCCCGCGACACCTATCTGAATCAGGATGCCCTGTTTGCCCTGATGGAACAGCACAGCATCGAGGCGGTGCACCCGGGCTATGGGTTTCTCAGTGAGAACCCGGATTTTGTGAAGGGCTGCGAAGCCCGTGGCATAGCCTTCATCGGCCCGACACCGCAACAGATGGACACCTTCGGCCTGAAACATACCGCTCGTGCTCTGGCGGAAAACACCGGCGTTCCCCTTCTCCCCGGTACCGACCTTCTCACCGACAAGGAGGCGGCCCTGACAGCGGCAGACCAGGTCGGCTACCCGGTGATGCTGAAAAGTACCGCCGGTGGTGGCGGCATCGGCATGCAGATCTGTGAAAGCGCCGCCAGCCTGGACAAGGCCTGGGATACCGTGCGCCGATTGAGCGCCAACAACTTTTCCAACGATGGCGTATTTATCGAAAAATATATCGCCCGCGCCCGCCATATCGAAGTGCAGGTTTTCGGTGACGGCCAGGGCCATGCGGTCACCCTCGGCGAGCGCGATTGCTCCGCCCAGCGTCGCCACCAGAAAGTGCTGGAAGAAACCCCCGCCCCCAACCTGCCCGATGAGGTTCGCAGCGAACTGCAGGCCACCGCCAAGGCACTGATGGAAGCAGTCCGCTACCGTAACGCCGGCACCGTGGAATTCATTCTCGACCAGGACAGCAACGCCTTTTATTTTCTGGAAGTGAATACCCGCCTGCAGGTAGAGCACGGCGTCACGGAACAGGTTTACGGCGTGGACCTGGTGGAGTGGATGCTGAAACTGGCCGCCGGTGAGTTGCCCCCGCTGGACAGCCTGGCCGCCAACCTGACCGTCTGTGGCCACGCCATCCAGGCGCGGCTTTATGCGGAAGATCCCAACAAGGATTTCCAGCCCAGCGCCGGCCTGCTTACCGCTGTCACCTTTCCCCAGGCCGACGGCCAGGCCCTGCGTATTGATCACTGGATCGAAGCCGGGCTCACCGTTTCGCCCCTGTTCGACCCCATGCTGGCCAAGGTGATTGTTCATGAAGCCAGCCGCGACGCAGCGCTGGCCGCACTGGACAAGAATCTGGAAGAAATCTGTATCGAAGGCATCGAAAGCAATCGTGATTACCTGCGCAGCATTCTTGCCGACCCGGTGTTTGCCGACGGCCAGATGACCACCCGCTACCTGAACGACTTCAGCTACCAGCCGTTCACTCTGGACGTGCTGGCCGGCGGCACCCTGACCACCGTGCAGGACTACCCCGGGCGCAGTGGTTACTGGCCGGTGGGCGTACCGCCGTCCGGTCCTTTCGATGCCCTGAGTTTTCGCCTGGGCAATCGTCTGCTGGGCAACGAGGAAAAGGCGGCGGGGCTGGAGTTCACGCTCAACGGCCCTGCCCTGAAATTTAATCAGGCCACCCGCATCGCCCTCACCGGGGCAGACATGCAGGCAACCCTGGATGGCAACCCGGTTCCCGGTTATACCGCCATTGCCATACAGCCGGGCCAGACCCTGAAGCTGGGCAAGGTGGCCGGCGAAGGAGCCCGTGCTTACCTTGCCATTGCCGGCGGCATTCAGTGTACGCCGTATCTGGGATCGCGCAGCACCTTCACCCTGGGCCAGTTCGGCGGCCACGGTGGCCGCGCCCTGCGTACCGGGGATGTGCTGCATTTCTCCCCCGACAACGGCACCGTCAGCAATCTTGTGGTGCCGGAGAACCTGAAACCCTCATTGGGCAAACAGTGGACCCTGCGGGTGATCTACGGCCCCCACGGTGCGCCGGACTTCTTTACCGACGACGACATGACCATGTTCTTCAGCACGGACTGGCAGGTGCACTACAACTCCAGCCGTACCGGTGTGCGCCTGGTGGGCCCAAAGCCCGGCTGGGCGCGCAGCGACGGCGGTGAGGCCGGCATGCACCCGTCCAACATCCATGACAACGCCTACGCCGTGGGCACGGTGGATTTCACCGGTGACATGCCGGTAATCCTGGGCCCGGACGGTCCCTCTCTGGGCGGCTTTGTCTGCCCGGCCACGGTCGTTCTTGCTGACCGCTGGAAACTGGGTCAGCTAAAGGCCGGCGACACCTTGCGCTTTGAGGCTATCAGCCTGGCCGATGCGGATGCCCTGGCCGCAGAACAGGACGCCTGTGTGACGGCCCTGAGCCCACCGCAACAACAGGTCAGCCCGACCGCTATCACCACCCCGATTCTCAACCGCCTGAGCGAAAGCGATGCCGGTGTAGAGGTGGTCTACCGGGCCGCTGGCGACCGTTACCTGCTGGTGGAATACGGCCCCCTGGTGCTGGACCTGCGCTTGCGTTTCCGTGCCCATGCACTGATGTTGTGGCTGCAGGAACAACAGCTCGATGGCGTCATCGAACTGACTCCGGGCATTCGCTCCCTGCAGATTCATTTCGATCCCCAGCAACTGCCCCGTGCAGAACTGCTGGAAACACTGGCCCAGGCAGAACATGCCCTGCAACAGCAGGACGATCTGGAAGTACCCTCGCGCATCGTGCATATCCCGTTAAGCTGGGATGACGAGGCCTGCCACCAGGCCATCGAGAAATACATGCAGTCGGTGCGCAAGGACGCTCCCTGGTGTCCGTCCAACCTGGAATTTATCCGCCGCATCAACGGCCTCGACAGCATTGATGACGTCAAGGAGATTCTCTTTAGCGCCAGCTACGTGGTGATGGGGCTGGGTGACGTGTATCTGGGTGCCCCGGTGGCAACCCCTTACGACCCTCGCCACCGGCTGGTGACCACCAAGTACAACCCGGCCCGCACCTGGACCGCCGAAAACTCCGTGGGCATCGGCGGTGCCTACCTGTGTGTGTATGGCATGGAAGGCCCCGGCGGTTATCAGTTTGTCGGCCGCACCCTGCAGATGTGGAACCGTTACCGGCAGACCGAGGCGTTTGATCAGCCCTGGCTACTACGCTTCTTCGATCAGATTCGTTTCTATGAAGTGAGCCACGAGGAACTCAATCAGATTCGCCGGGATTTCCCCAAGGGCCAGTACCCGATCCGTATCGAAGAGACCACCTTCAGCCAGAAGGACTACCAGCAGTTTCTGGATGACAACCAGCAGGACATCACCACCTTCACCGACGCCCGCAACCAGGCCTTTGATGAAGAACTGCAACGCTGGGTGGCCAGCGGCCAGATCAACTTCCAGTCCGAGCAGGATCTGGATGCGGACAACCGCGCCGAGTCGGTTGCAGGCACCGCGGTGGAATCGCCGGTGGCTGGCAGTATCTGGAAATTGCATGTGGCCGAAGGCGATCCGGTGAAGGAAGGCGATGTGGTGGCGGTGCTGGAATCCATGAAAATGGAGATCGAAATCAGCGCCCCGCAAAGCGGCAAGGTGGTTGCCATCACCCGCCAGGAAGGTCAGCAGATCAATGCCGGCCAGGCGATCATGGTGCTGGACTGAACCGACAGGAACAAGGCTGGGGCCAGCCTTGGTGCCTACCCTCTCCCCTCATCAAGGGAGAGGGGACCTTCCAGCCAGGCCTTTGGGCTTTTTCAAAGATTATCCAACCAGGTCGCTATGGTCTGCGTGACCGCTTCAGGTTTGCGCGCCCAGCGGAAGTGGTCCGCCTGATCGCCCAGCACCTGGGTATTGAGGACCCGATGTTCCACCTCGGCCTGAATGAATTTGTCGCTGACCGCATGAACCGATTCCCTAGGCGCAAACGCATCATCCTGCATGCGCAGACACAGCACCGGACCGGTATAGGCGGCGATGCCACTATCCAGATCCTCACTCAAACCACTGGCCTGATAACGATTGGTGTTCGCCACGGCCAGCCAGTCTGTCATCAGAGTACGGGCTTCCCGACCACCAAAGCCCAGTTGTTTACCGGGGTAATAACCCAGCAACGCACAGGCGGGAGGAATCAGTTTGCAGAGGATTTTTAACTGGCGGGCGGTTTTGCCGCTGAAGCCGCCCACCCAGGGGCTGCCGCAGGCCGCCAGAATCACCCCGTCTACCTGCGTCGGATACAACCCCGCCGCCATGGCCGCGTAATGCCCGCCCAGGGAATGCCCCATCAGGTAGACCGGCTGATCCGGTGCGGTTGTCTTCAGCCATTCCAGCGCGGCGGGGATTTCGTCCACCAACGGCTCGCGGAAACCCCAGTCACAGCGGCGTGATGCCTGCCAGGCACTGTCCCCGTGGCCACGCTGTTCCAGCAGGGCCACATTGATCCCCTTCTCCTGTAGTGCCGAGGCCAGCGGCTGATAGAACCGTGCGCCCATACCCAGCGCTGCCATCATAACTACCGTAGCGGTGGCGGACTCGGCGGCAAACCATTGCAGAGGAAGTGAATAACCGGCACCAGCGGGAAGAGAGACGGATTCAGCCACCTTCATTGCTGGCCTCCTGGCGACGGGGGCGGCGCACCAGTTCCCCCTGGCAATTGGGACAACGGCTGCCATGCACGGTGCAACAATCCACGCAGTAAGTGCATTCGTAGGAACAGATGTAGGCTTCTGCGCGGGCCGGCAAGGGGCGCTGGCAGGTCTCGCACTGTGTTTTCATTTTCAGCATGGAAGCATCCTAGTGAGCCTTCACTTTCTGTTTGCCGCAGCGTTCGCAGCGGTACACCGTCACCAGCTTTCCCTGCTTCACATCGAACTGCTTGTCCTTGCACACCACCCATTTATGAAAGCCATGCTGGCACATGCCTTTGCGCGGGGTTTTCTTTTCCGGTTTTTTGAACGGCAGAATATCGGCCATGACCACAGTACATTGTCGCAATGATCCACCGAGGATAGCGTAATTTTTCGTTCCACGCGTCAACAGCCCATGGCGAGAGAAATCTCTTCCCTGCCCAACAAGCCGGGGCCCTTGCCAGGCCCCGGCAGGGGCTCAGGCAAGTTGCTGACGTTGCAGGCCCCGCCACTGGCATAGCGCACAGAACGCCACCAGTAACGCCACATCCAGCAGCAGGATCTGCCCCCAAAAAGACAGCCAGGGAGCGGCCAAAATCATGACCACCGGGGTAGCCACCACCCAGGCAGCATCCGCTGTAGTGATCATTTTCGCCAGCAGCGGGGAGATCGGCTTGCGGGTAGCCACCCATGCCACATCCGCGGCAAACAGCAGCAACCCGGCGCCAAGCACCATCAGGATCAGCGGATTGAACTCACCCATCAGCGCCGCCACGGCACTGGGGGAAAACAGCAGAATCACTCCCAAAATGGTAGAACACAGGGCATTGAACAGCAGAGCAGATTTAAGAGACGTCCAAGGCATGATGCACCTCCGATTTGATTAAGTGGTACATTCAGATTCCCCTGATCAGGGAAGAGGAACAATTACCTCAGAGGTAATGGTGAAGCCGGCAGCGCCCCTCCATGCTTAACCGCTGTTAACCGCCTCTCAAGGAGCCTCCATGCAGACCGGACAGATACTCGCCGAACTTCGCAAGACACGGCGCCTGAGCCAGCTGGATCTGGCCCTGCGTGCGGACGTTTCCAGTCGACATCTGAGTTTTATCGAGACCGGCCGTAGCCAGGCCAGCTCGCAGATGCTCAAACGTCTGGCCATGGAGCTGGAGTTGAGCTGCCGGGACACCAATCGGCTGCTGCTGTCCGCCGGTTATGCCCCGGCCTTCAGTGAAACCGATCTGGACAGCGAGTCCATGGCACCGGTGCGCCAGGCGCTGGAGGTCATGCTGGTCAATCACAATCCTTTCCCTGCCGTGGTGCTGGATGCCCAGTGGAATGTGTTGATGGCCAATCAGGCACAGCAACAGCTGATGGCCATGATGATGCAGGAGCGTGGCCCCTTCCCGCAGACCACCAATGTGGTGGAACTGGTGTTTCACCCCCGGGGTTACCGGCCTTTCCTGGCCAACTGGGAAGAAGTGGCAAGCTTTCTGTTACGGCGCCTGCATCGGGACCAGCAAGCCCGTCCGACCCCGGCGCTGACCCGCCTGCTGGAACGCCTCGGAGCACTGGCGGATGTGGAGACCCTGCTCCACCGGGACCCGCCGAGCGACCGCAACGAGCCCATGCTGGCTCTGGATATCCACCTGGCCGGGCAACGCCTGCGCAGTTTCTCTACCCTGGCCAGTTTCGGCACCGCTCTGGATGTGGTGATGGAAGAGCTGTGTATCGAGCACTTTTTCCCCGCCGATGACGCCACCCGCCACTGGTTTCGCAAGCAGATTCAATAAGCCCATCGAAGGGGCAGGCGCAAACCCGTATAATTCGCCCCCCGAGAATCAACCGGCAGTGATAATGACTGATTTTACCCCCGGCCAGCGCTGGCTAAGCGAATCCGAAACCGAACTGGGCCTCGGCATCATCAAGGAATTGGATTACCGTCTGGTCACCGTGGGCTACCCGGCGGTAGAAGAGGAGCGCACCTACGCCATCAACAATGCGCCCCTGTCGCGGGTCATCTTCAGCACCGGCGATACCATCCGCACCGCCGACGAACTGGAGCTGGTGGTGACCGAGGTCAACGAGCTCAACGGCCTCAAGGTCTACATGGCTCACCCGCTGGGCCAGCCGGAAGATATACAGCCGGTGCCGGAAACCCATCTGGGCCACAAACTGCGCCTGACCACGGCGCTGGATCGGCTGCTCTCCAACCAGCTGTCCTCCAACCGCTGGTTCGAACTGCGTGTGGATGCGCTGAACGCTCACTGCCAGCAACAGCAGTCCACCATCAAGGGACTGCGTGGCCCGCGCATCGACCTGATCGGCCACCAGCTCTACATCGCCGACCAGGTGGCCAATCGCTTTGCTCCCCGGGTACTGCTCGCCGACGAAGTGGGCCTGGGCAAGACCATTGAGGCCGGCCTGATTCTCCACCAGCAATTGCTCAGCGGCCGCGCCAAGCGGGTGCTGGTGGTGGTGCCCTCACCGCTCGTGCACCAGTGGTTTGTGGAAATGGTGCGTCGTTTCAATCTGCACTTTTCCATTTTCGATGCAGAACGGCTCAATGCTCTGCAGCCGCAAACCAGTATCAAGGATATGCTGGCGCAGATTATCGAAGAGGAAAAAGCGGCAGCGGAAAGCGAGAACGAGGATAACGCAGAGGATGCGCAGGAAACCTGGGACAACCCCTTCCTCAGTGAACAGCTGATCCTGTGCAGCACCGATTTTCTTGCCGAGTGCGATATTGATCAGCTGGCGGCAGCGGACTGGGATCTGCTGGTGGTGGACGAAGCCCACCATCTGGAATGGGCGCCAGACGCCCCCAGCGACGATTACCAGCGAGTAGAGACCATTGCCCGCCAGGCCCGTGGCCTGCTGCTGCTCACCGCCACCCCGGAACAGCTTGGCCTGGAAAGCCACTACGCGCGCCTGCGCCTGCTGGACCCGGATCGCTACCCGAGCCTGGATGCCTTCCGCGAAGAACAGTCCCACTACCAGGAAATCGCCAGCCTGGCCGGCAAGCTCCATGACGAGGACAGCTGGTCTGCGGACCTGAAATCCGAGGCGGCCCGCCTGCTGCCGGACATGACCATCAGTGAAGACCAGCGTGAGGCGATCCTGGTCGAGTTGCTGGACCGCTCCGGCCCCGGCCGGGTGATGTTCCGCAACACCCGTCATAACATTGCCGGCTTCCCGAGCCGCCACGTGCACGGCATTCCGTTACCGCTGCCGGAGGAATACCAGTACGACAGCGACGAGGAACGGGAAGGCCATCTGCACCCGGAAACCCTGTTCCACGACGACCGCTGGTGCACCCTGGACCCTCGGGTCAGTTGGCTGGAAAAGTTCTTCAAGGAACACCGTAAAGACAAGGTGCTGGTGATCTGTGCCAACCGCCATACCGCCACCGATCTGCATGCCCACTGCAACTACAAGCTGGGCATGAACGTGGCCATGTTCCATGAGGACATGGACCTGATCGAGCGGGACCGGGCTGCCGCCTTCTTCGCCGATGATGTGGATGGTGCCCAGGCGCTGATCTGTTCCGAGATCGGCTCCGAAGGCCGTAACTTCCAGTTTGCCCACCATTTGGTGCTGCTGGATCTGCCGCTGAACCCGGACCTGCTGGAGCAGCGCATCGGCCGCCTGGACCGTATCGGCCAGACCGAAGACATCCAGATCCATGTGCCCTACTTCGAGGCCCACGCCCAGGAAGTGCTGTTCCGTTGGTACCACGAAGGCATGAACGCCTTCGAGCACACCAACCCGGCCGGCCACGACATCTACCTGCGTAGCCGCGATGCCCTGGAACCGCTGCTGTGTGGCGACCCGGAATACACCGCCATTGATGCCCTGGTTGCAGAAACCCGCACCATTGCCGATGAGCTGCATACCCTGATGGAAACCGGCCGCGACCGGTTGCTGGAGCTGAGTTCCTTCGACAACGATCGGGCCGAACAACTAAAACAGGCCCTCGCCGACTCCGATAACGACAGCCCCCTGCCCTTCATGCAACGGGTGTTCGATCGCTACGGTGTGGATCAGGAAGACCATTCCGACACCGCCGTGATCCTCAAACCCGGCCCGCATATGCGCGATGCCTTCCCGGGGCTGCCGGAGGAAGGCGTGACCATGACCGACAACCGGGCCACCGCCCTGGCCCGTGATGACATGCAGTTCCTTACCTGGGAGCATCCCATGGTCACCGGCAGCCTGGACATGCTGCTTACCGAACACCGTGGCAAGGCTGCCGTGAGTCTGCTTAAAAACCCCAAGATCAATGCCGGCACCCTGCTGATCGAGGCCATCTACACCATCGATGCGGTGGCGCCCAAATACCTGCAGGCGGACCGCTTCTTGCCTACCACGGTGATTCGCCACCTGCTCGACGCCAACGGCAAGAACATCAGCCAGGCGATCAGCCACGAGGGCCTGAGCCAGCAATGTCACAAGATGGACAAGCCACTGAGTCGCAAGATTGTCGGCAGCCAGAAACCGCTGTTGGATAAACTGCTCAAGGCGGATGAAGCGCTTGCCGCGAAAGAAGCCCAAGGCACAATTGATGGCGCCCTGGAAAAAATGCGCCAGGAACAGGGCCATGAACTGGCTCGCCTGAAGGCGCTGCAGGCCAAGAACCCGGCGGTGCGTGACGAGGAAATCCAGGCCCTGGAAGCCCAGACTGAAGCCTTGGAGAAAGTGCTCGGCGAAGCTCGCTGTCAGCTGGAAGCCGTGCGCGTGATTGTAGCCGGCGGGGCGTAAAAACGAGGAGCGAGTGACGAGGTACGAGTAGCGAAAACCTTTATGATTTGGGTTTGCTTTTCGCTACTCGCAACTCGTCACTGCCTTTCCATCCGCGTAGGCTGCACCGGCGCAAAACTTTTACCACGGAGGGCACAGAGAACACAGAGACAGTCTTTTCCTCAGTGACTCTGTGCCCTCTATGGTGAACATTGATTTTGGTTTCGGCCACAACCACCCTCCGACCCCAAAGGACAAAGCATGAGCGAACTGTTGAAGTGTGTGGAAATCGAGCCGGCAGGCGATGCCACGGCTGCCGTGATCTGGCTGCATGGCCTGGGGGCCAGTGGTCATGATTTCGAGCCCATCGTGCCGGAGTTGCAGCTGCCAGCCGGGCTGGATGTGCGTTTTGTGTTTCCCCATGCGCCGGAGATTCCCGTCACCGTCAACGGCGGCATGGTGATGCCCGCCTGGTACGACATTCTCGCCATGGATATCGACCGCAAGGTGGACGAGGCCGGGGTGTTGGCGTCCGCGGATGCCGTGGACGCCCTGATCGAACGAGAGATCCAGCGTGGCATTCCGGCCCACCGGATCGTCATCGCCGGCTTCTCCCAGGGCGGTGCGGTGGCCTATCAGACCGCATTACGCTACCCACAACAGCTGGCCGGCCTGCTGACCTTGTCCACCTATATGGCCATGCCGGTCACCCCCTCTACCGCTAATGCGTCCCTGCCGGTCATGATCTGCCACGGCAGCCAGGATCCCATGGTGCCGGAAGTGCTCGGCCGCCGGGCAGCAGACACCCTGACCAGCCTGGGTTATACACCTGAGTACCTCACCTACCCCATGGAGCATATGGTCTGCCTGGAGCAGATTCGTGATATCGGGCAATGGCTGAACAAGGTTCTCGCAGCCTGACCTGTACCAAAGCCCCCCCCTCGTAGTCGTCTTGCCCACAAGGCGACTACGGTTATGGTCCTGCAGTGAAACGAATCCCTACCGATCCAACACCCCTCCAAATTGCACTTTGTTGCTTATCAACTGTCACCGCAGTCATTACTCACAGACTTCATCCGTTACGACGTTTTACGCTTCAAGCCACGCCAGTCACAGCAAAACACCGCGTGTTGTTGTCAGATGGGAGGAAGCCTGTTGTATAAGTGAGGAAAAGTGATGAAAGTAACGACATTACCCAAGCTGTTACTGCTGGGCACCGCAATGAGCTTGCCAGTGGCCAGCCTGGCTCAGCCACCGGCCTGGGCCGGCAAGGGTAAAGGCCCGGCGGGACAGCAACAGGAAAGCCACGAGCGGGAATACCGCCGTGATGACCACCACCGGGATTACCGCGATTACCGCTACAGCGACCGTGAACGTGACGCTCTGCGTCGCCATCTGAGCAACAGGGATTACCAGTCCCTGCCGCCTGGCCTGCAAAAGAAAGTGGCCCGCGGCGGCCAGCTGCCACCGGGCTGGCAGAAGAAACTCCAGGTTGGCCGCACCCTGCCCGATGACCTTTACTACCACGGGCAGCGTCTGCCGGTGTACGACGGCATACGCCGTATTGACGGGGTGACCGATGTGATCATCGACAATGAGGCCGTGAGAATCATGGACGCCACCCAGACCATTATTGATGTGTTCGGGATTCGTTGAGCTGCAAGAGACAAGTTTCAAGTCGCAACGCGAAGAATACGCAGTGTCTCTTTAAGAGGTGAGCCCCGCGTGGATGCTGCAACGCGGGCACGGCCTCTGATATTGGAAGGCCATCGACCGCGCCTTGTAGCTTGAAGCTTGCAGCTTGAAACTCAAAAAAAAGCCGCGCCCCTTTCGGGGCGCGGCTTTTTGTTGCCTGCAGCGTGTAGCGTGCTGCTTCTTCCTGCTGCTTACAACCAGTAAACGGTCACGAACAGGAACAGCCATACCACGTCCACAAAGTGCCAGTACCAGGCACCCGCTTCCCAGGCAAAGCAGTTATCCGGGCTGAAGTGACCCTTGATAACACGGATCAGGGTGATCAACAGGAAGATGGTCCCGATGGTCACGTGGGCACCGTGAAAGCCGGTGAGCAGGAAGAACAAGCTGCCGTAGATCCCTGCATCTAGAGTCAGACCCATGTCATAGGCGTGCACATATTCCAGGCCCTGCAGGCCCAGGAAGATGGCGCCCAGTACCACGGTGATGGCCTGGAAGATGATCAGCTTGCCGCGCTGGTTTTCCAGCAGAGCGTGGTGGGCAATGGTCAGGGTGATGGAGCTGACCAGCAGGATAGCGGTGTTGATGGCCGGCAGGCCCCAAGCGCCCATGGGCGTGGTGGTGCTACCGTCCGGGGTCACCGTAAGCGGCCACATGGCCTGGAAACCCGGCCACAGTAGTTCGTGGGTCATGGCGTTGGAGCCTTCCCCGGACAACCACGGAATGATCAACCAGCGGGTGTAGAACATGGCGCCGAAGAAGGCGGCAAAGAACATCACCTCGGAAAAGATGAACCACAGCATGCCCTGGCGATAGGAACCGCCCAGTTGATTGCTGTGCAGACCACCCACGGATTCCTTGATGGTATCGCGCCACCAGGCGGCAATGACCAGCAGCAACCAGGTCAGACCGATAAAGAACAGCGGCTTGCCGAAGAAGTTCGGCTCCATGGTATCCATGGTGCTCTGCTGGATGAACTTGGCACCGCCAATGGCGGTCATGAACAAGCCGATGGACGCGGTCAGCGGCCAGGGGCTGCTCTCGGGAACGTAATACTTTTCAGTAGCCATTCGAAAATCTCCTCTACAACCGGCTGTTATCAGTTCACAGCCACGCTGTTGTTTTTACCGGCGACCCGCTCTGTCACATCGAAGATCGTATAGGACAGAGTGAATTGGTTTATATGACGTGGAATTTCCGGGTCCAGATAGAAAATCATCGGCATGTCCTTACGCTCGCCTGCGGCCAGGGTCTGCTGGTCGAAGCAGAAGCACTGGGTCTTGTGCAGGTAGCGCGCAGCTTCCCCCGGCGTTACTGAGGGGATGCTCTGGGTAATCATGTCCGTTGACGTCGGGTTGCTGGCATAAAAATGTACCAGGGTAATTTCCCCCGGGTGCACCTTGACCCGCTTGGTCTCAGAGGTGAATTCACCGCTGATGCCGTCGCCTTTCTGGGTAATGAATTCCACCGTCACGGTACGATCCGCCACCACCTGTTCGGGAACGTCGGTGGCGGCCGTACTGGATGTCTTGCCGTTCAGGCCGGTGATGTCACAGATAACGTTATAGAACGGCACCATGAGGAAGGCGAAGCCAAACATGGCTACCGCCCAGATCAACAGCTTCTTCAGCGTACGCTGGTTGCGTTCTTCCACGCTGAGCTGTTTTTCACTCATGGTGCCCGCTCCTGTCCGTTATCCGGGACTTACTTGACCACCGGCGGGGTGTCGTAGGTGTGGAACGGCGCCGGAGACGGCACTTCCCATTCCAGACCTTCGGCCCCATCCCAAGGCTTGGCCGCTGCTTTTTCGCCTTTCTTCATGGCGCACAGCACAGCCACCGCCAGGAACAACAGCTGGGACAGACCGAACCAGAAGCCACCAATGGAAATCCAGAAGTTGTAGTCCGCAAACTGCAGCGCGTAGTCAGCGTAACGACGCGGCATGCCGGCCAGACCCACGAAGTGCATGGGGAAGAACAGCAGGTTGGCGGAAATCAGGGAGTTCCAGAAGTGCAGTTCACCCAGGGTCTTGTTGGGCATCACGCCGGACCACTTCGGCAGCCAGTAGTAGGCAGCAGCGAAGATGGAGAAGATGGCGCCGGTCACCAGTACATAGTGGAAGTGAGCCACAACGAAGTAGGTATCGTGGTACTGGAAGTCCACCGGAGTGATCGCCAGCATCAGGCCGGACAGACCGCCACAGGTAAACAGCACCACGAAGGCAATGGCCCACTTCATCGGCAGCTCGAAGCTCATGGAGCCGCGCCACATGGTGGCCACCCAGTTGAACACCTTCACACCGGTGGGAACGGAGATCAGCATGGTCATGTACATGAAGAACAGGGTACCGGCCAGCGGCATGCCCACGGTGAACATGTGGTGAGCCCATACCACGAAGGACAGCAGCGCAATGGACGCGGTGGCGTACACCATGGAGGCGTAACCGAACAGCGGCTTGCGGGCAAAGGCCGGAATGATCGCTGACACGATACCGAAGCTCGGCAGGATCATGATGTACACCTCAGGGTGCCCGAAGAACCAGAACACGTGCTGGAACAGTACCGGGTCACCGCCGCCGGCAGCATCGAAGAAGCTGGTGCCGAAGTGACGGTCGGTCAGCATCATGGTCACTGCACCGGCCAGTACCGGGATTACCGCGATCAGCAGGAAGGCGGTGATCAGCCAGGTCCATACGAACAGTGGCATCTTCATCAGAGTCATGCCAGGGGCACGCATGTTGAAGACGGTAACGACCACGTTGATGGCACCCATAATGGAAGAAATACCCATCATGTGGACGGACAGGATGAACAAGTCCGTGGAGTCCGGGCCATATTTGGTGGACAGCGGAGCGTAGAAAGTCCAACCGAAGTTCGGCGCACTGGGGTTGCCATCGCCGAAGGCACTCATGATCACGGAACCGATCAGGATCGCGAAGGCGAAAGGCAGGATCCAGAAGGACCAGTTATTCATCCGCGGCAGCGCCATATCCGGCGCACCAATCATCAGTGGAATCATCCAGTTGGCCAGGCCAACCGTGGCGGGCATCACCGCACCAAACACCATGATAAGACCATGCACGGTGGTCATCTGGTTGAAGAATTCCGGATCGACAAACTGCATGCCGGGCTCGAGCAGCTCGGCACGGATCACCATGGCCATAAAGCCGCCAGCGAGGAACATGGCGAAGCTGAACCACAGGTACAAAGTACCGATATCTTTGTGGTTGGTGCTGAACAGCCAACGTTTCAGGCCGGTCGGGGCGTGGTGATGATCGTGGTGATCATCATGGGTTGCAGCTGCAGTAGACATTGCTATCCCCTCCCTTATTCGTGGTCGTTAACGTCGGCGGGCTGAATCAGATCGCCGGTGTCGTTGCCGAAAGCGTTACGCTCGTAGGTGACCACTGCCGCAATCTGGCGCGGGGTCAACTGAGCCTTGAATGCGGGCATGGCAGCACGGCCATTTACCAGCACATCGATATGTTCGTTCAGGTGCTCCGGCTTGGTTGCGAAGTCGGTACCCGCAAACGGCAGACCAATGCCACCCTCACCATTGGCACCATGACACAGTGCACAGGCGCTGGCGTAAACCTGCTTGCCTTCGTCCATCGCCTGATCCAGTCCGGTGAACGGCGTCAGGTCAGGACCGGAAGCGGCTTTTTCTTTCTCTTCAGCAATCCAGGTCTTGAACTCGTCCTGGCTAACCACTTCTACCGCAATCGGCATGAAGGCGTGGTTCTTGCCACAAAGCTCGGCGCACTGGCCGTAATAGGTGCCTTCCTTGCCTTCCGGCACTTTTGCCCACATTTCATTGACGAAACCGGGAATAGCGTCTTTCTTGCCACCGAAATCCGGGATCCAGAAAGAGTGGATCACATCGTCTGAGGTCACCAGGAAACGGACTTTCTGGCCTGACGGAATGATCAGTTTGTTATCCACTTCCAGCTGGTAGTTGTGGTCTTTCTCGGGAGCCTCCTTGCCAACCAGCTCTTTCGCTGTGCCATAGGGGAACAGGCCGCCGGCCAGGACCGGGTTGTTGTACTGTTCAGGTGGCGTGGCCAGGTTGGAGAAGAAAGAGACACCGATGTCGTTGTCATCTTCGTAGGTCAGGTACTCGTAGCTCCACTTCCAGCGGTAGCCGGTTACCTTCACCGTCAGTTCGGATTCAGCGCTGTCGTCAATCTGAACCAGAACACGGGTGGCAGGCACCGCCATGGCGATCAGAATCACGAAGGGAATCACAGTCCAGAGTACTTCCAGGAAGACGTTTTCGTGGAAGGTGGACGGATTGGGGTTCTTGGCGCGGCGGTGGCTGATCATGGAGTATACGATCAGGCCGAACACCAGCAGACCGATGACGGTCACAATCCAGAGCACGGTGGTGTGAAGATCTTGAATATCCTGACTGACCTGGGTCACCCCCGGTCGCAGGTCGAGTTCGGAACGTTCGGTCCAGTCGCTGGCGAAGGTCAGACCACTGATCATCAGTGACGTCAGACCAACCGCCGCGCGGTGGAACAGAGTTGACTGCATGCGTTTGCTCCCTGTTTTCCCCAGCATGGCCCCGTAGGACACGCTTGTTCTTTGCCGTCACCGGCACCTGGAAAGCGAAGTTTCAGGATGATGCCGTGGAGCCGCAGCCAACGCCTTGTCCCGCAGACCTCAGCAACCAAGGGGGCGGCCACCAATAGGGATCGTGCGGGCGGCAAAATCCAATAAAATCAAATAGCTAGAAATCAGCACGGTCGATTTCACCAGATCGCCACAGGTGCGGCAAATTGCCCCACTGCATATATGGGCGCCAACTCTAGTCATTCGCATCCGCAAAGTCCAGCCGAAAGGTAGGGTTTATCAAGCCTTTCAGGCAGATACGAGCCCTCCTCATCGTGCTAGACTCCGCTCCCCTTTACCACACACAGCTTGTACCACATCCATGTCAAAACGACGTCAAATCTACCGGGTGATATTCCACAATCAGGGTCATGTCTACGAAATCTATGCCTCGCAGATATACCAAAGCGACCTGTATGGATTTGTCGAAGTGGAAGAGTTTCTGTTCGGGGAGCGGGCCAGCCTGGTGGTGGACCCGGGGGAGGAAAAGCTGAAGCGGGAATTCAACGACGTGATGCGCTCCTTTATTCCCCTTCACGCGGTCATTCGTATCGACGAGGTGGAAAAGGAAGGGGTCGGCAAGATCATGGAATCCAGCGGCAACAATATTACTGCCTTCCCCATGCCCCCGGGGCCGGCACCGAAGAAGTAAATCACGTCTCTGCGGGCAGCAGGTAAAAAAGAAGGGCGCCAGTCTCGCTGAACGCCCCGAGGGTTGCCTGATGTTACAAGAGGAGAAAACGTGTCTTGCTTACCTGATTTGTCCGGCGAGAACGATAAAGGTTCCGTCAGCGGATAAAAAAAACGCTATCGGCCTCATATCCGGGATTTGAACGAATCCCGCAACGGCTCGCCGGTATTCAGCGCCACCTGCTCGGCGCGGGCCAGCAGCCGCACGAACAGAACTACCATGACTCGGGTCATCCATTCCATAACGCAGCCTCCAGACAATTAGGGGGGTGGGGTGAAGCGCATCCTGCTCCCTGGTCATCCATTCGCTGACCCTTCACCTCATGCTCAGCAAGTCAGAGGCGGGCAAACGGCATAAGTTCGTGGCCGGTGCACGCTTTTACCTGACTTTTACAAGCAGTCCCCTTCTTTATATAGAAGGCGTTATTGCGCCGGGGCGGTCTGTTCAATGGGCTGGCCGTAACGTTTGGTGGGGTTCACATCATGAGGCTGAATCCAGCCCATCATCATGCTCAGCAGAATGAACAGGAAAATCACCGCCGAAAAGCCTACCCGCCAGGCCAGGGCCCGCATGGTCTTGCCGGATTTGCCGTCGTCCTTGACCAGGGAGAACAGGGCCCGCCCCAGTGAAACCACTGCCGCAATCAACAGTACGATGACAATCAGTTTCACCCACCACATACGATTACTCCGTTTCGATTGGCCCGCGTCTTGACCCGCGCTTGGCGGCAGGCAGGCTTTACTATGTACAATGTGCCGCCATTGTAATGGCCGCACCTGCCAGTGCACGCACTATTCCTCTGCGCTCCGCTCAGAACGGATGCTGCAGCCGCGAGAGCAAAGATCATGTCAAACACCAAGGACCGCAGTCCGGTTCTGTCCTGGATCGCCTTTCTGGCCACCTTTGCGGTTGTCGCCCTTTGCCTGCGCCTGAGCTGGTGGCAGCTGGAACGGGCAGAAGAAAAGCGGCTATGGCTGGCCGCACAGGAAGAAAAGGCTCGCCAACCGGCTGCTGACCTGCCTGCGCTGCTGGCTGATCCTTCGCCTCTGCACCGGCAAGCCGCCTTCTCCGGCAGTCTGGACAACGCCCACAACGTGCTGCTGGACAACCGCATTCGCAACGGCGTGGCCGGCTACCACCTGCTTACCCCGCTGCAGACCCGTGAAGGTCACTGGGTACTGATCAACCGGGGTTGGCTACCCCGCGGTGCCCGTCGGGAACAGTTGCCGGAGATCCATGCCATCAGCGGGAGAATTACCGTGGAAGGCACGGTCTATCGCCCCTCCCGGGAGACCTTTGTGCTTCAGAACGCCCCATTGCCCGACAATCAATGGCCTTTGCGGGTACAGAAAGTGGATTTTGACGCCATTGGCGAAAAACTTGGGGTAGAATTGGCCCCCTTCGAAATCCGGGTGCGCCCGGATCTGGCTCTGGGCGGTCATCCCCCCTTGCCACGCCCCTGGCAGGAGATCGCCCCCATGGGCCCGGACAAGCACAAGGCTTATGCGCTGCAGTGGTTTGCGCTGGCAATGGCGGCCCTGCTGATATATGTTGCCGCCGCCGTGCGCAACCGGCGAAAGACGCGAGAGGAACACTCCTAATGTCTCCACGCACCAAGAACATTGCCACCCTGGCGGCGATCGTTGCTCCTTTTGTCCTGTTCTTTCTGGCAGGCCGCTTTCTGATCGATCCGTGGGAACTGCCGCGGGAAAACAAGGGGCAGCTACTGATTCCCCATATCGACATGGCCAAGCTGAACGCCGTCAATGACGATGGCAACGCCTATACCGGCGACGACATGACCGGCCTTTGGACTATCCTTTACGTGGCAGGCAGCGAGTGTGATACCCGCTGCAAGAACGGCCTGTATTACCAGATGCGCCAGGTCCGCCAGACGCTCGGGGCAGACGTGGACCGGGTGCGACGGGTAATCCTGCATACCGCCCCGGCAGGCGACTCCCTCAACGCATTCCTGAACAACAACGTGAAAGGCATGGTATCAATCCATGCCGAACCACAAGCCGTGAATAACGCCCTGGCGCCGGTGTATGAAAGCACCGACGGCGAACCGGTTGGCGATATTTTCCTGGTCAGCCCGGACGGCCAGATCTTCATGCGTTACCCCACGCACGAGAACATGGATGCCACCCTGGAAGAGGCGGAAAACATCCGCGTCGATCTCAAACGCACCCTGAAAGGGTCTCTGATCGGTTAACGGAACGCTATCTATGCAAGCGCTTACTCCTTCACAAATCTGGCTGCGCCGGCTGTCTTTGCTGGCCGTTTTCATGGTTGCCGTAGTGATTATTCTGGGAGCCTGGACCCGCCTATCCGATGCCGGCCTGGGCTGTCCGGACTGGCCCGGCTGCTATGGCCACCTGGATGTCCGCAAGGCCATCGATCATGTGAACACCACCAACGAAACCATGCCGGGCTCCCTTCGCGAAGCCCACAAGACCGTGCCGGAAATGGTGCACCGCTATTTCGCTTCTACCCTGGGCCTGGTGATACTGATCATCGCGGCCCTCTCTTTCATCAACCGCAAGCAGGAAAAGCAGCCGCTCAAGTTACCCCTGTTTCTGGTAGTACTGGTGATTTTCCAGGGTATTCTCGGCAAATGGACCGTCACCATGGGGCTGCAGCCCACCATCGTCATGCTGCATCTGCTGGGCGGCTTCACCACCTTTACCCTGCTGGTGTTGCTCACCGCCCGCCTCTACCGCTGGCCGCGTTTTCTCAATGATTGCGACGTGCGCATGCTAAAGCCGATTGCCTCCATCACCCTGATCGCCGTGATCCTGCAGATCGCCCTGGGTGGCTGGACCGCCAGCAACTACGCGGCAGTGGCCTGTACCGAACTGCCGGTGTGCGAAGAAGGCTGGCAGAATCGCCTCGATTTCGACGAGGCCTTTATTTTCTGGGGCCACGAGCATGACAAGCCGGACTACGAATACGGTGTACTGGATAACGATGCCCGCACCACCATCCACGTGATGCATCGCTTCGGCGCCCTGCTGGTGACCCTGCTGGTGTTGGCACTGGTAGCCAAGATCCTGATCCGCGCACGCAGTGTATTCTTCCGCAATTTCGCGCTGGGGATCTTCGCCCTGCTGGTGGTGCAAATTGCCCTGGGGCTGAGTAATGTGATGTTTGCCGTGCCCCTGGATGTGGCCGTCGCCCACAATTTCGTGGCCGTACTACTGCTCGCCAGTCTGGTACTCTTCATCCGCGCGATTAATGTGAAATGCGGCCTGCGCCAACCGTCTCCGCCCACACAATCCAAAGCGCAAGGAGCGTGACCATGAGCCAAACCGCCACCTGGCGCGACTACCTGGCCCTGACCAAACCCGGGGTTGTCATGCTGCTGATGGTGACCGCCGTGGCCGGCATGTTTCTGGCCACCGAGCCGGCAGGCATGGTGCCGATGCACATCTTCATCCCGGCCTTTCTGGGGCTGACCCTGGCCATGATGTCGTCTGCTGCCATCAATCAGATCATGGACCAGAAAATCGATGCGATAATGAAGCGCACCGAGAAGCGCCCACTGGTGGCTGGCAAGCTGAGCCCGAAAGCGGCCATTGCCTTCGCCATACTGCTGGCGACAGCCTCCATGGTCATGTTGTATTTTCTGGTCAACCCAATCACCGCCTGGCTGACCCTGTTCGGCTTCGTTGGTTATGCCTTTATTTATACCCTCTATCTGAAACGCGCCACGCCGCAGAACATCGTGATTGGCGGTATCGCCGGCGCCATCCCGCCATTGCTGGGCTGGGTAGCGGTCACCGGGGAGGTGCACCCCTATGCCTGGCTGCTGGTGCTGATCATCTTCGTCTGGACACCGCCGCACTTCTGGGCTTTGGCCATTCACCGTCGCGATGAATACGCCAAGGCCGACATCCCCATGCTGCCGGTGACCCACGGCATCCCGTTCACCCGGGAGTCGGTGCTCTACTACACCATCCTGCTGTTTATCTGCACCCTGCTACCCTATCTGACCGGCATGAGCGATCTGATCTACCTGCTCAGCGCCCTGATTCTGGGGCTGGTGTTTCTTTATCATGCAGTGCGACTGCGGTTTTCCACAGACCCCAAGCTGCCGATGAAAACCTTCGGCTATTCCATCACTTACCTGTTTGCGCTGTTTACTGCACTGCTGGTGGACCACTATCTTCCGGTAACGCCACAAACCGTGGCCGGGTGGCTGGGGGCGTAAAAAGACCAATTGATAATTGAGAATGGAGAATTGATAACTGGCGCGAGCCAGATTTTGAGATTCTCCAACGCAGGAGGCCGCGCTCAATGTCTGGGCGCGGCCTCTTTGCTTTCAGGCTACTGAGCAGCCCATCCGCGCCGTTATCAATTCTCAACTATCCACTATCAATTGCCCCTCGCATCCCGCCCACCTGTTGGCGTTATACTGGTTGTATAACCACAAACCGGGAGCACCTCATGACAACGCGCAGCATGGATGAGTGGCTGGACGCCTACGGCGAAAGCCACCAGAACCCCACCAACAAGAAAGTCCACTTTGTCTGTGTACCGGTCATCTTCTTCAGCATCGTGGGATTCCTGTGGGCTATCCCGGCCCCCTTCTTTGCCAGCTTCTGGGCCGTTCTTACCCTGATTGGCGTCACCCTCTACTATGCTCGCCTTTCCCGCCCCATTGCCCTTGGCATGCTAGTTTTCAGTCTGGCCTGCCTGTTTGTCCTGTCACTGATCGCCGCTAGTGGCGCCAGCGTCTTCTGGGTATCCCTGGTGCTGTTCGTGGCGGCCTGGATCGGCCAGTTCTGGGGGCACAAGGTGGAAGGCAAGAAACCCTCCTTCTTCGAGGACATCCAGTACCTGATGATCGGCCCGGCCTGGATCATGGGATTTCTGTATCGCAAGTGGGGGATCAAATACTGACAGCCTCTCTACGAAACCACTGTAGGAGCACCTCTCGAGGTGCGAACCGAGCGATAGCGAGGGATGCGTTAGAGGTTAGCGCCAAAAGCATTTTATTGATAAAGCATTGAAGCAAGGATCACCGCTACTCCTTCGCCAGGGCTCAGATTCGCACCTCAAGAGGTGTATTCGCTTCGCTCACCCTTCGGGCCGCACGGAACTACGTGCGTTACTCCGCTACGCTCCGTTCCTACAGCGGCTTCGTAGTCCCTTCTTTCCCCTCTACGAGTTTTGCAGTAGTTTATAGCCACAATAAAACTGCACGGGGAAGGCTATCGTCATGGGGACTCTTATTTTTATCGGCGTTATCGTCGCCGTTATCATCTACATCATTGCGGTTTACAACCGCCTGATTGCCCTGAAGAACCGTTTCAAGAACGGCTTTGCGCAAATTGATGTGCAGCTGCAGCGCCGTCACGACCTGATCCCCAATCTGGTGGAAACCGCCAAGGCTTACATGAGCCACGAGAAGGACACCCTGACCCAGGTGATCGAGGCCCGAAATCAGGCGGTAAGTGCCAAGAAAGCGGCTGCAGAACATCCCGACGATGGTGGTGCGGTGAGCAACCTGGGCAAGGCCGAATCTCTGCTGTCCGGTTCCCTGGCCAACTTCTTCGCGCTCAGCGAAAACTACCCGGACCTGAAAGCCAACGACACCATGGCCCAGTTGATGGAAGAACTGAGCAGTACGGAAAACCGCATCGGCTTTGCCCGTCAGGCATTCAATGATGCAGTAATGAACTACAACACCTACCGCGAACAGTTTCCGCAGAATTTCATTGGCGGCCTGTTCGGCAGCTTCAAGGAAGCCCAGCTTCTGAAGATAGAAACCGAGGAAGCCCGCAAGGCAGTGAAAGTCAGCTTCTGAGTCGGCGACCATGGATTTCTTTCAACATCAGGAGCGGGCCCGCCGCAAGACCGGGCTGCTGGTCCTGTATTTTTTCCTGGCCGTTGTTGCCATTCTGGTCTGTGTGAATCTGGCACTGCTGCTGGCATTTGCCTGGATGGACGTGCAGCTCCCTCCCGGCCAGTGGCTCACGCACCCGATGACACTGGGGATAAGCCTTTTCACCCTGCTGGTCATGGTGTGTGGCTGCCTCTTCAAGACCTGGAAATTACGCCGCGGCGGCAAAGGCCTGGCCGCCATGCTCGGCGCCCGTCCGATTGACCCGGATACCCGCCACAGCGACGAGAAGAAACTGATCAATGTGGTGGAGGAAATGAGCATTGCCTCCGGCATTCCCGCACCGCAACTCTATGTACTGGACAAGGAAGAGGCTATTAACGCCTTTGTGGCCGGCTTTCGCCCTTCCGAAACCGTGCTGGTGGTTACCCACGGCACCCTGAAGAAACTTGACCGGGACGAACTGCAGGGCGTCATCGCCCACGAATTCAGCCATATTTTTAACGCTGACATGCGCCTGAACCTGCGACTGATTGCCGTGCTGGCGGGCATTCTGGCACTGGGGAAGATCGGCGAATTCATGCTGCGCGGCTCTTCCCGGCGCAGCTCCTCCAATCGCAAGGGTAACAGCCTGGTTCTGGTCGGTCTGGCGCTGGTCGTGGTCGGGTATCTGGGGCTGTTCTTCGGTCGGCTGATCAAGGCTGCCATTTCCCGGCAACGGGAATTGTTGGCCGACGCCTCGGCGGTTCAGTTCACCCGCAATCCGGCCGGGCTGGCTGGTGCGCTGATCAAGATTCGTAACGGCAACGGCTCCCACCTGGATTCCGTGCACGCCGAAGACATGAGTCATATGTGCTTCGGGGAAACCCTGGGCTTTCGCTTTCGCAACCTGCTGGCCACGCATCCACCGCTGGATGAACGTCTCGGCGCACTGGGCAGCGACTGGGTTGCCCGGGCCCGCACACGGGCACGTAGTGCCGGCCAGTCGAGTGTCTCCCCTTCGGCGCCGACACCGGAAGGCACAGCTGGGTTCAGTGGCGGCAGTGATGCCAGCAGCAGTGACTCGGCCGGGTCCGGCCCGGCACCTTCCCGCCGGGTGGGCACCGTCAGTGAGGCCGATGTGGGCTATGCCCGCTCGCTGCTGGAAGCCATTCCCCCAGATCTGCACAAGCAGCTCCATAACCCCGTTCAGGCAGAGCTTGCCTTGTATGCCCTGATAATGAGCAGCTCGGACAGCGACCCGCAAAGCCTGCTCAAGAGCGCCGACATGAGTGAGCACCTGCCGACTCTACAATTGTTGAGCCAGCAATTGTCCGATCTGGGCAGCCGCCTGCGTCTACCTATCATCGATCTGGCGCTCCCCACCCTCAAAGGACAACCCTCGGCCCAGCGCAGGGAGATTCTGGAGCGACTGACTACCCTGACGCGGGCTGACCAGCGCACCACCCTGTTTGAGTGGGCACTGGTGGCCCTGGCCCGCCAGCAACTCGACGACCACGCCAGGCGCAACCGCCACACCCGTTTCCACCGCTACCGGGCAGTGGCCGGCGAGCTGCAACTGGCTTTTTCGGTGATGACATGGGCCAGCGGTGCTCGCGACGAACAGGCCCGGACCTTGTTTCGACAAGCCAGCCATGGGCTGCTGCCCGAGGCACGCACCTTGCTGCCTCTGTCCCAGTGCAGCAGTCAGCGACTGGGGCAGGCGCTGGATCGACTTGCCGACCTCTCGCCCCTGCTTAAAGGCCCGGTAATCGACGGGCTCGCGGATCTGGTGCTAACCGACGGCAAGGTGCAGGTAAGCGAAGCCGAGATGCTGCGCGCCATGGCCGCCTTAATGGAGTGCCCACTGCCACCGCTTTTTGCGGGCAATCACGGCCAATAAATACGCACTTCAAAAAAATGAATAATGTTCATTTGTGGGATATTTCCTACACTCTTTGCAGCAAATTACCTCTGTGTTTGCCTGAGATTGCAGGCAAAATGCAGTCATCGTCAGATTCCTGCCACCAGTCGCAGGCAGCGTGATAAGTCGTAAAAATTCAGGGACGATCCAAGAGCAAGGCTGAGGAAGATGCCATGGAACCGAATAAAGCCAGCACCCGAAATGCCTGGGATGCCGTCGCCAGCACTACCACACAACTGAGAGACGGCAGCCTGGACCCAGCCCTTACCGCGTGGGTGAATACCCGGGGGTTCAATATCAACAGCACGGTCTTTTCCTGCGTCTGCCGTTTTGACGACGGGATTTATACCGGCACCCTGGTGGATCATCACGGTCATGTCTGGGAATTTCTGGCAGACCTGAATGACCCGGAAAGCAGCGACCTGGAAGATGTCACCGCAAGCCTCGGCCCCAAATGCCCGGATCACCCCAACGCCGATCTTTGCGATCTGGTCACCATGGCCATTTACTACCAACGCGAGCAGCAAGTGGCGGCTTGACGCCAAGGATGGGACCCTAGAGGGGAATCCGGCTTGCTGCCGTAGGAGCGTCGCTGGCGGCGCGATTCGAGCCTTGGCGAGGGTTTGAAGATTCAATGTAGGAGCACCGCTTGAGGTGCGAACCGAGCGTAGCGAG